>Ga0154005_100296_pt1 | contig 23532 bp, 27 predicted proteins | sample TSFL089MetaG_FD_104698 | JGI IMG/M metagenome (GOLD analysis project Ga0154005, IMG submission 104698) | Attine ant fungus gardens microbial communities from Florida, USA - TSFL089 MetaG | ecosystem: Host-associated > Fungi > Mycelium > Unclassified | place: USA: Florida, Lake Talquin State...
ATGTGATGCTCTGTCCAGGTGCACAGACCATCATTTCCTGTATATAAGGCTTCATAGTCTGAGGATTAGACCTCAGACTTAACAACATCTTTTGTTGCTTATTCTACCTTGCTTGAGAACCATTAACTCTTCAATCACAAACATAGTAAGTAACCATTTGTGATACCAGTGGACCCTTCTGCAACTCCAAACCTGTCTATCCAACTCATAATTCCAGAGGTTCATAATGTGCAACCTCCACCAGGTTGAAGATGTCCAACATATGTCACAATAAACACACATTGAACATAAGATAAAAGAGAAATTTGCTGTCTCTGAGAATAAGCAAGAGATAAAGGAGAATAGTGAATAACAACAATATTAGTGAGAGATGTTAGGTAGAATATGAACCCCCTGAAGGGAGATGGTGGTGGTTAAAGGACAAGAAGGGATTGGTATTTAATTCCTGTGTATCCAATAAATGGATAAAAATAAAAATAAAAATAAAAATTGACTTAATAAAAGTAGTAATTTATGACAACTAGTGATTATCTTTGGGGAGCTAATTCTCTCTCAAGAGCTAAATATTATAGTTATTATGGTAAAAATGTCATTTATATCACCAAAATTCAGTGTCTGGCATGATACTGCCCATCTCACAATTTTCTTCTCATCCTCTCTAATTTCCTCCTTCCTTAGTGTCCTACCTTTCTTCTGTACTTCTACAAAATTTCCACACAACTCACCTTATGTAAATCTCAACTACTGCTTTCTGCTTCCTTGTCTTTTCTTAGTGTAAGTACTTAATGCAACCAATGAACTAATGATTGTTTGGTTTTTCTCATTAATGAAAGAGAACTGTTGGCAGGAAGTACAGGTACAACCTTTTGGCCAAGGAGTACTTCATCATAAATAAGCTCAATGACTCAGGTGTGACATGGACAAACTTGACAGATATATGACATAATAGTTGTGACTCACTTGACAGTATATTTACCAGGACTTGACAGTTAAATGTCTACCATGTCAGCAGGTACCTGTATTTTTCTCAGCCAAGATTCACTACCACAGTAGTTGGCCGGACTGTAAACACGCCTTGATCACTCTCGATATTCTCCTCATCTCTCAGGCTAATTTGTGGACCTAGATGGCTCCTATTTGATTTGGAAGCGACTAGAGGCCTACAGAGAACCATTCTCGGGTTGATATTAATGATGAAAGACCTCGGTCAGGAAATCTTGGATACGAGTAGGGAAAGTGCCTCCTGAGTTAATCATTTCACTGCATGCGTCGAAGCGAAAATAAAAATGTGTCAGCCCAACGCTCCAACATCAATGTTCTCTTGCTTCCATGTTTAAAAACTGATATCGCACCATGTGATGGATAGAATCCAGGTTTGAATTCGTTAAACTAATGGCCGGGACAGAGAAGGACACCAGGGTAAACAGCATGGAGTGAGCCAGGGAGGATATTAGAAAGTCGGGAAAATTGGATAGGTCAGAGAACCATGATTCGTATTGCCATTTCTCTGCTCTTCGTCTCTGTCGCCCTTGCGTCCCCTCTCTCTACCTCTGGACTTGCTCCTGTCATAGAGACGCATCACCCACATGGCCCCATCAACAATTCATTCATCGTTGCCTTCAAGGATCATGTATCTCTGGACCTCAGGCGAAACCACATCAACTTCCTCGAGCATATTCAATCACAAGAGGATGGATTATCTAGCATTCGGCACATCTACGACGGTCCCTTCAATGGTTACGCCGGCAGTTTCACTCCTAGTATCATCGAAAGCATTCGAGCCTCACCCGAGGTGGCGTATGTCGAAAAGGATCAGATTGTACGCACAACATTGCTTCAGACCCAGAATTCTGCTCCTTGGGTGAGATGATCCCAGTCAACAGAGTCGTAGCTCTGACGTGTCCTATTTTACAGGGCCTAGCTCGTGTAAGCCATCGTGCCAAGCTCACTTTTGAGACCTTCACCAAGTATATCTATGACGATCGGGGTGGTGAGGGTGTTGACGCTTACGTTATCGACACTGGTATCAATGTCCAGCATGTTGAGTTCCAGGGCCGTGCGAGCTGGGGCGTGGCGATCGCCGACGGCAAGTACGAGGATGGGGTTGGTCATGGCACTCATTGTGCAGGTACCATTGGTTCACGCGCGTATGGTGTTTCCAAGAAGGCAAACCTTATTGCTGTCAAGGTCCTTGGCTCTGACGGTAGTGGTTCCACATCAGATGTAATCGCTGGCGTCCAATGGACCGTTAAACGAGCCACAGCAAAAGCAGTAGCCGCTGCCAAGGAATTTGTACTCACAGGCACGACCAAGTATAAAGGTGCTGTCGTCAATATGAGTCTTGGCGGTGGCAAATCTACTAGTCTAGATTCGGCTGTCAATCGTGCAGTTGATGCTGGCCTGAACTTTGCCGTGGCCGCCGGGAATGATAACCGCAATGCGTGCAATTACTCCCCTGCTGCAGCCGAGAAACCCATCACTGTTGGTGCATCCACTCTTGCGGATGAGCGGGCAAGCTTCTCGAATGTGGGGAAATGCGTAGATGTTTTTGGCCCTGGTTTGAACATTCTTTCCACTTGGATCGGAAGCAACACGGCAACTAATACTATTTCCGGAACTTCCATGGCAACTCCCCATGTTGTCGGCCTAATGGCGTACTTCCTCTCCATTTACCCCTCCGCGACTTTCAATCCTACATTTACCAAGTCTGACGAGCTCATCTCGTTAACCACTGAGGTTACGCAGACTCCCTGGAACGGTATCTACGCTGTCGTTCATGCTGCCCTTCCCCCATGGATCAGCGTGTTTTTGCCTGCGCCTGAGTTTGCTCAATTTGCCGTACCTATGACGCCAGCACAATTGAAAAAGTCCCTACTGGCACTTTCTTCGACCGGGAAGTTAAACACTTTGCCTGAAGACACTCCTAACTTACTTATATTCAATAATGCTACTCTCGTCTCGGTGTTTTGAGGGAGTTTCCTTCGATTAGTATGATTGCCAGATGTACTAGGTAATTGTTTTTACCTACCTTTTTGCTGGCTTATCGTTGCTGTTATTGTGTCTCCTGTAGTATTGGTACGCACATATATACCTTCTTCAGTCTTGTGATTCGGATGAATCAAGGAACGGCACTAGTTATGTCTCAATGGATAATCAAAGTCATTAGCAATCCAAAATTATAGCTTACCTCAAAAATCTAGAAGAGAAAATAGTTGGGATGACCACAAAAGTCTACAAAAGTTCTGACAGACATGATGAAGATTGAGTCATGTTTTTGACAGGTTTGCAAGCTATTCATGGTTGATCAATATCTTCCTGGAGCCCACCCGAAACAGAGCCTTCTTGCCCACAACAACCCTGGTTTAGTCAAGTTGGTTTTTGTGGAATCGTGAGCTTTGGACAGAGACTGGGTTTGATGACATAGCTGTTAGCTCGCCTCAGAAACAGATAGATTCATCCTGTTTCAGAATGAAGAAGCACTTGATTCGAATAAGACAACACAATTGAAAAGAATGTATTCTAGCATTAGGATTTGGTCTTGTTTTATATTGAAATCTTCGGCTTCGCTGTGTGCTGTGGCCTATATCGATTTGTTGCAAAACTTTGGCAAGGTTTATCGTGAGCTTAGAGAGAATTCTATCAAGCCTAATCAGGTCTTCGACATATAATTATGAACTGGGAAATGTCAAACCAGTGTTTGTGGTTATGGGTTTTTCGGTTTGATAGCACTTTGTGCAGCTTGCGCAAGTGATTGTTCACTTATCTCCTCCTGCAATGTGAAGAGAATTGACCAATTTTCTGGTCATCGAGTTAATAACAACATACCTGCTTTGCCATCCGAGCTGCTTCTTCGTGATGTGCAAGATACTTCAAGAATGAATATTAATCCGAAAGACTGTGAGTAGAATTACAAACGGTCACACCTCCGCTAGCATTATCAAGATTGTTAGACCAAGATAAAATGAGGCGCCAGATACTAACCTCTTCGCCGCTCCATGCGTACTTTATGAGATGTATAACCTACGTAGAGCCCATATGCAGAAAGAGATACCAATGAAAGAACTATTCCTCTGTGAACTAAGTCAATCACGGGCAACCGTCGCATTGTGATTGGAGTTCCAGCCAGGTTACCCACCGACATGTATGTACATATTAGAACATACGGTGATTGACAAGCTGCAGTCAACTATCAGTATACCGATCCCTTGACGTCCACTTGACTGTTCGTCAACATCCTTCACGCATCTTCTGCAAATCCATAAGGAAGTCGAATCAATCAGAGCCAGCGTGTGTCGGAAATCTTTCTGGATGAACTTGGAACTTCTACTGGATTGGTGTGCAGAAAATGATGTGTATATAGACTCCCGGGTTTCCGTCTGTTATAATATCAGTAGGGGTATTCATGTTGTCTCCAAGAGCGAGCCTATACCCCCAAACACCACTTGTAAGTTCATTGAAACTGGATCGAGTGCTTTTCTCTGTAGATTGAACTCAGCCCGAGTTTTACAGTGGTCTGTGTTCCCAATCATGCGGTCCTTTCTGTGAGGTCTTGTTCGCTTTCAGAATACATACCATTCGCTTTGGATGGCTGGGATGCTCAGTTGGGTTTGACGTTTGCTTTGTACTCTGAAATGTAAGCTGAAGCATCCATCGCATACTTCAATGTCAATCTTCCATTTCAGCTTGAAAGGGCGATCGTCTCGTTGGTCTGGATACATATATTCTCTCCGGTCAGTGGATCTACCCATATTTTGGGCTTGCAGTTCTCCTCAGAAGAGGCAAAGTGGTATTATGCATATGCATATGATGGAAACTGAGCTCGATGACCCTCTATTATGGTTGCGCGGTACAGAGGTCTCAAGAATTGGGAACGAGAAGAATGAGAAAGGCCAAAGATTGCTAGTAGGTGTCCTGTTCTAAGCGAGTGAATGATGTCATTAATATATCATTCTAGGAAGCTATTGAAATTTACTATCGTGAATGTGTGTTGACAATCTTGCAACGACCTGACGTTCATTGCCTATTGGAGGAGGAGCCCAAATTGGCTGGCTTTCACTGTGCATTTTCCCTTGTTTTGTCCAGGGCGTTTCTTCTTGATACCTTTTATGGATTATCAATGACACCTATCGCGGATGCGTGAGCGACAAGTTCTCCTTGGTATTTGCTCTACGATCAACTTACCAGATTTAATCAGGTTTAATCATGTAATAGAAAATCATGTTCACATTCAGGTAAGGACCTGTATTCTCTACTGATGGACTTGCTTAAAATTGCCCAGAGTGATTTCTATGTTTGCCCTGAATGTGGTTCTCTCCGTGAATGTTCACATGATGACGAGTACAATAGTCACTTCCTGAACTCGTCTACCGATGTCAACCATGATCTTTGCTATGAGATGGTTTCTAACGCTGAAATTCTCCCTGGTGAAGAGGTTTTCAATACATATGGTGAAAGGCTTTCCAACGCAGAGTTATTGATGCAATACGGCTTCATCCTCGACCCCAATGACAATGATGTGGTGCACTTGAGCGAAATTGAAATTATCCGTTTGTTTGCTTCTTTCTGCAATGAACCTGTTACTCCTCCCCCTCTTAGTGATTGGATAATCACTTCGCTCAAAGAGTCATTCACGACCTCAAATCTCGTCTCCAGCCAAAGCCCGTCTAGAGCAGAAGGCTTCCTTTACATTGATAGCGATGGAAAAATATCGGTCCAATTGTGGATGTTTACCATCCAGATTTTATGGAAAAATACGTCTTTTGTGGGATCCCTATCCTCGTTATCCGAGAGTGAGTTGATTGACCTGGCTACAACTCAAACCCACATGGAAAATGTATTACACGGATCCCGATCAGCTCGTTTGGACAAGGACTCCGATGGATCGAATGCACAGGCATCGTTGCGGTCCCAGGTTATTGTGAAATTGGCTCGGACGCTCATTCGACTGTGTGAAGACAAGAAAGAGACTATTGGACATCCACGGTTCAAAGATCAGGATTTTGGGGAGATTTTGGATGTCAGTCGTCTGTACTTTCCCGTGATGGTGATTTTGGTTCACTTGGTTTTGATCTTTTCAGACAATTCCGGAAGATGAGGGCCGACTCAGACTAGCGGTGTTTACAGCGATGAGTGATCGTTCTCTCTTGGATAGTTGTAGGTTTGGATGGATTGATTTTATTGAGGTATTTAATCTGGCTGATGGTGATGGTGAGGGTGTGATGATCGGGTAGTTCTGTACGATGGGATGCAAGTGATTATATGAGGCTCAGTTTTACCGTTCAACAAGTTAAATTGGCAGGTCTCCCGTGAATTGCCGAATGCTAACATTCAGTCATGGAATAACACGATAACTCGGCCTTCCTTGCGTCCTGATTGAGAATGAGCCCTGTGAGCTGCTTAGCAGATACTAGGATGGTATTAATTCTGCCAATGGTTTATTTCTTGGACATACCGAAATCTATTTGATTGATCTTACTCTTAAAGTTTGGTTACCTGATACCGTTCTGTATCCCTGCACTCTAGTTGGAATCCTTGTTCGGTTTAGAGCACCTTGTTCTTACTGTGCCGAGCAGGTGTTTGGGTCACTCTATTTGTCTACCTGCCATATCGGATCACAGTAGTAGTCGGACAATTCCCAGCACTGTCCTTTCCTGCTTTACTTCTCTGCATCAAACTCTGTGGAATGTACCGTCGCCTGTCTACTGTGGGTCATGTCAGTCGAAAAGGAAGTAATGAACCAGATACTGCTCCTGCTTTACCACCATCCCCAGCACACTCAATAAGGTCCTCCATGACTCTCTACGATCAGGGAGACTGTATCTCTACCGAAAGGATGTCTACGACCAGAGAAGAGCCAGTAGAGTTCGAATCTGAGGCTCCTATAGTAGTTGAACTACCTAAACCTCGACGACCCAAAGGTCACTACAGACTCAATGATTTTATAATGCAACGGACACTTGGAACTGGGAGTTTCGGTCGTGTTCATCTTGGTATGTTATTATCCAGTACCAGAAGTGGTACTCATACGACCTTGTGTAGTACGAAGTAAACATAACCTTCGTTTCTACGCGATCAAGGTGCTCAATAAAGAGCGCGTGGTCAAAATGAAACAAATAGAACATACGAACAACGAGATGGTTGTCTTGGAACAGATACAACATGTGTTTATCATAAACCTATGGGGGACGTTTCAAGATTCAACTAATCTCTACATGGTGATGGACTTCGTGCCTGGTGGGGAACTGTTCACATTACTACGAAGGTCTAATGTGGGTATATCATCTTCACAGCCACATACTCGTGCTTGAAAATAATTTCCTGTTGATTCTTGGTGGCAGAGGTTTCCTGATCCCGTCGCTAAATTCTACGCTGCTGAAGTGGCACTTGCATTAAAGCATCTACATTCCCTCTGGATCATATATCGCGACCTCAAACCTGAGAATATCTTGCTGAACGCGGATGGGCATATCAAAATAGCTGATTTTGGATTTGCCAAAGTCTGTGCTACAACTACCTGGACTCTGTGCGGTACTCCAGACTACCTCGCACCAGAGGTAGGACAGCACGTTCCATCGGAATACTCGTTGACATCGTGGCATGTGCTAGATCGTAAACCAGCAACGGTATAATAAGAGTGTAGACTGGTATGCGCTGGGCGTTCTGATCTATGAGATGTTGTCCGGATTGCCACCATATCATCAGTTGGAACCTAACCACATGCTTCTCTACGAGAAGATTACGCGAGGGCCAGCCTACATAAAATGGCCATCAGCATTCCACCACAATGCCACAGACATTATCCTCAGACTTATGGAACCTGATCCCTCAAAACGGTACGGCAATATGCAGTATGGTGCTGGGGACGTTTTTGCACATCCTTGGTTCCGTGAAGTCGATTGGTCAAAACTAGAGAAGAGAGAAATAACTGCTCCTTATCTCCCTCGTATCACAAACGATGGAGATGCTAGCGCGTAAGTAGTCTTAGTTTACATTTAGTTGTATTGCTTATTGACCTGCAGTGGCAGGTTTGAGGCATATCCTGAGGACAATGCAGCTGATTTATATGGTCTTCCTGGCCCTGATCCTTATGGTGGAGCATTTCCAGGCTTTGAGTATGCCAATAGTGTCACATCATGACGTGTACAACAATGTCGTGCGATACCCAGACATGAATTTCATTCCCATGAAAGGATACCATGTACATTCTTCTATTTGTTCGAGAGTGATTTGTGATTTGTACTTGTCAGCAAACATGAGTGCTTTATGTTCAAGCGCAGTTTGTGGGTGTGACTCGCATAGCATTTGGCCAAACAAACTGTATCAGACTCGAAAATAATGCCTAACCATACAACGATCTCACATTCCTCCTTAATTCCCCCTGCATCGGCATATACGTGAAAAACACCCCAGAACGCCTCAAAAATCGCTTCAGACCGTCCAGTATCTGTCCAGAACCATCAATTGTGTCCCCCCAACATATCGTTGCCCCCACGGATCGCTCTCGAGACACGTGTAAACGGCTTCAGCGTCGAATACATCCTTCGGCATACATGAATGGAAGAACTTCTGCTGGCTCTAAAGCAGCCTCAGGCGTCGTTCCATCTTCCAAGTTGTTGCGGGGTCATGAGAAAAACAAAACGACTCCAGACAAGTCTGGTGTATCGGGTCTCCTGGCAGCACGCGCAAAAAATGTAACAGAAGACACACTAGAAACGGCGTTAGAGGAAAAGAAGGATGCTTTATTGGGGGAAAAACAGCTACAGCTTCAGAGGGTTTTTGACAGACATGATGACATGGTGCGAGATATATCAGTTCTATTGGATGCGTATTTTTATATGTCTACAGGTCCGGGAACTACATCATATGCATAAATATCAGCTCATGCTCGCCTACGATCCAAGAGTGCGTTCTATCATGCTTGTTTGTTGCCATACATCTATCAACACGTTCCTTAGTCTGTAAAATCGGAGAACTCGATTGATTTCAATGTGGTATGCACTCTATATCTTTCAAACTTTCGGCCGCTGACTTGGTATAGTGGAAAGCTGAAAATCAGTACGATCTACTGGGCAAGGTCAGTTTTGAAGCTGGGCGGCGCACTCGTGGAACACAAATACCCGTTGCACCCTCTTTTCCCTCTCGACCATCCCCTATAACTTCCCAGAAATCAAAGATACGCTCTTCAAAAGATAAATCGAAAGACAAACTCAATGGAGAGGCGATCTACGAGATTATATCCGCGACAATTGAAAAGGTTCACGACCGTGGAAGACGAACTGTGCGTGAAAGGAATGTGGATGCTAACACTAGCAAACCCAAGGATTCTGTGTCTCCATTTGCCACTGCTATTTTACCCAAGAGAGCAAAATCTGGGGGCAAGGCTTATGGGGCACGTGCTGTCCTGTCGGCCATTGACATTGACCAGCCTAGTCAGGTAACTCCACTTATGGATTCTGCTCCCCCAACACGACGAATTAGAGTAGGGGATGATCTACCCAACCCACCGATTGTCATGGCGCAGCAGGCCGCCATACAACGGGACAAGCCACCATCAAATGTTGCACAAGAAAGTATCTCCGTTGCTCTTGGAAAAAGAGGCTCCAGGCATAGAATGAAATTGGGGGAAGAGCCACCTCCAAAGAAAGCTAAAATAATATTGGGGATACCACTGGTCGAGGTGAATATGCTTTTCCTGTCGTCGTGCTGCCACCTCATTTAATGAATGTAGGAACATCCAGATTTCGAATTCTCGGCACGCCCTACAAAGGCCGTTCTACGACAGGAGGAGGTTAAACATCTACCTATAGTTCCGTTTTCAAATATAAAACGTGTCAAGCTTGTGGTTCGGAAGCCACCCCCATCACTATCACATCATCGACAACGCCCCCCTCCGCCGAACTACGGTTCTTCCCTTGCTAACTTCCTAGATTCCTACAAAACAATAGGAGATGAGGAGACTCACGACGATAAAATCGCCAGAAGAGTTTTGGTTGAAGCGCGAATACGAAATCAAGAAGCAGATTTCCGTCACCAAGGGCGATTTATCCCGGGCACAGACCTGCTTTTTGGTTCAGGCCCCAATACTGTGTTGTATGACCCACCGAAGCGAACGACGAGAGATGTCTGGGACGATATTATCGATATCGTCACTGTTATCCGGGCAAAGGACTCTAAGAAATATGTTGGTCAGCAGATTGCCGGTCAGATTGCAAGCAAGGTGCAAGTATATTGGGATGCACAAGAAATAAAGAAGGATCGGGTAAGAGCGCAAGGGGAGAAGAAACTGAGAGCTTTAGCGAAGGCGACGATGAAGATGGTTATTTCAGAATGGAAGAAAGCTGTTTATGTGGGTTTACCATTAACAATATATTTCAGCTAATCGATCTTCCTAGCACATCCGAGAGCAGGAACGGCTCAAAGTTGAAGCTGAAGAGCGCAGGCGCGGTCACCAGCATCTTGACGCGATTCTTGATCAATCTGGACAATTATTAGAGACCCAGCAAGGAGACTTGACGAGAAGAGCGAGAAATCAATCTGAGAGCATGGACATGGATAGATGGGGCGATCAAGAAGGAGAAGATGAAGACGACGCATACGATAGATCAGACAGGTCCGATGGCCATGAAGAAGATGCTGATGTAGCGACAGAGGATGCAGAAATGGAGGGTTCTGCTATTCTCATAGAAGAACTTGTAGAAGAGTTCTCTGACTCCGATGGAGAGGAAGAGGGAGAGGGAGAGCTCGAAGAGCAGGGCGAGGAAGAAGGGGAGGGAGAGGAGGGAGAGGGGGAAGAAGATATCGACGAAGGGACTGCGCTTTTGCTCGGACCTGCAGCCAGACCAACTGCCAGCACCTCCAAGATACTCGAGGAAGATGTACTTGATGAGGTGCACGATGCAGATCTGACATCTCTTGAATCTTCACTTCAACTCCCTATGTCCCCGACAATGGAAATGGATTGCACAGGTTCTAGGATTTTGGTGCTACCTCCTATTCAATCTCCGGAAGTCTTGTTACATGAACGGGGATGGTCTGGAGAAAGTGATGATGCTCTGACCCTGAAAACATCGCCCGAAGGGGATATGGACGATATTGTAGAGGACCACCAGAGGGAATCCATCTCCCTACCGAGGGCAGAAATGGTGGACAGCGAGAACGAAGTTCTAGAAGTTGGTTACTCGAAGAGGGACATTGAAGAAGAAGAGGAGCTACAGGAAAGAAGTATAATGTCAAGGAGGCAAGAGGAAGAGGAAGAGGAAGGAGAAAAAGAAGAGGAAGAGGAGGAAGAGGAGGAAGAGGAGAAGCTGATAGAGAAAGGCGGTGACTTCGTGAGGCCAGTTGAGCCAGGAGCAATTAACGAGGATGAACCGAGGATAGAGGGAGTGGACCAGGCTCAGGATGAAGCAACGGAGTTCCTGTCAGATTTTCGCCTTCCCAACTACTTGCAGCCGTTCGCTGTTACAAGAGTGAATTGGGATCCAGAAGAGAAGGTTCAACCTCCCCTGTTATTGCGGGGGGTGCTGCGACCATATCAGCACTCTGGATTAGAATGGCTGGCAAGTCTGCATACTAATAATTTGAATGGAATATTAGCAGATGAAATGGGTCTTGGGTATGTCATCTTTGTTCTCACTGTCTCCTGAACTCATTTTTTCAGTAAAACTATTCAAACTATCTCCTTGTTGGCCTATCTTGCTTGCGATCGTGGGATTTGGGGACCCCATCTTATTGTACGTTGTATTATCTTTTGAAACCAGATATCCTGTTTGAACGCCCACCCTAGATTGTACCAACTAGTGTGTTGCTAAATTGGGAGATGGAATTTAAGAAGTTTCTCCCTGGATTCAAGGTGCTCAGCTATCACGGTACCATGAAACGGAGAAAGGAGCTACGACAAGGTTGGAATGACAAGTATCACTTCAACGTCTGCATCACTTCCTATACATTTGCAAGTAGAGATGCACATATATTCAAGCGAAAACCATGGTATTACATGATTCTCGATGAAGCACACATGATCAAGAATTTTAAATCTCAACGGTGGAATATTCTGCTGATGTTTCGTTCCTTCCGCCGCCTTTTGTTGACCGGCACTCCTCTTCAAAATAACCTCACGGAACTTTGGGCGTTGCTGCAGTTCTTGATGTCGGGGTCTAATTTTGCCAATCTCAAGGAGTTTGGAGACTGGTTTTCAAGTGAGCTCCACTCTTCGCTCCTGGCTAATCTTTAATACGCCTGATAGATCCTCTGGAAAGGGCTATTGAGACTGGAAACACTCTCGACGATGAGACTTTGCAACGGGTCACTAAGTTGCACACGGTCCTTCGACCATATCTCTTGCGCCGACTTAAACGTGACGTCGAGAAGGAATTACCTAGTAAATACGAACATCTTGTCTTGTGCCCTCTTTCCAAACGTCAACGATTCTTGTACGACGAATTCATGTCCCGTGCTCAAACCAGAGATGACCTTCAATCCGGAGTTTATCACAAGATCGCCAATATCCTCATGCAGCTACGTAAAGTCTGTAACCACCCAGATCTCTTCGAGGTCCGGCCCGTTGTCACCTCCTTCGCCATGCGACAGTCCGCTGTCACAAGTTTCGAGATTAAGGAACTCTTGATAAGGAAAAGATGGTTGGAGGCGGTGGACGAGAGGGTGAATCTTGACTTGTTGGGATATCAATTTATCAACCAGCAAGATAAACCGCTACTCACTGCTGTGGAAACACGACAGCTTTCCGCGTCTCTGGAAATGCCCTACATTAATGATTTACCAGGAGAACCCCCTCCGAAGGACATTCATACCATTGTCGGGTATCGACGTTACAGGGCCTACATGCAGCAAATTGAAAGGATGTCGTATTGGAAACATGTTGCCTATCTCAACGCAATCAAGTGCTCCCGACAACCGATATATCCTTCTGAGATGTTATCAGTCGTCCGACGACTCTATAAGCCCCTCGTTCCGCTCTCAGCTGTCGACTTGCACATTGACCATGTGCGGCCAGTCCATAAGGCAATCCTTTCATATACGGAGCGAACGGATAGCATGGCAGAAGAAATTAACAAGTTTGTATGTGTTACGCCTTCTGTCGTTGCTTTGGACCTCCCTCAGCTGGCATTGGGAACTCACCAGAATCAGCTTGCTTCTTTGCCCCTGGGGTTTGATCAAATCCTCCATCCGGTGAGCGTGAGGCTCCAGATTGCCTTTCCTGATCCCTCGTTGCTCCATTACGATTGTGGGAAGCTCCAACAGCTGAAGAGGTTATTACAAGAAAAAAAAGCTGGAAGTCATCGTGTCCTGGTCTTCACTCAAATGACGCGTATCCTAGATATCTTGGAAATATTCTTGAACCTGAGTGGTTACCTGTATCTGCGCTTGGACGGGGCAACCAAGATCGAAGACCGGCAGTATATCACGGAAAGATTCAATGCGGATTCTAGAATATTCTGTTTCATTGCTTCCTCACGATCTGGGGGTGTTGGGATCAAGTGAGCGTTTTTCTTCACTTTTATTCATCAGTGATTGATGATCCTAGCCTTACTGGTGCGGACACTGTCATCTTCTATGACAGTGACTTTAATCCTCAGATGGACAAGCAATGTGAAGACCGTGCCCATCGTATTGGTCAAATTCGCGACGTGCATATCTACCGCCTTGTTTCACAACACACTGTCGAGGAAGCTATGCTACGTAAAGCAAACCAGAAACGCTCACTGGATGACATCGTGATTCAAAAGGGAGAATTTGATTGGAGGACGATTTTCGACGACAGAGGAGGTGGAGTAATGGGGGCCAATGGAGCTGTCACTGCGTTGACGAAAGCGTTGGGAGAATTTGAAGATATAGAGGATGCTAGGGCGGCTGCGGTTGCTGCTCGAGAGGAATCTGCAATGGAGGGTGCAGATAATGATGACTTCGAGGGTGGTGAGAATGCTGTCGAATCCAGGAGCCGTTCCCGCACTGCTGGTAATGAAGGAGACCTGATGCCCGATGCACAGACAAGAGTCGAGATCGAAGAACCAGAACTCGAAGATGAACAAGATGATGAAGGTGGAACCGTTGTTGACCATATGCTTGCAGTCGTCCAACGGGAGTATAACAGCTACTTCAAGGACTGGCGGATATAGATTGTTTTGTTACTTTTTCAACCACTAATCCTTGGTGAAATTATCCTTTGACTTTTCATTGAGTATGTATAATTGATATTGAAATGGTGTAATTTGTGTTGAAGGAGATTACTGTGACATGTATGTGCAGTGTGGACTCAGTGTGGATAAGTAGAGTGGCTGTCCCAGGACTTGTAGGTAAGTTTTTTCTTTGTTCTAGAGGAAAGAGGTTTATAGGATGATTAAACTAAATCCTACTGTAAAGGCAACTGGATAAAACCTCGAAAAAGCTTGGACATTGGGCATACTGCTAAAGGGTTAAAATGAATTGATGCATCACACTTACTGGACACTTACTGGATGTCATATATATATATATATTAAATCAACGATTTATTACACGGAGCGGGTAGGCAGGCTGTGGCAGACACACTGTATCTACTTAAATATAACTAGAAGAAAGAAAAAGAATTATGAAAGAGAAACTCAGGGCACATTTGGGTGACATGGTGGTACCTCTACAGATACCTTTGCCTTTCACCATCTGTTGTCAAAACAGAATGATGTTGGATTTCCAACAATAAGTTCCATAAAGCTGATGATATATATATCTCTTGGATGGAGTGAGGAGTCGTAGCACTTGCACTGCATGAAGATGTGTTCACATGTTTCGATGTCTGCTTCTCCACATGGGCAGTGAAGAGGCATGTTGGGAAAGAATCTTTGTCAATACTCTCCTATAGGTGCATGTCCAAGCATCATGCAGGTGAATCTTGTGCACACAGAGTTGGAGACCCCAATATGTGGAAGCCATGACCCTCTTTTTGTGTATGTTGGTTCGATGACACATTCTTTGTTATCTTCAAACTCTAGGAAGAGCTGCCCCTTCTTTCTGCTGTTTTTAAAAGATGTTTTCCACATTTCTAACAGGTGGTCACATTCTTTCTTTTTACTGAACAGAAACAAGTTCTTGTTGGGGAGAATTGGGGGCATATGAGACACTTTGACTTCTTCATCTACTAAGGTGCATCTAGGCTACTTTAGTTTGCTGGGACAATACCAAAACTGTATTGTATTACATCTGTCTTTTTCTAGGAATGTTTTGATTTTCATAGCAATTGGGATAATAGATTTCTGAAAGGGTTGATCACCAGAATTGAGGATCTTTTGTCCTGCTGCTAGTGAGTCTGTGACAACAGTGATATGTTGGACATCATTATTGTCAAGTATTGATGTGAGGCCTATGTGTATTTTTATAATTAGTAGAATTGCATTGCTATATCAGATGTTCATCTGATGTTCTAGAAACCAATCCAACTCAGTTTGATATCCACAGAACTAAATATATTGAAGTGTACCTAGAAGCCAATCCAACTAAATACACCAATGAAACATATAGAAAATATAACAACAGAATATTTACCTCAGTCTGATGTCCACAGAACTAAGGGCAAATCACTATTCTCTTGTAAAAAAGTCATGCTTAGTAATCATAACAAAAATAAAAACATATACAAAATGATAAAGGCAAAGGATTAGAACCAAATAGAGATAAACAAAAGAATGAGGCTCAAAATGCACTTACAACACCTCTTCTTATCAAGGATGCCTCTATTTCTTTACTCCTATTCTCTTTTAAAGGCCACTGAATTTCATCATTCCTAAGCTCTTTGTCATAATGTCTGCTATTTGATCCTCTGTTGCCACATGTTCTCCTACTATATCCCCTGTCTTCTCATGATCACAAATATGTTTAAACCTTGTGTTAATGTGCTTTGTCCTGTCATTAATCTACCCACTCTTGATTAAGTCTAGTGCTCCCTGATTATTAATCAACAGTGGTGTTCTCTGTGATCCATACATCCCCAATAATTGAAAGAATCGTTGGTACTATAATATCTCCTTGATAGCTATCGATATAGCAATAAACTCTACTTTGACTGTTGATAATACTACTGATGTCTGTTTTTTCGATCCCCAGGACACAGCCCTTCTTTCAAACATCACCACAAAGACCATAATTAATTTCCTATTAACCTGATCACTAGCCCAATCTAAATCCACAAAAACACAAAGTTCTGAATTCATTTTATCATCACTTTGATACTCAAGCCTGTTGTTATGAACCATCAAATTCCCACAAGTCAATATTTATATTTTTTTTCTTTTAATTATATAATAACATCAGATCAGTAAATATGGACAAACAACCAAATGTGTATAAGTAGTATACAAAAATCTAATGAGGACTCTAATGAGTTCTCTTTATCAACTCTGACTTAGAATAGGATTAAGGTTAAGGTTACTTAACCACAACTAAGATCCTTACACTAGAACTTGTTCTCACATCCAGACACCAATCACCTTGATCTCTATCAAACTTCATTCTCATCACTCTCTCAGTGTGTGGTCACCTCAGACCAATTCTAAATTCCCTATAGCTGGGCCACAGGTTTAAGTGGACTGACTGGGAAGTTTAGACCCCAGAGGTGGACAGCTAGGACCAAGCTCAGGTACTAGCCCAGACCAGACCTTACAATTGAGTGGGCTTGATAGTATACTTGTAGTCTTTTGTCATATCAACTTTGTGCTACTGGTCCATTGTGATCAGTCTACGCAGAAGAATAGTAGTTGCTCTATAGGAGGCTACTTAGAGTAGGGATCTTCTCCATGAAGTGATAGTCTACCCTAGTATTAGGACAGTAGTCAGTACAGCAGTAGGCATCTGGCTAAATGAAGATCTTGCACCCCAGCAGATGTAAAAGTGAGACAGATGAAGAACATGATGAGTCCCTCAAAAATACATAAACCTTTTTCTTACTACAACAACAATTCACTCTTCTAAGTACATCACACAATGTCCTTAGAAGTGTACAACCAACTCATGAGCTACATGCTCAACCAAAGGTATGCCCTTGCCAAGTTAAGGGCAGAATTAGAAGGAAGAGAAGACAGGATTTGTAGAAAGTGTGGGAGGTTTGGGCATTTTGCTCGAAAGTGCAGAAGTAGAGAAGAGTAGAAGAAGAAGACAATAGCAGTCAATAGATTTGAAGTGCTGGGAAGTTGAGTGATGCAGTGTGGGGTGAGGAGGCAAGAAATAGTGAGAGAAGCAGTGAGATGTTTTGGATGTGGGGAAGAGGGACACAAGAAGTGGGAGTGTCCAAAGAAAAAGAAAAGAAAGAGAGAAGAAGCAGCACCACTGTGAGAAGTATGGGAGAAGGTAAAGAAACACAGTAGAGTAAGGGGGCTGTCCCCAAGAGGAGTGGCAATGTGCATGGAAGGGTGGACAACACCCAGAGAAGTAGTAATATTTGTGGAGTGTAGAGGGTGTGATTACAAGGGAACAAAGACGCAGGAAAACCAGGGGCAGAGTTTCCTGGAGAAAGAGCAGTTGTGTAACATGTGGTGTGGAAGTTGTAAAGAGGCATGAAATTGGAGAGATAGAGAAGCAGAAGAAGGAAGAGCAGAGAAAGTGAAGTGTAGTACTTGCAGAGGTAAAGATGCAATAGTAGGAGGAAAGGTGGCAAGGAACGAGAAAGGGGAAATCTTCTGTTCACCTTGTAGGATGGGAAAGAAAACACCGTGGTGGAATTGAGGAAAAAAATTAGAATGGACAGTACCTAGGGCCCAAAAGGGGAGGGCTGGAATCACTGATCTGAGGAGAGTGACAGGAACTGTCAATCAAAAAGCAGTGCACAAGAAAGAAGTAAGAGATGTGAGGCAAACATTTAAGCCTCTAAGAGAAGTGTAGATGAATGTGGGAATAGAGAAGATAGATACTCATGAAGGGAGAATGGTGAAGGCATTGCTCAATAGTAGAGCAACAGGGTTGTTTATGAGCAAAAGCTTAGCCCAAAAGAGAGAATATAGGTTGATCAAGTTGAATCGACCTTTGCAAGTAAGAAATGTGGATGGCACCAGTAATAGTGGAGGTGCAATCACTCATGAGGTGGAGGTGAATATGTTCTACAAGAGGCATATAGAAAGAGTATGGATAGATGTCTATGAATTGGGAAAAACAGATGTGATATTGGGCATACCATGGTTAGTGGCCCATAATCCAGAGATAGATTGGGAAAAGGAAGAGGTAAGGATGACGAGATGCTCACTACTACGTGGAAGGACAGTGAAAATAAAGGGGAAGAAAGAGATCAGAGAAGACGAGAAGAAAATTGTAAGATGGGCCATGGATGAGAAAGAAGATTGGGGAAGAGAGGAGGAGATAGAGGCAGATCATAGAAAGATAGAAGAAATGGTACCTAAAAGGTTCCATAAGTGGATGAAAGTATTTGGGAAGGTGGAGTCAGAAAGAATGCCAGTTAAGAAGGCATGGGATCATGCAATAGATCTCAACAACGATTTCAAAGCAAGTAAAGCGAGAGTGTACCCTCTCTCCAGAAATGAAAAGGAGGAGGTACAGAAATTTGTCAATGAGCATTTAAAGAAGGGGTATATCAGACCTTGTAAGTTGCCCCCAGATGTCACTAGTATTCTTTGTGGGCAAGAAGGATGGAGGAAAGCGCATGGTTATGAACTATAGAAGGCTCAATAAGCAGACGGTCAAAAATAACTACCCTCTGCCGTTAATTACAGACTTGGTGAATTCTATGGGCAATAAAAGAGTCTTTACTAAAATAGATCTCTGGTGGGGATATAATAATGTGCGAATAAAGAAAAGAGATGAGTGGAAAGCAGCCTTTACTACTCATGTGGGGTCATATGAACCAGTAGTGATGTTTTTCAGAATGATAAATTCACCTACCACATTCCAAGGCATGATGAATGAAATTCTGAGAGATATGATCAATGAGAGAAAGGTAGCAGTGTTTGTGGATGATGTGTTGATAGAGACAGAGACAAAGGAGAGACATGATAAAATTGTGGAGGAAGTACTAAGAAGGTTGGAGAAAAATGACTTGTATGTGAAACCAGAGAAATGTGCTTGAAAAGTGCAGAAGGTGAACTTCCTGGAAGTAGTAATGGGTTATGGGAAGATTGAAATGGAAGAAGATAAAGTGGCAGGAGTGTTGAACTAGTCTGTACCTAAAACGGTCAGAGAGGTTAGGAAGTTCTTGGGCCTTGCAAATTATTATAGGCAATTTGTGAAAGACTTTGCCAAATTGGCCCGGCCATTGAATAACTTAATGAGAAAGGAAGAGAAGTGGAGATGGGGGAGCGAGCAACAGAAAGTGTTTGAACAGCTCAAGCACGTCTTCACTAGTAGACTCTTATTAGTTGCACCAGACATAGACAAGGAACTTAGAGTGGAAGCAGATGCTTCTAATTTTGCAACAGGAGGGATATTATCAATCAAATGTGAAGATGATAAATGGAGACCGGTGGCATATATCTCTAAGTTGCTAAATGAGACTAAAAGAAATTACGAGATACATGACAAAGAAATGCTAGCCATGATAAGATGTTTGGAAGCATGGAAACACTTCCTGGAAGGATCCTGGAGTAGATTCAAAGTTTGGATGGATCATAAGAACTTAGAATATTTTATGAGCAACAAAAAGTTAAATCGCCGACAAGCATGATGGGCTCTATATCTATCCAGGTTTGACTTCGTGTTGAAACACATCGCAGGAAGCAAAATGGGAAAAGCAGATGGGTTAAGTAGGAAACCAGATTGGAAGGTTGGAGTAGAAAAGGATAACAAAGAGCAGGTGTTGGTGAAGAAAGAATGGTTGGAAGTAAAGAGAATTAGAATAGCTGAAGTAGTGATAGAAGAAGTAGATTTGCTGAATAAAGTAAGGAAATGCGAAGCAAAGAATGATGAAGTAGTGAAAGCAGTGGAAGAAATGAAGTGAGCAGGGGTGAAGATGTTAAGAAATGAGGAATAGTGTCAAGAAAACGGCCTAATGCTAAAAGAGGGAAAAGTGTACATCTCTAGAGATGAGAAGTTGAGAACAGAAGTGATCAGACTACACCATGATATGTCTGTAGGGGGACATGGAGAATAGTGGAAGACAGCAGAGCTAGTAACAAGGAACTTCTGGTGGCCCGGGACCACTAGAGAGGTGAAGCAATATGTGGAAGGGTGTGATACCTGCCAAAGAAATAAGAATCAAATGCAACCACCAGCAGGAAAACTAATACCAAACTTAATTTCAGAGAAGGCATGGACTCACATCAGTGCAGACTTTATTATGAAGTTACCCTTAGTGCAAAGTTATGATTCAATCTTAGTAGTAGTAGTAGATAGATTTATAAAAATGGCATACTTTATACCTACTACAGAGAAAATGAGTGCAGAAGGACTAGCACAATTGTTTAGAGATAACATTTGAAAACTACATGGACTACCAGACAGTATAATCTCTGACAGAGGACCACAGTTCACAGCAGGAATAATAAGGGAGTTGAATCGTATGCTGGGGATTGAAACAAAATTATCTATGGCATTCCACCCACAAACAGACAGCTAAACAGAAAGGATAAACCAAGAATTGGAACAGTACCTCCGTATGTTCATAGACCACTGACAAGAACAGTAGCCCGAATGGCTGAAAACAGCAGAATTTACCTACAACAATAAGGTGTACACTGAAACTAAAGTGTTGCCCTTTAAGGCAAACCTAGAACAGGATCCATGGATGGGATTTGAATTGAGGAAGAAGGGAAAGTATGAAGGAGCAGAGAAATTCGCAGAAAGAATGAGAAAAGTGTAGAAGAAAGCCAAAGTGGCACTGTAGAAAGCGCAGGAAGATATGAAGTGGTATGCAGACAGACAGAGAGGAGAAGTAAAGGAGTATAGAATAGGCGATTTAGTGCTACTCAGCACTAAAGACCTGAAGTACCAAATGGCTGGAAGACGCATAGAGAAATTCACGGAACACTTTGTGGGACCTTACAAAGTCAAAGCAATTATCTCTAGTAATCCAATCAAATTAGAACTACCTAGTACGATTAAAATACATCCAGTAGTCAATGTTAGTTGGGTACAACAGTACAAGCTGCAAGTAGAGGGACAGAGGAAAGAAACGCCACAACTAGTGGTAATCGAAGGGGAAGAAGAATGGGAAGTTGAGAAGATTATGAACAAGAGGAAAGTATGAGGAAGGGACAAGTATTTGGTATGATAGAAGGGATGTACAACAGAAGAGGATACTTGGAAGAGTAAAGAGAACTTGAAAAACGCCATAGAGTTGGTTGAAGAATTCAAAAGAAAATACAGTAGGAAAAAAGAAGAGGAAGTGAGACAGCAAGAGGCAGAAGACATTTAGCAGAGAATTGCCAGGAAGATATATGGCAAAGTTGCTCTATGGATGGGGCAACAAGAAATACAACCGAGAATATTGGAAGAAGATGTGTCAGAACCTGCAGGACAATCCCGGATCTCCCTCAGAAGGTATAAGATAAAGACAAAGAGAACTCGACAGAGTTCCCTCTATGAATTGATCAGCTATTTTGTATATGTGGCTATAACTAATCTATTCTAAGAGAGAATGTGTGATCCATCCATCAAGTTCTAAGTAATTCCCTATGTCAGACAGCTTCTACCCACATGTTTTCCCACATATGGCAGCTGCCTGATTGGCATGTGATCGACCTCAGATTATCACTTGATCTTCCCATGCTTGCCTCTTTTATGATTGTGACATTCCCACATCATGTTCATAATTTGTATTGTCATTAATTAATTATTTTAATAAAGAAAGAAATAAACATCAGAGCAAATCATAACAAGATGGAGGAAAATTGGAAACAATGGAAAAAGAATCCATTCTGTTGATATAGCAGGAATCCGTTCTTGAAAAGAATAGAAGAAAAGAAGGACAAATACAAGGGAAAAAAGATAGAGGAGTAGAACGAAGAAGAGAATGAGGAAGACAAATGGAGGATCAAGGAAGATAGAAGATACCTAGAAAATTTAGAGGATGAAAATTTGGACATGGATGACCTAAGGGACCCATACAATGAATTGTGAAGAAGTCCTCAGGACGAGGACCCTTAAGAGGGAGGTAGTATCATGAACTGCTAAATTCCCCTAAGTCAATATTTATATTTCTTTTCTTTTCTTTTCTTCTAATTATGTAATAACATTGGATCAGTAAATATAGACAAACAACCAAATATGTATAAATAGTGTACAAAAATCTAACGAGTTCTCTTCATCAACTCTGACTTAGAATAGGATTAAGGTTAAGGTTACTCAACCACAACTAAGATCCTTACACCTGTACTGACTTGTCCCTCAAAGATATCTAAAGATTCACTTTATAGCCTGCATATATGCCTTCTCAGGATAACTGACATAATAAGAAATCACTCTAACACTGTAGGTAATATCAGGTCAAATGCAGATTATCAGATACATCAGAGAGCTGATACATCTCTGATATTCTGTAATGTCAATTTTGGCTTTGTTCAGAATAAACAGCTGAATGTTGTTCTCCATAGGTGTTTTGGTAGGATTACAGTTGGCCATCCCATGTTGCTCAAGAATTTCCTCTACATGCTGCTCTTGGCTCATTAAGATTGTTCTCAGTCCCAATTTCAGATCTGATCTCTCAATCTTCATCTATAAGATCCATTTTACTTTGTCCAGGTCCTTTATCTCAAAGATCTTTCCAAGCCTTTTCTTGATGTCCTTGATCTTGCTTATCAGCTCAGAAAACAGGAGGAAATTGTCAACATAGACAGCAATGATGAAGATCTTCCCATCATAATCTTTGGTAAAGACTGCCTCACTTTGCTTGAAGCCTAACTCTTTAAGTTTTTCTTTTATTTTTAGATACCACTCCCTCAAAGCCTGTTTTAACCCATACAGTGCTTTGTATAGGAGTGTCAGGACCAGTGGGACAATCCCTGATCCCCTCTTAGAGTTATAGAGGTTAAGACAAGAACTTGACAGAGTCCCTCTATGAATTGACTAGCTATTTATATAAGTATATGTAGCTGTGGCTAATCTATTCTAAGAACAACTACAGTATCTATATACTACCATCTGTCAAGTTCTGAGTAATTTTCCATATCAGACAGCTTCTGCCTATATGTTCTCCCACACATGGCGACTGCCTGATTGGCATGTGATCAATCTTAGATCATCACTCAATCTTTCCCATACTTGTCCTGTCACAAACTTCATTCGGCCAATAACTCCACAAATACTTGCATAATTCCCACAGTCTAAGATACATTGGAAAGCCCTTGAGAAGACCTTTCAAATGATGCCCAAAATGTGTCAAAGCAATCAGTACTCACTGAGATATCAGTTAATCAGTGCTAGATACTGATTGGCAGATATCTTGGGAACCACCAAATGCAGACATTTGCTTCCATGTACACATGGAATGTAATGACAAGGGTAGTCGGGACGACTATCTTATCACACTCAACGTTATGAGAGAACGAAGAGAACTCGATGGAGTCTCTTGGTGGATTGTGCTACCTACTTATACACTTTTCTTATTTG
>Ga0154005_100311_pt1 | contig 22784 bp, 21 predicted proteins | sample TSFL089MetaG_FD_104698 | JGI IMG/M metagenome (GOLD analysis project Ga0154005, IMG submission 104698) | Attine ant fungus gardens microbial communities from Florida, USA - TSFL089 MetaG | ecosystem: Host-associated > Fungi > Mycelium > Unclassified | place: USA: Florida, Lake Talquin State...
ATTTTATGCTGGACACCTTTATTCTATATATTTTGCCATCTATAATACAAGAGTCCAATAATAATCTTTTAAGTTCAGAGAGTCAGAAAACTTTGGTTTATTGACAACTATGCTTGCATAATTTGAAGGGATGTGTCCAAAATATTGAAATCATTTTTCACTAGCAATCAATGAAAATGTAAGCACCAATTAGCAAGCTCTTGGGGTACAAGGATCAGAAGATATTGTGCTGGAAGGCTCCATTCTGAATAAAACATCTGGCAAGCTGGCAACAAGGAAATTTTGTCTTCTTTCTCTGGAGTGGAGTATTAGGTAATGGTGTACTCGTCACAAAATATCTCGCATGTATCTTTGATTCACCGGTCAGTCCCTGACGAGTCGACGGACGATGCCGGCACCGACGCTGCAAACCAGGCAGCGCCCGAGGAGGCGGATCGCAATCGGGGTTCGGTGACCTAGGAAGGCCTAGGAAGGTTCTTTGGAAGGTGGTCAGGTGCGCACGTGGAGGAGAAGATTGCAGGGCGAGGGAGGAGAGATCTGATGGACAGAAAAGGGAATGATGACGAGTATATAACTAATCAGCTGGTGCCTGCTCTGCCATGCCTGCCCTCCACCACTCCCCGCCCCCGGACACCCCCCCGCCGGCCCCCAGCTCCTGCTACAAGCCTGCGCATCCCCGCCGGCCGCTCTCGCCGTCGTGCCTCCGAGGTGAGTGTCTGTTGTTCCGGCCGGCGTCTACTGACTATCGCAAGATGTTGACCTCTCCCATTCCGATGCTCACTCACGTGCCCGCTTCCCCGCACCTCCTACTGGTCACGAGCTCATGGCTCTCTTCCCTCCACCTCCCCCCGAAGGTGGCCCGGAGGCTCGGGGCGGCCCCACGTCGGGCTTCTTCCAGCGCCAGGAACGTGCCTTTTTTGCCCAGGCCGGGAAGGAAATTATCAGAGTCCGTGTCCAGGTCGACCTCCCTCCAGAGCAAGAACAGACCAATCCAGGCGGCCCGTCTTCCCGCTCCTGGTCCCACACATCTCCTGCTATTCCTCCATCCTTCTCCCAACGCCCTCCAAGACCTGCCCAGCTTTTCCCTGTGAACTCTCAGCCTAATCCAGGTCTTCGTACCCCTCCTCACGACCATCCTCCTCATGATGACTATGACGACGAATCATGGAGAAAACCGATCCCTTATGCAGAACGCAGACGAGCTGGGAAACACACCAAGCGTGTCATTGTCCGAACATAGCCTTCGTGTATGTGTGTGTGTTTGCCGGTATCTATCTATATTGTACATACTACAACGCAACGCACCTGCCTGCACGTAACTCTGGTTCATCCTCTTAAAGAAGTAGTAGAATCCCATTTCCTTCTGGGAATCTCATTATCCATTTATCGGTTCAGCTTCCTCCCTGTCTCGCTTCGGAATTTCTTGTCTTCCTCCTTCTCTTTTTTTTCTCGCGCTTGGCTTCTTGTGCTGTGTACAATCCATTTATTTTTCTGTCACTTGCAAACATTGAACTCTGATTTTTTTTGTATGTGATAGAATGTAAAATGCCTAGAAATCAGATGGCACTTAGAGACTTATTTTTAGATGTGATTGTTCTTGAAATAGGAATCATGAATGACTTATAGAAATTCCCAGGGGTAATGTAGGGAAAATTAGGGGCTAATTTGCTTCAATTGGTAATGTGAAGGATGTCGGTCAAATTAATGGCTCAATCATTAGGGAGGTATTCCTTAAAAAAATTTCATTAGTAACACATGAAGGTGCTCTCCAAAAGATCATTATACATTACTATCAAAAGATCGTGTGCTAACTGTTGTCTGATATATCATTGGACAAGCGACTTAACGTAATCAACTTCTCACACGACTAAATGCATAGATATCGGTAGCCCTGCAAGAGACAACCAAACGGAAAAATCAGCAAGGTCATGCACTCAAAGGAGCAAGTGTACATCTTCATACCGTGAAATCCCATATCTAAACTCAACTGAAACTCATTCATTCATATCGCTATATTTCAAACACCGCGGCGCTGACTCTGCCGCAGAAGCTTATCTCTCTCTCTCATACATACAATAAGGTCAAGAAGTAAGGGACACTTTCTTTTCTAGTGAATTTATTCAGTTTAAATTAAGCTTAAAAACCTGGATTTTTTGTATAGCGTTCTCCTAATTGGAATCTTGAAAAGACAAAGGAAATCATGTTCAATGTAACATAAAACTAGCCCACATCAAGAGAAGAGTCAACAAATGACGAAAAACTTGAAAAAGGGCTTTCCTGGGAAGGGATAGCGGACAGAAGTTTTTTTGAGCGTGGTGGGTACTCTATTCCCATCAGAGCATCACAGTTATTAGTTATCAGTTATCATCATCATCATTATTCTTCATACTTCATACTTTTTATGATCCGCTGAATTATGAATTGCAGTCTATGCTGAACATCCTCTTTCTCTCCTGTAACTGCGGACCATTCACACTACATAGAGCTAAAAATAAATAAAGAAAAATCAGCATCAATCATTCGATTTTCCATTCTTGTGGAAAGTCGGCAAGCTTCATTTTCCACTGTCACCGAAGAATCAAGTGACTGAGTGATTTTCAGCCTAAAGGGACACGATTCTGAAACAGGCTTCACTTCCTTGTAGGATCCGCCAAAATGAACTTGCAAAAAGCCAAGAGCTAAATAAAGTACGTGCAACAAGAAGAATCACAAGGAGCAACAGAAGAAGAAAGAGAAGTAGAAGCAAGTGCGGGAGAAGTTCGTCGGAGATGAATATCACTTCCTACTCCAGCCATCAAGCAGGAAAGGAGAAAATGCAGCACCGCACCGATTGCCAAAACAAAAAAGGAGACTTCTCGCCACGATTACATCCCCCTTTTTTTTTTTGTCAGACTCGAGTTATCGATCTGTGAAAATTGAGTCAGTATCTCATTTATCGGAAGATAGAATCAAGTCATTTATGATAAATCAGGTGTCATCAAAACAACAGCATAAAGTGACAAACGTACACTTCCATACCCTCCAGTCTCGATATTAGTTGACAACAGGTCAAATGGGGTTTTTACTTGGTCATTACAATTACATACGTACCCGTATGACTTTTTGACAGGATAGTCAACTAACTAACAAAGATTCTTCGATACCTATACCTCAATTTCCGAGGGCATTAGTGGGGAGGCGAATTTGTCAGTGATATCTGAGATTCCCTTCCCCCAAGATCAGATTGGCACTTGAGCATAAGAACAGATATCCTTTCCGACGGACGTCGAAATTTAAAAGTTTACTCAAGTCCAACGTGCCTAATAAATCGCACTGACGGGACACAACTGTCCTAGAGTCACTGAAAGGTTCCCTTGCCCGGTTCCCGGAAGCAATCGGATAGCGCTCACGTTCAAAGGAAAAGGGCGTGAGAGATAACGAGATACATCAGTGTCGTGAACTTCGGCTGAAATCTACACATGTGCCATTACTGGATTCCTCATCTATTTACAGTTTGGGCGCAATGATGCACAATGTTCTGTGCTCCTTCGCAACAGAATGTGAGAAGTCAAGACCCCGAATGGACAACCAGTCCGTGATAGGCATTTGTTTACCAAAAACAGATCAAACTCGCTACAATAATGTGCACGAGAAGATCGTGGGTCTTCTTTATCGAAGAATAGAAACCCACCAGCCAGGATGTCAGTCATCGCCCTGTATGATATATTATCCTCATGTCATTTCACAGCCAGAAGAAGAGCCATCTGCCATCTTTCTAATATTAGTCATTTTGGCAGTCGATATTACTTCCCAAAGCCTACATTTGTATTGTTGTTATGGTTTCTCTTTCCCCAGCTTGATGCAGGATATGGTGATGTTAAGTATATGGGAAAATCGACGCATTCATCACAAGGGGATAACTCAGAGCCAAGATAGCATCAGTACCCTGACGTTTGACATGTCATGTCAACTTGGACTGATTGGACACAGAAGCGTAATTGAAGACAGAAATGTGGACAGAAGCTTAATTGGATATATATACAACCGAGATCGCGGAAACCCTTCCAAAGGAAGTAACATTTTCTAATGGTCTCGAGTAGTTTTTCCGGAGCGTTAGGACCTTTCGGTCTTTGATCTTTTCCGTCAACTGTGACAAATCCATTCAACAAGTTCTTGCTATCGCGCCACCACGAGAGCCAAATGAATCAAAGTTTAGGGTACAGCATGACGTCGAAGGCGTAAAATACGACAGTATTCTCGGTCCGAGCGAGATAGGCGAACATAAAATGAAGGTCTGAGTGCTAGTGCCGCGAGGGCGTAGGCAGACCTGCCGGAAACAACCGCAGAAGATTCAAAGTCAGATGAGCTGCACATGTCCTCGTCACAGCTTACCTTACAATTTACATCCTGGATTTCCAGCAGCCCCGTTTCGTTCTTGAATTTCTGTTATTCATCGTGTCTTGTACTGTCATCACTGTTTGTGCCAAATTGGGAATTGTGAGCCTTCATTGCAGTTTGTATATTAACCATTCACGTGTGCATTCCCGCATATGATTATCCCTCATATCTCGACTTTTCCTTCAGACTAGGCGTGTTTTCTTGTCAGTAATCATGCCGGGAAAGAATGAAGATACAAGCATTGCACAGTTCATAGCTATTACAGGTTCGACGTAAGTATCCTATAATCAATTTCTGATCTACCTGAACCTGTCATCAGAGATAACAGTGCAAGACAGTATTTGAAGAAACACAAACGACTGGACGCTGCAATCGATGCCTATTTTAATGACTCATCATCAACGTCATCGTCATCACAATCAAGACCGGTCGGCCGTGTTCCGCCCTCTTCTGAGATTGTCAAACAGTTTAACAAATACAAGGGTCAGACACCGTTATTGAAGACAGAAATCGGAATGCTAAATGTCTGACTCCAGACAACGATGGTGACGATATTACTGTTGATGGCACGATGAAGTTTTGTGAGGATTTAGAAGTCGATCCTGAAGACGTTGTGTTACTCGCTCTGGCGTACGAGCTGAAATCCCCAAGGATGGCTATCTGGACGAAACAGGGGTGGGTTGAAGGCTGGAAGAAACTATCGTGCGTACAAGTAATTTACCTGCGGCAGCTGGATCGAAATTTCATTTCAATCACCAGTTGTGATAATTTGAGCTCAATGAGACAGGCATTACCTGGTCTCCGTGAGAAGCTTGGCTCAGATCGAGAATATTTCACCAAGGTCTATAGCCACACATTCAATTTCTCTCGAAATGAAGGACAACGTAGTCTTGGTCAGTTTTATGAATTTAGCACCACCTGCTCTTGTCCTAATGAGAGCTCAGCTACTGAAACAGCTAAAGGACTTTGGAACCTTCTGTTGCCGCATGGCCTCAAAGGCGGCGCTATATCTACCCCTCATGCTCCTGACGATGTCGATATTGATGGCGAAAAACTGCCCGCAGAACAGAGTTGGACAATAGAACGGATTGCAATGTGGTTTCAATTCTTGGATGACAGGGGTTTGAAGGGTATCAGTCGCGACAGCTGGCTGATGGTAAGTGGGACTAGACTAATAAGTCCGTGTTTAGCGCGAGTTCAATGTGATACATAGTTCCTTGAATTCCTCTGTACCATTGACTACAGATGTTCAAATTACGATCCAGAAGGCAAGCGCCCGTGATTACAATCTCTTACTTGATCATCTAACATTCCGCTTCCTCTAGGCGCCTGGCCATCTACCATTGACGACTTCGTTGAGAGTCAGAAGCAGTAGCGACTTTTCAGATTAATGAAAATTGGGTATTTTTCCTTGTACGTTGCTCAGTCAAAGGTCGCAACTGATAGATTTCCAAGTTCGCTATATGCCGAGCATGGAGAGTGACTGTTGACCGCATTGGGAGGGCTCCCTGCTTACATATCTTTATTAAAGCTTCATAGCTTTGGTATATTGACTTCATGAACCAATGCATACCTACGCCTTGGTTACACGGTCGTTATATCTGTGAAACTGCGTGAAGCCCATATGATTGGCTTCTTTCCCAAAAAGTTGCTGATCTGGTTAATTTATCTTTACTGTTGTAGGCTGACATAGATGAGCAGCTGACGAAGCCAGAGTTCTCAACAAGTGAGAGAGGACTTGTATCAACTTCTCCTGATGCAAGTGCCACATCAGGACAGCGTCACTCCAAAATCAAGTGGCCAACCAGTTTCGAGAGATGTCCCAACTTGATTTTATTTGACATGAGATCTTTCTATGCCTCGAGATCCTGACAAAATGCATCAGCGCCTTTCACTGTCAAAAAGCGTCCCTGAATGTTATTGACTAGGGCCGTCCAAGCTAATACACTCTTCAATATTTCCAGATGCTTCTCGGTAAAAGGGTTTCTCACTGCGCCTAAAGGAGAAGAGAAGAGCCATTACCAGATATACAAGAAATTGCAAGCTTCTGGAGAAACGCCCGAGTTTGGTGGTACCTGTGAACACGCATGTCAGCAGTTCTCTCCATCTGCTTCTTTCGTGTCCATATCCTACCTCATAAGTATACACTTATGAATGTTCTTTTGTCAGGACCTCTCCAGACATTCGGATATATTCATATCGGAGGCTTTAGTCGGCGCAGACATAATTGATGGCACGTTCATCGGTTCAACCCGATTATCGAATACTTTGTTGTCGAACTGAACGATCATTGTGAGAGAAAACCTGACAAACTAGTTGTACTTCTGTTGATGACACGCCTCTTTGGCATTGTCAATGGCATTGAAGAATCGTTCTTTTGAAAAAATGGGAGCATAGGATATGGTAGTTTGAGCCCGATGAAATGGTCTGTTTCTCATGTTTGCCGGACTATAGCATTGCTTCTCAAGAATGGAAGAGAACCAAATAACGATTAAAATACTATCACAGCCAAAACCTCACTTTATGCTTAATTCCGGCCTCTGCGGAGCGGAAAGACCTACATTCTGGGGTCGAAGAAGGTCTGGTGCCTCCCAAGAGCGTACTGAAAGATGATTTGATAATGGTGCAGGCAATCCTGGTAACAACGATATACATAAACTCAAAGCTAACAAAAACAGAAGAGAAGGGCTCTTATTAAGCCAGGCCAATCTAGTAGCGTTTCCTCTTCTTAGCAAGATGGTGTCTCCTGGACACTAACTTCGGGGGGCTCAATACTGAATACACATTCGCACGCCATGATCCACCACACTTCTCAGAGGAGTCGCCTGGGCATCGCCATCATATCAGCAGCGACACTAGTTTAGCTAGAAGAAGGTTGAACCCACCACCGCATGGCATATTGCACTCACTCTCATCCACACTAGCACCATGTGATGTTTTCTTGATGGACTTGCCGCAGTAGCACTCTACTCCGTATTCTGTAGCAGCATAATTATAGCCTAGGTCGGCACACCGAGCCGTACAGACTGCCGCTGTCATTCCGCTGCGGCTGAAAGCAGTGCCTTGGAGGAGTCGACTCCGAGAGTCGGCATAGCACCCAAGACTCCTCCAATCCTGTGAAAAACAAATCGTCATCAGATCAAAGTTTTAAAGAGGAGATAGACTATGCAATTACTTACGCCACCAGCGTTTGTTGCGGCAAGAGTCAAAGCCTTGTTTGATGTTCTAAACACGCTCAACGCCCATGACCCTCCGCAAATCGAGGAAGAGCTGCCGGCACAGGGTACAGAACATTTTGATGGCGAAGTGATATTTCCACTGGCCCCATTGTTGGTCAAAGAGTAGCCACAGTAGCCTTTGAATTTCTTTATGTCAGACAAAAAACCTGATCGACTTTCAAGATACATACATTCTTGCCTAGAATATTTCTAAGTCCACTAAGGAGCGACAAGGCCGGAAAGGACTTACCCGTATTCAACACCAGCAAATGGATATCCCGCGCAAAGGTCCTGACACAACTCGGGCGTCATAGCTTCTCTTGAATAAGACGATCCAGTGAGCGCTCGACGTGAGCCCGTCGTACCTTCATCAACACAACCATAATAATTCCACGACCCTTCGAGGCCAGTTGGAGTCGAAGAAGGGTTCGAAGTGGCTGTTATAGATGAATCTGACTGTGCCGTCGACGTGGGATACGATGTATTGACCAGTGGCGTATACACTGGGACTGAGGCTGGGACATCTGCTTCTGTTGTATGGATGAACAGCAGCGGCAATGGAAGTGCATAGACAACTCACTGAAAGCTCCAACGTAAACATTGAAGTTATCTGAAAATGGTTTTGTTCAATTCCATACCAAACTTGGGTCTTCCAACTTACAAAGATCTGGATTTAAACTGTACGTGAAATCGACTGGTGTTTGGTTGATGAATGTTCTTCCATTCCTCATCATTGAGATTGTAATCTTGCCAGGTGCGAGGGGAAGTTTCAATTTGTTGACGCCGCTATCGACAGTGAACTGTTGCTTCGAGCTTCCACAAGCTAGCGTCACTTGCCCTGGTTGTGTCGCAAGAACTAGTGTCCAGAGATAATCCTATGTAGTACGTAAGCTATGAGACCCAATGAAGATGGAAAAAAAGCATACTTCAGCAAAGTTGAATCCTGTCGGTCGCGCGAGTGGATCCCCATGAGCAGTTGCTTGTGCTGGATGTGGGCGCGCCCAGAAGTAAATGACATCCTCCTGAGGTGGCAGTGAGCGCCAAGACTGACAAATGTATGGGAGGTAACTTACCATAATAGCAGGATAGCTTCCAGCCTTGTAGGCTGAGATATAATACTTGGAAAGTTCGAAGAATGCAAGGTGAGAATATCCATTAGCCCAGGTGGTTCCAGGTGGCTGTGATCCTTTGATAGAGCTATAGCTGCAGGGATTATGAGCAAACGTGCCGGCAGAGATCATAAGAGAATTACTAGTCAGATTCTCCGAAATCATTCCTGTTAATTTGATTACATGAGAATGTATATGTATGGTAACAGCACTTACCAAGTGATCATTTCAACCATGTGTATGTCGTTTCTCATTTCCACAATCTCCTCCCAGCGATGCGAAATAAGCCAGTCATCTCCACGCTGATAGAAATTTTTGTAGTCATAGTGTGTGCTGTGATACTGAATGAAATAACTAGCTGATACGCATCATGGTTACTCACAACATCCACGGGCTAACCGATGTCACATATTTAGTAGATGATCCCAGTTGCTGAATATCTGGGATGAGTCAGCACGGAGACAGTACAAAGTTGATGGAATACTTACAGAATTGATCGTCTGCAGTCTAGATCGCGACTATCAGCTTCCATGCCCATACCAACACTTTCAGGTGCAATGCTTACAGTCTTGTCGATGTTGCCTTGAGGCCAAGCACATCCCCAGCTGGGTATATCTTCAGTCGTGATTCTAAAAGAGCACTGCAAAACTCACCAAAACCACGAATCTAAGCAATTCCAGTTATTGAATTGGCCTTCAATCTCCGCGATGAAGGGCATCAAGTATCCATTCGTCTGTTGCTTTATCTCCTCCCAGCCATCATTTCCTAGACATTTCCCAAGGTACGATGAGATGAGCGGACGACCGTTAATCTTGAACTGAGCTTGATTCGCAGAAAATTGATTGACAATGGCCACAACAGAATTGACGTCGCAAGGGAAGACGCTGAAGTCAAAAGAAAAGAAAAGTTTGACCTTAGTCCCAGTGGCTGCACTGTAGGCATTTTGTATTTGGCCGATTTGCCAGGAATCAGTCCCGATGTTGAGTGCGATAGCGTCACTTGAAAATCCATGCATGAGTAAATCTCGAAGAAAAGCCAGATCACTAACATGTCTCCGGACTCTATCTGTTGAATGTCGCTCCTCCAGTCATCAATAGAGTATTCGTAGCTATTCGGATAGATAAGCGAACTGAGATATTGATGATCAGGGTCTTCACAACTCACGTATCTAAAATTGATAACATCAAAAATGACGTAGGTTTGTTAGACAGCCATTTCAGAATCAGTTACTCACTGCCAACAATCTGGAGGTGGTCACTAGTGAGAAGGTCAAGATGCACAACACGTAAGGGGCGTACATGATGCATGAAGACGTATCGTTGATCGTCCTGACAAGGGACGATGCTGCTGATAGTGGCGTTCTTTGTAGATTGTTGATCCGCATCTACTTGTGATGATTGTCCAGGAAAATACCCAGGCAATATGCCGGCTTCAACACAGAGTAAAATGGCGAAATAATGTGCGAAAATTGGGAGGAAAAACATTGTGAATTGGTAAGGACAGTGGTGCCGGATGGGCCGATGTGTTTTTAAAGGCCTACGACTCAACAGAAGCTGAGCACGCGGTCTATCGGTCAGAAGTCGATGGAATGCAGGAGGCAAGTGATAGCTCACGCCACGAGCGTCAACCTAAGAACTGTAAGGAATGAAGGGTTCATAGGAGTGAGCATGCATTTCTGGGTGCCACTCCAGTCGCACGTACGTCTCTGAAAATCTCAAGCGTTTCAACACTGATGGGTGGTGGAATCAAAGGTCAGACTGATTATTCCGGTGAAGCACGCTGGACCAGCAGCGCAAGTTGTCGATCTCGAGGCAATCAATTGAGGTCCTTTGCGTATGCCAGCGCTTCTGGAGCAAGGAACGAACGAAATGAAATAAAAGAGGTTTCGTGGAGATGCTAACCCGCAAAAGTGGTGTTGAGATGGTCTAGAGTGAGTGAGTGTTAGTGTTGAGTTACATCCGCCTTGGAAACCCAATTCTAGGGCCAAATTCGTCATCTCAGCCTTATTGTTACGTCAGGGTTGGCATACCCACAGGTCAGCAACTCACTGGAACTCGGGATTCTTGATTCTGGGCTAATACCTGGTTCTTCTAGAAGCCCACAACCCTTCCGTAGATCATGGACACACGCCAGACAGCGGATAACAGTTCGCCACAGCTGTAGTGACACCGATATGAATGAATCAGCAGCATGCCTCTACCGGAAAAAGCTTACTTGCAGGACACTTTTTGAGCATCCTGCATCTGGCGTTTACGACGAGTCAATTTTGCAACAGTCGTACATCGCCACCGTCCAACAACACTTCACAACTGACGCATTGACGTGCCAACTAGTACAACAGAAGCCACTCGACGAAAATCATCAGCGGTAATTTCTGTGTCACATCTTTTTCTGAGGACGATCCTCAGTAACCATTCGCTCGAGATGGAATACAAAACCATGAATCCAAGTCGATCGCCTTATGTAAAACTGCACGTTACCTAAATTGGAAGGCCTCATCTTCTCTCCCTTTTGATTTGCTTCTATCTAATAACTTATCTTCATCCTTTCTTTTCATCAAAATGACTGAGACTACAGTCGAAAAGTCCACAGAAATCTTTTCTGAAAGCTCGCCAACAAGCGCCGATGCCAAGAAAAAATTTCGAGCAGTGCGTCAAGGTGCGGTCGAGCCAACTACAGAGGTTCTTCTCTGATTGATTTGATTCTGCACTGCAGTGGAGTTCTACTTCGCTGACTCCAATCTGCCTTATGACAAGTGCGCTGAAGGTTTTATCTTACCAAGACTTAAACTTAAGGAATTCTCTCAGGTTCATGTGGACACTACACTCACAAAACCCAGAGCATTGGGTTCCCATTAAAACAATTGCCTCTTTTAAGCGCATGAGGGAATTTCAGTCTGAAGATTCAGGATGGTTGCTTGACGCCCTCAAGCAAAGCACTCTACTAGAAGTAGATGAATCGCAAACGAACGTCCGCCGGACGACTGAGGTACAAGAGCCTAAAAACCAGATGGAGAGGAGTGTTTACGCAGTATGTGCAGTAGTAATGGTTGCGACTCCATGACAATGACTGGTTATACTCAACCAGAAAGGCTTCGGTGAAGAAGAGCCAACGTCACAAGAACGTCTTGAAGAGTTCTTCAATCAATACGGCAAGACTAATAGTGTTCGTATGAGGAGGGAAGATGACAAAAAGTTTAAGGTTCATTCACTTTTCGCACTAGCAAGATTGAAATTGATTTACCCTTCAGGGTTCAGTTTTCGTAGAATTTACCGACTTTTCAACTGTTGACGCCTTCTTAAAGGCTGATCCAAAACCAACGTGGAATGACCGGGAGTTGTTGATTATGAGCAAGTGAGTCCTAATCGTCATAAGTTGTTCGACACCCATTCAATGGAAAGTAGGGGGGATTACTGTGAAATGAAGATCAAAGAAAAAGGTCTTACGGGTGCGGCTGCGATCAGCAAGCGTAACTCAATAATTCGTACCCGTGGTTTTAATGCTTTTCAAGAAATGAACCAAGACAATTCTTTAGATGAGAAAAAGTTGAATTATTCAACGAAGCAGGTCTACCTCGATTTCATGGGAAAGAAAATCTTGATTAAAAGGGATAATCAAGGGAATGGTACTGTCAGTGCAGAAGACGTTCCATTTGTGAAGGGCGCCACACTCAAATTCGAAGGTTGTAAAGATGCTAAGTGGGCTGAGATCAAGGTATCTTCATTCTTTAACCCTTCGAACTTTTTGTTGAAATCCTCATCTGAAGGACCCCCTCAAAGCTAAATTTAACAATCGTGCTCCTTATATCAAGTGCTCTGACGGTGACGATTTTGGCCTAGTTGGTTTCCATAGAGCCTTGTCTGAAGATGAAATTACTTTCGTGAGAGAGACAATCAAGGTAATCGAAGACAAACCTGTTACATGGACCGTTCTTAGTGGTTAGTTTCCCCGTCTAAGTTCCAGCTGGGCATTATCTAATGGGCAATTCAAAAAATTAGAGGAAGATGAGAAGGCATTCCAAATAGAGCGCGCGCAAGTAGCGGCAAAAATTGCTTTGACCACCATGGCAGCCGGCAGTTCAAACACAGGAAGTAGAAAGGGTGGTCGTGGTGGTCGTGGCGGGAGAGGCGGCCGTGGATTCCGTTCTGGTGGGGATGGTGGTCGACAGAAGGGAAAATCAATTGCATCCACCTCAAAGAAAGAAGAAAATCAAGCTGGGGAAAAAAGGAAACGAGCTGTGGAACCTGATGGTGGCCACGATGTTGGTGTACGGGGTGTGAATGCACCCCCAACTTTGACCAGTGCAGGAAACGAAGAAAGTGCTACGAAAAAAGTGAAAACAGACGATGAAGGCGCTGTTCCTGTTCCTGCTCCTGTTGCTGCGTCGTGATAGAAATTGTTCTGACTGGATATCGCATGTCTAGTTTCGCTGGTTGTATGTCCTCTGTTCTGTCTATGATTCTTCCCCTTGCTGTATGTTAGACTGATGAGATCTTTCCCAAGACAAGAATGTACTTCTACCTCAATCGACAAGGAAAATGCATTTGTAATTTCTTGGATTTCATTAGATTACTTGCAGCGTGGGTTCAGGGTAATGTCTACCATAAAGGCTCCTTGAAGCGGTCGGCGACTCCCATCGTACTGTAATTTCACCTTTGCCAGCCGTGATAACCATAGACAGACCATGCGACCTCAAAGCTTCGACGGCCCAGCGCTTGTGATTATCCTTAATCAACGAGCTCTGTTCACAGCACCAACTCCATTCTGTTTTAAAATCACCGAAAGGACTGCGATCAGCAGTTGGTGACCAAACTTCTTATCTTCTCGTTTCAGATCGGCTCGGTCATAACCAATCACTGAGTTTATTAGATTATCTTCACTCGCCGTTTTCCTCCGCAGACACTTCTCGGGACAATCGGTTGGTGTTCTCTCTCCCGGTGCGATCCCTTTGAAATGTCCGTGATTGAGAAGGTGATCGACCATTTCCGAGTCCTTTTTCACGGGTGTGATTTGGGCGCAGACTGAGTGTGCTGGTAGCCTAACGCAGCACAATTACAACCCGGACTGAATTTGAATCACGAATCACGAGTATTTAAATCGCCACATTCTCTCGACCCCTCGCCTACAAGCACATCCCTCGACTCTATCTCATTGATTCTCAAGTCACCTCTACCATGTCCTTCGTCACTGGCATCACAATCAATTGCACCAGTGAACGGGGTAATGGCGGTGGCATATTCTGTCCCGTTCAAGTTGATGCCAAACATCCTATTTACCAACATGGCATCATTGCACCCGTATCAAAACTTGTAGATTTGCCGTTACTGGTCTACAAGCATCCGCTAAAGGCAACTAGAGACATGGCTCTTCAAAATGAAATTGCACAAGTGTTAATGGTTGGTAAGGATGGTAAGACAACTACTGAGTAGGTCACATCTCCTTTTCTGATATGGGCTGGCGTTGAGCATCCTGTAGTTTTACGGAGAAACCTGGAAGTGTAAGTTTTGTGATTTCGCTTTGATGAAGGTCCTCTAAGTTCTTTGGGCGGCTGACATAACAGGTCACTATTGTGAGGAAGGATGGCAAGCCTCTCACAAGGCCAGCCATTGAAGCCATCTGGATGTTTAACGATTACTTCCTTGAGCAACTCCAAGAAGACAAACGCATTGCCGAGCAGTTACTCAATCGCTCTGACTTTGATAATTTCTGCGAGGATTATAAGGAAGATAGAATTTTGCAGGGTCATACCACTTTTACACGCTTGGAACTGCCTTTGTGATCATGGTTGCATAGTCTTCTTTCTACAGTTATTTGTTGGCTATACATATATTCTCAAGATATACGGCATTGCGTCTGATATTTGCTCGCAGTAATTGGACATTGAGTGTTTCAAAGTTTGGCACGCGGCAATGCGGCGCGCATTTGCCCTCGTTCAAGTATAGGTTTAATAGATTGCTGTAAAATTGGATTCTTTAATCCTAAGTTTGCCCCTTTGATTTAAAAGGGTGACACACCTCATAAGCAATAGGTATCTCGACCTGATTGAGGGGTTCATCTTGAGCGCGTTTCCAAAGTTGCTCATAAACTTTGCCATCATATACACCAAGAGCGCTGGTAATTAAAACATTTTTCAGTAAATATAGGGATGAGCATCCAGTAGATGGGTCTAACCTATCCAATTCCCAGTCCGTGAAGCCAAATGCGTCTGTCAGGCCGATAGCCTCAGGTAACAACTCAATACTGATATCTTTGATAGCGAGTCTCAAGGTGCGAGTAACATTGCCCGTACCGAGGGCACCGGACGAAAGGAGATCCACAATACCCGTTTCTAGAGTTGTCAAAAGGAACTGAACACAACACATCACTCAACAAATCGATCCGGGAAAGCAAGAACGAACGCACTAAAAGATACAACTTCTCAAGGTGTCTGATGTCATCTTGTCTTCCAGCAATTCTATCTGGAAGGCTTTTAATAATATCTCCCACTCGAGCAGCGACAAATGCCTCTGTGACAGCCTTTGCCACGCGCTGGCCAGCAAATGCATCAAGTTCGTCAATGTTCTGGGCGTACTCGCGGACGAGTAGTGCTGCACGCCACTCCAAAAGATGAATAACAGTAACAGGATCCTGCCAACTAGTGTCTGGAGACAGGGAAGGCCCGGCTGCATTGCCAAGGAGAAGACGAAGGTACGCGGTGGAAGGGGAAAGGGTAGAAGTGTCTCTTGATTCAAACATATTGTTGTGCGATTTGACCGCAGCTCGGACAACTTGCTGATCAAGGACGAAGTTATCTCCTTCATAACTATATAAGTATTGGTACACATTTGTAGGGGTGAAAAGGAAGTAATGATAGGGCGCACGTTGCACTTGGTAAATGGTCAGCGTAAAGACGACCGAGTCCTGAGAAGGCACTATATCCATGGCCACCCATAGAGCGTCTAGCAATTTCCACGTCCTGGATACTAGTAGTTGTAACGAGAACTTTAAGGCCACTCGTGATAGCATGCATCTCGGCGAGGAGGGAGGCATCGCCTTTTTGTAGATGGCTCGACATGACTTGAAATGATTGGATCTAAAGAAATTAAAACATGAACGACTCTCTGGAAATAGGAACGCCTGAAATAAGACGTACAACAGCCTTTCCAAGGAGTATGAATACATAGGCATGCGAAATGATGGGAAGGAGACGACCGTAAACGGTGGGGTAGGAAATTGCTTGACGTTCTAAGCCTTGAGGTCCCTTCTCTCCTTGCCGGCGAACAATGGCGTAACGGATGGATATAGTGGCAGCTATGCTGAAGTGTTGGAGAAATTTATGTACACATGATGATACCAACCTTTAGCCATAGTCCAACCTGCTCCAGTCACCATATTTGCACGGATGAATAACATCTAGTGGGTGACCTCTTGAGAACTACCATCTTATTCAGTTCTTGGCACTTACTCCTCCATAGCTCAGCTTTGCATGGGGCGGTTGGACATATTGGCTGTCATCTGTGACCCTAGCAAACTTGGAAAGCATCTGAGTTTTCGGGATGCGAACGTGATTGAAGCGAGCAAAACCGTTATCTGTTGCGGCATAACCTCCCAAAGATTTGGGACCAATATCTCCGATCGTAATCCCAGGAAGGACCTTGTGATTGTCTCGGTTGACAGTCAGCCCTCAGCTCAAGAGAAGGAGCCTGAAAGGAGCATACCCATTGATCTGAGCTGGATAAAGAATAGATGTGGCCCATAATCTTTGTTGTCAATGATCAATTTTGCTTGTATTACTCCATGCGTAGCTGTCTTTCCAAGTGCACCAATCCACCACTTGCTACTGGTGAGAGTGGGAGAGTGTATTTCGAACTCTTTGGTTTCTGGGATATAAGTGGCCGTCGTTTCAAGCCCAAGGACATTGGTGCCATGTCCCAGTTCTGTTTGAAGATAACAGCCAAGAACTCCACAGTTATTGACAAGTGGACCAAAATCTCTGACGAGCTCTGGGGAGCCTTGGGACATCAAGATTGGTTGAAATGCTTTGTTGGTCTTTCAGTTCATATGGACTATCAGCATGAGAGCATTTCATGCATACCGGTGTTGTGTAAACTGATAGGAAGAGGTTCGTCGAGGCTGCTGATTGCGAGAAGCACCTCCAGTTGAGTCCATTTATGAATATTTTGTAATTCGTAGATACGATTGATGAGAGCTAGCCCACGAGTATAGAGCTCCGTCCTTGATAAGAATTCACTGCAAAACCCCTACTTAAGGAACACTGTCATTGCAGGAAGATGAAGGTGCAGACCGTTGTGACTTCTCGAATACCGGATCATTGCTCAATATCTCGACGATATTCTTTCGTTTGTCCCATTGTATACGACCACCTGAAAGTGAACAACAACCGAGTAAGCGTGTACAATGCAACAGTTGATCGAACTAGTGCACGTACCGTGAAGGCATTCCCGGATTAAGGGGACGTCAACTGAGGCGTGACGCCTTGCATTAGCCATATCAATACTAGTTTGCGAATTAACATCGTGCCTCATTGACATAGCAGGTGCTAGCTCAAAGTAAGATCAACTTGTCCCTCTCAAGGGGGTGGTCGGCATGACATGGTCCGAAACTATCCTGTGATATTTTTGCCAGTCACAGTGTGTCACATGCTTTTTTTGAATAGAAACAATTGCAGTCTGTGCAAGGCTGAGAATACCCAGTTATACTGATCTACTACTTCTGCCCTAAATGGCACTGCTATTGATAAGGAGTGCCACATCATTCTTGGCAACTCAACTCTTGTCATGAATTGCCTTTTCTCTCTAAGTCAATGTTTATTTTCTTTTTCTTTTAATTAGTAATATATTTGCATCAGTAAATAAGGACAATCAATCAAACATGTATAAGTAGTATACACCAAATAACAGGAACTCTAACAAGTTCTCTTTGTCAACTCTGACTTAGATCTTAAGTAACACAACTTGAGTATGGTTTCTTATACTAGAACTCATTTTCACATCCAGAACACCAATTGCCTTGATCCCTGTTCAACTCTACTTTTATTGCTCTTTTGGTATGTAGTTATCTCAGACTAATCCTAACTTCCTCATAGCTAGGCCACAAGCTTAAGTAAACTAACTAGAAAGTTTAAATCCCAGAGGTAAATAGTTAGGACCAAGCTCAGATACTAGCTTAGACCAGATCTTACAATTGAGTAGGACTCATTATATACTTGTAAACTTTTGCTTTATCTACTTTATGCTACTGGTCCAGTATAATTAGTCTATGTAGAGGAATAGTAGTCATTCTTTAGGAGACTACTTAGAGTAGGGATCTTCTCTATGAAGTAATAGTCTATCCTAATATCGAAATAGTAACAAGTAGAGCAGTAGGCACCTGGCTGGAAGAAAACCTATGTACCCCAACAGATATAGTATAAGTTCTTTGAAAAAGACAACATATTCTCAAAAAATATATCTTTTTCTTTTCTTTTATATACACAACCCTATCTAGAACATAACATAATATCTTTAGACTAATATAATAACCTTATGAGTAGAATACTCAATCAAAGACAAGCCCTGGCCAAATTAAGAGTAGAATTGGAAGATAGAGAAGAGAAGCTCTATAGAAGATGTAAAAAGTTTGGGCATCTCACTCACAATGTCAGGACCCACGAGACAATCCCAGATTTTCCTCAGAGGGTATGAGGTAAAAGACAAGGAGAACTCGACAGAGTTCTCTCTATGAATTGACCAGCTATTTATAATACTACATGTGGCTGTGGCTAGTCTATTCTAAGAAAAATCACGGTACCTATTAACTACCATCTGTCAAGTTCTGAGTAATTCTCTATGTCAGACAGCTTCTGCCCACATGTTCTTCCATACATGGCGGCTGCCTGATAGGCATGTGATTGATCTCAGATCATCACTCGATCTTCCCATGTATCACAAACTTCATTCAGCCAATAACTCCATGAATACTTGCACGATTCCCACGGCCTAAGATACGTCGGAAAGCCCTTAAGAAGACCTTTTGAACGATGCCCAAAACATGTCAAAGAAATCAGTACTCACTGAGATATCAGTTAATCAGTGCTGGACACTGATTAGTAGATATCTCAAGAACCGCCAAACACGGACGTTTGCTTCCATATGCACATGGAAGCTCTCTTTAATATGCTTCTAATGACTATGAATAGACCTTAGGGCGATAAGATCCTGTGGTGATACAAGGACCTTAAGGTTTGGCATAACACTGATCTATTATCTATAGATACATGTCAATCCTTGAACACAAACAAGGACAGCCCCTTTTATGGTTAAGTTATCACTATTTTAGACACAAAAGGGCTGCCATATGTAGAACAATAGGCAGTAGAACATGTGATGCTCTGTCCAGGTGCACAGACCATCTATTCCTGTATATAAGGCTTCATAGTCTGAGGATTAGACCTCAGACTTAACAATATCTTTTGTTGCTTATTCTACTCTGCTACCAAGCTCTTGAGATATCATAACTCAATTAATCACAAACAAGTAAGTAACCATTTGTGATACCATGCTTGTCCTTTTTATAATCATGACGTTCCCATGTCGTAGTCGTTATATTCGTATCGTTATTTAGTTGTTAATTAATTAAATTAAATAAAGAAAAAGATAAGTGTCAGAGCAAATCATAACACACAACTATAGAAATAGAAGAAAGGAAAAAAAAAAAAGCCAGTTTTCTAGAATAAGTTTGAAGTGTTGATGAGTAGGGTAATAAACTGTGGAGTTCAGAAGGTGAGAAAATAGACAATGGAAGAGAGAATAATACAGTATTTTAGATGTTGGAAAAAAGGACATTAAAAGTAAAAGTGTTCTAATGTTGAAGTAGAAAGGAAAAAAATAATGGAGATAAGACAGTAAAAGAAAGCACCACTACCAGAAATATGGAAGAAGATATAAGAGCATTATGAAAAGAAGGGATTGCCCCCAAAAGAAGTAATTATAAGCATGAAGGAGTAGATAACAAGATAGGAGGTGATATTTCTTGTAGAATATAAAGAATACAATTATAAGGGAACAAAAACTCAAGAGAACAGAGAATAGGATTTTTTGAGCAAAGATCAGCTGAGTAATATGTAGTATGGAAGTTATAAAGAAGCATAAAATTGAAGGAAGGTAGAAACAAAAGCAAAAAGAGCAAAAAGGATAAAATGCAGTACTGATGAGAATAAGAAAGTTTTATATTATTGGGGGATAGGGAGTTTGTATATAAAGATAGGATAAGATTTAAATGAAATAATAAATATGCTTTACTATCCTTACAAAAGTAGGAAGTATTGGGTTAGAATCTTTAAATCATTCCACAATTGTGTGCAATCAAGTAGGTACTAGGAAGGTAATCATATATAAAAGAAAGTGCTCACAAGATAGCAGACACTTATAGTTTAGATATTAGAATAAAAAAAAAAATTTAGTTTTTGTTCAAGAGCACTTTCACTGATCAGATCTTAAAAATGTATGTTTCTCTTATACTATTGTTATGCTATACTCTCACTGGTTGGATCTCAAAGATATACATTCCTCTCATACTGTAGTACTGAAGATAGGTTGTTTTGCGAGCACGACGGCATCCGTCTGTTGTTGGCTACTGACCTATTGCAAAGTTGAAAGAGATGAGATAGTAAACTACTCCTGTATTTTGCTGCTCTATTTCTGTTACAGAAGGCTTCTTAAATACTCTCTAGCTACCATGAGTCAAACTGCTACTAGTAGTACAATAAAACATCCAACAAATAATAAATAAAAGAGTTAATTTAAATAACAAAAGAAAAATTTTGATCAAAGAATAAATGGAGATGAAGACAATAGAGGGGGTATTATTGTTAGAGGAGTAGTGGAGAAGGGTGCTCATCGAGGGAATTTATGATGTTGGTGAGCACTTGATCTCTACAGTACTACTATCTAAGATACTAGTCTAATAGGCTGGCTTGCCATTAATATAGCAGTCCTACCTAGATCTCATATTGCTCTCAATTGACTATATAGTTAGCAACTTACTCTGAAAACATGTAGTAATAGCTTCTAGTCCAAGCAAATGCCTAAGTTCTCCTTTAAAGTAGATATCCCTTGAGAAAAGTTTTATAGAGTTTTATATAAAAAGAAATAGAGAAATAGAGCTCTTAGTCACTCAAATCAAGTTTCAGCTTTAGAGCAATAAAGGGCAAAGATAAGGTTTCTTTTTTTTGTACCACTCCATACTACTAGAGTATTATATTAGTATTATAAAACCCAGAATGCAACAAACAAGATAAAAAAGAAATTCTTTTAATTACTAGAAAAGGCAGGTTGAATGAGTCAAATTCATATTTGATCATACAACAGCTGCTCTTTATACTCCCTATTTATTTCCTACTAACTTTCTTTATCTTATCAGCTGACCTTGAGCCTATTCTAAGTGTTCTGGAGTACTCGAGAGGTACTTTGGACATTGGTCTGACCACTTTCAAGTGTCTCTTTGTTATCAATCTCATTCCTCTCTGCTTTCAACTCTTTTAAGTCCTTCCTTAAACTTTCCCCTAATTTCTTCTCTGTTTCCTATTCACATTTTTTAGACTCTTCTTTTTTCTATTCTCTTCTAATGACTCTTGGCATATCTTCATCTTGTTTTTCTATATTTGGAATATTGATTAGAACTGATGTACCATCTCTAATGATGTTCTTATTATAAACCAAGGGTCAGTTACTAGTGTTATAAATCATAATACAAGGACTTTTTTTTTCTCTTTTTTTCTATTTTTAGAACAGACTTACATAATCAGAGAAGTCACATGGAAGGTTACACAATCAGTCACACAACAACTCACATTGATGTCACATGATCATCATGGAAAGGTAGTGCATAGACTAAGTGTAAGGACTTTGGTTATAGTTAAGTAACCCTAACCTAGATGCCACTCTTTATCAGAGTTTAACAAAAAGAACTTATTAGAGTTCTTGCTAGATTGTGTACACTACTTATATATATCCAATCATTTGTCCTTATTTACTGATATGACTATATTACATAATTGAATGAAAATAAAAAGAAAAAGAAAATAAATATCGACTTAGAGGAAATTGGGTGATTTATAACATTATCCCCCTCTCAAGGGTCCTCGTCCTGAGGACTTCTTTTATAGTTTATTGTATGGGTCCCTTAGATCACCTATATTTTGATTTTCATCCCTTAATTTCTCCAAGTACTTCCTGTTTTCCTCAATTCTCTGTCGGTCTTCCTCTTCCTCCTCTTCATTTCATTCTTCTATCTTTCCTCCCTTATACTCGTCTTTCTCTTCTTCCATTTTCTTTAAGAACAGATTCTTGTTATATCTTGAAAACAGATTTCTTTTCCATTTTCTCCAGTTCTTCTCCATTTTCTTCCAATACTCCTAATTTTATTTCTTATTGCCCCATCTATAGAGCAATTTGGTAGTGTACCTTCCCAGTAATTCTCTGCTAAACATTTTCTTATCTTCTTCTTCTTCTTGCCATCTTACTTCTTCTTCTTCTTCCCTGTGATATTCCTTCTCAAATTCTTTGACCAACTCCATTGCATTCTTTAAGTTTTCTCTGCTCTCCCAAGTGTCCTCTTCTGCCATACATCCCTTCCATTGCACTAGGTATTTGTCCCTTCCTCATACCTTCCTTTTATTTATAATCTTCTCTACCTCCCATTCTTTCTCTCCCTTGATCACCACTAGTTGTGGTGTTTCTTTTTTTTGTCCTTCTATTGTGACTTATACTATCTGTCACAAACTTCATTCGGCCATAACTCCACGGATACTTGCACGATTCCCACGGTCTAAAATGCGTCGGAAAGCCCTCAGGAAGATCTTTCGAACGATGCCCAAAATGTGTCAAAGCGATCAGTACTCATCGAGATATCAGTTAATCAGTGCTGGACACTGATTGGCAGATATCTCGGGAACCACTGAATGCAGACGTTCGCTTTTACATGCACATGGAAGCTCTCTTCAATACGCTTCTGACGACTATAAATAGACCTTAGGGCGATAAGATCCTGTGGAGATACAAGGACCTCAAGGTTTGGCATGACACTGATCTATTACCCATAG
>Ga0154005_100312_pt1 | contig 22753 bp, 34 predicted proteins | sample TSFL089MetaG_FD_104698 | JGI IMG/M metagenome (GOLD analysis project Ga0154005, IMG submission 104698) | Attine ant fungus gardens microbial communities from Florida, USA - TSFL089 MetaG | ecosystem: Host-associated > Fungi > Mycelium > Unclassified | place: USA: Florida, Lake Talquin State...
TAATAGATCAGTGTCATGCCAAACCTTGAGGTCCTTGTATCTCCACAGGATCTTATTGCCCTAAGGTCTATTTATGATTGTCAGAAGCGTATTGAAGAGAGCTTCCATGTGCACATGGAAGCAAATGTCCGCGTTCAGCGGTTCCCAAGATATCTGCTAATCAGTGCCCAGCACTGATTAACTGATATCTCAATGAGTACTGATTGCTTTGACATGTTTTGGGCATCGTTCAAAAGGCCTTCTTAAGGGCTTTCCGACGTATCTTAAACCGTGAGAATCGTGCAAGTATCTGTGGAGTTATGGCTGAGTGAAGTTTGTGACATGACCTATATGTGAAATCAGAGAAATGCACTTGGAAGGTGCAAAAGGTGAATTTCCTGGGAGTAGTAATGAGTCAAGGAAAGATCAAAATGGAGGAAGATAAGGTAGTGGGAGTGTTAAACTGGCCCACACCAAAGACGGTCAGAGATGTTAGAAAGTTCTTGGGACTAGCAAATTACTATAGGTGATTTGTAAAGGATTTTGCAAAATTGGCATGACCCTTGAATAACCTGATGAAAAAAGAGGAGAAATGGAAGTGGGGAGTTGAGCAGCAAGAAGCCTTTGAACAGTTTAAAACAGTCTTTACAAGTAGACCCCTACTAGTTGCACCTGACTTAGATAAGGAACTGAGAGTGGAGGTGGATGCCTCTAACTTTGTGATGGGAGGGGTGTTGCCCATTAAATGTGAGGATGACAAGTGGAGACCAGTGGCTTATATTTCGAAGTCATTAAACAAAACAGAGAGAAATTATGAAATATATGATAAAAAGATGTTAGCCATAATACACTGTTTGGAAGCTTGGAGACACTTCCTGGAAGAATTCCAAAGTAAATTCAAAGTTTGAACAGACCATAAGAACCTTAAGTACTTCATGAGCAATCAAAAGCTCAACCGCAGACAAGCAAGATGGGCATTGTACCTGTTGAGATTCAACTTTGTATTGAAGTACATTTCAGGAAGTAAGATGGGAAAGGCAGATGGGTTGAGTAAAAGGCCAGACTAGGAGGTTGGAGTGGAAAAGGATAATGAGAAGCAGACGCTGGTAAAGAAGGAGTGGTTAGAAGTGAAAAGGATGAGAGTAGTGGAAGTTGTGATAGAGGAAGTAGATTTACTAGAAAAAGTAAGAAAATGTGAAGCAAAAGATGATGAAGTAATAAAAGCAGTAGAGGAGATGAAACAAATAGGAGTAAAAATGCTATGAGATAAAGAGTGGCATCAGGAAGATGGCTTGATGTTAAAAGAAGAGAAGGTATATGTTCCCAAAGATGAGAAGTTAAGAGCGGAAGTAATCAGGCTACATTATGATATGCCTGTAGGAGGACATAGGGGACAATGGAAGACAGCAGAGTTGGTGACAAGAAATTTCTGATGGCCAGGGGTCACTAGGGAGGTGAAATAGTATATAGAAGGGTGCAATACCTGTCAGCACAATAAGAATTGAACACAATCACTGGCAGAGAAGTTAATGCCAAATTCAATCCCAGAAAAGACATGGACCTATATTAGTGCAGACTTCATTACGAAGTTACCCTTAGCTTAAGGATATGACTCAATCCTAGTAGTAGTAGATAGATTTACAAAGATGGCATATTTTGTACCTACTACAGAAAAGATGAGTGCAGAAGGGTTAGTACGACTATTTAGAGATAATGTCTGGAAGTTACATGGACTGCCAGAGAGCATTATTTCAAATAGAGGACCACAATTTGCAGTGGGCATTATGAAAGAACTTAATCACATGTTGGGGATCAAAACAAAACTGTCTACAGCCTTCCACCTGCAGACAGACAGTTAAACAGAAAGAATGAACCAGGAGTTAGAACAGTATCTCTGGATGTTCATAGACTATCAATAAGAGTAGTAGCCAGAATGGTTGGGTACAGCAGAATTTGCTTACAACAACAAGGTATAACAGGAACCCATTCTTGAAAAGAAGAGAAGAAGAGAAGAATGAACATAAGAAGGGAAAGATAGAAGAGCGGAATAAAGAAAAAGATGAGGAAAATTGACAGAGGATTGAAGAAGATAGAAAGTATTTGGAAGAATCAGGGAATGAAAATCATGACATGGGCAACCTAAGGGACCCATACAATGAATTATAAAAAAAAAAAAAAAAGAGTCCTCGGGATGAGAACCCTTGAGAGAGGGATGGTGTCATGAATTGCCAAATTCTCCTAAGTCATTATTTATTTTTCTTTTCTTTTCCTTTTCATTTAATTAGGTAATTATGTTGGATCAGTAAAATATGTACAAATAATTGGACTTGTATAAGTATCACACACAATCCAGTGAGGACTCTAACGAGTTTTCTTTGTCAAACTCTGACTTAGAGTGCAAGTGAGGTTAAGGTTATCCAACAAAGGCCTCAATCATTACACATAACAAGTCACATGATGGAACATTCTGGAAGGATTGTGAGAAGTTACTTAAGCATACACATAGACAAATAGAAATTGTGTATAAGTAGGTAGACCAATCTACAGAGAAACTCCATCGAGTTCTTTTTGTTCTTTCATAATGTTGAGTGTGATAAGGCAGTCATCTCAACTACTTTGTCATTACACTAGCCACAGCCATATATACTTATATAAATAGCTGGTCAATTCATAGAAGGACTTTGTTGAGTTCTCCTTGTCTTAACCTCTATAATCTAAGAGGAGGATCAGAGATTGTCCCACTGGTCCTAACAATACCCATAATAGACTTCTGACCCATCACACTTGTTCTAAGTTCATCTAAGTCCGTTCTAGATCAAGGTTAGCTAGCATTCCAGAGAAGATTCTAAAGTCCTAGTGTCCAGAAGCCCAGTGAGATATTCCAACTCTAAAGACCTTACTACTAGCTTATCTGTTTTGTCTCTTGAGGTAATAGGCTATTTTAGCCCATGATAGCTTGGAAGCCATCTGGTAAGAATACTCTGTTGAAAATTTCAAATATGTCTGGGACTTGTAAGAGAGTCCTAAGAGCGTATTCCAGTTAAGAAATGGGGTTATGATGCTTATTCCATATCACAGTTCTGCAGCAAATTTGCTGGCGGCGTAACAGTACTACAGAAAGCACAGGAGAATATAAAGCAGTATGCAGACAGAGAAAAAGGAGAAGCAGAAAAATATAAAGTGGGTAACCTAGTACTATTCAGCACTAAAAACTTAAAGTACCAAATGGCTGGAAGACATATGGAGAAATTCATGGAACGCTGTCATAAATCACTCATCCAAACCAAAAATAGTACAGATAGAGGAATGGGAAGAATGGGAGTTATTCTCAGATAGACTAGACAAAGGATTCTAATCATAGAAAAGAGAGATAAGATAAGATAAGATGAAGTCACATGACAGGTCACATGATGGAATCTTCTGGAAGGTTTGGTAGTTACTTAAGTGTACACATAGACAAATAGAAGATGTATATAAGTAAGTAGCACAATCCACCAAGAAACTCTATTGAGTTTTCTTTATTTATCTCTAATGTTGAGTGTGATAAGGTGGTCATCTTGACTACCCAGTCATTACATTAGAACTTGATACCACTCTATCCATACCGCTCATCACAAGCCCTATACATCCATTTTCCTTTATTCTCGCATTGTCCTTGGTACGCTGGTCATTGCAACCAATGACCACTATGATATAGCTGGGCCCTAGGCTTAAGGGGACTTGTTAATCAGTTAGGGACTAACGGTGAAGACACAGCACCAAGCTCAGGTGTTGCATTTGAGACCTGACCTCTGAACTAAGTGGGCTGTGTAGCATACTTGTTTTCTTTCGTCGTAGAAACCTTGTGCTGGGAGCTTATTGTAGTTTCTACATGCAGAGAAGTGATAGTTGTTCCTTAGGAAGCTATCTAGTTTAGGGGTTTGCATCTTTGCAGTAATAGTCTAACCCTATTACTAGAGCAGTAGTCAGTAAGGAAGTAGGGGCCTAGCTGGGAGAAGACATGCTCCCCAGTGGGTATAAAAATTAGTTCAGAAGAAAACGACCATGTAGTGAACTCAAGCTAGGATTAACTCAAGCACACACTCTTTATCAGAGTTGACAAAGAGAACTCGTTAGAGTCCTCGCTAATTGGTCTAGCTACTTATACACAAATTGGTATTTACTAGTATTTGTCTACTCAAATTATTCTGCGGACTCCTTTTGAGTTATAATGTCCCGCGTACTTCAAACTATTACATGATAAAGGAAAATGAAAAAGAAATAAAATAATCTGCTACCATGGATGCTCTAGCTCGCCTATCATTTTATTACAGACCATTCCTCATACAAGAAAACAACAACAAAAGAAGAAGATGTTTGGGACAACGATATGTCCCATTACCCATCATCCCAGGACCAACACCCCCAACAACAACAACAACAACAATCACAACAGGAGGAGACTGGCATTACCATGGACCAGATCCTCCAGTATCTTGCTCAACACACTATGGTGATTGAGCAACTGCTATTGTGGGGACAGATGCAAGAGGAGGCAGCAAAGCCTCCATTGTTCGATGGTGAGAGGGAGAAGGTGATAGGGTTCATCAATGCCTGTCGCCTATACATCAGTATGAGAATGAAGGGGAGCAGTGAAGAAGAGAAGATATCATGGGTGTTGACATATGTGCAGGGAGAGATAGCAGAAGTATGGAAAGAAAATGTATTGGAGAAAAGAAGACAGGGAGTGTCAGTGGTAGAAACAGTAGAGGAGCTATTTATGAAAATAAGGGAGGAGTTCAGGGAGTTTGATGAGGAGTCAAGGAAGGTAGATGAATTGAGGGTACTAGAGTAGGGAGGTTAGACATGTAACAAGTATGTCCAAATTTTTAAGAAAGTATCAAGAGAAAGTGGTTACAAAGGAAGGCTCCTTGTAGAAGAATTTAAAAGAGGATTAAATGGAAACATCAGAAGGAGGCTGGCAGAGGCAGAATTGTCTTCAGTAATGATTGACAAATGGTAGGAAAGGTCAGTGAGGTTGGATAGAAATCTAAGGCAAAGTAGGGTGGAAGAAAAAGTACTAGGGAGAAAAGGGGCAGCGCAGGCAGCAAGGCCACCAGAAGCACAGATGCCCAGAGGGTTTAAATCCTTCTGGAATAACGGACAACAAGGGAGTTTTCATGGAGCACCCAGGGGAGGACTTGGTGGAGATTTAAAGAGAAAGGAAGGAGGGGGACAAGGGGTTAGAGACCCCAACAAAATGGAAGTGGACAGGAACTGGGGAGGAGGTTGAAGGTGTTTCAACTGTGGTATGTTTGGGCACATGGCCCAACACTGCAGAAATTGAAAAGAGGTTAGAAGAGGGAGATGCAGGAGGCGTCAAAAGAGCAGGGAGACCAGTGAGCCCTCAGCCAGCCTCCCATAATAAATACAGCATATTATATGGATAAAATACCATGAACAATAACACTAAGAGGGAAGTGAGATGGATACTTAAACCGTTGAGAGAAGTCTGGCTCAACATTGGGCTAGAAAAGATAGATACTCACAAAGGAGTATCAGTAAAGGCACTGTTAGATAGTGGAGCAACAGGCCTGTTTATAAGTAAAAAGCTGGCAGAAAGACAGAGCTTCAGACTAGAGAGGTTGGCAAAACTGATAAAAGTGAGAAATGTGAATGGAAGTGACAACAAGGGGGGATCAATAACCCATCAAGTGGAGGTCAATCTGTACTACAGGGGACATATAGAATGAGTAAAGATGGATGTATGTGAACTAGGAAAGACAGATGTAATCCTAGGAATGCCGTGGCTTGCAGCACACAACCCAGAGATAAACTGGGAGATAGGAGAAGTAAAGATGACCAGGTGCCCACTCTTGTGTGATCAAGCACCTGAAAAAAGGGCCATAAAGAGGAAGCAGGCAATGACTGAAGATGAGAAAGACCTGAGATGGACTATGAAAGAGAGAGAAAAAAAGGAGGAAATCGAAAAGGATTATAGGAAGGTGGAGGAGTTAGTACCCTGGCGCTTCCACAAATGGAAGAAGGTATTTGGAAAGGTTGAGTCCAAAAGAATGCCTACCCAAAAACCCTAGGACCATGCCATCAACCTCAAAGAAGACTTTGTACCAAAAAAGGGACAAATTTATGTCCAGAATGGAAAAGGAGAAAGTACAAGCATTTGTAGAGAGCCAACTGAAGAAGGGCTATATTAGACCTTTGAAATCCCACAAACATCGCCAGTACTATTTGTACCTAAAAAGGACAGAAAGAGGAGAATGGTACAAGACTATCACTATGTAAACAAAGGGACAATCAAGAACAGTTATCCCTTATCCCTGATATTGGAACTAATAAATAGCATGGGGACCAAGAAGGTGTTCACAAAGATGAACTTACAATGGGGCTATAACAACGTCCGAATCAAGAAAGGAGATGAATGGAAGGTGGCATTCACAACACACCTAGGATTGTTTGAGCCAACAGTAATGTACTTTGGGCTCATAAACACACCAGCCACCTTTTAGGCTATGATAAACAATCTCTTTAGGGACATGATCAATAAAGGGGACATAGCAACCTTCATCAACAATGTGTTAGTAGCAATGGAAACAGAGAAGGGGCACGATGAAATAGTAGAGGAAGTATTGAGACAACTAGAGGAAAATGACCTCTACATGAAGCCAAAAAAGTGTGTGTGGAAGGTCAGAAAAATAGGATTCTTGGGGGTAATAATGGGACCAGAAGGGTTCCAAATAGAAAAAGAAAAGGTGGAAGGAGTCACAAACTGGTCAATGCCACAGTGTGTTAAAGACATACAAAAGTTCTTGGGACTAGCAAACTATTACCGGTGATTCATTAAGGACTTTGCCAAAATCGCCAAACTACTATACCAGCTGGTCAGAAAAGAGGAAAAATAGAAGTGGAGAAGAGAGCAGGAGAAAGCATTCACCAAACTTAAAGAGATTTTCACAACAGAACCAGTACTGGCGGTGCCAGATCTGAATAAAGAAATGAGGGTCAAGGTAGATACATTGGGCTATGCAACAGGAGGAGTATTATTGGTAAAAGGAGAAGATGGAAGATGGAGAGCAGTGGTCTTTATCTCCAAATTGCTGAATGATACAAGAAGAAATTATGAAATTCATGATAAGGAGATGCTGGCAGTGATTAGGTATTTAGAAGTATGGAGGCATTTCCTGGAAGGAGCAAGGACCAAGTTCAAAATCTGAACAGATTACAAGAACTTAGAATATTTCATATTAAACCAAAAGCTGAATAGATGACAAGCAAGATGAGCATTATTCCTATCAAGATTCAACTTTGTACTAAAACATATTCTGGGAATGAAAATGGGAAAGGCAGATGGACTGAGCAGAAGACCAGATTAGAGGAAGGGAGTAGAAAGGGACAATGAGAATAGAATGCTAGTAAAAGCAGAATGGCTGAGAAGAGCTGAAATAGAGGAAGTATTAATCAAAGGAGTTGACTTGCTGAAGAAAGTAAGAGAGTCAAAAGCAAAAAACAACAAGGTCATTAAAGTAGTGGAAGAGATGAAACAGGCAGGGATAAAGATGTTAAGAGACAAGGAGTGGAGAGAGAAAGGAGGACTCATGCTAAAGGAGAGAAAGATATACATGCCAAGAGATAAGGAACTAAGGGTGGAGATAATTTGGCTACATCACAATATGCCAATAGAAGAATATAGAGAACAGTGGAAGATGGCAGAACTGGTTACATGAAACTTTTGGTGGCCAGGGGTGATAAGGGAAGTAAAGAGATATGTAGAAGGATGTGACGCCTGTCAAAGGAACAAGAACAGGATCACTGCACCAGCCGGAAAGCTCATGCCAAATGAAGCACCAAAAAACCCATAGACACACATCACAGCAGACTTCATTACCAAGCTGCTACTAGCCCAAGGATATGATGCCATTCTGGTAGTATGCGATAGATTGACAAAAATAGCACACTTTGTTCTAACAACAGAAAAGACATTGGTGGAAGAATTAGCAAGGCTATTCAGGGATTACATGTGAAAGCTATATAGATTACCTGAAAGCATTATCTTGGATAGAGGAGCGCAATTCACAGCAAATCTAATGAAAGAGCTAAACCAAACATTGGGAATTGAAACAAAGTTGTTAACGGCCTTCTACCCACAAATGGATAGACAAATGGAACAAACAAACCAGGAACTAGAACAATACCTGAGAATGTTCATCGACCACAGACAAGAACAGCGGAATTCACCTACAATAATAAGGTTAATACCTTGACAAAAGTATTGTCCTTCAAAGTGAATAGCAGCCAAGACCCAAGAATGGGATTTGAGATGCAAAAGTTAATGGAACGATTTGTGGGACCCTACAAGGTAAAAAGGTGTTATAAAACGGCAGATGAGCTAGACGATCCGTGGCAGCAGATTATTTTATTTCTTTTTCTTTTCTAAATGATTATGTAATATTAAATGCATGCAGGACACCATGACTCAAAAAAGATGCACAGGATAAAATAGTTAGGCAAATACTTGTAAACACATATTTGTGTATAAATAGCTGAGCCAATTAGTGGGAACTCTAACAAGTTCTCTTTGTCAACTCTGATAAAGAGTGTGCGCTTAAGTTAACCCTAGCTTGAGTTCACTATACTAAAACTTGTTTTCATACCCAGACACTGATCGCCTCAATCCTTGTTTTCTAACTCACTCTCATAAACTCTCTCGGTGTGAGATCGACTCAGATCTCTCCCAACTTCCTCATAGCTGGGCCACAGGCTTAAGTGGACTGACTGGGAAGTTTCGACCCCAGAGGTGGACGGTCAGGACCAAACTCAGGTACTAGCCCAGACCAGACCTTACAATTGAGTGGGCTTTATAGAATACTTGTATCTTTTTTGTTATAACAACTTTGTGCTACTGGTCCATTGTGATCAGTCTACACAGAAGAATAGTAGTCACTCCTTAAGAGGCTACTTAGAGTAGGGATCTTCTCCGTGAAGTGATAGTCTACCCTAGTATTAGGGCAGTAGTCAGTATGGCAGTAGGCATCTGGCTGGGTGAAGATAGCATGCCCCAGCAGACGTAAAAGTGAGATAGGTGAAGAATACGACGAGCCCCTCAAACAACAACATAAATCTTTTTACACCAACCCATCCAGAACATAACACAATGTCTCTGGAACAATACAACAAACTCATGAGCAACATGCTCAATGAAAGGCGTGCCCTCACCAAATTAAGGGCAGAATTAGAAGGCAGAGAAGGAAGACTCTGTAGGAAGTGTGGTGGTTTTGGGTATCTCGCCCAGAAGTGCAGGAAGGGAAAAGAACAAAAGGAGAGGACGGTGGGGGGTAATAGGTTTGAAGCCTTGGGAAGCAGAGTAATGCAGTGTGGAGTGCGAGAGGTGAGGAGGCAAGAAAAGGTGGAAGAAGCAGTGAAGTGTTTTGGGTGCGGAGAAGCGGGACACAAGAAGTGGGAGTGTCAAAAGAGGAAGGAAAGAAGGAAAAAGGAGGAAATGGTACCTCCATATGAGGTATAGGAGAAAGTAAAGAAGCATAGTGGAGCAAGGGGGCTGCCCCCAAGAGGAGCAGTAATGTGTATGGAGGGATGGACAATACCCAGAGAGGTTGTAACATTTGTGGAATGTAGAGGATGTGACTATAAGGGAACAAAGACAGAGGAGAATTGGGGACAGGGGTTCCTGGGGAAGGTGCAGCTATGCAACATATGGTGTGGAAGCTGCAAGAAGGCATGGAATTGGAGAAATAAAGAAGCGAAAGAAGGGAGAGCAGAGAAAGTAAAATGTAGCACCTGTGAAGGCAAAAATGCAGTAATATGGGGAGAAGTAGAAAGGAACGAGAAAGAGGAAATTTTCTGTCCATCCTGTAGGACAGGAAAGAAAGTGCTGTGGTGGAATTGGGGTGGAAGTTTGGAACGGACAGTGCCTAGGGCCCAGAAAGAGAGGGCTGGAATCACTGATCTGAGGAGAGTGGCAGAAACTGTCAATCAGAAGGCAGTACAGAAAGTAGAAGCAAGAGAAGTGAGGCAAACATTTAAGCCTCTAAGAGAAGTGTGGATGAATGTGGGTATCGAAAAAATAGATACTCACAAAAGAAGAACAGTGAGAGCATTGCTTGACAGTGGAGCAACAGGTTTATTCATGAGCAAAGGTTTGGCTCAGAAAGAAGGATATCAGTTGATAAAGTTAGATCAACCTCTACAAGTGAGAAATGTGGATGGCACTGGAAATAGTGGAGGTGCAATTATACATGAGGTGGAAGTAAACATGTTTTATAAAGGGCATGTAGAAAGAGTCAGAATGGATGTATGTGAATTGGAGAAGACAAATGTGATATTGGGTATGCCATGGTTAGCAGCCCATAATCCCAAGATCAACTGGGAGAAAGAGGAAGTAAGGATGACGAGATGTCCACCACTATGTGGAAAAGTAGTAAGGATAAAAGGGAAGAAAGAAATAAGAGAAGATGAGAAGAAAATTGTAAGATGGGCAGTAGACGAGAAAGAAGATTGAGGAAGAGAGGAAGAAATGGAGGCGGATCATAAAAAGGTGGAGGCAATGGTATCCAAGAGGTTTCATAAGTGGTTGAAAGTGTTTGGGAAGGTGAAGTCAGAAAGAATGCTGGTTAGAAAGGTATGGGATCATATGATAGATCTCAACAATAATTTTAAAGCAAGCAAAGCAAGAGTGTACCCTTTCTCCAAAAATGAAAAGGAAGAGGTGCAAAAATTTGTCAATGAGCATTTGAAGAAGGGGTACATTAGGCCTTCTAAATTGTCCCAGACATCACTAGTATTCTTTGTGGGCAAAAAGGATAGAGGGAAACGCATGGTTATGGACTATCATAGGCTCAACAAGCAAACGGTAAAGAACAACTACCCATTACCATTAATTATAGACTTAGTGGATAGTATGGGCAACAAGAGAGTATTCACTAAAATGGACTTATGATGGGGATATAACAATGTGAGAATCAAAGAAGGGGACAAGTGGAAAGCAGCGTTCACTACATATGTGGGGCCATATGAGCCAGTAGTAATGTTTTTTGGAATGACAAATTCACCTACCACGTTCCAAGGCATGATGAACAAAATTTTGAGAGACATAATCAATGAAGGGAAAGTGGCGGCATTTGTGGATGATGTGCTGATAGGAACGGAGATGGAAGAAGGGCATGATGAGCTGGTGGAAGAAGTGCTGAAAAGATTAGAAGAGAATGACCTATATGTGAAACCAGAGAAATGCACTTGGAAGGTGTAGAAAGTGAATTTCCTGGGAGTAGTAATGGGCGAGGGGAAAATTGAAATGGAGGAAGACAAAGTGGCAGGAGTATTAAACTGGCCTATACTGAAGATGGTCAGAGATGTTAGGAAATTCCTGGGTCTAGCCAATTATTATAGGTGCTTTGTAAAGGACTTTGCCAAGCTAGCCCAACCCTTGAACAATCTAACAAGGAAGGAAGAGAAATGAAGGTGGGGAAATGAGCAGCAGAAGGCCTTCAAGTAGTTGAAGATGGTTTTCATGAGTAGACCTCTATTAGTGGTACCCAATCTAGATAAGGAGTTTAGAGTGGAAGCTAACGCTTCTAACTTTGCCATAGGAGGAGTGTTATCCATTAAGTGCAAAGATAACAAGTGGAGACCAGTTGCCTACATTTCTAAGCCATTAAACAAAACTGAGTAAAATTACAAAATACATGACAAAGAAATGTTGGCAATAATACATTGTTTGGAGGTGTAGAGGCATTTCCTAGAAGGAACAAGAAGTAAATTCAAAGTATGGACAGATCACAAGAATCTGGAGTATTTCATGAGCAACCAAAAATTAAATCAACGACAAGCACGATGGGCTCTATACTTGTCCAGATTTGACTTCATATTAAAACACATTTCAGGAAGCAAGATGGGGAAGGCAGATGGATTGAGTAAAAGGCCAGACTGGGAGATTGGGGTAGAAAAGGATAACAAGGAGCAGATGTTGGTAAAGAAGGAGTGGTTAGAAATGAAGAGAATTAGAGTAACAGAAGTGGTTATAGAAGGGGTGGACTTGTTGAATAAAGTGAGGAAATGTGAAGTGAAAGATAATGAGGTGGTAAAAGCAGTGGAAGAAATGAAGCAAGCAGGAGTGAAAATGTTAAGAGATGAAGAATGGCGTCAAGAAGATGGCCTAATGCTGAAAGAAGGAAAGATGTATGTCCCTAAGGATGAGAGGCTGAGAGCGGAAGTAATCAGGCTACACCATGACATGCCTGTAGGAGGACATGGAGAACAGTGGAAGATGGCAGAGTTGGTAACAAGGAATTTCTGGTGGCCAGGGGTCACTAGAGAGGTGAAGAGATATGTAGAGGGGTGCAATGCCTGTCAGTGCAACAAGAATCAAACACAACCACTGGCGGGGAAACTGATGCCGAACTCGATTCCAGAGAAAGCGTGAACTCATATAAGTGCAGACTTTATTACGAAGTTGCCTTTAGCGCAAGGATATGACTCAATTTTAGTAGTAGTAGATAGATTCACAAAAATGGGACACTTTATACCTACTACAGAAAGAACTAGCACAGAAGGATTAGCACGCTTATTTAGAGATAACGTTTGGAAACTACATGGGCTACCAGATAGTGTAATCTCTGATAGAGGACCACAGTTTGCAGCAAGGATCATGAAGGAACTGAACTGCATGTTGGGGATTGAGACAAAATTGTTTACAGCATTCCATCCACAGACAGACGGTCAACCAGAAAGGATGAACTAGGAACTTGAACAGTACTTACAAATGTTCATTGATCATCAACAAGAGCAATGGCCAGAATGGCTAGGCACAGCAGAATTTGCCTATAATAACAAAGTGCATGCAGAAACCAAGGTTTTGCCCTTTAAGGCAAATAGTGAACAAGATCCTAGAATGGGGTTCAAGATGAGAAAGAAGGGGAAATATAAAGGAGCAGAGAAGTTTGCAGAAAGATTGAAGAATGTACAGGAGGAAGCAAAAGCGGCGCTACAGAAAGCACAAGAAGATATGAAGCAGTATACAGATAGGGAGAGAGGAGAGGTGGAGGAATATTGAGTCGGTAACTTAGTGCTACTCAGCACTAAAGACCTAAAGTACCAAATGGTTGGAAGACAAATGGAGAAGCTCACTGAATGCTTTGTGGGACCTTACAAAGTGAAAGCAATCATTTCTAGTAATGCAATAGAATTGGATTTACCTACTACAGTGAGAATACATCCAGTAGTTAACGTCAGTCGAGTACAATAGTACAAATCACAAGTGGAGGGCCAGAGAAAAGAAGCGCCACAACCAGTGGTGATTGAAGAGAAAGAAGAGTGGGAGGTAGAGAAAATTATGAACAAGAGAAAGCTGCAAGGAAGGGAGAAATACTTAGTACGATGGAAGAGATGTATGGCGGAAGAAGACATATGGAAGAGTAGAGAGAACTTGAAGAATGTAATGAAATTAGTAGAAGAATTTGAAAGGGAATATTGCAGAGAAGAAGAAGAAGAAGTGAGGTGGCAAGAAGCAGAAGAAAATAAGAAAGTGTTCAGCAAAAAGTTACCAGAAAGATACATGGCTAAGTTACTCTATGGATAGGGTAAGAAGAGGTATGACAGAGAGTATTGGAAGCATATGGAGGAGAATTGGAAGCGGTGGAAGAAAAATCCATTCTCCAGATATAGTAGAAACCTGTTCTTGAAAGGAATGATAGAAGAATGGAACGAAGAGGAAGATGAGGAAGATTGACAAAGAATAGAGGAAGATAGGAAGTATTTGGAGGGATTAGAAGATGAAAACCAAGACATGGGCAACCTAAGGGACCCATATGATGAGCTATGAAGAAGTTCTTGAGACGAGGACCCTTGAGAGGGGGGTGGTGTTATAAAACAACAGATAAGCTAGACGATCCGTGGCAGCAGATTATTTTATTTCTTTTTCTTTTCTAAATAATTATGTAATATTAAATGCGTGTGGGACACCATGACTCAAAAAAGATGCACAGGATAAAATAGTTAGGCAAATACTTGTAAACACATATTTGTGTATAAATAGCTGAGCCAATTAGTGGGAACTCTAACAAGTTTTCTTTGTCAACTCTGATAAAGAGTGTGTGCTTAAGTTGACCCTAGCTTGAGTTCACTACAAAAGGGTTGTATCAACTAATATGGTAGAATTGGAGTTACCAAGGACAGTTAAAATTCACCCCGTAGTAAACATAAGCAGGATCAGGAAGTACAAGGAACAAGTTAGGGGACAAAAGAAGCAACTGGCACTTCTGGTAATAATAGAAGGAGAAGAAGAATATGAGGTAGAAAGGATAATGAATAAAAGAAGGAGATATGGAAAATGGAAATACTTGGTAAGATAGAAGGAATACACAGCAGAAGAAAATTTGTGGAAAAGGGAGACAAACCTAAAAAATGCAAAGGAGGTGGTAGAAGAGTATGAAAAGAAGTACAGGAAAGAGGGAAGAAGAATAGAAGAAGAAAACAGGGAAATGCTAGGAAGATTTACGGCAAAAACATTATACAGATGGGATGACAGGAAATTCAATCAGGAATATCTAAAGAAATTGGAAAAGAACTGGAGGAGATGGAAGGGAACAAAGTTCTTCCAGAGGAAGAACCTTAAAAGGGGGGGTAATGTCATAAATTGCTCACCCAAACCAAAAATAGTATGGTTAGAGGGATGGGAAGAACTATCACAAATGGTTACTTACTAGTTTGTGATTTGCAAGAGTGGTCTTCAAAAGGCTCAAAAATGCAAAGTAGTTTAGCAACAAAAGATGTTGTTAAGTCTGAGGTCTAATCCTTAGACTATGAAGCCTTATATACAGAAAATGATGGTCTGTGTACCTGGACAGAGCATCACATGTTCTACTGCCTATTGTTCTACATATGGCAGTCCTTTTGTGTCTAGAATAGCAATAACTTAACCATATAAGGGGCTGTCCTTGTTGTGTTCAAGGATTGATATGCATCTATGGGTAATACATCAGTGTTATGCCAAACCTTGAGGTCCTTGTATCTCCACAGGATCTTATCACCCTAAGGTCTATTTATAGTCATCAGAAGCGTATTGAAGAGAGCTTCCATGCGCACATGGAAGCAAACATCCGTGTTCGGCAGTTCCCGAGATATCTGCTGATCAGTGCCCAGTACTGATTAGCTGATATCTCAATAAGTACTGATTGCTTTAACACGTTTTGTGCATCGTTTGAAAGGTCTTCTTGAGGGCTTTCCGATGTATTTTAAACCGTGGGAATCGTGCAATTATCCGTGGAGTTATGGCCAAATGAAGTTTGTGACAAGAACAGGAGTTATTCTCAGACAGACTAGACAAAGGATTCTAATCATAGAAAAGGGAGATAAGATAAGATAAGATGAAATCACATGATAGATCACATAATGGAATCTTCTGGAAGGTTTGGTAGTATTTAAGTGTACATATAGACAAATAGAAGATGTGTATAAGTAGGTAGCACAATCCACCAAGAGACTCCATCGAGTTCTCTTTGTTTATCTCTAACATTGAGTGTGATAAGGTGGTCGTCTCAACTACTCAGTCATTACAAACACTTTATAGAACCTTATAAAGTGAAGGTGATTATTTATTCAGCAGAGAGCTACCAGGAAGGTATACAGCAAAACTACTATATGGGTAGAAAAACAAAAAGTATGATCAGGAGTACTGAAGGCAAATAGAGAAAAATTAGAGACAATAGAAAAGAAATCCATTCTCAAGATACAATAGGAACCCATTCTTGAAAAGAATAGAGAAAGAAAAGCAAGAATATAAGAGAAAAATAGTAAAAGAATAGAATGAAAAAGAAGACGAGAAAAACTGATAGAGAATAAAAGAAGATAGAAAGTATTTGGAAGAGTTAGAGAATGAAAATCTGGATATAGGTGACCTAAGGGACCCATATAACAAACTATGAGAAGTTCTCAGGACGAGGACCCTTAAAAAGGGGGTGGTGTCATGAATTGTGATACAAGAACTCTTTTTCTTTTTCTTTTCTTTTCTATGTTCACTTTTTATTTTTAGAATGGACTTACATAATCAGAGAAGTCACATGTGAGGTCACATGATATGTCATATGATCACTAAAGTAGTGCACAGACCAAGTAGAATAGATATAAGTAGTGTACTCAAATCTAGTAGGGACTCTAACAAGTTCTCTTTGTCAACTCTGACTTAGAGTGTGAGCCTAAGCTATCTCAGTGGACGTTCACTACAGAGATAGAGACAAAGGCTTTTTCTGGGACTAATGATATATATGCACAAATGCTCTTTAAGCAAGAAGCTAAAGTTTTGTAGAATGCAGCTCAGAGTACTGGCATAAAAGATAAACTGAGTCATCCTGGAAAACATAGTGTTATGAATCACCCAGTTCCCTTTAAGTCAATATTTCTTTTCTTTTTCTTTTCTTTTTCATTTAATTATATAATATGGTTGGATCAGTAAATAAGGACAAACAATTGGACATGTATAAGTAGTGTACACAATTTAGTGAGGACTTTAATGAGTTCTCTTTGTCAAACTCTGATAAAGAGTGGGATTGAGGTTAGGGTTACACAACCTATCACAAATGGTTACTTACTTGTTTGTGATTGATTGAGTTATGATATCTCAAGAGCTTGGTAGCAGAGTAGAATAAGCAACAGAAGATGTTGTTAAGTCTGAGATCTAATCTTCAGACTATGAAGCCTTATATATAGGAAATAATGGTCTGTACACCTGAACAGAGCATCACATGTTCTACTGCCTATTGTTCTACATATTTCAGTCCTTTTATGTCCAGAATAGCAGTAACTTAACCATATAAGGGTGTTATAAAATGGCAGGTGAGCTAGACAATCCGCAGCGGCAGATTATTTTATTTCTTTTTCTTTTCTAATGATTATGTAATATTAAATGTGTGCAGGACATCATGACTCAAAAGAGATGTGCGGGATAAAATAGTTAGGCAAATACTTGTAAACACATATTCGTGTATAAGTAGCTGAGCCAATTAGTAGGAACTCTAACAAGTTCTCTTTGTCAAACTCTGACTTAGAGTGCAAATGAGGTTAAGGTTACCCAACTGAGACTTCAATCGTTACACTAGAACTCATTTACACATCCAGATACTGATTGTCTTGATCTCTGTCTAACTTACTCTCATTACTCCCTCGGTGGGTGATTAACTCAGATCACTCCCAACTTCCTGATAGCTGGGCCCCAAGCTTAAGGGGACTTATTAGTCAGTTAGGGACTAATGGTGGCAGTACAGTACCAAACTCAGGTATTGTATCTAAGACCTGACCTTGCAATCAAGTGTTGCTTGTTAGTATACCTGTACTCTTCTTTACATTATATACTTCATACTACTAGTCCATTGTGATCAGTCTATGCAGAGGGATATTGCCGCATCCTTAAGAAGGCAATTAGTGTAGGGATCTCCTCCGTGGAGTAATAGCCAAAGTACTATTAGGGCAGTAGTCAGTAAGACAGTAGGCACCTGGCTGGAAAAAGACTTGTGCGCCCCAGCAGACGTACTGTGAGCCCTTTGAAGAAAACAACGCACCCTCAAGCAATATACATCCTTTTTTTTATAAACAAACCATTTCACCCGTCCAGAATATAACATACTGTCTCTGGACCAATACAACAAACTCATGAGTGATATGCTCAACAAAAGGTGTGCCCTTGCCAAATTAAGGGCAGAATTAGAAGGGAGAGAAGGAAGAATTTGTAGGAAGTGTGGGAAGTTTGGGCACCTCGTTCAGAAGTGCAGGAATAGAGAAGAACAGAAGAAGAGGATGGTAGTGGGCAATAGGTTTGAAGTGCTAAAGAGCAGAATAATGCAGTGTAAAGTACAAGAGGTGAGGAGGCAAGAGAAAGTTAAAGAAATAGTAAAGTGTTTTAGATGTGGAGAAGCGGGGCATAAGAAGTGGGAGTGTCTGAGGAAAAGGGAAAAGAAGAGAGAAGAAAGGGCACCTCTAAGAGAGGTTTGGGAGAAAGTAAAATTGTACTCTGGTGCAAAAGGATTATCCCCAAGAAGAGCCAGAATGAGTATAGAAGGGTGGACGACACAGAGAGAAGTGGTGACTTTTGTAGAATGTTGTGGGTGCAATTACAAGGGCACTAAAACTCAAGAGAACTGGGGACAAGGGTTCCTGAGTAAAAAGCAATTACTACATATGTGGTGTGAAAAGTGCAGGGAAGTAAAGGAGTAGAGAGAAAGGAAAGCGCAAAGTGGAAGAGCAGAAAGTGTAGTGTGTAGTGTGTGTGATGTGAGGAATGCTGTAAAAGAAAGAGTAGAAAGAAACAAGAAAGGGGAAGTTTTCTGTCTGTCATGTAGGACAGGAAAGAAAACGCCATGGTGGAACTGGGGAGGAGAGGTAGAATGAACAGTGCCTAGGGCCCAGAAGGGGAGGGCTGGAATCACTGATCTGAGGAAAGTGGCAGAAGCTGTCAATCAGAAGGCAGTGTAAAAGGTAGAAGCAAGAGAAGTGAGGCAAATGTTTAAGCCTCTAAGAGAAGTATGGATGAATATGGGGATTGAAAAGGTAGACACCCACGAAGGAAGAACAGTGAAAGCATTACTAGATAGTGGAGCAATGGTGTTGTTCATGAGCAAGAGCTTGGCACAAAAGGGGGAATATAGGTTGATCAAACTGGATTGACCTTTACAAGTAAGGAATGTGGATGGCACCGGAAACAGTGGAGGTGCAATTACACATGAGATAAAAGTGAACATGTTCTACAAAGGACATGTAGAAAGAGTTTGGATGGATGTCTGTGAATTAGGAAAGACAGACATAATTTTGGGCATGCCATAGTTAGCAGCTCATAACCCAGAGATTGACTGGGAGAAAAGAGAAGTTAGAATGACAAGATGTCTACCATTGTGTGGAAAGGTAGTGAGAATAAAGAAGAAGAAAGAAACAAGGGAGGATGAAAGGAAAATGGTGAGATGGGCAGTAGATGAAAAGGAAGACTGGGGAAGAGAGGAAGAAATGGAGGCAGATCACAAAAAGGTGGAGGAAATGGTACCAAAATGGTTCCATAAGTGGTTAAAGGTGTTTGGGAAAGTGGAGTTCAAAAGAATGCCGGTCAGAAAGGTATGGGATCATGCAATCAATCTCCAAAACAACTTTAGAGCTAGTAAAGCACAAGTATATCCCCTTTCCAGGAATGAGAAGGAGGAAGTACAAAAGTTCATTGATGAACACCTAAAGAAGGGATATATCAGACCTTTTAAATCACCTCAGACATTGCCGGTGTTCTTTGTGGGCAAGAAAGATGAAGGAAAGTACATGGTTATAGACTACAGGAGACTCAACAAGCAAATGGTCAAGAATAATTATCCTCTGCCATTAATTACAGACTTAGTAGATTCTATGGGCAATAAAAGGATCTTTACTAAAATGGATCTCTGGTGGGGATATAATAACATGTGAATTAAAGAGGGAGACGAGTAGAAGGCGGCCTTTACTACTTATATAGGGTCATATAAACCAGTGGTAATATTCTTTGGAATGACAAACTCACCAGCCACATTTCAGGGCATGATGAATAAAATCCTGAGAGATATGATAAATAAAGGAAAGATGACAGCATTTGTGGATGACGTACTAGTAGGAACAGAGACAGAGGACAAACATGATGAAATAGTGGAAGAAGTGTTGAGAAGATTAAAGGAAAATGACCTATACGTAAAACCAGAGAAATGCGCTTGAAAGGTGTAGAAGGTGAACTTTCTGGGAGTAGTAATGGGTCAAGGAAAAATCAAAATGGAGGAGGATAAGGTGGCAGAAGTATTGAACTGGCCAACACCAAAAATGGTCAGGGATGTTAGAAAGTTTTTGGATCTTGCCAATTACTATAGGCAATTTGTAAAAGACTTTGCCAAAATAGCCCAACCTTTGAACAATTTAACAAGAAAGGAAGAGAAGTGGAAATGGGGAGACAAGCAGCAAGGAGCATTTGAGCAACTGAAGCAGGTTTTCACTAGCAGACCATTACTAGTTGCACTGGACATAGACAAAGAACTCAAAGTTAAAGCAGACGCTTCTAACTTTGCAATGGAAGGAGTTCTGTCAGTCAAATGTAAAGATGGCAAATAGAGACCGATGGCTTATATTTCTAAATTGTTGAACAAAACGGAATGAAACTATGAAATATATAATAAAGAAATGTTAGCTGTAATATGCTGTTTAGAAGCTTGGAGACACTTTCTGGAGGGGTCCCAAAGTAAATTCAAAGTCTGGACTGATCATAAGAATCTTGAGTATTTCATGAACAATCAGAAGCTCAATTGTAGACAAGCAAGATAAGCACTGTACTTGTCAAGATTTGACTTTGTCTTGAAACATATTTCAGGAAGCAAAATGGGAAAGGCAGATGGGTTGAGTAGGAGGCCAGATTGGGAGGTAGGAATAGAGAAAGATAATGAGGAACAAGTACTGATAAAGAAGGAGTGGCTGGAGGTGAAGAGGATCAGAATAGCGGAAGTAATAATAGAAGGAGTGGACTTGTTAGATAAAGTGAGGAAATGTGAAGCAAGAGATGAAGTTGTAAAAGCAGTGGAAGAAATGAAGAAGGCAGGAGTAAGAATGCTAAGAAATGAAGAGTGGTGCCAAGAGGATGGCTTAATATTGAAAGAAGGAAAAGTGTATGTCCCAAAAGACAAAAAACTGAGAGCAGAAGTAATCAGACTACACCATGATATGCCTGTAGGAGGACACGGAGGGCAGTGGAAGACAGCAGAATTGGTGACTAGAAATTTCTGGTGGCCAGAGGTCACTAGAAAAGTAAAGAGATATATGGAAGGATGTGACGCTTGCCAGAGAAATAAAAATTGAACGCAACCACCAACAGGAAAACTAATGCCAAATTTGATTCCAGAGAAAGTGTGGTTGCACATCAGTGCAGACTTCATCACGAAGTTGCCTTTAGTGCAGGGATACGATGCTATTCTAGTAGTAGTAAATAGATTCACAAAAATGGGACACTTTATACCTACTACAGAAAGAACTAGCACAGAAGGGTTGGCACGCCTATTTAGAGATAATGTTTGGAAACTACATGGACTACCAGATAGCATAATCTCAGATAGAGGACCACAGTTTGCGGCAGGGGTCATGAAGGAGCTAAATTGCATGTTGGGGATTGAGACAAAACTGTCGACGGCATTCCACCCACAAACAGACAGTCAAACAAAAAGGATGAACCAGGAGTTGGAACAATACCTCTGAATGTTCATAGACCATCAACAAGAGCAATGGCCAGAGTGGCTAGGCACAGCAGAATTTGCCTATAACAACAAAATACATGCAGGAACCAAAGTTTCACCCTTTAAGGCAAATAGTGGACAGGATCCTAGGATGGGATTTGAGATGAGGAAGAAGGGGAAATATGAAGGAGCAGAGAAGTTTGCAGAGAGGATGAAGAATGTGCAGGAGGAAGCAAAGGCAGTGCTACAGAAAGCACAGGAAGAGATGAAGTGGTATGCTGATAGAGAAAGAGAGGTGGAGGAGTATAGAGTAGGCGACTTAGTGCTACTCAACACTAAAGATCTGAAATACCAAATGACTGAAAGACGTACAGAGAAGTTTACTGAATGCTTTATAGAACTTTATAAAGTAAAGGCAATTATTTCAAGTAATGCAATAGAATTGGAACTACCAAGAACGGTTAAAATACATCCAGTAGTCAATGTCAGTAGGGTACAAAGATATAAGTCACAAGTGGAAGGACAGAGGAAAGAAATGCCACAACCAGTGGTAATCAAAGGAGAGGAAGAATGGGAGATAGAGAAGATCATGAACAAGAGAAGAGTATGGGGAAGAGATAAATACCTAGTGCAATGGAAGGGATGCACAGCAAAAGAAGACACTTGGGAGAGCAAAGAGAATCTCAAGAATGTGATGGAATTGGTAGAAGAGTTTGAAAGGAACTATAGTAGAGAAGAAAAGGAAGAAGTAAGATGGCAAGAGGCTAAAGAGAATAAGAAAGCATTTAACAGAGAGTTGCTGGGAAGATACATGGCCAAATTGCTCTATGGATGGAGCAACAAGAAGTATGATCAGGAGTATTGGAAAAGAATGGAAGAAAATTGGAGACGGTGGAAAAGGAATCTGTTCTCAAGGTACAATAAGAATCCATTCTTGAAAAGAATGGAGGAAGAGAAGAACAAATACAAGGGAGGAACAATAGAAGAGTGGAATGAGGAAGAAGACAAGAAAGATTGACGAAGGATAGAAGAGGATAGAAAGTATCTAGAAAAACTAGGGGATGAAAACCTTGATATGGGTGACCTAAGGGACCCATACAATGAACTATGAAGAAGTCCTCAGGATAAGGACCCTTAAGAGGGGGGTAGTGTTATAAAACGGCAGGTGAGCTAAATGATCCACAGCAGCAGATTATTTTATTTCTTTTTCTTTTTTAATAATTATGTAATATTAAATGCATGCAGGACATTATGACTCAAAAGAGATGCACAGGATAAAATAGTTAGGCAAATACTTATAAATACATATTTGTGTATAAGTAGCCAAGCCAATTAGCAGGAACTCTAATGAGTTCTCTTTGTCAAACTCTGACTTAGAGTGCAAATAAGGCTAAGGTTACCCAACTGAGACTTCAATTGTTACAAAGGGGCTGTTCTTGTTTGTGTTCAAAGATTGATGTACATCTATGGGTAATAGATTAGTGTCATGCCAAACCTTGAGGTCCTTGTATCTCCACAGGATCTTATTACCCTAAGGTCTATTTATAGTCATCAGAAGTGTA
>Ga0154005_100313_pt1 | contig 22726 bp, 31 predicted proteins | sample TSFL089MetaG_FD_104698 | JGI IMG/M metagenome (GOLD analysis project Ga0154005, IMG submission 104698) | Attine ant fungus gardens microbial communities from Florida, USA - TSFL089 MetaG | ecosystem: Host-associated > Fungi > Mycelium > Unclassified | place: USA: Florida, Lake Talquin State...
AAACTCGCGAGAAGTTTGCTGACATCGCACGCTACGTCTACATTGATTCAACTCCCGTTAATGACTTCAAATTTCGGGACCGGTCTCAGAAACACGCCAAAGAGCTGGTCGAATTCATCGAGAAGAGTCTCGACAATGCTAATAGCCATTCAGTAAGTTGGTTTTCAATGAATACATGGTTTTGAACGTTTGATCTGATATTGGTCCAGCCCTTGGATGTTCTCGATTGGTTCAAGAAGAAGTCTGGATCCGCCAAATACCTGAAGGATCTTTGTGTTACTTACGGCAATGTGTCTCATGCAGAGTTGGCTATCAATATCTTCAACGCTATTATTCCCACTGCCGTGCTATTCTCTAAAGCCATTGTTCAAGTAGTAGATTTTTTCCTCGACGACGCTAATCAGATGGCAAGGTCGGAGATTGCGACGATTCATCAGGGAAGTACAAACGAGCAGGATTCTTCCCAAATGATTATGCGTTATGTCCGTGAAGCTCTCCGTCTCCGTCCACTGGTGAGTTTGTCACCCTTTTGCCTTCCAACCATCCTGACCAACGCATCATGCAGTTTTCCGGTGTCTATCGCACTGCAGTGGTCCCTGTCCCTGCTCATAATATCAAGCTCAAGGATTGGGTGTTTGTGGATATTGCGAAAGCTAATGTGTGTTAAGCCCTGTATACTAAAATTTCACCACTAAGTGGTCAAACAGGAATCTCTTGGATTGATCCCTGATTATACTCCAGCCAGCGAGCACGGGATTATGACGCCGTATGAAGATGGTCTCTTGACGCCCATATTTTTTGAGCGAGTCGTGCCGGTCATAGTTGGTACAATTTTGAGCCAAGAGAACTTGAAGCGAGTGGAAGGAGATTCTGGGAAACTCACCAAGTGAGATTTGACAACTATTTCGATTTTATATTCACAAACGTTTGGTAGATTTGTTGAACCGTGGCACGGGACAAAACGTGAAGAGTATATCAGTATCTCGGGAGAGGTGACTCCCTGGCCGGATTCCATGATTGTTGAACTGAGGCCATGATATCCTCCTCTCTCTCTCGTTATATTTTTATCCTAACTTGGTAACTTTGTATTTGTTCTGTATATGTTTTGGATTTCCAAAATTAGTTGGACTTGTAAGTCACGGGATCAAACATTAGACTGTCGCGCCTTGATTCCTCCATATTTCCATGGCCGCTTCACGGATAATTTCTGCTGCGGATGTTACGCGACAATCTGCACAGGTCTGGGTCCCCGATATCAAGGAAGGATATCTCGCTGGCTTGGTTCTGAGTGAAGATGAAGAGGCTGCAGTAGTAGAGTTAGGAGGAGGGGAGGTGTGTAGTCATTCATAGACAAGCGACAATGTCTTAAATAAGCACTAGGTCAGGAGAGTACCGTTTGACTCTTTGTTTAAGATGAATCCGCCAAAATTTGATCGCGTCGAGGATATCGCGGATCTAACATTTCTCAACGAAGCAAGTGTTGTCCACAATCTCCGGTTAAGATATTATTCAGGTGCCATCTACGTGTGTGCCACGAGTCGAGATATGTCACCATGCTAATATTACTACCTGATAGACATACTCAGGCTTGTTCCTAGTCGCCATCAACCCGTACCAAAATCTCCCTCTCTACACTGATGCCATTATCCAACAATATCGCAACAGACGACGGGATGACAATCAGCCTCACATTTTTGCAGTCGCAGAACGTGCATGGGTTAATATGGGCGACGAGAGAGAGAATCAGAGTATCTTGATTACGTGCGTCCCTAATCGTTAATCCAATTCCCGATTGATGTTGGTTGCAGCGGTGAATCAGGTGCTGGAAAGACAGAAAGTACGAAGAAAGTTATTCAGTACCTTGCGGCAATTGCTACTGATGCTCCGAAGCCTGTGCAGCCCACTCACACACGGAATAGCACCACTGGATCGATAGCTACCATGCCCTCTGTTGGATTATCGAAGAATATCACGCGAAAGGGACATTTCTCCTCAAATTCTGTATCAACGACAGGTGCTTCACTGACATCAAAGGGGCGTCTTGGCCTACTTGAGCGCCAGGTCTTACAAGCCAATCCAATTTTAGAGGCGTTTGGGAATGCTCAGACGCAAAGGAATAATAATTCGAGTCGGTTTGGCAAGTTCGTCCGTATCTCATTTGCTCCCGATGGTAGTATTGCAGGGGCGAATATAGACTGGTACCTGTTGGAAAAGAGTCGGGTTGTGTTTAGGAATGAAGCCGAGAGAAATTTCCACGTATTTTACCAGTTGATCACTGGTGGCGGTGTGCTCAAAGGTGCGTATTCGGTTACCTGTTGCTGAATATTGCCTATACAAGGTCAGATGAGTTACTGCTGGACGGAAACGTAGAAAACTATGAATATCTCAACAAAAGCAGACGGGAGATTGATGGTATCGACGATAGAGAGGGATGGAGTTCATTGAAGGTGCGCCCAGCTCGTGCTCTTCTAGTTCCGCTGCCGACATGTGTGAAGGTCGCGCTAGATGTAGTTGGTTTCGCGCCAGAAGCGCAATTTGATCTATTCCGAATTGTCGCGGCAATTTTACATATAGGAAATATCGTGATCAATACGAGTCGCGCGGATGACGCAACGATGCAGGATGCTTCACAAGCGGAACGCGCTTGTCATTTGTTGGGTATCCCTCTGGCTGAGTTCACTCGAGCTGTCCTTCGACCTCGAGCTCTCGCCGGTCGTGAGTGGGTGACGCAGGCGCGCACGCGGCGACAGGCACTAGATGAACTTGCTGCTCTTTGCAAAACTCTTTATGAGAAGTCTTTTGGTGCTCTTGTCGATCAAATCAATCGTGCTTTGGATCGTCCCTCATCCAAATCGACATTTATTGGGGTTCTTGATATTGCAGGTTTTGAAATTTTCGAGATCAATGGTTACGAACAGCTTCTGATCAACTACACAAATGAAAAGCTTCAGCAATTCTTCAACCATCACATGTTCGTTCTTGAACAGGAAGAATACGCTCGCCAAAACATCAAATGGGACTACGTCAATTTTGGCCTGGATCTCCAACCTACTATCGACCTTATAGAGTCTACTGGAAACGTGATTGGTATTCTCAGTTGTTTAGATGAGGAATGCATCATGCCCAAAGCGACCGACCACACATTCACCAACAAACTACACGCTCTTTGGGCCAGCGGTGAGGAAGAAGAATACCACAGTCCAGGAAAGGACAAGTATGAGCGAACGCGCTTTGAGCAAGGTTTCATCATCCAGCATTACGCGGCTAAGGTTGAATATCGAACAGAGGGATGGCTAGAGAAGAACAAGGACCCACTCAATGACAACCTTACTCGTGTTCTAGCTGCGTCTTCTGAACCTTACATCGCGACTCTCTTTGCAGAATACAGCGATGCCTTTACTCCTGGTGGGCCTAATAATGCCTTTACTGCTGGCAAGAAGCGCACTCTGAAAAAGGGAGCATTCAGAACCCTTGCACAGCGTCATAGAGAACAACTTTCCAGTCTCATGACACAACTTCGATCCACCCAACCTCATTTCGTCCGTTGCATAGTTCCAAATAACTTGAAAAAGCCTCACCATATTGATGTGCCCCTAGTTCTTGATCAACTACGCTGCAATGGTGTTCTAGAAGGTATTCGAATCGCTCGCTTGGGATACCCAAATCGACTCCCCTTTGTGGAGTTCCGGCAGCGATACGAACTTCTAGCTCCTAAAATTTTACCCTGCGGATACATCGATAGTCGCGAAGCATGTCGCCGTATGGTCAGCTTCCTGGAGCTTGATGAGAACGTATTCAAAATCGGCACATCCAAGATCTTCTTCAAAGCAGGTGTTCTTGCGGAACTGGAAGAGCGCCGAGATAAGCTGTTGTTTAATATCTTTGCCCGGATTCAAGCCACGGCGAGAAGATGGACAACAAGAAGGCAGATGAAGAAGATTTTGAATAGGGCGATAGCAGTACGAACTATTCAGCGCAACGCGAGAGTCTATAACGAGTTGAGGGAATGGCCATGGTGGCAGCTTTACACCAAAGTCCGCCCTCTGCTTGCGGCTACAAGGAGTGATGAGGAATTGAGAAAGAAGGAGGCAGAACTGGCCTTTATCAAAGAAAGGGCTGAGAGGGATTCGAAGGAGCGAGAGGCACTGGAGAACCTGAAGATGTCCCTGGAGTCTGAGAAGCGTAAGGTTGAGGAGGCTTTGGAAGCGGAAAGGACGTTAGCTTTGGACAAGGATGCCTTACTCGAACGAAGCAAAAGACGTGAAAGTGAGTTGGAAGAAGAAGTTTCCGCGTTACAAAGTGACCTTGATCTACTCGACTCTCAGCTTGATCGTGCTATGAAGCTGCAGAAGGAGAGCGAGGAGAAGTACGAGTCGCTGAAACAAGCTTTCGACCAGGCTGCTGAACACCTTGTCCGCATGGAAGCGGAACAGAAAGAATGGATGGATAGAGAGACCGAATTGTTGGAAGAGTTGACCAGTGCGCGTGAGGAGTGTGATACTCTCTCGCATAACCAGGAGGAGCTACGAAAAGTCGGCGAGGAATTGAAGAATATTGCTGTACAACAAGAGGAGGATTTGAGTCATACAAGAGAAAGACTTGATTTGAATGCAAAGGAGTTTGAAAGTAAACTAGAGGTCGAACAGAGAGCAAAGTAAGTTCTGTCTATCTTTCTCTTGACTTTGCATTCAGTGATGTGCAGGGAAACTTTGAAGAACAGGATGTCTCACCTAGAAGATGAGTCTCGTTTAACTAAGGAGCAATTGGTAGAAGTCACCCGGTCAGCAACAGAGTACTCAGACATAATTACAAAGAAGGAAGAACAGATCAGAGTCATAACCAGAGATCTCGAAGATTTGCGAGCCGATGAGAGGAAGAGGCAACATGAGATTGCGGAGTTGTGTAGTCAAAAGTTGACCCTTGAAGCTCAACTCCAAATTGAGAGGAAAGAGTATGTCCAGGAACAGTCGACTCGGGACGCTCTACAAAAGGAACTCGACGACTTGCGTTCCTTACTTCAAGCCAAAACCAGTGAAGAAACCCGTCGCAACGAGGTCGAGAAGAGCAAGGAGGCTGAATTAGTCGACCTGCGGAATCAGGTCAACGAACTGAAGCACGAGTTGGCGGAGGCCAGAAGACTTGCTCTTGATTCACAAAGCAAGCTTGAATTGGAGAGGACGAATGCAGTTAGGGAACATCGGTTACTCGAGTCTAGCTATAGCTCGTTGCTCAGTCGGGAGGGCGAGGCTTCGTCACAGTTGTCACGTACAAAGGCGGACCTTGCAGAGTTGGAAAAATCAAAACGGGCTATAGAGTCGGAGTTACAGACATTTAGGACAAGACAAATCGAGGTTGACAGTCAATTGTCTGAGGCTGTAAAGAGTAAGGAGGTAAGTGACATAACCAATATTTGATTTTTTTGAGGTTGAGTCTATACCTAGAACCTGGAACGGCACTTGGGCATTGCCCAATCCCGATATCAAGACTTCGAAAATGTAGTTCTTGAACATCAACGAGAGAGGGAGAACCACGTTCGTCAGCTCGATGCGACTCGCAAGGAGTTGGAAACACAGTCGATAAAGCGAGCCGAACTAGAAAAAATATGTTCAGGCCAAAAGGCAGAAGTCATCAAGCTCAAGGATAGGAATGTCAAACTTGATCGGGAGCTTAATAAAGCTCTTAAAGATCTTAAAAATCGGGAATGGGAGATCAAACAGCTTGAGTCAAAGCAGGACAAAACCATTGTTGAGCATGTGCATGTTCTTGAAGAGGCGAAACGAGTCACAGATCGTCAATTGGCTGAAGTTCAGCTCGAGTTGCAGAAGAATCAAAGTTATATCAGGTCATTGGAGAAAACTCGAGGCCGTTTGATGATGGAAGCAGAGGATTTGACGAGAGAGACTGAAAAAGAAAGACTGGAGCTACGACAGAAGGAGAAAAATATCAAGTTTCAGGAGGAGAGGGCAGCTCGTGCTTTAGCTGATGTGGAGAAGGAGCGACAAGCTCGTGATACAGCTGCACTTGAGGCCCAACGATTAAGTACAGAGCTTGAGAGCACCCGAACCCAGAGTCATGAGCTGGCCGAGCATTTGGCTCTTGTGCAGAAAGCAAAGGAGAATCTAGAGAGCGAGTTAGAACAACTAGCTGATGAAAGTGTCAACTCCGATTCACTGTCGAAAGCTCAGCGACATTATGAAACTCGTATAGCACACTTAGAAGAACAGTTGGAGGAGACCGAGATGAATAAATCTACTGTTGCGAGAATCCGAGAAAACATTGAACGTCAGCACGCAGAAATTCGTCGTCTGGTCATGCAAGGTGCTCCTCGAGATGAAGATTTTCAAAACCGACTCCTGAAAGAGCTGAAAAAGGCTGATGGTATACTCGAAAGTGAGATGAACCGCAAGACACCTCGGCGGAGTGAAGCTCAGGAACCGAAGGATCTCACCAACCACACACCAACTAAAAGCCGGTCTTCTACTGGTGCACCAAGCTCTCCTGTAATCGACCGTGAAGCTCAGCAGGCACGAGCCTCCAGTAACCAACAAGTTGCGGAATTAAAGCAACATGTACAAGTCCTCGAGCTTCAGATGGCGGCATCTGACCGAGTCCGCCATCACCTTGAGATATCTCTTCGCGAACTGACAGCAGACCTCGAAAGCAGCGATGGGTCTATAAACTTCCTTCAACAAACACGTTCGCGATTGGCCCAGGAGAATACAAGGTTGGACGAGTTATTGAAGGATGAAGCTGATGCACGTAGGACTGCAGAAACCGCTCAGGTTGAAGGAATCCAGGCCATGTGGGCGAAATTCCAAAAAACCATTGCGAATGAAAGAGACAGTTATCTCAGACTTGAAGAGTCCAAGAAAGCATTGGTGAGCAGGAATGCGATAAACTCATAGCTCAGTTATACTCATTTACCTCGGCATCTAGCTTGTCCAGCAGCGAGATGCTCGAGCCCAGATTGAAACCCAGAAGGGCCAGATCCGCGAATTTACTCATGGGAAGAAACAGCTTCAGAAGGAGGTAGCAGAATTACGTGAACAGTTAGAACATTCTAAGAACGAAGCTACCAGTAAGCTTTATGTCACATTGGATGGAGGATACGGGATTACACTTGATACAGATGTTAGACGGCAGCTTGCGAAAAAGCTCCAGGATGATGAACTCGAGTCAACGACATCCGCAGCAGCCGCATCAGGTGATCGCTAATACAGCGCATCAGGATATCTCAACTAATTGAGGACTATTACAGAATTCAAGGCTGCCATCGAGTCATATCAGCAGAAGGAGCAAGGGTACCTAGAGAGACTTGAGTCCACCGAAATTGCGAGAGCAACGGCAGCTCGCGGCGAGGCATATAGTAAGTTAGGGTCCCTTGAAAATTTCTTATCTAAGGTTTCTTCTAGCTCGACGTACCCTTGAGACTACGGAGAAAACATTAGCAGATGTCAAGTCTGAAGTGGATTCATTCAAGAAGAACTTCCATTCTGCCGAGAAAAAATTGCGATCGATGGAATCCAAGTTGGAGGAAGAACGTCGTGAAGTATCTGAGCTTGCTGTCATACAGAAACGTCTTGAGGAGGAACTGGAGGACGAGCGAGAGCAGCATCAGAAAGATCTTTCTGAACGTGACTTCACAATTGATCAGACTCGCAAGAAGTACCAGTGTAAGTCAATCATCAATGATTTTCGTTATCGTGTGACATGGGAGTCTCCAGCCGAGCTAGCGCAATTGAGTGAGGAACTACAGTCACAACGAGACAGTTTGAGCCGCATTCGTGAAGAGAATCGTAAAATTCGATCTGACTTTGACGAGCTTCAGCTTCGCTACGATGACGAAGTTTACAATAGTGGAGGGTGGAAGAAGGAGAAGGAACGAATGGACACCAAGATTCACGATCTTACCAAGGCATTCGAGGCGTCTACCCACGCACAGGGTGAACAACAAACGCAGATCATAGCTCTTCATCAACAAGTTCGCGAATTACGGGCAGTACTAGACGATGTAGAGGCAGAACGTGCAATACTTCAAAAAGCTCGTCGTGCACTACAAGCAGAATTGGAGACCATCAAAATTGATCACGTCGACACGAACCGGTCAATGTCAGATACCGAATTCCAACGATTGCAATTGAAGAAACAAGACCTTGAGAGGACACTGGAGGAACAAGGGGATCGTGTCACTCAAGCATTGGACAGAATGAAGAAAGCTGAAGCTTATGCGGCGGAGTGCTTCAACGAGCTTGAAAAAGTGAGAAAGGAGAATTCGACGCTAGATCATCACAACGTATATTATTACAGCTCTAGGGCCTTTTAAACCGGTTGACTCATCGTTATACAGGCACAGTTGGAAAAACAGGTCAAAGAACTGAATGTCCGCATTGTGGACCTTGAGACGAGGTCATATGCTAACTCACCACGACCTGCTGCAACTTCGCGACGAGTGGACGGCCGAATTGAAGAGCTCACCAACCAACTCAACAAGAGTAGTCGAGACAGGAACGCTCTTGGGCGCTCGGCAGACAAACTGGCCAAGGATGTGAAGTTCCAACAATCTGAACTTGAACGACAACGTGCCAAGTTTGAAGAGGATAAAAAGGAGTATGAGGCTCGCATTCAGGATCTAAGGAATGCTTTAGATACGGTGGTATGTTTCTAGGTGTTTTCATCTCAGGTATCAACCTAATTTCTTGCACAGCAAACGAAAGAACACGAGCTACAAGCAGCTAACCGCCGGGTAACACGAGAGGCTGTTGATTATAAACAGCGAAACCTCAAGTAGGTCATCATAAATGCTTCCTGCAGAACGTTGAGAATTTGCCAATAGCCTGACAAGAGAGCTGGAACGACTGCAGAATCGGTTTGAATCACCCGGCTCTCCTCGGAAATGACCCGAGATTTTTATTCATGTATTTGTATCTTCATATTGTATTACATACTCACAGTTTAACCAAATATATGAAAATAGCATTCGTAGCCCGTGACGTCTCAACAAAGTAATTCCTATGTTGCCATCGGCGTTCAGACAAGCTTCACGAGCTGTTAAGAGAAAACCGAATAAGCCGAAAATTGAATTCCTGGACAGCAAGTATCATCTGAGTCCTGCGGCAGAACGAGTGCAGAAGGCTCTGGAGAAAATAATCAAGAAAAATCGAAAGGATGTAAGTAAATTTCAGCGCTTCCTAGATCGAGGCCTTCCGGACGACGTGAGTGTCCACACGCGTTGGGTTGTATATCATTCATTAACTTGAATGACAGGGGGGTGCCCCGGCACTGCAAGGTCGAACAAACCTCCTCTGGCGAATACGGAGTGTGATCAGTCAAAGATTTGGCTCTTCCTTTCACGTTGATACTTTCGGCAGCTCAAAGTGAGTCTTCTATTCCATTGCATTTCGACCCAATGTTGACGGGGACCCGTAAGGTATGGAGCAGCATCAGCGAAGAGCGACATGGACCTCATCATCCTTGTCAGTTTTATACGCCTACATTATGAAGCCTTTTCTTAAGACCGTTCAGGACAAATCAAGACCGCTTGGATTTGACCCGACGAATAAAACAAAACCTTCAAGTAATTGGCCAAATCGTTTATTTTCACATACTGATTTTTCTCTCAGAAATTTACCATCTGGGGTTCGTTGACATTACCCCAGAAGCTGTTCACGCCTGATAGTTTATCCCTCAGTGCACTTGCAGGTATATTAAGGAAAGGAGGGTTTCTCAGAGTGAAAGCGATACCGGCAACTGTCCCAATTAGTGCGTATTCCCAGTTCGTGAGTTAACAAAATGACCAACGGTAGTCAGTCAAGTTTGAGGATCCTAAGACAGAAATAAAATGTGATATTAACGTGAATGAACAACCCGGATATTGGAATTCCATCATGATTCAACGATATGCACAACAATCTCCACATCTTGTACCACTGTTGAAGGCTATCAAGCTCTGGGCAAAGCCACTTGGTCTCAACGCGCCCAGTCCAGAAATACCAAGAGCACCTGTCACTTTCAGTAGTTATGCTTACGCGTTGATGACGATTGCCTTCATGCAGGTGAGGTATCGACGTCAACCGTGTCATTAAGCATCCGCTGATCGAAGAGTGAGATAGAGGCAACGTCTATTGCCCAATCTTCAGGATAATCTAACCGACATAAAGCCACACCAGTTTTGGAATCGAAAACCCCTTTGGCTCTGCGACCTTCGTTTCCACTCAAATTTGCCGTCTTTGCCCAGAAATGACGAAGTAGTGCTGCTGAAATTATTGGGAGACTGGTTTCAGTATGCTTTCCAGAGACCTCTCAGCAAAGGCTAACTTTGACCCAGATTTTGGAGTGATTTTGATCCTGCCCGCCAAGTGGTTGACATTCGACTTGGGGGCTTTCTTTCTCGCACTTCAGAATCGTTGGAGTTAGAGCCAGAGGAACTTCAAACAAGACTTCAATCTCAGATGGAAGTTGACGAGATGCTGCAGGGAACTGGGGTTCCAGAGTTAATAGGCACTCAGGAATGCGGGGATCTGGATCTGGAGGAATATGATGATCCACGAATCCCCGATAAATTCCTTGAATCATTCCGCCTGCCTGGAGGCCAACCATATGACCCAAAGGCTTTGCAGCGTTGGGATTCTGACACATTCTGCCTGATAGACCCGTTCATCATTATCCGAGTAAGTATACATGGGTATTCTCATTGACCGATCGCTCAGAAGCATGTACAGAACGTCGCCAAAAATATTTCGACCGGGGTGTTTGAGTATTTTCAGGCCGAGTGTCGCCGGGCGGGTGCAGAATTGGGAAGGAGGTAATGCGATCAAGAGGGCTTGGCTATGTAATATGATACAAGAATCATGATGCTCGTAGTATACACTCTTGATCTTATACCACCATCATGTCCTGGAGACTGCCAATGAAGAGTGCGTTGTGCCCTTTGATCCCTACCTATGGGCTCTCATATCCCCCAGAAGCCAAGGAGAATGGCATTCTTTCCAGATCAATTACTCCCATACCCGACCGTCCAACCACTCCCAAGCCCCTCCATGGATCTGACCAATTCAGGTCTGGAATGCTCACTATTCGCATTTTTTCCGGTGAGCAACATGCCTTTCTACGACCCAACATGGCTTGTTCATCCCGGATGGTACATCAGGCAGAGGACTTGCCCTACCACCCTCTGTCCCTCTTCCCGAAGGAATAGCACGTGCATTGGAAAATGCACCACGAAACCTAGTTGGGAACAGGGAGAGTTTACAACGTAAGCGCTTCTGGTGGCTGCCCTATGTGGTCCTCGAGTTCGATAAGAATGAGATCCTGATCGACGCTCTCGGGGGTGATCTCTCCAACCCCATATGGAACTACCGTGCCCAGTTGTGCGTTCTATCAGCCTTTATGTCGCATTTGGGTGCCTGACACTACATTAGTGATGTTTCCCGTACTTCTAACATCTCCGTGTCATCCTATCTACGAACCGCTGTAGCCCAAGGTCAAGATGACATGGGTAATGATTTGCTTATGGCGCGCGTAGACCTGACGCCCATGCTCGACGGCCATGTGAGTCTTCCCAATAGTTATCATGTTTGTTTAATGTTCGGAACGTCGTAGCACGCATCCGACCAATGGTATACGGCTACAGCCGGGGCAGGTTCTTTCCATCTTAAAATCGACTTCAAACCCAGTCGCAATGATTCGTTGACGATTGAAGTATTCGACCTGTTGAAGGTTATAGGCAAGGGTAGTTTCGGCAAAGTTATGCAAGTGAGGAAGAAGGATACGCAACGTATTTATGCCCTCAAAACAATCCGCAAAGCACATATCGCCCAACGACCGGGAGAAATTACACATATTCTTGCTGAACGTACAGTCCTCGCCCTCGTCAATAACCCTTTCATTGTTCCCCTCAAATTCTCATTCCAAACACCCGACAAACTCTATCTTGTGATGTCTTTTAGTCAGTCATATCTTACCCGTTTAGCTCCATAGTTCCACAATCTAACTCTTCTCTAGTTAATGGCGGTGAACTCTTTTATCACCTTCAACGTGAGGGAAAATTTGATCAACATCGGAGTCGTTTCTATGCAGCTGAGCTGCTCTGTGCTTTGGAACATCTTCATGGTTTCAATGTCGTCTATCGGTATGACACATCTCTTCCATCTGAACGCTTTCTTAAATACTTTTAGTGACTTGAAACCCGAGAACATTCTGCTTGACTATACGGGACATATCGCTCTATGCGACTTCGGTAAGCCCCTTTTTCAGTATTGCTAAGACGTTCTCAGTGCTGGAGTTGTAGGTCTCTGCAAGCTTAATATGTCTGAATCCGAAAAGACGAACAGTACGCCTCTGTGCATTGAATCATGATCGCCTTCCGAACCACCTAACAGCTTTCTGTGGTACTCCCGAGTATATCGCACCTGAGCTATTGGAAAGTCAAGGTTATACAAAGACTGTCGATTGGTGGACTCTTGGTGTACTTCTATATGAGATGATGGTCAGTCTCCTGATTTCTCGGTATATTGATACTGAGCGCGTTTCTTTATCAAGACGGGTCTTCCTCCGTTTTACGACGAGAACGTGAACACAATGTACCAACGCATTCTAACCGATCCACTCCAATTTCCTTCGAGTATGCCTCCTGAGGCTATGAGCGTGATGAGTGGTCTGCTCCATCGTGATCCTTTGAAACGCCTGGGCGCAAATGGAAGCGAAGAGATTAAACGGCACCCATTCTTTTCTCATCATATCCGCTGGGATCGGTATGTCTGTAGTTCTACAATTATGGATGTCTGTTCATTCAATGATCGGCATAGCCTTCTCGCCAAGAAGATCCAGCCACCATTCAAGCCAAGTGTCGTGAGTCAGATTAATCCAATTAGTTTCCTGCCGCTGATGCCGATGTTACCATCAGGAATCTGTCCTCGATGTTGCCAACTTCGATACTGATTTCACAAGTGAAGAGGCTCAAGATTCCGTCGTCACCGATTCTGCATTGTCTGAGACTGTGCAGGATCAGTTTAGAGGCTTCACATACAACCCCGCAAATGAACATCTCAGCGAAAGTATCACTTATCCCAGTGTCATGAGATGAGGTGAATGGCTAAACAACATGATGGGCGTCCGTTATTGTGCGCTCCTTGTTCTTCTCTGATCCCCAGTTTTTTTCTGCTCCTGACTTTGATATCCTTGACCATCGGATGATTCACCTTTTTTTTCTTTTTGATTGAGCCGTGTGTATTACTCATTGCTGGTCTGATCTTACTCGCTGCCCTAGCTTTGGTTATAGCAAGTAGTAAACTTATATGTTGTCTGTATATCGTTGGTGGTTCAGACTTGACGGCTTGAAAGGTTAAAGCGATCATCGACCGAGCATTTCATAATAATGGTTCATCCAAGCAACGACTACTAAGAAGCACGAAAAGGAAAAAGCTTGTTGGGGGTTGCCTCTGAAGTTCCTAAAAATCAACCCTTTCCAATGAGATCCATCAATTATGGGAACCAGATGAATGATTATGAACAGCAACGCACAAAATATCTCTTATACCTAATACAGATACTAGACTTACGCAGCAGGGACCTTACCTTGCCTTCTTGGATTTTCAGTCCCTTGCCTCGGCTGGACTATTATATTGTATTGCCTTAAGTAGCCTATATGACTGTCCAGCAGACTGCACAAAGTTCTGACAGCAACTTGTACGGGATAGATGGAGAATGAGATCCGGAATATTCAAGTATATCAATGGCTGGATATAAAGTAAAACGCTACAAGAGGATAATGGAACGACGTCACAGACTGGGTCAGGTGTACGTTATTTCATTCCAACAGAAGTTGCCAAAAGGTGATGGGCCTTGATGACGAACGTCACCAATGCTGCATTAGACCCTCAGCGAATGGAAATGGCATTAGACCCTCAGCGGATGGAAATGACAAAGATATGGAGTTTTATTTCATAATATGTAATCCATCAATTCACCTGCGATCACGCCAACCGGACCTGCATGAACTCGAACAGCGACGAGACTCTGGATCATTTCATCACAGGGGCATCCCCAGTGTCGGCAATCCAAGTCGTCGACTCTTCGCATGGGCACCTCTCGTATCCTTCCCTCAATGCTGACGGTGATTCATCCCGCCGAGAATCATCTTCCCAACCACTGCCTTCTCCACTATTCAAGGACAGGATATATGTCGGGAATCTCCATCCTTCTGTTGACGAGTGCGCCTCCCCCCAATTTCCTACCACACGAATCGTACCAAAATTCATAAATGCCATTTTCGTCAAGGTATACCCTCGTACAAGTGTTTTCCAAGTTTGGCAAAATCACGAGTGTTGACTATCTCTTCCACAAATCGGGACCTCTGAAAGGCAAACCACGAGGCTATGCGTTTCTTAAATATACAGATGAGGATGTAAGTCACCTCTACCTTTTCTCTTTCTGTTCTCCTTTGTTTTGTGTTGTCGAAAGAATTCCATTACTCATTGGTGGATTTGCTTTTCCGGTTTAATTGCATTATGTGCTCAAACGGACTGTTGTCAATGAATTATCGTCACCGATGGACAGTCCGGAGCGGCTCTAGGGATGTCCAGTTGAATGTGCATCTTGAAGTGGAGCTCTGTGAAACACCTTGGATCTATAGTGGAATGTCTGGTCTGAAATCACAGTGACTGACCGACCGCGCCTACCTCACTAGGAAGCTCAGAAAGCCATGTCAATGGCCCACGACAAGTTACTCCGAGGCCGCAAGACCGTCGTCACATATGCCCACCACGCGCCCCTCGATTCCACCGCCGGCAAAAGCAGGAGGGCTATGATGGAAATTGGACGACCCACAACACTCAGTCTGCTCAAGAGCGGACCATCTCGGCCTTTGGGGTATGTTCACTCACATTTTTACAAGGGTATCTGGGTTGAGCAGTGTCTGCTTCCTGTCCCAGGACTGCCACGAAAATTGCTCAAATGGAGGCAAAGCTGTGCCAGTTACAAAACTCCACAGAAACCACATCAAAAAATCCTCGACTTCTTCATCCCTCTTTGCCTCATAAACCCCAAATTGAACCGCAGTCACAACCTGCACAACAAGACCTGAAATTGAAACGGACACAAGGTTCTTGGTCTGTTCCGCCAGATGAGTCGCCACCTTCACTGCTTGAATTCAGAACTCCATCTGCGCTGACTTCTCCCCCGCTCTCATCTGCGACTACAAAGCTCTCAAATAAACCTAAGGTCAAGCTACTTGGTGTGAAGATCAAACCAAAAGACAAAGACAAGCCAACAAGTCTAAAGTCAGGCTCATGATTTTAGTAATCTTATAGTATCTCTTCGTTATGCATCATATTTGTAAATTTGTAATGCCAAAAAAACAAGTGCGAATTGAAGATTCAGTTCCATGGTTCAAACGACTGTGCCTGCATTCGAGGCAATACGTGGCCATAGATCAGCCTGAAGATCTCTCAGAGAAGTGATAATGACCAAGATATAATGAAGAGACATACACATTCTTTTGCAACGGGACCTGAAATTGCCGAACCCTTCATTTCACCTTTAGGGTTGACAATCACACCTGCATTGTCCTACATCGACTGATCAGGTATATATCTGATAAGCATTTAACAACTCACCTCGAACCGAACATTAGTACCCTCTTTCCGGCGCCAGGATTTCCGCTGGCGTAGAACAACAACAGGCATGGCTACAAACATAGTCAGCGTCCGAATTAACGCAAATGGTATCCAGGTCGCTGGATCCCAACCCCAAATCTTGATCTACGTCTGATAGACAATGTTCATGTAGCACTCACTACGACCATTGTCGTTGCCATCGTAGTTGATAGAGAGATAAACCACTCACTTTTCTTCCTCAGCTCAGGCTTTCCTTTCTTCACTGATGCGACAACCATTTCACCAACACTAGCAGAAGGCAGTCTGTTCAGATGGGAACCGGAACGAAAGGGTTCAATGATGTAAAGGGTTTTGGCGCCGCTGTTGTCTGCACAGTTCAGGACGGCGCCAGTCGGAAGGGCGCTGGTGACGCGGAATTTTGCGCCAGATGCTCCCGCTGTAGTTGTTGAGTGCAAAAGGAGAATGAGTTTGATAAGATTAGTATTTTGCTCCCTGCGAAAGAAAAGATGAAACGTACCTTTTTGTGCCATTGCTGCTAGTGACGGTCTTGGATATGATCTGGTTAATACTCCAACAAGGTTTCCTTGCCGCGCTCGGCACAATTTAGCTAGCCAGTTATTCGGGATATACCGAGAATGGGCCATCAATCTAGATGATTGTTAACTTTTGGAGTGACATGGACCCGAGTGAAACTTCTCCCGTCTAATGATCTTAATGTTCGGGCTTTACGAACATTCCGTGAACAAGTTATCTTGTTTTGCAATCTTTGCGTCTAGACCTCTAGGACCTGAAAAGACGTCTCGCTGAAATCATAAATCATTAGTGTTGATGAGACATGTATCACGCTCTATGGTGCAATTTCTACTCTGAGATGTGATCGTTATGGTACGCTTGTTCCTCTCAGCTGACCATTCCATAAAAAGCTAGAGTGACTGTCACTGTGCGGGTAGCAATACGAACCAATAGGTGGGAACAAGACCTGTTCATGATTCAGCCGCTCCCAAAACATTTCAATAGGATATCCCCCAGGATCATGGTCTATTTTCTTATTTCGTCAACGATCCATTGTGCCAACGGCAATGATTACAGTCAGCTTCTACTGCCGCCAATCATGACTGCGCGAGTGTCCAGCATCAACCAATGAGAAAAGCTCTATTACCAAGACAAATCTTGATAATGGATCACATGTGGGCGTATATAAGTGTAATGGTCGAATGCATCCCTTCTCTCAGTCTTCCATTTCCCTGGACTTGGATAAAGCATCATGCCTGCTCAAGCTGTATTTGATTCCAAGGACGGTGCTACCTATACGACCTCTAATGGTGCGCCTGTCAATGAACCTTATGCTGCTCAGAGGGCTGGTCTCCACGGCCCCCTCCTCCTTCAAGGTGCCTATCCCTGCCGTTTGAAATTCATTGATTTTTGGATCTGATCAAGTTCAGATTTTCACCACATTGATCTTCTTGCTCACTTCGATCGCGAGCGTATTCCAGAACGTGTCGTAAGTGCCTTTGATCATAGAGATCGTAGTATACATGATTCAGTATCTACGATGTAGGTCCATGCCAAGGGTGCTGGCGCTCATGGGTACTTCGAGGTCACTCACGATCTGAGTGATATCACCTCTCAATCCCTCTTCCAAGGTGTAGGCAAGAAGGTCCGCGTCACAGCTCGTTTCTCCACCGTTGGTGGAGAATCTGGTTCTGCTGATACTGCTCGTGACCCTCGTGGTTTCGCTCTCAAGCTCAGGACTGATGAAGGTAACTGGGATTGGGTATTCAATAATACTCCCGTTTTCTTCATCCGAGACCCTGCCAAGTTCCCTCACTTCATCCACACTCAGAAGAGAGACCCTCAAACTCACCTTAAGGATCCTGATATGTTTTGGGTGAGTATATAACTGTACATCAACGATTATCTTCGGAGTTGATCTTGGGTTTCGTTTTCAGGACTACCTTGGTCAAAATCCCGAGTCAATTCATCAGATAATGATCCTATTCTCTGATCGCGGAACTCCTGACGGTTACTACAAGCAGCACGGCTATTCCGGGCATACCTTCAAGGTCCTCAAGAAAGATGGCACTTTTGTATACGTCCAAGTTCACATCCGAGCTGATGGTGGTTTTAAGGTCAGTGTTGTTCCCCTTTTGATTTTTTTCTCTCTTATTTCTATCCAGACCCTCGACAATGCTACTGCAACTCGCTTGGCTGGTGACAACCCCGATTATGGTACTCAACAGCTTTTTGAGGACATAGAGGCGGGCAATTTCCCCTCTTGGACGGTCTACGTTGTCAGTAATTAACTTTTCCTCTATACCTCTCTTAATTCCTTTGTTTGATCAGCAAGCTATGACACCCGAGCAAGCTGAGCAGTTCCGCTACAATATCCTTGACCTTACAAAGGTCTGGCCTCACGCAGAGTTCCCTCTTCGCCCCATAGGAAAACTTGTCCTTAACGAGAATCCTCAGAACTATTTTGCTGAGATTGAACAGGTCAGTCTGACATATCCTCTCGGTCGGGAAATTTCTCATAAACATCTCTCAATTTTTACTACTAGGCTGCTTTCTCTCCGTCACACCTTGTCCCGTACATCGAGCCTTCCGCTGACCCTGTCCTCCAATCCCGCCTTTTCTCCTACCCCGATACACACCGTCATCGTCTCGGTGCCAACTATCAACAACTTCCAGTGAATGCTCCCGTTGCTCCTGTTGCCAACTTCCAGCGTGATGGAGCCATGGCCTTTGTCAATCAGGGCAGCAGGCCTAACTACCAGAGTTCTATCTCTCCCCTGTCTTATCAAGGCAGGGAGGGTCATATTGATGCGAGTGTTCGTGACGTTGAACGTCAGCGTAAGCATGAGAATTTCATTCATGGTGCTTGGAGAGATCTGAGTGAAATCACCGAACGTGAGTTGTTGTTTGAATCAATGTAGATTAATGTTAACTTCTGGTCTAGTTGACTTTGAGCAACCTCGAGCTCTTTGGCAGAAGGTCTGGAACGATGATCAGCGCAAAACCTACATCAGTAATGTCTCCGGTCATTTTGGACAAGTCAAGAGCAATGAGGTCAAGGCTAGACAATGTAGGTTATCTCTGAAACTTCTAATAGAGTTGTTTTAAAATATATTCTTTTTTAGTATCTGTCTTCTACACTGTTCACGAAGACCTTGGCAATGGCATTGCTAAGGCAATTGGCTGGAATCAACCTATCAAGCCACTCAAAGTCAAGTCTGCTGCTGAGGCCCTTGCATTCAGGCATAACATTGGTGCTCAAGCTGCCGGCCTCGTTTGATTTGGTAGCTTTTTATGTGGTAACCTCTGTACATATAAACATGTGATTTTTTTGTATTTTGTAGTCTTTAGTTTTTGAGTGACGACTTCTGAGTGCGTTTTGTGTGTAGAGCGTAGCTAGAACTTGAATTCGATGTGACTTTTGGAATCTTTGGTATTCAAACTCAAGTGGAAGGTCTGTTATTATGTGTAATCCCATTCCGGTTGATGGCTATGACTTTGCTGGATGACTGATTAGAGCTTGTTTCCTGTTGTATATATCCATGTTCGTGTTTATAGTTATGTCTGTCGCTCTCGGCAAGTTGGCCGCTCTGAAAATTATCGTATTCTGTTCTCGATTTTTCTAATGAGTGCCAACGACCTTTTCTCTTTTCTGGACACCCCTTCAGACAATAATGATGAAGGCCTTGTTTTCCAACATACCACAGAACAGGGAAAACAAAACAGCGGCCGGCCATCCACACCCATGTCCAGTTTTCAAAGGAAAGCCCAAAGTCCAAAGCTCCGACCTCCAAAACAGAATGTCGACCACCTCGTCGACATAGAGCTCGTGACCAATGCTACCAAGAGAGCATGACTGAGGTACTTGGCCCTGCAGTCCTGGATGACTTTGAAGCCAGGTGATGCAGGCGCTGGTTTGACTGGAACCACTATTGAGGTAGGATCACGTTTGGAGCTGCGCCACCAGTCCCATTTAATGTCAATTACTCTAGTAGACGATGTCGGTCACCACTATACTCCAACATCTCAACATGTTCCACCCGCAGAATCTGATCGGGAGTTTGAATTAGGTCCTTTCCAGAAGGTTTTTGTCTATGCTATACAATGTGACGACAGTATGCTTGTTTCGGCATACACGAATGCAGGAAAGACTGTTATAGCTGATTGCTCAATGTCTTCAAATAGAAAGTCATTTACACAAGCCCCATCAAGGTTCTCATTTTGCTTGAGGGTCGGAAACTTGATGAACTTATTTCTTTTTCAGGCATTGAGCAATCAGAAGTATCATGAAATGCTGGCAGAGCTTGGAGATGTGACCATCAACCCCTGGCGACATGATGATGGCAACAGAGATTACTGGGAGCTGCCTGCAAGAGATTTAATACTCATCTTAACTTCTTGCGTTCGATGCTATATCGTGGTTCAGAAATCATGCGTGAAGGGGATTAGGCCGTCTTCGACGAAATCTACTTCACGCGCCGTGTTGATCGTGGGATGGTTCGGGAAGAGATAATTATTCTTCTTCCGCACACTGTACGTTATGCCTTCCTATCAGCGACAATACCCGATGCCATGCAATTTGCGGAATGGATATGCAAATCGCATAATCAATCTTCTATACCGACCTTCGGCTCATTCCATTGCAACACTACTTATTCCGTTCCGGTGGAGATAGTATTCCTCTTGTTGCAAACGAAACAGAACGAAAAAGGTGATTTCCGAGGCAAAGGAAGGGGAAAATATATACTTCAGAATCAAGGTTAGCTCGAAAATCACACCTTCTAATCCCCCTGCCATCCGACGAAACTCAAATAATCAAAACGATTATGCTCAAAAATCATCGTCTTCGCATTCAGGAAAGGCGGATGTGAAATACTGGCAATGAGCATGTCTGAATTATCCTGATAAACAAGATCTTGTCACCAATATCATCAGGAACGCGATCATCAATCTCGCAGAAGATCGTCAGCTTCCTCGAATCACAAATCTTCTTCCTCTCCTTCGACGTAGTATTGGTGTGCATCGTGGCGGTCTCCATTCTCAAAGAAGTCATCGAGATTTTATTCCAAGAAGGTCTGATCAAAGTTCTCTTGGCCACGGAAACGTTTGAACATGCCAGCAAAGACTGTTGCCTTCACTGTAGCGAGGAAGGTTGACGGAAAGGAGTTTCGTAACCTGCTTTGGGAGAGTATATCTGGATGTCGACTAGATGTGGTCTGGACGATCGGAGGTTGTGATTATGTTAGTGGACGAAAAGCTTGAACCTGTAGCAGCGAAAACTACGATGAAAGGCGGAGCTGATTAACTCGACTTTCCGTCTTGGGTACAACATAAACTTGATGAAAGTCGGAGGCATCGGTCCCGAGCTTCTGCTTGAAATTTTTTCCAGTTCCAAAGCCGGGATACCGCAACAAAAGGTGTGCATGGCAGATTTTTTTCACATGTCGATACGTTTACAGCCGTGCACAGAGCTCATGTTAGAAGAGGACATAAATGAAATTGAGATCCCGGACGAAGAACGCGTCGCAGGGATATCGCCGATAGTTGGACAGCTAACGGTCGACTTTCGAAAGGTCATCACCCATTCATTTTACTCTCTCCCCTTCCTCCTTCCTGGATGATCGATCAAGTATCGGAATTCAGACTTTGGGTGGGGTGTTGTCATCGATTTCCAAAAACACTTACCACCGAAGGCACGCGGACTGTGCTGCTCCCAGCACATTGTCTAGTTCATCTTATGCGCTCCCAGAACTGGCCGATACCCGAAGCTGTCCGACCCTCCATGCAGTATATAATCGATGTCCTTCTAAACGTTGCCAAAGCCAGCACTCCCTCTTCAGATCATTCAAAGATCACTACCGTTAAGCCTTGCCTTACCAAACAGAACGGCCAACTGGTAATTGTCCCAGTTCTACTTTCAACCATTAACAGTATCAACCACCTTCGGCTTGTTGTTCCCAAGTATTTGCGTCAAGACATTGCGCAGGAACACCTCTGGACAAGCGTACTGGAGGTTGAAAGTCGATTTTTCGTATTGTGCTGCTGGATCCCAATATATGGGCAATAAAGATGACAAATTAGTCAAGATATGTCCCACATTGGTTTTTCTGCAGGAGTCTTATTGAGCGTCAGAAAATTTCTCTCATGGAAGATAAAATGTTTTTCAGTCCGCTTCATACTTCTCCCCAGCTCCCTTACCTTTACGGCTTATAGGAAACGGGCCCATCGAGATAAATTCGAAAACTTAGGACATCAGCTTGAAGAACTCAAATGTCGTAATGTGTTCTTCGATGACTCAATCTACAAATTCCGCCGATATTGTTGATTTTAAAGGTCGCGTAGTATGTGGGATCAGTGCAGGCAACGAGTAGTGCATTGCACTGTTGGGTTGTTTCGTGTTTACGAAGGTTCGTGGATTCTCTTACACGCACACGAAATTGGCGTACTGACCATATTTCTGTACAGAGCGAAAAGGAGTTGCATCTCAAAAAGGAAGTAGCAGCGCCTCTGCGTGTTATGCGCGCCAGAATCGAAGACGAATGTGTCCTCGTTCAGGGTCGAGCTTGTGGATGCTGTCATTTGGTGGTTTCGGGGTGTCTCATTGATTGCTATAGTCAATCTTTTCTTCTTCGTTTGAAAATCCTCTGAAACCCACTACTTGATTCCGGTTCACAAATCAGTTCAAAGGGACCGTCATCCACGTATTTCGGCGATTAAAAGCGAGCACATTCGTCAAATGGGCCAAGTAGCCAAAGTCATTTGGGAATCATAATTTCAAGAAAGAATTTGAAAAGGTACCGGAAACCAAATTCGGCCATCTTTTGTTCTTTGTTATATCTATAATGCGATTGCATATTCCTTTATGTTCTGTTAGGTTCGTTCTCACTTGGTCATTATCCTGTATAAGGTTGCATAATTTGCAGAGGATCTCATCGATCACCACTGTCCGAGTACGATGGTTGTCTCTTGGGTTTTGCATCATACAGCCAATGTTTTTCCAGGAAGTGTTTGAGGAGTGTTGCATGATCATCATGTCCTTTGGTTCTCGCATCGATTGATTTAGAATAACTCTCGGTTCAGATTCTACCGCCTCGCTGTGTGTA
>Ga0154005_100315_pt1 | contig 22638 bp, 29 predicted proteins | sample TSFL089MetaG_FD_104698 | JGI IMG/M metagenome (GOLD analysis project Ga0154005, IMG submission 104698) | Attine ant fungus gardens microbial communities from Florida, USA - TSFL089 MetaG | ecosystem: Host-associated > Fungi > Mycelium > Unclassified | place: USA: Florida, Lake Talquin State...
ACGAGAATCTTCAGCTTCCACTTGATCGCTTCTTGTTGTTGCCCTTGGACATTACAACTCTCCACGAATTGCCATTCACAGTTTACCAACAAAAAGTTGACTCTGCTTTTCGATCTGCGACTGAAGCCCCGTCCGATGGCTCAGACAAACCTCCTCTTGTACACTTTACCAGCTCTTTCCTTGAGTTTACGCGGGAAAAGATGAAGGAGCAGGGAAAAGACGGTATGGGACTTCATGACATTGCCGCAGTTTGGTGTGCTATAGAAAACTCTCCAATACAAGAGGGTGGAGAAACAGGTTTTCTTTCTCCAGGATGGAAAGTGTCTGTCCGGACTTTTGACATAGAACGGTATGTTGATTCTCTGAAGCATGGTGTTACCAGTTGAAATTGACCCAAACCCTCAGAAATGGAGAGCTAACCCGGGGAATGCTCGTTGTTGATCGACGCAGTAACCAGATAGCTAACACTCCAGGCATCTGTTGTGTTAACAACACTCCAGGGTCGAACACTCTTGTACAACTGATGCTTCGTAGAATATGGGGAGTGTAATCGAAATCGAGACCCAGTATCTGATCCTCGCGTAAAATATCCGACTCGAAACACGTGCAATACTTTTTTATCATAAATTGCGGTGCTCGATCCGATCCGTAGTACATCGTATCCTACAATAAACCCCAAATTACTAAGAGAAACATCATAACCAGATTACTCACAACTGATCCAAATGAGAGAAAGAAAGAAGAGAAAGCAGAAATAGAGGAGCAGCACTCAATGACTCTGTGACAGCACTACATGTTAAGTGACGTTGCTTGACCAAGCGAACGCTCCAGGGTTGTCTGTTAAGAACAGGACAAAGTTTTTGATCACCATACGATCATCTATTTTGTACCGACTGCAATCATTCAGAATGTGAGCTCTGGTTTTCAGCCTCTTGTGACCACGCAGGCATGCATAATTTCCTTCAAAAAAATCTCTTCCTAGATTCCCCGACCTGGGTCAGAATGGCTCTTGTACAGAGCGAAACTGAGGTCCCAATATGCTTCATCCATCCTCCTTCTTTGATGTACGATAGTTGGATGTACTTTTTTTGTTAATCTTAAGCTCTAAAAATTGGTGACCTTTGTTGTGGCCGAAGTTGAAGGTGGTAATTGATCAGTGCATCCCTTGTTTGATTTCTCCCTCGTAGCATCTAATGAAGTGAGTTGAAATGGAGTGCTGAAACACGATAGTGCTTTTAGCATCATCACTGACTTTGGCATGAAGATGACATCTTGCTTTACTGGAGCAATCTCAGAATTTCACTTTGTTATTATTGTTGCGATTGAAGAAGGGTCTGAGGAGGTATGTAATAGCAATGGATCCACCCTGTCCAAAATGATGCACTTTTTGCAGATGATATAGTCCGTGATGGCGATGATACGATCGACATCTAGAAAGGAATTCCCAATCGTACGGCACAATATAGAATGTTAAGAGAGACAACTGTTAAGTTGCAAAACAAATAAAGGTACATAGAACATCTTATCTTTCTACTGGTAATCCAACTCGCGTATCCTCTTTCCTGGATATAACCCTGCACTTTTCGGTGCGATATCTAGCAACTCTCAATACTATTTGAATCCCGGAGTTTCTATTCCTATCCTTCGTCGCATATCCTCTTATCACCCGCATTCTCCTCAGATGGTCAAGATTGAAAGATCTTGTCCGGACCAATGGTCAGCCAGTCCAGCTAAAGTGACAAGCAGGTTCTGGCTCTTCTTCACCTCGTTTTCATCCAATTCCACTCATTATTCTCCTATCTGTGGTTTTGGATGGCGCTTGTGGTGTAGTATCAACTGCTCGAGCCCTACTGAGAAAGCCGCATTAGATCTATTTTTGGATCCTAATCTTTGTCAAGGGCTCGATCTTGGTGAAATCATGGTGTCTGTTGAGATTTTGAATACGGCCGGCTCTCAAAAATACCAAAACTCTTACGAAGGATTGCGTATGTCATATGGTGTACAAAGTCTATGTTCAGGCTACACGGTGACCCAGAAACGACGGATCGAGGTTGTTCTTTCTCTATTGTTCGATTCTTCGATTGGTCTATCTTTCCCATCACCACAACCCAGGGCGAACAATTTCCTTCTCGAGTTTCTGCATACCTCATTGACAAGACCTTCTCCTGCCGACACCAAGTTATACCTATATTCTGCCAGAAAAGGGCGCCGAGCCACTCGCCTGAAGCCGCTCTTGGTATATTCCAATACCTTGCATAATTCTGCTACCTACTGGGAAACAAGTTTGCAGTCCTCATGCTAAAACCAACCTTGATAGCGACTGATTGGTTTTCAGTGCTCTCTGGAACCGGTTTCAAGCGTGGTGTACGGGGCGACCTTTTCGTTGACGATCTCGAAGTCATTCAGAAGTTATCGAGCGATGGTTACGGCTACAATTCAGACAGCGATCTGGAATCAATTTTAGATGATATTGATGCATTCCGGTTCTCAAGACCAAGGCCAAAATCGGTATCGAGCAAGGCCTAACCAAGGAAAATATAGTCACCGAGCTATTCTCATGCTTTACATCGAAGTATGTATGACATTAATTCATTCTTTCATAGATATGGCTCAGTCCACACTTAGATATGATGAGATCATCGAATCGGAAACTGATTTTCTGATTAACAATTTCTCCGATGAGGTGGAACACGCGTTTAATACGGTTTTATACAGGAAGGAGTATCATTCTCGTACTCTCGTATTCGCACTCAAAATGCTGCGAGGAGGAGACGTGAAGACTGCTTGGGAAATGGCGAATTTGATTGCAGTTGTGTAGAAGTTGGTTCGGTTGGATTATGACGTCCAAAGTGTATGACGCCTGACCTGGTTGTACAAGTAGTAATGACCTGAAGAAAAGGAATTGTAACATGATTTACAAAATCCCGAACGAGCATTGAACGTGAGGGTGTCCATATTAAACCCAGATCATAAAGAAAGGCTGTGGTTTGCCCATATTCGCCCAGGAAGTCCAAACGTGCCTCCTCTACGACAGATCTCTTCCAGGACATCTGCACTCAGGTCCAGTCCCATGGCTCCCTGTACCTCTACAGCAAAACCTCTCGGCCGAGATTCGTTCAAGGATACAGAGATCTCAACCAAACCAGTTATAGGGTGCCGTTCAGGACTCCTCATGACGATCTTGGGTCGATGGGACATCGTACCCACTTCAGGTGGACCAAAGAGATCATCTGTCCCATTGGTGGGATTGAGCAACACGTTGACAGGAATCTTCTGGGGAATATTTGTACCTTTATGAAATTATATCGAGATAATAAGTAATGATTCTCTTTGCATACCTGCGAGTACGGCCTGTAGCTCGTCATCCGTGACGTCCAACGTTCCTAGGTCGAGAGCATCATCCGGCTTCATTCCTTCGGGGAGCCATTGACATGACAGGAGTGTTTCATTTAACCAGCATTGTTCTCGAACAATCTAAAACGATTGAGTACAGTGAGTGCACTTCGACTTCTCCAACATACCTCCAGAATCCCCCAAACTTCCTGAATATTGTGGACAGGGACGCGCTCTAGAAAAAATCCAGGTTCATCAGGTGGTGTCAGGCGAAGCTGGAGTGGGGGGTGTAAACCGCCTGGAGAGGTCTACTGTATATGAGAGCTTCCATCTTTGACTATTTTAGGTCTACTCACGTAGAAAGCGGTATATCTTTCATGTCTGATCTCCGTCGCCGAGTTCAACTTTCGCATTACATTCAGTCCTAAGCAAGTGAAAGAATAGGAACCCTACCAAAAGATCGACCCAAGTGTTCGCGTTGAAGGATATAAAATTGACATCTTCTAGATCTCCGTGGAGTCCCCCAAGTGGTGTAATAAGCATTTCGATATCTCTCATTTGACTCTGACTCATGACAACTCCGGGCTTTTTCCCGTCATCTGTGAAATCCAACATCCATACGTGGCACGCATTATTGGTGGAGACATCAATCGGTTGTCCATTACGGGGAAATACATGTGTAATGTCAGCTCCATGAGAACAGAAACTGAAAGTGGGACGATTGGCGATTCCAGGTAGAAGTTCTCCCAAGGTAAAGAGGCATGGAGAAGTGAGGAGAGCTACTGAAAGTGTGGCGGTTGTTATACCTTTTGGAATTACTGAGAGTTGGGAGCGGAGATGTGTCAGAGGAATATCGATAAGCGGCACGTTTCTATCTCGAGTCGGAGAGGTTGCAACGCTCTGAAGGTAGCATAGATAGGCGAAAGGTGTTACGTGCACAAGGAACGTGATACTGGGGGAGGAGAGATAAGGCAGAGGGAGTGCATGTGAACGTAAGAGGAAGATATCTAAGGGAGCTGTTGGTACTGCAAGGGCTCTAGAAAGTGTAAGAGGATGTACACGACGAATCTGATACAATACTCACGATGCGACCGCTTCGGCCTCTGCCGTGGCAAATTCCTCGACTTTGGGGCACAATTTATCGGTATCCACGAACCAAGCGGCGCGAGCACCATCCTTCATCTCTGCTAATTTATCCAACATAACCAGGTACTCAAGCTGCTGTTGGAAATTAGCAGCAAGCTTTCCCGCTCTCACTGCATCCCGTTCGTCCTCAGGTTTTTGAACTTCGTCACAATAGTTTTGCAAACTCTCCGCGAGGAATGCATCAAGCGAGATCGACCCTTTAGTATTAGGGGAATTGCCTGAGGCCTCTTCTGAAGTGGCATAAGACGTTTTGACACTCGCAACGTGCGCTCGGGGTCTAGATGGGTTTTCCATACTGATCGAGAAGTCAACATCCACCACAAGAACCTTTCCACCGAGCATGACCGTCACATTTCCTGTCCGACTATCGTCTTTGAATGATTCCATGCCAGCCTTAACACTCCATGCTTCGAGTTGCGAAATGCAGAAGCTGGCTATGGCTGCTGGATCCAGTGGAATATCTTCACAGTATGAGGTCCCGCCATGTTTCTGTAACGCGTCGACAAATTCTCTTGTCCTGTTTTCTGACTGTCACGGGTCAGATGGGCGGTAAAGCTGTTTAGAATGACAGGATGCTTCACAATTCGGATAGTGCTTGTCAGACTAGATTGTTGGCGCAGGAGAGATATAAGTTTTGGTTGAGACCAGGGAAGGGTCAGGTAGCCATTCAGAGAATGCGTGATCTGGTCGGCAGTTTGTGCAAGTTGCTTTAGGTAGGCACAGGAATCTTCACTTCCAGAGGCGAATGAATGAGTTTTTTGAGGAGAGACATCATGATTAGTTTGGATATCCTCGAGGGTAGAAAATAGTGTCTTTTGAGGAAATTGAGTTTGTGACATAGCTAATGCTGTCAACGTGTCTGTTTATCAAAAAAAATTGATGCGCATTGATCACATCTACGAGCCAACGGATAGCACACACTGCTTGCAAATTTACTACACAACATATGAAACACGATATCAAGGTTTTTATGAGATCCGAAACATAGATGTCATGTCTAAGAGGTAGTGACGGGAGTACCACTACGGTAGGCACGACCTGGAGCAACACCCGAAGGGGTCGGATGAAAACCGCCAGCATTGCCCAAGTCAAGATTCTGGCCTGCAGATAACCCTGAAGACAACGACGAACGCAGCTGTGACATTGGTGGAGGTTGTCCAGAAGTCGGTAAAAGGATTGGTTGTATAGGCATAGTATAGCTGATTTCAAGCTCTTCGAGGCTGGTTTTTAGATGACGCATAAATGCTGTTCGCCGGGCCCATCTACCGCCCCAGTCTTGCCAGTTAGGTCGATCTAAGTATAGAAAACCATATCAGAAAACGACTATAGTAAATATCTTTTGCGTACGTTCAATAGCAACGATCAGATGAATGGCATTCTGATATTCCATCTTGTCGATATTGAGCCCAAAGCCCGACCATTCACGATTATTCGCATTGATGTATGAATCAATTTTCATGCGCAGTTGCTCAATGACTTCAACAGGGGTATTGTACGATATCATCAACGTTGTCGTCTCCCACCTATGTCAGATCATGAGAAGAAATTCGAAGCAACAATCATATAATGACATACATAGATTTACTTCGACGAAGATTGTGAACAAGCTTCGAACTCGCTAAAAGCGCATTGGGGGCGATAATCTCCTGCCCATCCACTCGTCGGAACGTTGTGGAAAACAAACCAAATTCTTTGACAAAAAGCACCTGGACTCAAGTGAATAGGTACGCAGAGACATGAGCAATCTGTGAAAAAAAAACCTGATCATCGATCATTACGAGGTCACCAACGTCGAAGACGTGCGTCGAAAAAATGAAGATCAGCTGGCAATTGATGATGAATGAGCTTCAAGACCAAATGTTGAAAAATCCAGGAACACACAGATTCAAATAGCGTCTGCGCCGAGTTTCCAAAGATGAACGAAAACCCTAGGATGGTAGAGGCAAGGGGAAGTAGAGAAGCGAGGGTATTTGATTTATTAAAAATGAGCAAGCACACAAAGATAATGAAGACAAGTGCAAGGGATATCAGGACAGCGTCTAATTTTGCCACAATAGAGCCCACGTCCTACAGGATCTGTCATCTCATTAAGAGTGAAGATGTAGTTAATCTTGACTTGCCTTAAGACTCGCGTTGAGGGCCTTCCTTTCTCGATAAATTCTTTGTACACTCTCCCGCATTTCTCGTTTTGTGATGTCACCATTACCATCCTTATCAAATAGAGCGAATGCTGCATGCTAAGAGACCATAAGAAGGCGAGGAAGCAACTGTTAGTTGAAGAAACTCACAGCTTCAGAAGTTGTTCGGAAGTAGGGCTCGAAACCTTCCACACAGAGAATCATTAGTGAACTATTCGACGTGCACGACTCATTTATGCACCTTCCACCGTCAGATGTGATCTCGGTGAATCGCTGAGAGTACTGAACAACTTGCGAGCAAGTCGTCTGGCGGAGGAGAGGCCGCCAACTCCACCTTGATTAAACTTCGAATTCTTCAGCGCAAATTGTCCAATGACCCCTCCCACTTGATCAACGATAACGCTGGCCATAGCTTTCCTTCTTGAATGCACATCCCCGTTCCGCGCCTTCATGCGCATTTTATTGCCGTTTGGTAAACCCTTTTTATCTGGTGAAGCAGAGGATCCTTCGTAGTAGTCATTCTGGCTACGATTTAGCGCCCCAAGTACATCGATGGAAGTAGAGGATCCAGGATTTCTATGACCGCGTCGCGGTTGTACAGGTTTGCGTAAATGGAGTGCAGGTGCATTCGACAACCGGTCCAAAGCCTTCAGACCCAATCGATTTTCGGCCAATCGGTCCGCGAGAGCTTTCTCATGGAAATTGATGGCTACGAACTGTAAGAATAATTTCTCTACAAACAGAATCATGCCAGAAGCAAACATCGCCTTTTGAGAGCTTGAACTATCTCCTACACAAAAAAAAAATTGAAAAGTCGCCTCACCTGCATCACTCGATTGATAATAATCCAATAAGACGAGGGAGGCTGATAAAAGGCACGTATAACCGACAAGCTGATCCATGCCCAAGCAATATCAAGTACCAGCTTAATCCATGCCGTTACCGCCATGATCAACTAACACAGATCAGCAATCCTAGTGCATTCCGTATATATTTGCCAGTCATCTACCTCTATTTGCGACTTTAGTCGCTCCACCTGCCCCCCAAACAAACGTATGACCAACAACACGATATGAGGAGTTGCGTCCACCGCCAAAGATGTAGCACATGCAGCTGACCAAATGATCGTGAGCCATAACGACCACACATGCACCTGCAACCGCACAGGATTCTCCCTAAACCTCAAATCCACCACAAGCAGCGGTGTAATCAGGATAGCAGCACCAACCACACCAACCAAAAGAACACGAATGAACCGCGAAAGTTTCATAAATTGTAGCCAGAGCCACCGAACACGTCTAGCTTTGATGAGATCAGGAGCGTCTTCCTTGCCTTCGCTTTCGTCCCAGTCGAATTCATCGGAAGAGTTCGTCGCGGTCGTATCAGAGTCATAATGTTGTGCTTGAGCAAACGGAGGCGTAGAAGCCCGAGGAAACGGCGAAGGTGCAAAATCTTGCTCTTTTAAGATTTGAGTAGAGAGAGGACGTGAAGATTTTGTTGAAGAAAGGACGTCCCTGCTCCCCATAATTCCAACAGTAACAAACGTCAAGTGTAAGAGAGATAAGAGAGAACAAGCAATGATGGAACCTCAGAGAATGGATCGAGCGGTGATCATGGGGTCGTCAACGCCTTTCCGGGAGAATTTTCGACCAGGTGGCAGTGGAGCCAAGGTTTGGTAGATCTCACGACTGGAGAAAAGTAAATACCCCATTCGTCACTATGCTTATGGTGGAGCTCTAGCTGAGTGATGAACCAGTGTCAAATGCCAGATCAGGTTCTCGGCAAAATAGGAAGATGATTCAAGTGTCAAAGATAGTTTTGGAGAGTGGCTACATCATACACGTAATAGAGTTCCGTAGACCTGAATAAATTAATGAAGATAATATACTGTGGATATCAAAGTCAAGTGGGCGGCCAAGCCCCAACAGGTCTGGTAGGATCATCACCCCAAACGTCCCAGATTTGTTGATGCCACCTCTTGATCAGAAGAGATATATTGCTACGAAATACCCCTGTAAATGCCTTTAAATCACCATTAAGAACAGCCCGGGCAACAAGATTCCATGATGTGGTTGTGGCTGTATATTGGGTATCCGGGTTGGTGGTATATAGGAATAGGTCTGGGTTGAACGGATCATAATAGTTTGTTAAAAAAAGTTTTCTTGCCTGTAGGACCGATGCACTTCCAACAGATCAGATGTAGTGGGAACCTAAAAGGACAAGGTCATACCGATACATCATGAAGGCCAAGAATATCTGGGCAAGAACCACGCAAAGGAGAAAGAAGCCATTCCTGTTCAGGATATTGCCAGCCCGAACCTGAATGCAAGGGTCAGACAGAATCCTAGAAAACATCTGCACACGTACCTTCCGTCGAACTTCACGCCGCAGCTGCTTCTCTGCCTTTTGCATATCATGAGTCAATTGTTCCCTTGATTGTTTTAGGGCCCGGGATGTCTTATCCAGTTCTTGAATGCGCAACGCGTCATCTCTGGACTGGCTTGGACTACAGAAATATGAATAATGGTATTCAATAGACACAATGAGCACAAACCAATCCAACGATTCAATGCCCTCAGCCAATTCTTGGATACCCTGACGCACGCGTTGCAGGGCTTCCACACGAGTCATAGGTATATTCTCCGCTAAACCATTCTCTTGGATATCTTCAATACGCTCTCCTTTCATTTCCCGACCAAGAGCATCAACAATCCGGATTCCATTCTTACTCCGTGGGGCCGAGAGCGTTGGGCTAGGAGATTCCTGTCTAGGATGTCGTTTTTGCTCGTTACCATACGCATCGACCACTCTGACACCGGGAGATCGCTTCCGTTTTTCAGGACTTCGCGAAGGTGGAGTGACAGGCATGACAGGCTCAGGAGTGGTGGGACGCTCCCAATCAAGAGCCGAGAATCCATTGGTAGGGTAAACAGAACTGTCGGATTGAATATCGGAGGATTCGTTAACGGAGGACGTAACGTCAGGTTCAAACCGAACTTTCAGGATGCTTTTTCTTGACGAAGCAGCCACACCAGGAGTGCTGAGCCATCCACCGGGAGGAGCAGGGGTCTTTGGGGGCAGCGTATTGGCCCAACCAACAGGGTTCACAGGTGTCGCCAATCCCCCTTCATTCGAGGTGGCTTTAGGATCAGACTGCGATCTGCGACGTACCGTTGCCGGAGTGAAAGCCCAACCCCCTGGTGCAGCGGGTGTTCGAGGGAGAGCAGACCGAGATCGGGTCCTTGTCTTAAGCAACCCATCATCTGAGGAATTGATATAGGCTTGGTTTGAATCATCGCGGTTTGGCTGGAAGAAAGAAGTTCCAGGCGTGGCAACCCATCCACCAGGAGGCCTGGGAGTCTTTAAAGTCAAGACATCGCCGCGTCCGTCCCTTAGTTTGCCAACAGGATCTATGTGCACGGTGTTGAACTGGGGTGAGACTTCATTCACAGTTACATCAGCAGATGGAGGTTCAGGTAGGTCAGGGAGACCGCCTTTGGGAGGGGAGGGCGTCTGAAACTCGAGTTGAGAGCTGGAGAACAGTTGTCGTGAACGGGGAGGAGTTGATAGAAATGATGGGACAGAAGATGGTTGGTCTGGAAGTTGGAAATTGAGGGGCTCGAATCCAAGATCTCCGTCTTCGTAGGGATTCGACAGATTATTTTGATCCACGGCCATGGGAAGCACCGATGCATAATCTAAACCATCTTCGAGCGGAGGTTCAATCATTTGAATTGTAGGTGTCCGCTCCTGTGCCATAAAGTTCTCTAGAGACTAGGATCAGTTTTGACTCAAAGAAGACTCGAGAGCCAGCATTACCTTCGTCCTCGCTGCCAGCCTGATGCATGATGTCTCGAGAGTCGTCAAGCTTCAATGACGATGTTGTGTGCGCTGTATCATTGTTGAGAGCTGGGAAAGGTTCGGTCGAGTCCGAAAAAGAAGGAATAGCTGAGGACATCTCAGAGCCATTGTAAGCTTCCGTCAACTCCATGGACTCTTGTAGCTGTGATTGGCCATTGACTCCTTGAGGTAAAGACGACAAAGATTGTTCTTGTATTTCTTCTGATTCATCTTGTGCATGGATACTAGAAATAGACTTGGGAATTTCATCGCGAGGCCCATGAGCGCGATTTGATGGGATTGGAATACGCGACTTGTGATGAGGAGCCTGGTCACGTAGTGGCGATCTGGAATGTGAAGGGGAATCCGCTGTATTGTTTGAAAGACGTGGGCGAGGCGATTTCGGGATTGCCGAAGAGATAACATTCCGTCGTTCTATTTGAGAAACAATTATCTTCTGTTTGGAATGCCTTCGTGCTAATGGTGAGTCAGGTCGAGTGATGTTTAATACATCCTGAGTTATTAATGGGGTAGTGGACTGACGACGGCGATCGACAGGAGATTGCGGGGTCGTTGAAAGTTTGGACGATGAAAGTGAGGTAGGGCGATCAGGGGTGCTTGGCAATGACCGTCCGTGCCATTTCGGACGTGGAGCATTCCAATTTCTCTCTCGCTCAACCTCTTCTATTTGATGTTCAATATGGGCAGGAGACTGAGATCTGTTTGTCAAGGAGTGATATCGACGAAGGGTCTGAGGAAAATCTATGATAGATGTGGAATCGTTTGAGAGTGCTGAATCTGGACGTCCTCCTCCTGATGTTGCTCGAGGCCTCTCACTCAAGCCTAATGATGTCCTGAACCTAGCACGAGGAGAATCAACGGAGATGTTTGACAGAGCAGAACCCGGTCGTGGCGACTCCGCACTCGATGTTCGAGAATGGTGTTCGGGGAAGTGGAGGGAAGGACTACTTCCAGTACGAGCGTTCCTGGGGCGTGGTTTGTTCCATTCTCGTTCACGTTCACGATTACGTTCTTGCTCTAATTCTTTCATTTTTTCAGCGTCTGAAAACCGATGAGCAACATAGTCGGATGTGGGATTGAGGCTCACAATCAGAAGTAGACATCGTGCTCGAATGGTCGGGAAATGGAAGAGAAGCCGAGCTTCTACGCTTCATTAGAGAATGTACGGACCCCTGGAATGGCGCCCGTCGATATCCCAAATGTCTAACTTTTCTACCAATGTCTTGAGCAGGTTGTCGAGCTAGAAATTCAAGTTCTCACAACTCCAGGATATGAAAACGGCAGGAAGGAATACGACGCACACGTGGCAACTGAGGAAGATTGGTTTTCATAAGCTGTGTAGAGAGTTAATCAAATGAATGGCACGCTGGAAAACAGCTTACATCCTATAGATTCAGATACCTTCCTCGTCGGCCGTATAGTTTGTGGCGTAGTCAAGGTTTTCGAATCCGGTGTTGTCGATAGTGATTTCGATGTGATACCTTCGCGTGTACGATCTGATGGAGGGTTTTGAGATGGCAGGAAAGAAGAGAGATGAAAACGAATAACATACAATGATTCTGTGAACGACTAGAAGGTTCATCCGAGCTCTCCGCCTCTCCAAAAATACGCTGCATCTCCGAATCTTGATCCAAGAGATCTGAAACCAAGATTAGAAGCTTGACTACGGTATGCGAGGTCCTACTGACTGGAATGCTGGGGAAAGTTAAGGTCTTGTGAAATATGCAAGGTCATGCTGCGGCCATTGTAAGAGTCGAGCGGCTGAAGATCAAGCGGCTGAAGATGAGGCGACTCATCAGTATCGTCGCTGTCTTCAGCTGAGGGGCTGTTGTCAGACAGGGAGTTGCATGATAAACTAGACAAAACGTATACCCGAGAGAGATTTCAGGGGGAAAATGATGGTATCGCGGGAAGATCGAAGAATAGTATGTTTTTGAGAGTCAAGATACTGTCGATCATGACTGGCAGTGTCTTTTGTCCAGTGAGGGCGAGATAAGAAAACAGTGAGACATGTGACTTACGCAGAGAGTGAACCGAGTGGTCGTTGTTCAAGCTTTTCATCTTTCCCTTCAAATCTCGCGAGCTGGCAGGAAGAAAATCACTCTCGCTAGCGGTGGAGTCAGAGTCCCTTCTGGGCCTGCCTCTCTGAGGCGTGTTGCCAGGTTCTCTGAGGGCCTTGGAGAAGATATCGCGCAAAGATTCGCGTGCATGACTATGTCCACCGGAGGTTGAATCAGCCTCAAAGTCAGATTCATGAAGAGCAGGGGAGGGTGGCCGGTAGACGGTAGGTGTGGAGTCACCATTGGGGACGAGCTGAATGAGTTCGCGCAGACGCCCAGCGAGGCTTGGAATTGGAGTGGCGGTTGTGTTCATCCTCGGAGTGGGATGCTGGTCTTCCTCCTCCTCAGTTGAGGCACGCATGTCGCTCAGACTGAGTACAGTCAAATGCGAAGGACACTGTCCATGAGCCTCACAATAACCAATACTTGGGAAGTCACGTGCACGTTCTTTTTTTACTTCACAAATTTGTAATTAAATTTTGTAATGCGGTTCTCCAACGCAGTCTGCAGTAGCGTACAAAATACACTACGAGGTTCTAAAGAGGGAGGGAGTAGGAGTCATCGCCTTCCAAGTTATGTTACTAGTTTATAGAACTGAGAATGTTTTACAATCAGTCTTCAGATCCAGACATGAAACGGCTGCAGCTGTTTATGATGTAGGTTTTGGGTTTGATATCTAGCGGCCACAAGGGCGGTCTGAGAAAGAATCTCATTCTGTATTCACCTATGGGCGTGTGATTCAGAATGGTGCTTGATGCCCTAGCACAAAAGAACAGAGAGGTGCTGATGTGTTTGAGCCATCCCCCTCTTTCAGGTACAATAATTGAATTCTTTTCTTTTGTTGAGCCCAAGGTTCACCCTTTGTTAGTGTCATGATAGAATGACATGATCCACGTTGCAGTTTAAGTTCAAGGAGCATCTATGCAAATTGGTAATTGTTGGAGGGACTTCATTGTTAAGTATAATCTTAAGAAAACTTTTTTTCATGTGCATGTTCCAATCTAGTGACCAGTGTACTCGACAATCAAGTCTCTCCAACAACCACCAATTTGCATATGCGCTCCATTGCACAAAGTGAACACAACTTTCCCTTGCTCATCCAACTCCCGCAGTCCAATCCAATCTTCGATGTACAAACGTTGTTCCCTCATCGGAACAATCGATCTTGTGAGCCGATGTTGCCCAGGACTGAAATAAAACCTACTCTTGTCTTCTATCGCTTCGGATCCAAACCAGGCGCTTTCTTTCGGCACCACCGTCTTGTCTTCGGTGAACATCACTAGAACCAGGTTGTTCAGAGAAGCCAAGTTGCGTGCGTAGGTCTTATTGCGCCCGTCTTCAACCTCGTTATTAATCCAGGGAAGAAAATGGTTCGCTCTGAGATAGCTCTCATAATTATATGGGTCGCGGTAATATTGTGCCTAACGCAATTTGAGTGAGTCTGCTTCCAAGCCGTGCGAGTGTTGTCCCGACCTGAATGAGGTTATTCTGCACCCACGTAGTGTAAACTCCTTTTCTTACGGCTACTCGGGCCATCAGGCAAAGGAGGTCATAAGGTCGACATAATGGCAAATCAGAAACGCCCATATGCTGTGAGCCAAATGTTATAAGGTTATGGACAGCTGGGTTGTTGTATCTTTCGACATAGGCCCGCAAGAATTGTCCACCTGATTTATGCCACTAAGTACCTGCAGAATACAAGCGAAAACAGGGGTTCGAACCTTGCGAGAAGCCTACGGCATCAAAACCTCTTTGTAATTCAGGTATTGATATGAGCTGCTCCGTGACAGTTTCCAATTGCTCGTTGATATTGCCATACTAGATGAAAAGCAATCATTTAGCTGCGGAGGACAGCCCGCTGGTCTACATAAACATACGAAACCTGCTTTCCTATCTTCACCTTGGTCCTCGCGAATGTAGATAGAATGAATGAATATCCCAGGATGGACTTCTCCAATGAACTTCATGAATTCGAGCATTCCTGGAGAGGAGTGTGAGTCACCTGAGCATTCAAAGTTAGCATATAGCAAGAGGAACAAATCTGAGTGTAGGGATAACCTAGTCCGTGCCATAGGACGAGAGGCCTCAGTGAAGGGAGGACAGATCCTACCGCAAGCAAGGACGTTGCACAGACTTGAAAGAAAACTTGGAATAACATGGTTGTTCGTATCATTCAGTTCAGTTCAGTTCAGTTACCATTAGTCACTGATAATGATGGCTATATTAGGTATTCTTGAACTGTACACAGCCATGTCCTGAGTTTCACAAATTATGAGTTGACTCCCTCAGTTCCACATCTAAGTGTCATGTAGCTACTATTGTCATGCTTGTCTGGTGTGATGACTCGGTTTCTGGAGCGTGAACTCATTGAACAGAACAATCATAGTTCCCGTACTGGCACATGTTGATTCATGCGTCATGCATTGAACTCCAGGATTCAGCCAGTTTTATCGAAAAATTTAGTCGCTCTTGCCTGTCCAATGATGTTGATTCATCATCATGACCTATATAATTTAGGATTGACTACAGTGCATTCTAACGCTTCAACGTTTACTATGACTAGTCCTCATCCATACTATCCTCTGGACTTGACTTTCACTGAATACATTCCTAATACTCATTCGCCTATTGTACTCATCGGAGCATGGTTAGGGGCCTTGTCCTTTGTGACGATCGCTACCTTTGTCTGGCTCGCTCCCAAAAAGTTGTCAACCACTGAACGACTCATAATCCTTTGGTTTATTACAAGTAATCACTGTCTCCATGGGTTGACTTTCCGGTACTGAACATCAAACAGGCGGTTTCGTTCACACCATCTTCGAGGGTTTGTCATCGGACTAGTTTTCTATCAACGGGCTATTGATTCAACCTGATAGGACACTTCTTTCGGAATCACAGGACCCTCGTTTCTTTAAACGATATCATATCTCAGGAATGGAAAGAATATGCAAAGTCTGATTCTAGATACCTTTCGTCCGACTCCTTTCTTCTTGCCATTGAAATGGTCACTTCGGTGAGGTCATCCTTTCCTTCATTTCGAGGCATCAAACTCATTCCCCGTCACCTCACAGCATGTCTGGGGTCCCTTGTGTCTCTACATAGCATTCGCAACTGCCAATCGACTCCCTTCACGCCACGTCTTAACGGTAATGATGTGCTTTGCACATATATACGGGAATGTCCTTTACTACACCACAACCTTCCTTGAAGGTTGTCCCCACAGTCGACCAGAATTCTTATACTTCTGGATTTACTTCGTTGGTGTGAACGCCTTCTGGTTAGTCACACCGATTAGTGAGCAGAAATCTCAGCACTCCAGTCTATTGCCTTCTGAATATTTGCATTTAGCCCTTTTGACAAGGTCTATTAGAATGATCAATACAGCAATGGCGAAAACAGCTGACGACAAAGATGATAGGAAGAATAGGTAACACCCCAAAGATATGTAAGCATGCAGCATCTATTAAACCTGGTCCGATCCACTATGTGCATAACGGGTATCACGAATCACTTAAATACAACACTGCCGCTGAAGAAACACCAGTCAGATCAGATGTCTCCCCGATGCTATACTAGAAGTGCTTTGACAGTTTTTCCGGAACAGAGTGCTAACCACTCTCCGGTAGTTGTTGAAAGGCCGCTTGGGAGTGTCGTACCCTGAATTGACGGTGACCACGCAAGATTTGTGACTTGACTAGGAGCCGTATAACACATTACAGGATCTGTGATGATCTTCTTTTTAACATCTGGTCGGGGAGAGTTCAATCTTGAATTCGTATTTCTTTGAGAGACTGGATTCGATTGGGCATGTTCTAGAATGTCCCAGATCAGGACCTGACAGTCGTCAGCTGTATCAATCATAATTATAAGTAGGAATGGTTGGAGAATCGACATTGGAGTTACATACCGATTGTCGCAAGTAAAGGTTGTTCAATGGAACCCCAGCCAAGTCCATTTATAGGAGCAATATGACCTCTCAGTTCCATCACGGGCTGACCGGGACTGCGCATGTCAAGAATCTGTACGTCACGGCCGTCCATATGAAAAGTTGACATGTAGTTGGGATCAAGAGGATTGAATGCAATTCGTAGAAGAGGAGATGAAAGGGGCCGTGTTGTCGTTGAAGGGGAGGCGGAAGGAGGTAGGGGATTCTTAGGTGCAGGTGTTTCGTATAGAATTGTGGAATGGTCGAGAGCGCGAAGATCGAAGGCACGTAGACTACCATCTGCACCAACAGAAACAAAGATATCGGTAGAGCCAGGCAACCATGCGACGTCGTACACCTCTCGATCATGTGCTATGAGTTGTGTGATGGCAGTAGAAGTGTCAATATTCCAAACGGTACACGTTGTGTCGATTGAGGATGTGACAACAAGACTAGGCGATTTCTCGTTCCATGAGAAATTGGTCAGTGGCGCCCCAGTTGATTGATTCTGAACCTTTGATTGCTATAGGGCGCTTCAGCACGGGAGATAGAGAATCAATCAATGCAGAACATACACCTGACAGAGCAGTCTTCATCACAAGACTGTGTTGTCCACTGTTAGACGGCAGCCGTCCGACATAACTGGAGATATTCACTGGTCCATCACTGCTATATTCCCAGACGCGTAGGGCATCAGAAGTCGTTGCTATAAGTTCCGCGTTGGCAGATTTCTGTGACCAGGGATGAGTTGCGGCAGTAGTGGGTTGCCATTGCAAACTCGTGGCCGGATAACCATGATATGCCTCAGCCAGGCTGACAAAATCCGGATAATCAGTGAAATCGTCCTCAACTAGGACATTTTCATCCCGGAGTCCAATAACGGCTATGTAGTTTTGGTAATTGTCGACTAGGGATGCGAGGCCTATCCGAAAAGCTGTTCTAGGATGTGCTTGCTGTCCGGGAGCGGGTGTTTTGTACCAATCCATGCAATGGACGGGCCCTAAGATCAAGTAAACGGAGAGAAGGAGTGAGTGAGCAAGTCACTGACATGGAGCCTCATACTGCAGAGTGGTTGTCTGGCTCATTCAGGGAGGGTTCTCTTGTCCGAGGCTACTGAATAGATGGATTGACTATCGAATGCTAACTCATGGTCAACTATTCCCACGATCTACTTTGCTGTTGGTGAAGCTATTCCCCACTACTTAGCTTCTGATTCCGATGCATGATTTAATAATCTCCAGTCGTTGGACACCGGCTCATAGATCAAAGTCAGAGACGAGGGGTTGGTCCCCTTCTGCTGCCGTCCCCCGATCCATCATCCGGCAAAATTCGATCTAGGGACTTTGTATGTCTCCCAAAATCACATTGGAGAGTCGGAACCTACATACAGGCATATCGAAAGGCTCCGGCGTCATCAATTAGGGAGGATGACACCGCAGAGGGCTGCATGGATTTGCAAGTGAGGCTCTCATGTACGACGAAGATTTTTCTCCAAATACGGAGTATTCCTATTGTCTGCTCAAATTCAACTGTTAAAAGCTTTTTTTCTCGGAGGAGGGGAGGTTGAATGAGTAATAACTTGGTCGCTGTGGCTTACTAGTTCATTAACGTTCATGAACAGCAAATGTTTTCTGAGGGGCAAAGAACATCTCAGTCCGAGACTTCACAATCTCTGGTTTGACTCTTTTCATTCCTTCCCACCAAGAACGTCAGAAGATGAAGGTCGTAGAGATCCTTGAGAAAACTCATTGTGGAAATCGTAGACAAGTTCAAGGGCACGAACCCTTAAACACACTAAAGTGCAGTGTGAATTTAAGATTAAACCAGTTCACATCCTTCCAAGAGTGTCCACATGAACATGACACCTGACATAGAAAGTACCGCCCTTAATCAGATTCCTCTGAATTGCCAAGGGTTGTTTATCCCGGTCACACGAAATCATGGAGCAGTGGTCATGGTCTATGAGATTCAGTCTAGCCAGGTATGTCAATGCATCAAATTCCATCGTGATAGGCTGTGGGATGCAAGAATTGCGCCCGTGGAGTACATTGAACAACTTAATATACTAGATCAGCAATTACACATCATCTATGCTTCAGCCTTAATCATGTCCCTCGCTATCCGTTCGTGCTTGTAAAGAGGAGGTAGCTCGGAGCCTTTCATGCCCAAAATGTACTTCTTAATATTGAAAATTAACGCCTTGACCTGATATGTAGCATGTACCCGAGTTGGAACGCTGAAAACTTCACGAGGGGTCAACTCAAGTAGGGCAAGGGTAAGCTTCTTTCACAAACCTTGATCAAGTTCCTCGAGTGACAATGCTTTGGTTTCGGGGACAAATAACAAAACAGCGAAGAAACCCACAACGCTAAAGTTTTCAATGTCAAGATCTGTTATGTTCGAGCGTATAAGTCGGCTTACTTCCACGCAGCATACCAACCGAAGGCCCCTATGGTCACCAGATGAGCAGTGAAAGACTTGAATCGGTAAAAATTACCTTGCGCCTTGAAAGCCCCGAGCAAAGGGGGGAACGTAATTGAAATGACGAAATTACTGCAGTCCTTCTCAGTTAATTGATCCTGATTGTCAAAGGGCAGAACTTACAAGAACCAAAGCGTGGCAGTGGCAAAACTCATCCCGATGTCTCTCACGTAAAGGGGAAATGCTTCGGCTGAATACTGGAGCACCTCAGACCATTGTAGGAGTGTACAGGAAAAAACGAACCGTGAATGGAACTGGACCCTCTCCTGGGGAATAAGCCATTCCGAAAAGATAGATACCAAGGGTGATAACGGCTAGATGGGCCTGGGATGTTTCGGGTATCCAACTTAGAAATCATTAGTTTCTGTGGTCTGAAATAATTGATTAGCGGCACTTACAAGGCAAACCCAGTCATCAAAAGGAAGATAGCCATCAAGGGAAAAGTCGTCAGTAGCAAATTACGTCGACCGAAAGTGTCGATAGTCCAGATGGCCGGGAATGCAAACACGAAATTCACCGCTCCAAAACCAAATGAGGCCAACAACGTTTGTGTCGACGAAAAGTTGGCTTCAGCAAAAATTTCCGACTATGAACGTAGCAGTTGTCAGATCGTTGCTGAATCAAGGAAGACACAATATACCGAGTAATATGCAATCACGTTAACACCACAGCTACATTATCATAAGTTGTCTTTTCATCCTGAAATCCACGAACGTCTCACAATTGTTGCCTGACAAGCAGTTGAGCACGCAAGAAACAAAGAGGATATAAGGGCATGCCACGTACATGAACATGACAATGAAGGAGGCGAACGCCGCTCGGCGGTTTCGGGGAACCGTAAATAGTTCAAAAAACTTATTACTTTTCCTCTCCATATCCTTCTCCGCTTCAATCAATACATGCATATCTATATCATGATATAAATCGGCACTCAATGCAAAGAGCCATATGTAAGTATGTAACTTACAGTACAGATCCCTAGCAGCCTGAAGCGGGTGCATGCGCAGCTTCGAGAGCGATTCAAAAGCCTTGCGATGACGACCCTTGGAGAGATACCAACGCGGCGATTCGGGGCAAAAGAATACTTGAACAACAATGAACAATGCAGGAACCCCAGCCTGTTATGACAAATCAAGCGCTGGATATCAAAGTCAACAGAACAGAACGTACACTCGCGAGCATCAACCGCCAGTTAAGGCCATGAATATGGGGCCTATCCTGCACTTTAAAAAACACTAGATCCATGACAAATCCCATCATAATGCCGAAGGCCGTCCATGTTTGCCTTCCGGTTGCTTATCAGTCCCTCTGAGAGTTGCACAAGAGCACTCAGTAAAGCTTACCACATCATCACCAAAGCACCTCGAATAAGTGGAGGTGCACCTATGGGTGCAAAAGCAATTGAGACAAACCAACAACAATTCCTGCAGATAAAACTCGACTGACATTCGGCGGCATACACAGGTACAGTGGAACTTTTCGGCCCGATGCCTAGACCAAGAACAAAGCGTGCCACAAATAGGTGCGGCCAGGAATTGGTGACTCCCTGCCAGATGCATGTAAGGAAAGAAAAGAGAGCAGTGATAAAAATAGTGCCCCTCCTCCCAACCAACCGGTTCAGCTAAAAACAGAAACAGGGATGAGCCCTCCTGGACCCGGAACTGACATAAAGCACAAACTGGTTCAGTCAACCAACAGCCGAGCACAGCGCAGCACAGCTATCAGTTTGACATGAATTATGATGACGGAGGATTAGCAGATGAAACCCACGTAGGGCGCAGAATTTACCAGGCCTAATAGCCATTGGTTCCTGCTGTTCTCCTGGTCAGTTCCTCCACGCGGGTTGATCCCAAATTGAGGTGCGAAGAAGAGATTAGCTCCATTGATGACGGATTCATCCATCTGTATTGAATGAAATCAGTGACACTTCGACTAGTAAATTGCAACAACGGACACCCTGGACCGCGGCAGCCACTGCAACAGAGGTATTGAAATGAGTTCCATTACGACGAAAACTCAAAGATTCTGAGCTTACCAGAGCAAAGGATAACAAGATAGTATAACATCTTCGGGTGCCTCCACTTGTTAGAGACTTCGTCTCGCAATGCTTGCTTATCTGTTTCAGTAAGCAGCGGCAGATCTTCGAATGCCAGGGGATCCTGAGCCACCAAAGCACCCTTCTTGAAAAGTTCGGACATATCCTCAAGACCATTCCTTAGAGCGAACATCTCGCCTTCCTTTATAAGCTCGTCCTGCGGAATCCCTGCGAGTGGATTAGCCAGCTTAGCATTGAGGTTCCCGACCTCGTTCCTGCTGGAAAGGCTAGCATTCTCAGCGAGGGAGACAGAAGATTCGCGTTTGTTTGCCAAGCCATCGACCTTTTCTACGACTGGAGTATCATTAATAGCAAGTCCCGTGCGATTAGAAGGGATAGATGTCATAGGAGGGAGTGGGGATGAAACGAACTACAAGTCAGCCAGTTTTCTTCTCTTATAGGAGAAGTGCGGCTTGGACTAGCACTTTTCCCGTGTATATAAAAGCTAGAACTAAAAATAAAAACCGAAACTGTCATACAGAAGTGGTACAGAAGTGGTGTCAAGCAAGGTACATGTGGATTCGGCATCGGCGAATCATGTGAATGTCACCGATTTCGTTCTTCGCGTCCCCAACACAGCATGTGCAGTGACGTCATATATCAATACCGAGAGAATGTTGGAATGCTCATAGTTTCAATAAAACTGCAAAAAGAATTGTCTCGATAATCAGCACTGTATGTTGTCAATACTACTTCGGAATCACATGATTAGAGCTTGCACGGAGCAATCACACGGCCCACTAGACAAAAGGTATTTAACCTGATATGGAAATTGTAAAGTAAGGAAAAATTGGAATGAAGTACAACTTGTTGAGAAAGTTCCAAGATATAAATATTGACATTTAATGTCCTAATCAAAGGCTACTGGAAACCATAAATATTGATTCCCAGGTAAGTAGATTAATTATTCAATTTTGTTTCAAAAAAGATCAATTATCATACTATACCAGTGATATACCACATTGTTGTATCTTTAAGAAGTATTACATCATTTGTCTTTTATAGTAGTTCACAAGTTTGTCTTACTCTTGTTGAAATTCTATTATAGTCTAATTATAGGCCTAAACTGCTTGTTTGTAAGGATCTCAGTTGTGGTTGGATAACCTTAACCTCAATCCCACTCTTTATCGGAGTTTGACAAAGAAAACTCGTTAGAGTCCTCGCTAAATTGTGTACGCTACTTATACATGTCCAATTGTTTGTCCTTATTTACTGATCCGACTATATTACATAATTAAAAGAAAAGAAAAAGAAAAAGAAAATAAATATTGACTTAGAGACAGAAGGCACTTTATGACACCACCCCCCCCCTCTCAAGGGTCCTCGTCCCAAGGACTTCTTTATAGTTCATTGTATGGGTCCCTTAGATCACCCATATCCTGATTTTTGTCTTTTAATCCTTCCAAATACTTCCTGTCTTCCTCTATTCTTCGTCGATCTTCCTCATCTTCTTCTTCATTCCATTCTTTTATTTTCCCTCCCTCATACTCTTTCTTTTCTTCCATCTTTTTCAAGAATGGATTCCTACTATACCTAGAGAATGGATTTTTCTTCCACTGTCTCCAGTTTTCCTCCATACATGTCCAATACTCTTGGTCG
>Ga0154005_100316_pt1 | contig 22602 bp, 21 predicted proteins | sample TSFL089MetaG_FD_104698 | JGI IMG/M metagenome (GOLD analysis project Ga0154005, IMG submission 104698) | Attine ant fungus gardens microbial communities from Florida, USA - TSFL089 MetaG | ecosystem: Host-associated > Fungi > Mycelium > Unclassified | place: USA: Florida, Lake Talquin State...
AGTGGTCTTAAGCATGCTAGTCACTCACATATAAGTTGTCTTCAACAATGCAAGCATGACTAACTATGATAAGTAACTAATCAATAAATAAATATTATAATAATTATCTATTTTACACAAGAGCCTTGAGTATCCTTTTGACACACATCACTGAGCTGGTTTTTTATTAAAAGAGTACATCTAAAAATGTCTCCAAGCAATTGGACCATAGTGTATGGGCCCTTTCCTTCATACCACTCTTCCAGATAATCCTATATCTCTGATGCCAAAGTATATAATCCTGCAGCTTCCATAAGAAACATTAACATAGCTCTTGTAATCACCAATCAAGTGCCATCACACTTCGGGTTGTACAACACCTGTGACCAGCAGATATCCTTTAAGGTAGCCGAAGGACTAGTAGTGATCCATCCTCGACGGAATTCGAGATTCCAAATACCTTCTTGATCTCCAATTAAATTTAAGTCTAATCAACTTCTTTCCAGAATGACTAACGGAGCCGAAAGAACTCGTAGTTGGTACTACAAAGTCCGAGACACGGATCATTGGAGTGATCTTATCCTTGTTTAGACCTCCTCCGGGGACTTCTGATAGCCCTTTAAGTTGACCAGTGTGAACTGATAGTTCTTGGGACACAGGACAGTTCTTGTCATCTATCCCCTCACACCATCCCCTCGTACGACCTTCCTCACTGCACCCCAATACCTCAATGGAAGCTGTAGGCTCGGTGCAGCTGCTCCAAGAACTTTATTTGGCTGGCGAGCGGAGTCGACAAGTCAACGTGGGTCTTTTGATTTGTGAGTAGAGATCAATAATGATAAATCAGCTCCTAGTATTGCAATGGTGCGCACCTTCGTCGATGTTCCGGAGCATGTATTTAAATGCCGCGATAACAATCAACAGTAGCAAGCATGACAATCATGGTAAATTCATGACTTCGTCAAATAAGCTTCATGAGCTGAGTCCGTAAATTTCAGGCCTTTGACTGGTTGTTAACCTTGGAAATGGAAATTTCGCTTGTCTGGACCTCAAAATGGAACGTAACCAAAGTTTTGTATTTCCTGACACGGTATCTGCCATTTATCGATTCATCCATCGTCATGTATCGTGAGTTTTGTCCTGGCATCTGTCATTTGTCGTTGTCATTGTTAATAGTCGAGTTTCAGATCAGTTTGGCTTCGCGCTTTCTGCAAATGTTTGTCGGCTGACGTACCAGTATACTGCCTGTAAGCTGTTACTGTCTTCAGTTGATTAATCTGTCCCTTGTTAAAACAAAAGGAAATATAGGGATGTTCATAATTGGGATGGCCTGTGCAGAGTGTGAGTGATACCTCGAAACCCATTTAAACTGAAACTTAGAAATGGGGTAGTGATTTTGACTCTCAGAACATGGATAGTCTGGGAGAAAGACCGGCGTCTAACTTATGCCCTGCCCATACTTTTCTATGCGGTCTGGATCACTGGCTTTATCATCGTAGGCATCTACCTACGAAACGCACGAGGTGTCTTCTGACTCCAATTGCCCACCTTTCCTTGTTCGTTTACATTTTGATGCCCCAGGTCAAGTATCTCCTCTCCCTCGACTTTTCGGTTGCTTGGTCCGGGACGCTGGCCAAATCTTATCGGCGTGCTATATTTTACTCACGGTATATGATGCATGTAAGTCTGTCTCTCAGTCTTCGCTGGAGGAATGTCTTCTCTAGGCACTGTAAAAATTGCGTTTGCACGTCAACAATGACGCTGACATGAACTTTTAGGTATTCTGAGCCTTATGGTCATTCGAGGACTTTCAGTTTGTAAGTGAAGCCATTCAAAGTCACCTACTAGACAATCAATATATGAGAACCAACAGTCAGGTCAAGAGAGAATTCAGAATTTTTGCGGGTTATCTATGGAGAAGGTAAGTGCTAGGTCTGCCCGCCCCAGTTTATGAGTAGGCCAATAACAAGTTACTCTAGGTATCATATACTATGTCTATTTATTCAGTGCGTTCAGTCGGTCGTAGTGGTGCTCTCGATTAAACTAATAGTGACTCAGGCCTTTCAGTTGTCAACACCATAGTCATCTTGAAACTTCCCGTGAGTTCGATCGGTTTCTTTCTTCAAGGGATAAATACTGAAAGCAAAGTTTTGAAGGATGATTATGTCAATCTAATGGTCATGTATGTCTCAACCGATTGGTCTTCTGAGTATCTTCACTCATGATTGTAGGATGGAACGGGTCATACATTCCGTACTGGCTTGTAGAGTCGTCCTCCACATTCGGCATCAAGTGCGCTTGCAACAGACTACTTCACCAGGAAATGTAATTTATGGAGACCAATAAAAAAATTAAACCAAAATAGCTCAGAGGTATATATCATATTACACACAAAACAACCGGTGTATCACCCATCATTACAGAAAAATAATTAATCACTATCGCTACTGCTGTCATTACCATCTCGATCATCATCCGTACTACTCTCGTCCTCGTCCTCGCCCTGCTGAACACGTTTCTTAACCTTACCACCACGCATCGCAGCCATCTGTCCCGCAAGTGTATCCTCATCAGGTTCCGAAATCTCATCTTCATCAGGCTGCTCGACAGCTTGCGGCTCCTCTATCTTGAGCTGAACAAGTGTATCAGCATCACCACATTGCCTAACATCGGGAAAAAAATATACTCACAATGATATCCTTGGTGACATCCTCCCCGACAAATGTGTCTGAGACCAGATAGATCTTCCACGTAAACATACCGACATTTTGCGGAGCTTGGAACTGAATTTTGTATGATCTATAATCCCGTTGGTGTTCAGCATGGAGATTTGCGAAAGGGACATCAGTGATTTTGAATGGCGGTACGACAACACGATTCAGTTTATCGTCACCGAGCACGATCCACCACGAGGGTCTACGCTGCTACAAAAATCAGGAGTCTCAGCTGCACCGATTAAAAGATGTTGCAGTAGCTAGCACGTACATCTGGCCAATAAGGTGCATGAGCAGCTGTGACTGTCCCCTCGTTGTCGAGTTCTTCCATTTCGCTGCGTGAGATAAGGAACTTCTCGTCCTTCTCTTCGTTAAACTCGATCGCCTTTTTCGTTTCGCCAACGTTGAGCTCATTGCGTTCAATCGTTTTGCCTGGTGGCACGAGGCGAAGTTTAACCATAAGGAAGACAATAGACGATGGTGTTGCAACGCGCTCCCCAATGACTGGATCAGAGGGTAATCAATTTGTTGCAAGCATGAAAGAGGGATGGTTATAGCTATACCTTTAAATGACGCATCTACAATTTCAGGCGCACACCATCTCTCGAAAGCTTTCTGAATATCACCGACACGGTTATCCTTCTTCAGCTGAAGGGCTTGAGCAACATCAGCCAAAGTTTTGGCGTCACCAAGGGATTCAACATCTTTGTTCTGGATCGAGGGAAGCTGGGTCAAGGTGCTACGTTGATCTTTAACAGGAGGAAGAGCCTGAGCGAGGTAAGCATGTAAATGCATAATTTCAAGGGTGGGAAAGAGCCAGTTACGGGAGACTGAGACGTTCAACATAGCACTGAGTAGAACTGGTAGACGAAGAAGGATCTGTGCTTGTTCTAAAATGTGCCAGGTCACTACCAATACGACAGTGATATGAATTACTTACCCTCCCGAAGCTTAGGATCAGGGACCTCAATCCTTAGAAGATGTGCATAAATTAGGACCAAGGCTCTCCGACGCTTCACATGGAGTTTCCCACCGGTGTCTTTGGCGATTCTCCTGACCTGACTCCACTTCGAACCAGCCCTCTTTTCGATCTCACTCTCCAGTCTATCAATTGCGACGTCAGACTTCTTGGCGTTGGCATCCGACATCTCATATTGAAACGCCTTGCCAAGCGTACCAACAATTTCTGTCATTGGGCTTTCTTCCCTTAAGCTTTTGAAAAAAATGGCAGCAGCCATGGCGTGCACACCATCCTTGGTTTTCTGCCTATTACCGAACCACCACTTCCCAACCAGCGCAGGTAGGGCACCACCAAAGACAAGACCATAAAATCCCAGCACCCAAACATTGTTGTGGGATTCAACGATCCATTTAGGGAGAGCAATACCCATAGACATTTCTTGGCGTCCATCGGGATTTCCGTACAGCTCCCAGTTCTTACGAATTGTCTCGTCAGTTAGTGCCTTATATGCTTTTGTGAGGGATACAAAGCGGTCCTGGATTGCTTCTACGGTCTCGTTTACGGTTGGCCTGACCTTGTCGGGGTGACTGTCCAATGTTAGAAAGAGAAATGATGACATAAGGATATGCTCACTATAGACGTGAGAGCTTTTTGTAATGCGATTTAATCTCTTTCTCAGTTGCACTCTAGGATGAAGTCAACGAAACCACTAATTTCTCGACAAAAGATAGACTGACAGCACTAATCCCGAGTATGTCGAATGGATTATACACCTTGTTCTCAACAGCGACGCCAGTAGCTTTGTAGCAAAGGAAAACAAAGAGAGACCAGCCAGCAATTAGGAAGTACGTTCTATGGCATTTGTCAATGTGCTGACGTATAGACGAAGGGGAGTGATGGCGCACTTTTTGGCCAACCTCAGGGCAAATAATGAGCCTCTCTCCCTCTTCACAATTCTGGAGCGTTGTTCAATGCAAGGCTTACATTGACATTCAATTGATTGTGTTTCTGTGAAATAGATTGAGTTGAAAATACGGCATGAAGTATAGTCAATGGCGTACTTGCAGATTTCTTCCTAAGCGACGAGATAGTCATGGGTGTAAGAATTAGGGCAAGAATTGTGACAAGAAAGTAGGCGGCCATGCCCCCGCCTTCATCGTAGTTGTATTGTGCCATGAAAGGAGAAGCCCAACTACAGGCTCACAAGAGGCGAGAAAAAAATAGTCGACGTGTAAGTAGGAGGGTAAACTTCGTGACTAGACATCACATGAGCGTCATTATGTTATTATGTCACGAGCAATATCACATCACTGTGACACGAGAGAGCCTCACAAGACTCAGCTGCTCAGCACAATAGTTGACCCGCTTTGCTGACTGGAAACACAGTTCATCTATTCAAGATGATTATCTATATATATAACAAAACAAAAACAAAACTTGATATGAGAGATACATAGGACCTCTGCAAGTAGATAGTTTTCCTCATTGAAGTGGCTTGTTGCCCTGTATATTGCATAAGACGGATTTTATCCCTCCTTATCCTAATAGATTTATTCAGATGTGGATGTATGTCGAGGAAGGCAATGTCCAGAGGTTCAAACTGCGAAATTAGTTGCCTATCGTTGTGCAAAATACAGGCACTCTCTGCTGTTGCAACTCACAGAACACTTCTATCATGCAGAATTTAATGGCAGTCAGTCAGTGATTGCATAGACACCCAAAAGTGGGGTTGCAGGAACCAATTGAGAAAAAATACAGGAGCATATGATATGTTTAATTCTTTTCCTAGTATATCTGCATTGCAATTTGTTATCTTGATCCCTTATAGATCAATGTGCTGGAGTTTTGAGACTTGAGTATTCTACCAACCCATGGCTCAGAGCTGTTTCCTTATTTTCTTTTGTACTGACTCCTGAGGAAGGATACAAAAGCTGGTATAAATTGTTCACCTACTATGCTTCTGTAAAATAATTTTCTGCTTTCCTCACACATCCTACCCTTCCCTTCCCAATGATAATTCAGGAAAAGGATGGGTTGATTTAAAATGATCATGGCAATATTTCTATTCACGAGCTAGCTAGGCCATGACGAATGTACATAGGGCATGGATTTACGAACCGGGTTGACAACTTAAGTCTTGATAGACGATATCTTCTCCAGAGACTAGCAAATCTGCGCTAGCATATGATAATCTTTCTTGATTCAGGTTCCCCTGCATTTGGACGTGGGCTTGATCTCGTATATGCAGGATAACTCTGCATGCCAGGACTGCATGGATCACACGCGCCATCCTTGAACATGGCTCCCATCGTTAACCTCCTTTGAAGGGGACATAGGCACGTACAACATCATCAGATTCTGGAGCTGTATCTATCCACAGGATTCTTGAATTCCTAGGAAATTGTCAAACAGAATGGACATACTGGTAGTCTCATAATAACCACTACATTCAGCAGGGAGAGTGCTTTGAATTTGAAATAAGTCAGACCATTTTGTGGGTGTTCTCAACGGTTCCGAATCTGAACATACCCCAAACAAAAGTATAATAATTGATCCCTGAGGAAAGATGGCTTGAACACGTCGAGCGGAAGAAATTTTGTAAATCTGATACCATCTCTATAAACGACTCGCATTAAGTGCAAATCACCACCAGACCGGACTAGGGTCGAAAAGCTTTCGTCAGATTGCACCTGCTACAAGCGGAAGCGCCAACACACAAGTTGAGATGCCGCGAACAACCATCAACGATAACAAACCTGTCCAGCGAGCCAAACAATGAGGTCCTTTAAAGAGGATGAGTCAATGACTTACATGCATCATAAAGCATGAGTAGAATAAAGCTCGCTGATAGAATAGGGCTTGAAATCGTCATCAGACATCCAATAAGGTGAGGTGCAGGGGACATCGAATCTGTAGATATTTTTGAATGTCGGGGCTCTCTGATGTATCCAGAATAATACCGACGGCTGGTGGCTTTGATGTAAAAATGATTAATCACAAGGATGGTGATCCACATCCCGCAGAATATGGCGAGCAGCGTGAATGTGAAACGGCCCTTCTGACCCCATACAGCCCACGTCCGGAGGGTATAGATTACTGTGGTCAGAAGTTGTAAGAATTTTTGCTAGAATGATACCCATCACATAGGACCTACATTCCACCAGGCCTGCACCAATACCGAACAGCCCTATACATAAATCAAATCAAAAATCGAACATGCAACAAGGGAGAGTGACTTACATGCCTGAGCTTGGTATAATTTCTGGCAGTCATGACTTGGCAGCGCCACACTGAATTGGTCTACCTTGGGTCAGACACAAAACCTCTGAGATATAACTCAGAACAACTCACGATAGAGGCCAAGAGCACAATCCACGAAGGGTAGATATCGAGCCAGAAAGTATAGAGCTTTAGTCAGATTCCAGCGCGACGGCCATACAAGGGATATTTCCAAATCGAAATTTAAGATCCACTCCAAAACCTACAATTATTTAGTTCGAAAAGGAGAAAAGGAAATCTTGCGACGTACTGCAATTGTCGAGCTGACAACTAGGGAGGACATGTTAGAATTGATGTGCATGGTTCATAAAAATCGGGTTCGATGCACTCATGCTATACTGAATCAGAATTATCCAAACGGACCTTGGACTGAAGGTCAAAACTCCGGCTTACATTCACTAGTTTCGTCCATTCAATGGCTGTGATGAGTTCATCGCGCTGCTGAAGGATGGTGGATGTTTCCATACAGGCAGTTGACGTATAAGGGAACCTGTAACTACATACCGACCTGGGAGTATTCACATCTGCGCAGCAAGAGTACTACATCCCAATTGTCTGTTTAGGGGATATTCTTCTTCCAAGCACATGAGACAGAAATGTATTCTCGTCCTAGTTTCAGGGAACCACCTAATCTAGAGCTGCAGAAGGCTGCTATGGGCGCGATAATGAAGAAGCACCGATCACTTCCAGAGTCGGAGAGCGAATTTTTCTGGAACTGACAGACAAGCGAATAACTGGCAAATGATGATTGAACGTCGAACTCAAAATGGTAGATCATAGTAGATGCTGGTCGGAAATCTAAATCAGATCATATGATTCACAGCATATGCTTAATGCCTATCTCCCAGGCATTGTACACTGAACACACATGTCAATGTACTAGTTGAAGAAGGGCAGTCATCCCTGCAGATCAAATCCCAGAATCTCCAAATCAATTGTGACATGCAGCACCTAAGGCTCATATATCATGATGAGATAAGATTATGATTTAATCACTACATGATGATTTGCTTCTCATGCATGAATTCAAATTGATGAAGAGCTTATTTACCATCGTTTGAGATTGCAGAGAGGCTGTTCACATTTATGAAGCGTTGGTAAGGACTGGATAGACTTGTAGCATACACCACTAGGTAGTCTCCAAGACTGACAGGTCAGCAGACTTGGGAAATCGAAGGTGCAACTCATGTATCAGTCTTTGTAATGGATCAACTTAGTTGCGTAGTCACGAAAATGTCAGATTTGAAGAAGGGCGTTACGAAGACCCTAAAACTCGCCAACCGGCTGCTGATATATCGCCCCAGTGATACTCTTCGACTTCCAGCACTGCCTCACTTGGCTCTTCGTCAACAAGAGATCCAGGGTCAAAATCAATGATTCTAGGAAACCGTTGGATTTGAACAGGCAGGCCGTTCGTGTATTCGACGATTTTTGCAGCGACTAACATAATCTCGGGTGTGAACGTCTGAAGATTAAGTTCGAGGCTCTAAAAGTTTGTTATTCAGAATGATGATATATGGCCAAAAAAAATGAGTAACAAACCTTCCAACCCACTACCTGTCCTATTCTCAAATCATCCACCTGTGAGACCTTCAGACCATTCTCAAAAAGTTGTTCGGCTTGATTCCAATCGAACGTTGTATTTGCCGACATTTGTTGGATGGTATTTTTAGCGTCACCATTCACCTCTCCGACAGGGCTGTCGTGTGCTTCATCAACAGGTGGCATTGTGGCATCTTCTGGAGTTTGACATCCGTTCTCATCGATATGTGAATAATCCAATTCGTGAGAGACATCGATCTCCTCGGTTTGATTCTTCCTCTCGCTAGAGACCCATAGATCTGCCTCAACATCCACGCTGGTGACGAACATATTCGGAGGTAACTTGCCGTATTGCTGGATCTCAGACGGCGGTATGAGACGGGATCGTGACTTGCAGCTCTCTAACGGAGTAGAGGACTTGTTCTTAGACATTCTCGATTGTGAAACCGAAGATTGTGCAGTAGATGCCGACATAGAGGTAGTAATGGCTTGTCCATTCTCTGTAAACACGATTTTTTTTGGCACAGATGCCGACAAGAACTTCTTAAAGCCTTTCTTCTTGTTTTTATTGCCCAACGAAGCCATCATAACTCCCTGAGCCTCTTCGACCTCCTCCTCTGCTCTCGTTTCTTCGTCCGCAATCAGTGTCGTGGCTTCCTTGTTACCCTTGTGTTTTGTATAACCCGATGCTCGAGAGCTTGATCTTTCACCCAGCGGAGTAGTATTCGTCATCGAAAGAGCATGAGATGCCGGTGTTTTTTGGAGGATGGACTCTGCACGCTGCTGAGCTTGTAGGGCACGTACGCGTTTACGCCGAAGGTTTCGGGCATGAGTTGTCGCTTTACCGTAGCCAGGTGGTACAAAAGGCCCTTCAGGTGTAGATTTTACTATTCTTTTCGGTGAAGGAGAGTCGACTATCTGAGGAACACTAAGTTCATGTGATATTTCCAGAGGGTTAGACGGCTGTAATGAGGGTGGAGACAAATCTGAATCTGAGTTGTCAGAGCTAGATGATGACGTTGATGATGATGATGTAGAAGACGAGGAAGATGAAGATGGAGACGGAGACGAAGACGAGGACGAGGACACAGAAGACGAGGAAGCCGACGATTCGGGCACCACTGTTTTCTGCTTTCCGGAAACCTTGGGTTTTTTGTTCACCTTTTCCCGTTCGTGCACACGCTTTCGCTTCCTTCGATGTAATAACTCTGCATTCATAAAAAAACTTTTTTTAAAAAATGTAACAGTGCACCGAATACTGAAACGCACCCTGTATGTCCTTACCCTGAAATTTCGACCTTTGCAGAATAGAAGCTTTCACGCAGAGTAGATCTCCATCTCTAAGAGCAGCAGTGAACGAACTTTCGTTCAAAAGTTCAAAGTCATCCAAAAGGAGCTGAATCCCTTCAGCAGAAACGCCTGCTCCTTTCAGAACAACTATATCAGAACATAAGAGTTCTTTAAGTTCTCTGATTGAATTGGGAACTTGATGTGCCTCAAAACTGAACCAAGCCTTGAAGTCAGGAAGAGGAGGAAAAGTCTGGATGCGAAGACGCATTTGAGCAGTCGAAGCAATGAGTCCCGATAATAACCAAGCGTGGGAACATAATGTATATGCAAAGAAGTTCGTTATAAGGGAAGGTCACTTTGCCGGAGTGGTTAACGGGATCGCCTGCTACCAAGCTTTGAGCGGTTGGTCTTTGACCGCGAGTGTTCGAATCGCTCAGGTGACGACATTTTAATTGAATGTTCTGCCGGAACATTCATTCCACTAGGATAACTTATCATCTTGTTTAAATTTTTTATGACTCAAAACTGAATGAACTCTTCATCGTGTTTCTCGGAACCTCGTTGCGATGATCTGTGCTTCCCTGGATTTTTGGAATACTTGCTATTTCTTCCCTTTCACTCCCAATCAGACCGCCAGTCGAGGGTTCCACATTAAGAGCAGGAGCAATCCCCCCAGTGCAATGCCAAACGAAGCCTGACCTATATTCTGATTTTCGGTGCGACAATGACCGTAGTGCTGTGACAGAATCCTGAAATGAGATGGACGGAGTCAACGGGACCATCCAGCAAGTAAATTGACTTCTTGATGAAGGACCGGTCTCTGCTCCCTATGATACCTTCCCAAACATTGGCAATCAGAAAATAAATTGTTGTTCGTATTCCACTGCTTTTGAATATATTACGCTCCTGTACAAACAACTTCTAATGCTCCCAATGATACCTACAGACGGCCTGCACGAAGGAAATTAGGGCATCCTCACGACACAGGATCAGTCAAACTCACCGACATTCCCTAAATCCTTGCAAGCTACTTTGACACGCTCATAGAGCGTTTTCTCACCCTCACGTACCCAGATGCGGGGATCATAGTACTGGATGATCAAGATCAGTGACCACCAAAACCGACCGGAGATCAATTACCTTCTTGTTGGGTTTGTCAGGCCCTTCAGGGTTGCCTACCTGACTCTGAAGATAATCCTTCTTGTTTTGAATGAAGTCCTGAGAATATGGAAATATTGAACTAATCTAGATGCATAGAATAGCCACACTGGCTTACCCGAATACCAGCAAGGTAAGCAAATTGAGTGTCAGTATCGACGTTCATCTTGACGACGCCATTGTTTACAGCGGTCTTGATCTCTTCTTCAGAGGAGCCAGAACCACCATGGAAGACGAGATAACTGAGGATCGAATCAATTGCGTAAGACTCTTTGTCTAAACCAGATAAAGACCTACAGAGGCTCAGTATTGCTGCCGCCAATTTGACCGCTAGCATACTCTTGATGTCTTGCGAGCAACTCTGGTCTCAGGCGAACATTACCAGGTTTGTAAACGCCATGAACGTTTCCAAAAGCAGCAGCAATGCTGAAGTTGGGACCAATGGCACTGAGAGTTTTGTACACATCAAAGACATCCTGAGGTTGGGTGTACAAGCTCTCTTTGTCGACCCCAGTATTATCGACACCGTCCTCTTCACCACCGGTAATACCAATCTCCATCTCAAGCCAAAGACCAAGGGGTGCCATGCGCTGGAAATATTTCGCACACATAGCGATGTTCTTCTCTTTAGGCTCTTCTGAAAGATCAAGCATATGAGACGAAAACAAGGGTTCGCCATGCTCCTTGAAATATTGCTCATCGGCATCCAGCATGCCGTCAAACCAGGGCAAAAGTTTTTCTGCACAGTGATCAGAGTGCATTACGACGGGCCTGTTGAATAAATAAAACCAGGATCGTAGTAGCACTATTAAACTCACACTCCGTAGGCCTTTGCCATGAGACGTACGTGGTGGGCAGCACTGACAGCACCAATGATAGATGCTTGCTGTTTGTCATTGGCAAGTCCCTTGCCGGCGAAATATGCGGCACCTCCCTGGGAGACTTGAATGATGATGGGAGATTTGATGTCTCTGAATTACACGGGTAGGTACAGCTTCATCTTAACAATCGGGGTACAAGATACCTGGCTGCCTCAAGAACGGCATTGGCGATAGAAGAGGAAGTGACATTCTATGTTCTGAAGATAAGCATGCATGACCTTACCGCCAACTGGCTACTTACGATAGCCTAGATTCACACGGTGCGCTCATTGCTTGAAAAGCTTGGCCATGAACTCGAATCACTTACGGGAATAGCATACTATACATACGATCTCAGTAAGCCAACACATGAAGATTGAATGCTACACACCCCATTCTCTTTTGCATGGTCAAACAGCTTGCGAACATTTTCACCCGTCAAAACGCCAGTCTGTATAGATAATCAACGAAATACGTCACATTCAATATCTTGAAGAGCAGAGATCGCGCCCACAGGAACAACATCAAGGACGCCCATGGTTACAGATATGTTAAGAGGATAAGATGGGAATGAGTGCGAGGGAAAGAAAAACGGAGATCTTGTCTTCTTAAAACGGGTTATCGATGTCGTCATAGATACCACGTGGGTACCCTGGTTAGAATACCATACTTATATTGCCAAAGTCCCCGTACGAGCCTTGGGCCCAAACTTTCTGAGCCTCAGTCGACTGGGCCAGACCTCGGTTCTGATTCGGACACAATGAATCTAAGCAATTAAACAGACCAAATGATCAGCCCTTTGTTTAGTTTCCTGTTATGATCAACTATTGCGGGATATGAGCCCGCTCGATGAATGGTTTCAGGTATATTCGACCATTGATCAAACCTCCATTGACCAGGTACATATCACTCAAAGCCATGTAACAACCACACCTTACTTTGAGGCTAGAACAGGATATACATAGCAGAAATCAGTATAGACACAACAAGTAAACCAACGTATCACCAAATAATGAGAAGAGAAATCAATCCAACCGAGAAGACTTATAATGATCTCTTTCTGATGGCATATCACTGCCCAACCACCTGAAGAGGACATAGAAAACGACTGCAATGGCACCGACAATCCACAGAACACTCTTAAATGGATGGGCAGTGACATAAAACTCAACACCAGCTATTTTGTGGTTGAGATACTGTGAGAAAACAAAGAATTAACAGCTATCGAAGACGGAAGGACGACTTACTGTTGCCAATCTCTCAACTTGGTTTTGAGAGTGCTTATAATGTAGTTGTTCAGCCGTCGCTTTTTCAAGTGTAATAAAAAGCTTCTCTTGTGAGGTAAGTTTGATCTTGTGTCCACTTGTGTCTTCGTCATAATAAATTAGTTTCTTTGAAACACACTTATTCAATGGCAAATCCGTCAGGAAAAGACAGTCGCCCACCTTGTGGTTGGCAATGACCACCTTGATGTCGGCCAAATCATCATCGTTATGTTTCTTGATACCATACATACTTTTTAACCATTTTTCCCACTTTTCCGCGTCCATGTACGTGAAGATCACCTGCTTCCCGTTCAACTCACCACTGCCGCCAGTCTTCGATTTCCACTCTTTCGCGAGTGTTTTGAGTGCAACCTTAGCCTGATCGCGCAGTTTTCCCGTAACTGCGGCGATCAATACGAGAGGTTCCTGAGGGGCGTTCATGATACTTTGGAAGGAGCCAGAAGAGAGTTCTACAAAGGACGGGGTACGGTGACTCATGAGCCAAGTTTTCATGATTTCAACAGGAGTAGTGGGGAAACCATGAAGATGACTTGCAGGATTGTCAGAATCGTGATCCTTGAAAGCCAACATTGCCCAAGCAGCAGACGAGGGGACACCATATCGAGAGAAAAGGTCCTTGGAATATGATGTATACACAGGAGGGGAACCAAGGAGTGGGGCAGAAGCTTCACGGGCAGTTTGCTATACCGATCGTTAGCGGGTCACACATCGTTTTAACATACTTACTTACAATGATAGTGCCATCTGAGCCTGAATAGAGGAAAAGATACACGACGTCATGCTCTTGGACGTGCTGGACCAATTCCGTGTCACCATGAAGCGGATGTAGCCGTCCGTCCAAAGCTGTCTCTGCAAACGCTTTCAGCTGGTCCAGTTTTCGACCGCCCGCATACTCCGAGCGTACACCGGAGGAGAAGTAGATTAGCGTGGGATAACCCGGAACTCTATACAAAGCACATAATGATCCATGCGCCTCACAGTCAACCTCCGCTACGGTGAGTTTGTCCTTCATATGAGATGCCAGCTGCACCCATGTAGGTGCGAGCCTTTTGCAGTGTCCACACCAAGGGGCAAAGAACTTGACAAATGCAGGCCCTTCTTCCAACGTCGAGAAGAATGCAGCCTGATCAGGGATGGAAAGAACCTGACCCTCCGTGTTGAGCTTTGGCAAAGGCGGTTCCTCTACCTCAACAACTGATGTATTCTGATCGCTTTTGATGTGTCGTTTAATGAAATCCTTCAATTCTTCCAAATCTCGATTCCCATCATACTCTTCGAGCATTTCTCCATCCTCGTAGATAAATAGTGTGGGATAGCCTGTAACGTGGTTGGCATTACATAGATCTATGAGAGGGACTCCGTCAGGAAAAACAATAAGGTTGGATGACTGATGATGCACCTCCATACGCAGAACAATCCACTTGAGCCAGATGTACACTGGGAATTTCCTTCTCACAGTCTCCAACGAGCTTCTCCCACGTAGGGGCAAATTTTCGACAATGTATACAATAGGGCGAGAAGTGTTCAACGAGCCAAAGACCATTCTCGGTGGACTCCTTGAAATTAGTTGGTGTGAGTTGCTGAAGTTGAACGCCAGCAACGCTTGACACGACGGCAAGCGTCGTCAGAGCTAAGGAGAGCGGCAGTTCTGTCAGCACTTTGAATATCAGCATTTAGGAGAGAAGCGGAAAAAAGCTGTTCCAAGACCAATGCCGTCCCAATCGTAGGAGGAGCGTGACAGGCTTGAGTTAGCAACGTTTCGTGACAATGATTTTTTATGGACCTCTTCTTTTTTCCGCACTTGGCCCATAGCCGTGCAACTACTCATGTCGCATTGTTTCTGAATGTCCAGAATGCCTCTCATCTGAAGAGACAGATAATTTCGGCTGCACCAATGGAAGGCGAGGCTGGTGAAGCCGCGCGCGAGCAAGTCAATTATGCGTTTATTGACGCACGATTTGTCAGTCCATTCCAAGTAACCCCAATCAAAACTACCACGGAATTTAGATTACAAGCCGTCGTCATTTGCAGACCGCTATCTACCAATCTATCCTTGCGGAGGCTCATAACGAGTTACGAACACGAACTGTTCACTCCGAAGTTCTCTGGAATCTGAGTCCGACCAACAACGTAGGACCCACTCATATCTCCATTCCGCATTGATGTCCTTGTAGATCACGGAGTCCATTCGACGGTATGGTGTATCCGATACGACAAAGTCGTTATTAGTGGTCCGGATTAATGATGGAAGCGCGACCCTCGGAGAGATGGAGTCCAGAATCAGGAAGATCGTAAACGGAGAGCTTGTCCCATTGTCACGGCTACAAGAAGTTACAGATTGGCCAACGATTAAAAAGGTCTTGTACCTCACATAAAGAACTGATCAACGATTTAAACAATTTATAGCAACATAAGCTAGCAAACGAGTATCCCGTACAGGCAGTGCAAGGAGACGTGGTTGCAGAGCACTCTTTCATTGATGACATTGTTACGAGCACCGTTGCTGCGAAGAGTGTCATGGGGTAATCCAACTTATCTGTTCGTCCTGTAAGCCCAACTTTCGCAGAGACTGATACAACATCAAGCTTGAGGTCCCCACTTCTCGATTTTGTCCATGTCTTAGGTCCGTCCTACTTAAGTGGCACTCTCTAGCGCCACCCGGCCTGAAGGGTAGACTGTCGCTATGTCTGTCTGTTTCTAGTAACACAACGTATCGATTTAGCAGTGCCAGCGCCCAGTTGCTGGATCTGTTGTCGACTACAATGCTAGGTGTTGTAACCATGGAGTGCCAGAATAATAATCACGGCAATCGATATGTTTTGTGTGTACTTCAATATCTCAGGTATGTCCTTGCTACCGTACTCAACTGAATGCCAAGCTTATTGATCACATAGCAATGTTTGATCCACTTTTCTCATTGTCGTTTTTTGTCGACAAGGCCAGGCGTTGATTTGAATATGTTAGTATTATTTCTCCCCTTGTTTCTGGTGAGTATAAAGACAAATCCTACCATGAATGTGAATCACCATCGTCTACCAATTGATTACTCCATCAATTATTAGTGTTCGTGAGTTCGATTGATGGGAGAGGGGCGAGCTGATGCGTTCCTAGAGACAGCGATCACATCTTACTCCAACGTCAGATAAGTCCCGACCCCAGAAGTGTGTTTGCCAATCAGGCCCATAGTTCATCGCCTTTGAGCAGTATGAGGATTCTGATTCAGTACCATCCCCTTCTCAAAATCAACATTGTTTATCATTCTGAGAGTTATTTTTGAAGAAGCATGGATAACCCTTGGAAAATGCCCCTCAAGGCAGTTCTGAAGATTAGAATATATATCGCTAGTACTCAAGAAACCGCTACTTGGAAAAGCTCGCATGATTCTCAAGCTATGTCAAGTCATGTTCAAGTCATGTTCAATTGGACTCAAGTCACCTGCCATATTGTTGATGAACTGATTTGCAACGATCAAAGAACAGTTTTTCCTGGTAGTCAGTAGCCGGAAACACCGTGACTCTTCTTGTCCTCGTGGACTTGATAGGCTCAGAAGCTTTCCGGAGTAATAGCCCCTTTCACGGTTTGACGACAGCTGCCGGATTGAACCCTCAGTTTCAAATAAAATCCCGCCGTGGGACGAGATGTCTCTTACCTTCCTTTGCATCTAAACTACTTTCTCCCTGTCTACGCCGGCGTCAAATACATCTGAATTTGCATTTGACTCAATAGGGGTCCCATCACAGGACATGAAGACCGTAGCAGAGGTTGCGCAAGTGACCCCTATCTTCAAACTATATTCTTTGTTCTGAGTTGTGTTCTAGGCATGGACCGATGTTTATCGGAATGATCTTCAATATCTTTCTTTTTGGAATGATGGTCATCCAGGTCTATCTCTATAGTGTCAAATATCGCAGGTGAGGTTTGGGCAAATGTCGATTCTAAGTGCACCCGATCTGACGCTTAAAGTCTAGAGACCGTCTATGGATTAAATTATTCGTAAGTTCTACTTTCTTCGAGGTATCTCATACATTAACCTTGGGCAGGTAGTTGTTGTCTTCATACTCGATGCAATAAATTCTGTCTGTGACTGCGTTTATCTTTACGACAGTCTCATTCTGCATTTTGGTAAGTGGTAAATCAAATCACCCCTGTAACATTATTGATCACATGACCATACTGCTGGGTAGCTGATACGAAATTCCTCGCTACCGCGAACTGGGGTGAGTTTTCACATTTTCTTTCGAGGCTTGAATACAAACGAATCGTACGCAGTTTTTGCAGCAGGTTCGTTGCTAGCTTCCCGCCGGCATGCCAAGGAGTCCTTCAAGTGCTGATACTCTGCTCTGCTAAAAGAGCCTGCTTTCACTGTGAGTGGGGTCTGCTCTCCTTCATCATCCGCATCTTGAATTTTATTTCAGGGAGTCATTGCAGCTCTTGTCCAGGTGTTCTTTGCTTGGCGTGTCATCTTCTTGACGAAGAAACGGATCCTGGGAACCATTTTGACGCTTGGAGCCATTACAGGTGGAGGTACGACACAGATCTCTCTGTCTACAGTTTCTGATCGGTAAATGTATCCAATCAGCGCTAGGTATTGTGACTGGTTGCGACGTTCTCAAGACGCCTCACTTCACGGATTTTCAGGATTTCAAGGTCAGTAAAAGTCTATTCCGTTCTACTATCTCTTAGATCTTGTTCCAGATTGTCGTCATCTTCTGGCTTGTAATCGCAGCATCAGTTGATGTTATCATCACAGCGACATTGGTTTGGTATTTGTGAGTAGCTTTATCCGTAACCTTTACTTTTATTGATGAATTATCAGAGTACGTGTTGAATTTTTGGCACCGTATATCTTTTGTCTCACCGTAATGGGCAGCGCCATCAAAAGACAGGCTTCAAACAATCCGACCTAATGGTTGATCGTATAATTCGAAGTGTGTGCCTTTTCTTCCTGCAGGAAATTCTATGTGAAACTATTGCGTAACAGTCACTATGCAAACAGGCTTTATCACCGCCGTGTTTGCCGTCGTTGACTTGATCGTTTACCTTGCGGATGTAAGTTGCGCTGGTCTTGTTTATCGCTAGAAAGACTGAAGTCAACATATGAACAGCCAACTGGAACGTAGGTGACATCTTCCAGAGCCATATTACAGTTCTAAAACTTGGCATAGTCATCTCATCTTCAATTTCCTACTTTCTAAGTTGTATAGTAATTCATTGATGAGCAACTTGAACTCTCGTCGAGGCTGGGAAGGTCCAACAAATTTCGATCCAGAACAATCAGGGAGTGGACAGGAAGTGGCACCACGATATCCCAGTGAATCAAGGTCAAGGTGGAAATTGACTCAAATCAGTCATGAGGGTGAGCCCAGGGACCTGGATGTAAGTGGTTTGCGTTCCATTGTTGTGATTGATTGATCTCATTGTTCACAGAACGATGCTGTCAATCTACGGTCCTTGCAAACAACTGCACCTGGGGTTTTTGTCCATGTCGAGTCTCTCGAGGCGCGAGATGCTGCGCAGAGAGAAGAAGGTTCACTCAAGTCCGATGACACTGCAGCTATAAAACCTGAATCACTTACGGTCGTTCAAAAACCAGCGCATGTTGCCTTTGAGCCGGATAACTATACCAAATATCAACGAGAAGACTCGTTAGATAAAAGTATGCATATATGATCTGTGATTGACATGAAGTAGAGTTTGGTGTTTCATTCGTTGACGTAATGTTTTTTACGAGCAAAAAGTAGATACGATCCTTCTCTTCTTTTCTGCATGGTCAATTGCATTGGTCTGAATATCACTCTGAATACTCAGTACATACCCGTTCGAATAATCTCACTCAAACATGTTTACATTATGATAGAATACATTCGGTGAAGGGTTCTTTGACTAGGTTTTATTTAACTGTTGCGGTAGCTGGAAAAACAGCTCAAGGGGTAGTTATTTCATAAAGTCTCCGTATGCGCCTGAAGATATGATGTTATCATTCAGCTCATGAAAGTGAAAGCAGGGTGCGCTGATCGGAGCGCTGATCGTTGAACGAAATGATCGAGTGCTGATTTTTTTGGAAGTGATGCAGGGGCAGCTCAACAGCTTGACTATTTGCTACCATCAAACCTCGCTGATTTCTGTGATTCGAGTCAAGGGAAGGACATCTGTCTACCATGCCTGTTGTTCCCACTCGTCGTCGCCGCCATTCTGGAGCCTCTCTAGTCAAAAGCGAATTACTCGCACGATCAGATCTTAAAACTTCAGTCGATACGCCCCCTAGACCCAAATCCTCACCTGGTGAACGGCCAACTCAACGAAGGCGACAATACGGTCCTGGTGATAATCATGACATAGATGTGGGTAGTGGAGCCGATGAAAATATGGAACGGAGTCGTTTTCCCGGGAATGAAATTATCCCCATCGATCATACTACAAATTTTTTCGTAGAAAGTCCTGATTTAGAATCCTCCCCTTCAGATCCTCTGACTGCCGCGAATTTTATTGAAAGACCGACGCGACCACTTCCAATAGCCAAAGTTCGTAAAATGGTACCAGGTTCAACACCTACTGCGAATCCACATAATCCCATCGCACCCGTAGCAAATCCTACGATGCTACCTGTCCAAGCCCATGTCTCTCGTGGAGGTCCTTCTTCGACACAGAGGAAGTTGTATGTGATTCTTGAACAAGCATGTTTAGAGGCTTACAGGGTTTCGTCTGGAAATGGTGGATCGAGAGGAAGGAATGGCAAAGAAGGGGAAGTGAAGTATACGTTGTTGAACTGTGATGATCATCAAGGAATTCTGGCGAGGACTGGAAGAGATATTGCAGATGCTAGACCTGATATCACGCACCAAGTACATTTTTTCGTCTTCTTATGGACACCTAAATCTGACTTTTTTTCAGTGCTTGTTGACGTTGTTGGACTCACCACTGAACAAGGCTGGACTATTGCAAATCTATATCCATACTGTAAAAGGTGTTTTAATTGAAGTCAACCCTCATGTGAGGATTCCAAGGACGTTTAAACGATTCAGTGGTTTGATGGGTAAGCCCTTGTGCCTTTTTCTATCTCTTGGTCGGCCATGACACACACAAGTACAATTACTTCACAGGTTATATATCCGAGGTGTCAATGGTCCTGAGAAACTCCTTAAAGTCATTAAAGTGCGTTGTACATTTACTATAAAATTTCAAAAGGCTCATTTGCAATACCCTCTTAGAACCCTGTCACTGATCACCTCCCCCCAAATACGATTAAATTGAGTAAGTAATATGATCATTATCTAAATCAATTTCAACTAAAATCTTCTCCCTTCCCTCGTTCAGCGCTTTCGGGTGATGCACCGATACAAAAGCTATCGAAGTTCTTGCCAACATTACCAACGACACATAGTATCGCAATTTCTGTTGGTGCTATGGCGCGGGGTAAAGATGATTTTGCGGATGCTTATGTCGACCAAAAAATCAGTATCAGTCAATATGCGTTGAGTGCTAGTGTTGCATGTGGCAAAGTATGTCATTTCCTTTTTTATGTGTCAAGTGACTGATTGTTGTAGTTTTGTTGTGCCCTTGAGGATCTCTGGGATGTTGTTTAAAACTGCCCTTCTTCACCATTTTATCTTTCAGAAATCTTTTGTATCAACAGTTGCATTGTTCGTAAAATTGTTATTAGATTTCACATTAGATCACGAATTCAACTCCTGGTAGTCTTAAATATATCTGAGCTGAAGTAAGCAACAAGCAAACAATACAAATCGGATGAGCTTGTAGACCATCATTTATCCATCCATCATCAACGAACTAATGGCTCATATTGTCACAACTTCTTCACCTCCTATCACTGAAGGAACGATGGATGCAAATGCAGATTATCGGCCTCCACCCGGTTATCTAGGAAATTTAAGTATACCGCAACAACATGCATTGGAAAAGTTGAAAAAGGAACTGGAAGTAACAGAAGAAGAAGAGGAGTGGTTCGTCTTTGATAAAGAGAGGTTAGATGATTCGACTTTGTTAAGGTCTGTAGTAAGTACCAGTCATAAAAAAATACTGATTCTTTGTTTTCGAAAGATTTTTGAGAGCGAGAAAGTTTGATGTTGCGAAGACGAAAGAGATGCTATTGAGTGCCGAACAATGGAGAAAAGAGTTTCAAGTAGCTAACATCGTCGAGTATGTCCCTCTCTTTCTTCTCATTTCCCGTTGGAGAAAACGTTTTATATCAAGGCTCTTCCCTTTCTTCCCAGATCTTTTTCTTTTCCAGAAAAGGAACAAGTCAACCAATACTATCCTCAGTACTACCACAAAACCGACGTAGAAGGACGACCCGTTTACATTGAAGAACTCGGTCAATTAGACGTTAAACGTCTCTACACAATCACAACTCAAGAGCGTCTTCTCCAACGTCTTGTTTGGGAATATGAAAAATCTTTAACGCATCGCTTACCAGCTTGTTCTCAATCCACTGGCCATCCCGTTGAAACGTTTTGTACCATCATGAATCTCTACAACGTTTCACTCACATCATTTTATAAAGTCAAAGATTACGTAATGGCGGCTGCTTCGGTAGGACAAAATCGATATCCTGAAACGATGGGCAAATTTTATATCATCAATGCTCCCTGGGCATTTTCGGCTGTTTGGAGTGTGATTAAACCTTGGCTGGATGAAGTCACAGTGAAGAAGATTGTTATCCTCGGAGGAGGTTATCAAGAAGAGTTGATTAAACAAATTGGAAAGGAGAATTTACCGAAAGAACTAGGAGGGAGTTGTGAATGTAAAGGAAAAGGTGGATGTAGAATGAGTGATGCAGGACCTTGGAATTAGTTTCTGTGCGTGTAATACTTGGGAATAGATTGGATATGCTGGGTAAGTTGGCAGGCAGAGTTGAGTTCGAAGGACTTTATGAACGAAGAATGAGTGATGTGTAATATGAAAATCCACAGGCTCACTTTTATTTGTGATTCAGGCATGAATAATGCAATAAGAATGTTACGAATGTGTATGGATCAGGAATATAGCAGAAATATCTCAGACATTACCCGTTATCAACAATTTGTTTTTAAAAAAGTTAACAGAAACCTTACGGTCTGCAATCGAGGGCGGGACAACAAATTGTTCAATTAAAAAAAACACGGAACCATTATGATACCAGAGGCACACAAATTACTCACACAAATTTAGAAGAGAAAAGGAAGTGTTTATTTCTGACAATATCTAACATGCTAACTGATAATTATATCTACAACGACTGGGCATGCTGTTAGCTTCAGCTCCATTACAAGAATGGAGCTTACTAAGCTCCCGACCCACGTCAAGGGCGCATGACAGGTCACTGCGTCAAAGTGACCCGACCGGGAGAACAAAGTTGACCACTCACCAAGGACAACCTTTCCTTCAGCCACCGTCGATGGTAACAGAGCCTGAACGTCAAAGTGACCTTACCGGAAGAACAAAGTTGACACTCACCGAGGACACCCTTACCGTCATCCATCGTCGATGGCAGTGAAGCCTGAGCACAGGGAATCAGAGTTGGACGGATGTTATGA
>Ga0154005_100319_pt1 | contig 22490 bp, 20 predicted proteins | sample TSFL089MetaG_FD_104698 | JGI IMG/M metagenome (GOLD analysis project Ga0154005, IMG submission 104698) | Attine ant fungus gardens microbial communities from Florida, USA - TSFL089 MetaG | ecosystem: Host-associated > Fungi > Mycelium > Unclassified | place: USA: Florida, Lake Talquin State...
GTATATTCCCAGTCATAAAAATCCCAAAGACAACTCTTACTATAGTACCCCTAATCACCCCAATTGGTCTTTATTCATACAAAATGATGGAAACATTGAAAATTACCCCCAAGTAACAACATACATTAACAAATGTCTTTTAAGAATGAGATTTTCCCTTAGAAAAGACCTGATAAATCACCGAGACATCAACATCATTGACTTTTACAACAGCCAAGATATTAACTTTATCATCAATATATACTCTGACAGCAATCAAACAGCTCTTCAGGTTCTACATAACAATATAAGAAGTGTCAGAAAAACGCTAGTCATGATAGGAGACTTTAACATCAGGGACAGTGACTAAGACCCCAATGTTTATTATCACTCTATTCATACAGAAGACCTCATGTCTATTGCTGATAGTTTAGACCTTGATCTAGCCTCACCAATAAATCTGGGCCCTACTAGGTTTGTGGACAATTATCGCAATTTTAACTCTGTTCTAGATCTCGTCTTTATGTATCCAAATAATACGGGCTTTAACAAACATACTCTCAACCCCAATATCCACTTGCCTTCCAACCATGTCCCTCTTATTATAGATGTGGGCATAAAAAAGGAAAATATTGACATTACAATTCAAGTAATAAAGAAAGACAGCAAAGAAGAAGAGGCTTTTATAAAAGATGTCATAAAGAATGTAAGACACATTGACATATCAGATTTGAAGAGTCAAGAGGACATACAAAGGTACATCACCCTCCTCACAATGGCTTTCAAGGATGCATGGTCTATCCACTTTACAACTAAGCACATTATCAAGTACTCCAAGGAGTAGTGGAGTAAGCAATGCACTGATTGTATTAATACATATTATAAGACAGGGGTTATCCAGAGCTAGAAGGCCTTCAAATCAGTAGTTCAAAATACTAAAAGAACATTCTTTAATCAAAAAATTCATGAAATCGTGTCTTCCAACAAAAGACCTTGGGACCTTATGAGTTGGGTAAAAAAGAAGAACCTCTCCACCATTGAGGCTATATACTATGAAGAACAACTGTGTAATAATCTCTCTGCCCTCTGAAATGCTTTACACAATTCATACAACTCGGCTGAGAACAGACCAATCAATACCAGGTTCTTAGAAGGGATCAACCAATGCAATGACATAGAATAGCCTTTGTTCTCAGGCCAAGAGTTTAAAGATGCTATAGCTAAGTGCTTGATATCATCTGCCCCTGGCCCTGATCATGTTACATGAAGACGTCTTAAACTGCTTATTCATAACAGAGCCTGCTAATTGTAAATATTGCTAATGCTTGTATTACAGTCAGCTACTGGCCTGAGCAGTTCAAAGAAGTCACGTCGATCATTATCCCAAAACCCAACAAGGAGACATACAACACCTCCAAAGTATTTAGACCTATCGTTCTACTGAACACCATGGACAAGCTCATTGAGAAAGTCATTATCCATCATCTTCAATTCCATCTTTCAGCTAATGGATTCCTCAATCCTAATCAATTGGGAGGCATCAGACAACGCTCAACTATAGACACTGGAATGTACCTCACTCACATTATTCACGCTGGTTGGGTCAAGAAGTGTTATATCCTTCGACATAGCTCAATTCTTCCCTTCCCTCAACCATTCTTTTCTCTCCATATATCTCAAGAAAGCTGGTCTAAATGCTAATATACTAAAGTTTTTCCAGAGTTACCATTCTAACAGATCTACTACCTACATATGGAATGGCTTCATCTCTCAAAAGTTTGCCACAAGTGTAGATGTTAGTCAAGGCTCTGCTTTATCTCCCATCTTATCAGCCATATATCTCACCCCAATTATAAAAACATTCAAAAAAAGAATAAAAAATCTAAAAGAAAACATATCCACAGACATTTTATCTTTTGTTGACGATGGTCGTTTAATTTCTCAGGAGAAGAGTTACGAGCTGTCCTCTGCCTTTCTTCTAAGTAGTTACAATATGATATCCAGAATCCTCTTGGATACTGGCCTTGTCATGGAACACAGCAAATCAGAAGTATTTCATTTTACAAGATTCCAACATCCTTCTAATCCATCTATCAACCTCACTTCGGTTGGAGGCCCCATACTTCATCCCAAGCCCATCTGGAGATACCTGGGGTTTTTCTTCAACTGCAAACTAAATTTTCATCATTATGTTCACTTCTATGCCACTAAATACCTTTTGACATTGAATGCAATGAAGATGCTAGGCAACTCATCAAGAAGTATCTTGCCATTCTAGAAGCATCTTTTATATAGAATGTGCATTCTTCCAATTGTACTATATGGATTCCAGCTATGGTTCTTCAAAGGCACTCCAACTATTAAAAATATAACTGAATTAAAGAAAATACAGTGCAGAGCAGCCTTGTGGATTACCAGGGCTTTTTGCATATCTTCATCTGAAGGTATGAAAGCTATAGCTGGCCTTATTCTGATAGCCCTTTATCTCAGAAAACTCAATGGACGCCACCACCTTAGATATGTGACTATACCTCTGTCATATGTTATCAACTCCCTTCTTGATCACCCTCATAGTAAAAATCAAAAACCTCACAAATACTCATTGGCCAACTTTACTAGCAAACAATAGTCCAAACTAAAAAGCCCTATCAAGGACGTCAATGAAAGACTAACAAAAATCAAAAACGAGTTTGATCCCTTTCATTCTATTTTTCATCCTAGTTTGCAATTAGTCGATCATTTCTCTGATAGAATCACTTTTCACTCTCCTGAATCATCCAACAATAAAGGTCTATTTGTCCATTTATCAAAACTAGACATTGTTTTCAGTAAAACACAAATAACCTCTATGAATATCACTGTCATCACAGACAGAAGTGTCAAAGCAATAGGCTCAGCTACAGCAGTCACCCACATTTGGAAAGATAACAAAGTTACCAACTGTCTCAAAGCTCATACCACTAACATCATCCCATTGGAAGCAGAACTCATGGCTATACACATAGGCCTCATGTTAGTACTTGAAAACACAGAAGCATATCATATTATCGTCATTACTGATTTGCTTGCAGCTGGGAACAAAATCATCAGTTTAGGTGATCAACATCTACAGAAATCCATTATTCCCATTGCTGCCAAAATCCAAACATTCCTTGAAAAAGACAGATGCAACTCAATACACTTCTGGTATTGTCCTAGCAAGCTAAAGTGGCCTAGGCATGCCCTAGTAGACAAAGAAGCTAAAATGTCTCATGTCCCCCCTATCCTTTCTGAAAAAAATTTATTCTTACTCAGCAAAAAGAAAGAATGCGATCTCCTACTAGAATCATGGCAAAAGTCGTTCAAAGATAGTAAAAAGAAAAGACAACTCTTCTTCAAGTTTGAAAACAACAATAAATGAGTCATCAAACCAACATACACTAAAGGAGGATCTTGGCTACCACATATAGGAATATCCAACTCTGTATATGCAAGATTCACTCACATGATGCTTGGACACACACCTATAGGAGAATATTGGCAAAGGTTCTTCCTCAACATGGCTATCCACTGTCCATGTGGTGAGACTGATATTGAAACATGGGAGCACATCTTCATGCAATGCAAGCAATATGAGGCACCATTATGTCCAAGGGACATATGCATTTCAAGCTTTGTGGAATTCATCATCAGCAATCCAACATCATTCTGCTTTGACAATGGTTGATAAAAGGCTCTGGTATTTATTAAGATGCCATTACACTATCCAAACATGTTTGAACTTTCTCTTTAATATTCTCTTTTGTCTCTGTTAGTATATTTAAGTAGATACAGTGTATTTGCCATGGCCTGCCTACATGCTCCATGTAATAAATCAATGATTTAAAAATAAAAAAAAAACTACTCCATGACACTTGTATCCCATTCTATCCTATTCATAGCCTAATTTCCAGCCTTCCTTCTAAGCCCATGTGAGTGTATCAGTTCTGTCCAACAACATCCCTGATATTGGGCTCTCTTTAGCCCTCTGCATCTTAGTACTAGATTGTTGCAGAATAGAAATTTTAAAAAATGTAGTCATGTGACTGTGTTGATTCATCATTTCAAGTTCATCCATTGTGTTGATCATAGTACAACATACCCCATGCATATCCGCCTGTAAGTCACACAAGGAATATGAACTGCTTGCTAATTGCCAGATTAGAAACTACTTATTATGACTCAAGGAATTTTACAACCGCATTCTCCTCCCAGCTCATCAGGTGAGGAGCCCGACCAAGATTCCCCTGGAGTCTATTTTGGCGCCTTTGAACCTCCGGAGAAACAGCTTGTGGGGATTGCTGCGGTCCCTCATGTTACCTCCTCTTCTCCAACTCCAGATCAGAAACCAAGCTCACCCGCTTTATCTATATCAACATGCTCCGATGACTTCATAGATGTTGAGCGGCTAGCTGGCCTTGTAGAGGAATGGGAGGAAATCAGGGCTGGAACTAGAACCGAGGGAGCTGACTTACCTGACGATGACGGTAGATAGAATAGTTTCGTGATTGATTCCTTGGCATCGCTGATCTCGTCTTTTAGAACCATCTGCCGTGCTGGCAAGTAAACTTCTGTGTGCTCTTGATAACCCTTCTCCTCCTCCCTGTCCCGCATTATCCATACACGGCGAGATGGAGGGAGCCAAAGTAGACAAAATGGAAGAAGGGATAGATTCCCTTGGAGAGCACAATATCTTATCTTCTACCTTGGTCAATCTTCCACAGGAATCAGCATCCCAATTCAATTCTCCTCCTTCCATCTCCAGTTCATTGAGTGAACCTGACCTCGTGACGTTCGACTGTGCTGACGATCTCTTGAAACAGCTAGACTGCCCCGCTATTTCCCTACCAGTTGGAAATGTAATCCAAGATCCACCCAGTCCTTTCACATTCCCTGATTCTTTGGATGTACAAGTTTCTGAAAATAACCAAATGATAGAGTCGTTCCAGGGTAATACGGATATCCTGGTAGACGTTGAAGATGGAAATTCGGTTCTGGGTATTGTGGTAATGGAGTGTGATAGAAGGGCTAGCAAAACTGAACGAATTCATACAACTCACACCAGTGGTCCTTCTCTTAGCCCGACGAATTTTCCTAAAATTGCTTCTCGATCTTTCGAAATACATACTGCCGAAAATCATACACCTCTACGTCGTTCTTTGAGACCTCGGAAAAGTCCAACGCCTCATTTACTCAAGTATCTGGCTGTATCTAGTTCTCTGTCATGTCATTCAACACCAACAACTGGGCAAGAACCCAAGGGAAAGAAAGGGAAAGAACGGGCTGTGATACCACTCAATGGCACCGTAACTATTACTGCTAGAGAGGAAAATGACCTTCAAGGTGGTTCTTTGAGGTGCGATGGGGAGCCATCTGGCAGAAAGACTCAGCGACGAGATTCACGATCCCCAACTCGCAGAGAGCTCACACAAGGACCTGGCATTTTGTCAGCAAGTCCTAATCACCCTATACCATCCATCTTGCCAACGAATGAATCATCCTACATCAAGAATGTTGATATCCTTGAACAAGCACCTACCGTACATCTTTCAATAGGCGAGGTTCAAACTGCACTGAATGTTTCGCAACGGACACATGTTTCGTCGGCATCAGAGTTCTTGGATCAAAATTTCCCGACTCTACCGAGAATACCAGTTATTCCTTCAGGGTCCCAGGTCCCATCAAACACACTATTGCAACCTGTTCTCATGGACGATCCCTCTCGCACTCCCGCACGAAGGATACCTCTAGTTGAGCAAGAACACATCTTTCCACACAAATTATCCCAGGCTGGCACTCCCACTCTTCTTTCATCCAATGGCCAAATAATTCCCGTCCTCAACACACAATTGAAAGGCGATACCAGTCCTGCGCGCAGAATCTTTAACCCACCTTCGACTGGTCATGAGGCAGTTTCAGAGTCAAGGAGTCTATTGAAACATCGTTCAGTCGAACCTTTCACTCGATTGCCGAATCATATAACTAGCATGTCCGCTTCTCAGCAAGTTTCACCTACATCTCGATCTGCGAGATTACCATTCCCTCTGGTACCTCCTGTCAGAATGCAGCCGATCTCAGAAAATTGTGGGCGCTCTGGCTCCACTACCCTGGCAAAATCTGCACTCAAACAAACCACGAGTCGCATTCCTCGTTCAAAGCCATATTCAAAACCTCAGGTTGTTCCTGCTCTACGTAGAGCACAACAAAGAACAGAACAAAGGTCAGAAACAAAGGCTCCAACTACCAAGACCGGGGACGTATTGAGTACTGAGGTGGGTTCCTGCAGAAAATTAACAACTGCTGTGAATCCGAGGAGAGCAGTCATAGTGAGTGTGACAGCCGTAATCTTTACGGGAACACACTGATAATAATCCAATGAACTTAAGAATGCACGTAGCAATGCAACGACAACTGCAAGCACGAGAGTCATTAGAGCTGTTGATCTCTCCAAATCGAGTAGGAGGAATCAGAATGGTCAAGCCCTCACCTTGTCTTCTCTCAATGCAACAACCTCGTTGACTAGCCCCAAGACCGTGCCGTTGGTGGCCATGACTGGAGGTCTGAAACGCAAAAGGCTGGATTTGAAAAACGGGCCCGTGAATAGTTCGCGTTCCACAGCTTTGCGTCAAGTCCACGGGCCCGCGACGTCTACAATGGGTGTTAGCCATCCAACCGCAGTGCCTCTACAGAAAGCTTCTAATCCACCATCTAGGTCACGATCACAAAGTCAAACAATGCAGAAATCTAATGTGGTGAAATTTAGACGGGTAATGCCATCGAACCACACACTCTCTCTCCCTCCTCACATCTTGGAAGAAAAGAGATCTGCTCCTGTTATTTCTCCACCACCTGAACATGGTTTGAGTCGTTCTTCAGGCAGAGAAACCACTGAGTCGGGACCCGACGAGGACATTGTTCTCTCATCTCCCGTCAAGGAAATAACAGCAAACTCCTTTCGATCATCGCCACCCATCACGATCTCTCTACCTTCCTCCCCTCCACTACCTCCAGCCGCTCCTTTAGTATTTTTAATCGATCCACTCTCACCTGTATCCCAGACTGAAACTGCTTCTTCGTCGAATACTATTGGAGCAAAGTCTCAGGGGACCAGTATGCGTCGGCTAGCCCGACGCAAAACAAGTCAAGCTCAACCTGGCTCTGACGTGTTCGGCAGTGACTCCAATACGACTTCCAACATCAATCCACTTCAACGTCGCCGTACAAGCGTTGCTGCGGGTTTAAATGCTGATGATGTACTTTCTGGTATGAGTATGAATGCCCTCAAGACTCTTACCGCGAATAATACAATGCAAAATCAATACTACGCTGTCGCAATGCTTGAGACCCAGCTTGTGAGAAAAGATGGTATTAGGCCTGAGAGTCCTGCTGTCAAGGTTAAAACAATTTCACAGAGACAGCAAGAAGAGAAGGTCAGACAAAGAGAGGAGCGGGCTGCTAGAAGAGCGAGGAGGCATGGAGGAGACAGTTCGGGAGATGAAGAAAATAATGATCAAAGATACAAAAAAATTGATCTTACGAGTGACCTGTGCGATCTGCACTTATGGAGATCTCATGTCAAGCACCAAAAGGGAGCAGGTGACGAAGAAGACTATGAAACTCCACTCAGAAATATTGATGGGGCAGCGATCGGAGAAAGGAGGGTTAAATGGGACAAGGGCTTATTCACAGAAGTCTTCTTGGACGAAGTCGTACTCGGGTCAAAGGCGCCACTGAAAGAACATGTACCTACCAAAGGGTGTTTGACGCAATCAGCGAAAGTGAGTTCTACTGGTTCCTGGGTGCAGGTATGGTTAACTATTCACAGACGTTGCGACTTGATAACTTGGGGAACCTTATGGAACAAGACCACGGTTGTGGTCTGACACAAGAGAATATTATTGTCAAGAAGTTCGTGTACGACGATGAAGTTGAATTAACTCCTGAGCCTGTATTACCTGTGATCCGAAATACTCGGTCCAGGTCAAAAAAGAACAAAACCTGATCACATCCTTCGTTGCCTGTCTGCTTACATACCTACATCTAAAACCTGCTTTTTTCTATCCATCAATGATCTTTTTCTTCATCACCCTGATTTTGGTAGGTATGGATGTCCATCTCATTAGGTCATATATACAAAATATCTTTCTACTTGTCAGGGTTGCGGTAATTGATTACGGCACTAGCTTGATTGACAGGATAGACAAGGACCTCGGCAACATTGACATGAGGGGGTCGAGATGCTGCCCAGACGATTTCTTCTGCTATATCATGACCAGTGACTGTGGAAGACATGTTAGAACAAGGCCCCAAAACCTGGAACAACGAATCATCGACTTACGGGGCTCGAGGCCATCATATACTTTCTTTGCCGCTGCTGCATCACCGCGAAATCGGACAAGTGCGAATTCTGTTTCCACCATACCTAGAAGGAAACTCATAAGAGATATTCCAAATTTGGGAAATAAATTCTTACCGGGGTCAATCTCCGTGACACGAATTGGGGTATCCACGAGCTCTCGCAGGAGCGCTCCTGTGAATGCTCGGACAGCATGCTTGGTGGCACAATAGATACTACCACCTTTATAGGCTTCCCTGCCAGCGATTGAACCTAAGTTAATGACATGACCGACTCGTTTCTTCTTGAATTCTGATATTGACTAGTGAACATGTCAGAAGGCAGGAACCAAGGTCTTCACTCGCCTTGGACTAACAGTTGAGTCACAGAGATTAAGCCAAGGACATTTGTAGCGAACATCCCTTCAATATCTCCATCTGCGATGCTACCAACATGTTCCATGCCGAGCACATAACCAGCATTGTTGACTTGGGGAGGGAATGTCAGTTATCAAATAAACTGCCATATTGGAGGAGAATGATACCAAGGATGTCGACATCGCGCAAGTCATTGGGTACTCGATCCCAGAATCCTGCAACTTGCGTCTTATCGGAGACATCGAGTTGAATAGCGGCGAACTTTCCACCCTGGGACAATCCAGATTCCTTGTACGCCATGGAGCATTTATCAACGACTTGCTTGAGTATTTCTTCTCTACGTGCAACGAGTATGACGTTCGAACCAGCCTGTGGAGAACAAGGTAAATCAACTGTCAATATGGAAAAGTAACACATCTAGACTTTGGCGAAAAGAATTGCGGTCGCCTGGCAGATGCTTGATTAATGTCATGAATTCAGCAGTAGAGATCACATACTGCACCTATTCCACTGCTGGCACCAGTGACAAGGACTGTCTTCCCAAGCAGCCGTGTAGCATTGAATACATGCATGACGGTAATATGAGAAATACCTATCACACTCTGCGCGTGAATAATTTCTCATTCTGATCTTATCCAGAGGTCATGAGACCATGATGGATGATTGATGGTGAGATGGGTTGTTCCTACCACATCGACCGCATAGAAATGTCAGAAATACATCCACGATGGAACACCCTTCTGAGGTGGCTTCAACAAAGAGGTATGAATACAAACAACATTCTAGTTGAAGCTAGAAGAACAGAAGGTGAGTGCTGAACAAGATGGTCCTAATAATTTGACTGATATTCAAGAGGGGCTGGATTTGGGCTTTACGCTGTCCAACAGATTCCTCCTTCAACGCCTCTCTTCCAAGTCCCAGCCAAAGCAATGATGAATATCCGAACCCTTGTTGGACTATATCCGAAGGCGCGGCCAAAACTAACGGCGACACAAGTAATGTCACTACATCTTCTTTTGCACCGGCCTTGTTATCCGGATGTTTTCTCAAAGGACCCTATCTTCGGGCCGTATATTTCTGTTCTTCCATCGAACTTTCATTCACATCCTTTAACATGGGTCCTAAGACCTCAGGATCCTTGTTCGGAAGGGGTTATTGGTCATGATTTATTAGAACACATACCAAAAGGTGTCCTACACACTTTAGAGGCCGTTGCAGCACGGTTTCGCCAGGACTGGGAGCGCATATGTAGATACTTGGTTGAGTACATTCCCACATCTGAGTCAGTGCACCACGGTTTATATCGACCTCAACAGCGAGATAATCCATCAATAATTCCTGAAAATGAGAAACGAGGGCGGATACTTCGATCACTCGATTCTTCAGGCCTTGAACAAGAGTTTTTGTGGGGGTGGATCAATGGTCAGTTTTCTGTACTAGCTGCAGAAGCTAATTTCAACTTCATGGTGCAGTGAACACTCGGTGCATTTATCGGAGGCTTTCTCTCACTCGCCAGGATCGGAACATAACCATGTGCCCTATTTTGGATTTTGCTAACCATACAAATAATCCTGAACCCTGCAAGGCCGAGTTGTATGATCAGGCATTTCCACGTGCTTCTGGAGATGATCTCGTTCTTCTTTCACCCAAGGATAAGTCTATATATCCCGGGGAAGAGGTTTTCCTCAAGTATGGGGCACACTCGAATCGCACATTATTCACGGAATATGGGTTCGTTGGGAATACAGACCTAGATGCACTAGGAAGTGGGCAACTCAACTGCGAAGCAGATATAACTTGGCGTATATTGAGGCTTTTCGCTTCGAGGGGAGTGATGGGGACGTATATGGAGCAGCTGCTAAGAAGTGCAGGTTATTGGGGGTAAGTCAGTCCCCATAGTGTGGATATCGATTAAGGATTTTGTTAGAGAGTGGACCATACACTCGATGCCGGAACCCGCTCATCCATCTTTTCGCTTGATATCTGCCCTTCGTTTATACCACGCCATCCCACGAGCGAGGATCATGCCCCCTCATGAAGATGACGATTTCATCTGCACATGGCGCGACACCATTTGTGGTGATTGTGATACAATTTCCCCAGTGAATGAGTCTTCGTGGAGGGAGATGCTTGATGAGCTTTGCTTAGACATCGACAATGAGACAAGAATATACTTGGATAACTTGAACAAAGTAGGAAGAGGATGGCCTATTGATTCTTGGATCCATTATATGAGGAGGTGCCTGCTTATGCTTTGGCATGAGCAGCAACATGTTGCTTGGTGTGTTCACCAAAGCCTTGAAAAAAGAGAGGAGTTCTGAGTGGTACCAAAGAAAAAGTTCATTATGATTGACATGTACAAGAACAACCAGAGTTGATATAAAGTATCAGGGTGCATTTCATACCAAGAAGGCACCATTTAGTGGCTGAACTAATGGCTGGAGGGAATCCACCCTTGAAAAAAAATCCTATGAACACTGTCACTGAACAACACCTATATTGTAAGGATTGTTACTCAAGTGTTGAAAGACAAGACACATACAAAGATGACTAATATGATATAAAAATATCTATCTACATTCCTTAGATACAATGTGATGCTCAAATAAGTATAACACTACATTACACCATAGGCAAATTGTCATAAACCTGCCTAGACCAAAAATAGTATGCCTAGAGGGATGAGAAGAACGAGAACTATTCTCAGACAGATTGGACAAAATGTGCTAAAATTAGAATGAGATTAGATAAGATAAGATAGTGATCACATGACCTGGTCACATAACAGGTCACATAATGGAACATTCTGGAAGAATTGCAGAAAGTTACTTAAGCATACATATAGACAAATAGAAATTGTGTATAAGTAGATAGATCAATCCACAGAGAAACTCTATTGAGTTCTCTTTGTTCTCTCAAACATTGAGTGTAATAAGTTAGTTGTCTCGACTAGCTTACCATTACACAAATAACTATTAAATAAAGTTACAAGGTTTAATGTTAAATTGTCATATTCCGGAAATTTCATAGTTATTTTCTTTTTTTTATTATTCTTTTATTTTATTAATTATTATTATTATTCTTCTTTTCATAATAGATCTCCTAGTCCATTATATCTCCTGTAATTACATTGTAGTCTGTGCTCCATGTACATCTCCTTTCTTGGATTTTGTATATATACCACATAGTTACAGTATAGTTCTCTAGTTTGTAAATTAATGTTACTTGTGTCTATTCTCTTAATATATCTTTTTTCTAACTCATACTCCAATAACCCCACTACTCTGAAGTTAGCAACCAACACAGTAACAGAAGATCAGGGCATAACATATAAGTTGAAGCCAAGGCCATTCTCTCCATTGTTACCAAATATAACCTCTAGACATTACTTGGCAACAATCTGAATTTTACATTCTCTTTCATTTCTTTAGTAACATACTTGTAATCGAGTTTCCAAATATTACTTAGACCTCAGAGTAATTATATTCTTATTTCTTTTTCTTTTATTAACATTACCCTGCTACTTTCAACACTACTCCATTGATAGGGGTGGTAAAGGAAATTTAGATTTGTTTTGTAGAGGAGAAGTGTGGTTTTGAATATGAAATAAATGTGCTTTACTGTCCTTACAAAAGTGGGTAATACCGAGTCAGAGAATTAGAATCTCTAAGTCGTTCCACAATTGTGTGCAATCAAGTAGGCACTGGGAAGGTAATCAAATGTAAAAGGAAAGCACTTATAAGATAGTAAACACTTGTTGTTAGACACTAAAATAAAAGAAAATATTTTTAGTTTCCATTTGAAAGAACTCTCACCAGTCAGATCTCAAAGGTGTACATTCCTCTCACACCATAATACTACTGTCCAAAGTACTAGTCTAGTAGGCTGGCTCACTGTTGATACAGCAGTCCTACCTAGATCTCATGTTGTCCTTGTGCAAGCTCACTGTAATGATTGAAGTCTTGGTTGAGTAACCTTAACCTTACTTATACTCTAAGTCAGAGTTTGACAAAGAGAACTTGTTAGAGTTCCCACTAATTATTCTACACTACTTATATAATTTATTTATTTGTATATATTAGATTCCTCTCATGTTTCCCTATTGAGTCACTGTTCCCAATTTGGTAATAAGTTCTCACACATCTGATAATTAAAAAAAAACAAAAAACAAAAAAAAAGAAAATAAATATTGACTTAGAGGAATGGGCAATTTATGACACTACCTCCCTTTTAAGGGTCCTCATTCCAAGGACTTCTTTTAGAGTTCATTATATGGGTCTCTTAGGTCACCCATATCTTGATTTTTATCTTCCAACTCCTCTAAGTATTTTCTGTCTTCTTCTACTCTTCACCAATCTTCTTTATCCTCTTCTTCATTCTACTCTTCTATCTTTTCTCCTTTATATTTATTCTTTTCTTCTTCCATTCTTTTCAAGAATGGATTTCTACTATACCTGGAAAATGGATTCCTTTTCCATTGTCTCCAATTTTCTTCTATTTGCCTCTAATGCTTCTAATCATATTTTTTGTTGCCCCATCCATAGAGCAACTTAGCTGTATATCTCCCTGGTAGTTTTCTACTAAATGTTCTCTCATTTTTTTCTACTTTCTGTCATCTCACTTCTTCTTCTTTCTCTCTTTGGTACTTCCTTTTGAAGTCCTCTACCAATTCCATGGCATTTTTCAAGTTTTCTTTATTTTCCCAAGTATTCTCCTCTGCCATGCACTCCTTCCATTATACCAAGTATTTATCTCTTTCTTGCACTTTTCTCTTATTCATAATCTTTTCCACTTCCCATTCTTCCTCTCCTTTGATTACCACTGGTTGTAGTGTTTCCTTTTTTTGTCTTTCTACCTGTGACTTGTACCTTTGTACCCTGCTAACATTGACCACTAGATGTATCTTTATCATACTTGGCAATTCTAACTCTATTACATTGCTAGAAATAATTGTTTTTACTTTGTAAGGCCCTATAAAGCATTCTGTGAACTTTTCCGTATGTCCTCTGACCATCTGGTACTTGAGATCTTTAGTACTAAGCAGTACTAAGTCACTTACTCTGTACTCCTCTATTTCTCCCCTTTCTCTATCTGCATATTTTTTTATTTCCTCTTACACTTTCTGTAATGCTGCTTTAGCTTCCTCCTATACATCCCTTATTCTTTTTGTAAATTTTTCTGCCCCTTCATACTTCTCCTTTTTTCTCATCTCAAATCCCATCCTTGGATCTTATCCTTGGTTTGTTTTGAAGGGCAACACTTTGGTTCCCATGTGTACTTTGTTGTTGTAGGCAAATTCTGCCATTCCCAACCATTCTGGCCATTGTTCTTGTTGATAATCTATAAACATACAGAGGTACTGTTCCAACTCCTGATTCATTCTTTCTGTTTGGCTGTCCATCCATAGGTGAAATGCCATAAACAATTTTGTTTTGATCTCTAGCATGCGATTTAGTTCCTTCATAATACCTGCCACAAATTGTGGTCCTCTATCAGAAATAATGCTATCTGATAGTCTGTGTAGCTTCCAAATGTTATCTCTGAATAGTCGTGCTAATCCTTCTATGCTTGTTCTCTCTGTAATAAATACAAAGTGTGCCATCTTTGTAAATCTATCTACTACTACTAAGATTGCATCATATCCTTGAGGTAAAGGTAACTTTGTAATGAAGTCCATACTAATATGGGTCTATACTTTCTTTGGAATTGAATTCAGCATTAACCTTTCTGCTGGTAGTTGTGTTCAATTCTTATTTTGCTGATAGGCATCATACCCATTTATATACCACTTCATCTCCCTAATGACCCCTGGCCAGTAGAAATTCCTCCTTACTAATTCTGCCATTTTCCACTATCCTCTATGTTCTCCTATAGGCATATCATGGTGTAGCCTGATTACTTCTGCTCTTAGCTTTTCATCCTTAAGGAGATACACCTTTCTTTCTTTCAATATTAGACTATTCTCTTATCACCACTCCTCGTCTCTCAACATCTTTACTCCTGCTCGCTTCATTTCTTCCACTGCTTTTACCACTTTATCATCTCTTGCTTTGCATTTCCTTACTTTGTCTAGTAAGTCTACTCCTTCTATTATTACTTCCACCATTCTAATTCTCTTTGCCTCCAGCCACTCCTTCTTCACCAGTGTCTGCTCTTCACTGTCTCTTTCCACTCCAACCTTCCAGTCTGGTCTCTGTCATGATTTGCTCTAGTACTTATTCTTTTTTGTTATTAATTAATTAATTAATGACATCATAACATGATGACTACAATATGGGAATGTCATGAACAATAAAAGGACAAGCATGGGAAAAATCAGGTGATGATCTAAGATTAATCACATGCCAATCAGACAGCCACTGTTATGCCAGACAATTAATTTTAGCAATATAAATAACATTCGGAACCCAATAATCATAATAAGTGGCTCTTGAGAGAGAATCGGCTCCCTAGACATAACCACTAGAAGTCCGGTCATGTACTTGAGAATGCTATCCAAGTAGTGGAGTAGTAGCCACAATCACCACTATCAGTACCTCATAATGCTTTCCGAATGGTCTCATATCATATCTATAAGACGGATTCCCCTCTAGAAGTGCTCCCGAGAGTGAACTCGACCTTAGAAGCATTTCTCTTGATAATGATGTCACCCGATAACTGATCCCTGGTTTATAATAGGAACACCATCAGAGGCCGTGTATTAGTCCTGATCAGCAGTCCAAATATAGAAGAATAAGATGAGGATACACCGAAAGTCATTGGGAAGGGATAGGAAGAAGAAGGACCTAAGAGGTGTGAATAGAAAATTAGAGAAAGAGTAAAGAAAGGTTTAGAAGAGGAATCAAGAGAGTTGGAAGCAGAGAGAAGTGATATTGACAATGAAGACACGCTTGAGAGCAGTCAGACCAATGTCCAAAGAACCTCTCGAGCACCCTAGAACACTTAGAACAGGCTCAAGGTCGGTCAATGAGATAAAGAAAGTTAGTAGAAAATGGACAGGGAGTACAGAGAGCAGCTGTTGCATGATTGGATGTGGACTCAACTTATTCTACCTGCCTTTTTGAGTAATCAGGAGGATTTCTTTCTTATCTTGTCTGGGCTTTATAATACTAATATAATACTCTAGTAGCATAGAGAGGTGCAAGAAGAAGAACCCCTATCTTTGCCTTTTGTTGCTTTAGAGCTGAAACTTGACTTGAGTGACTAAAAGCTCTTTTTCTTCTTTTCTTTTTATAAAACTTTATAAAACTTCCCTCAAGGAATACCCACTCTAAAGGAGGACTTGGGTATTTGCTTGGACTAGGAGCTGAACTGCTCACTACATGTTTTCAAAGTAAGTTGCCAACTGTATGGTCAGTTGAGAGCAAGCTTGCACAAAGGCAATGTGAGATCTAGGTAGGACTGCTGTATTGATGGCAAGCCAGCCTATTAGACTAGTATTTTAGACAGTAGTACTATGGTGTGAGAGGAACACACACTTTTGAGATCCAACTAGTAAGAGTGCTCTTAAGCAGAAACTAAAAACATTTCTTTCAATCTAGTGTCTAATAACAAGTGTTTACTATCTTGTGAGCTCCTCCCTTTTATATTTGATTACCTCCCCAGTGCCTACTTGATTGTACACAATTGTGGAATGACTTGAAGATTTTGATTCTTTGACTCGGTAGTATCCACTTTTGTAAGAACAGTAAAGCACATTTATATTCTTATTCAAAATCCCATTTCCCCCCTTACAAATCAAATCCTAAATTACCTTTACTACCACCACCCTATCAGCATCTGATAATTAAAAGAAAAGAAAAATAAAAATAAATATTGCCTTAGAGGGATTGAGCAATTCATGACACATTACTACTCCCAAGAAATTTACCTTCTGTACCTTCCAGGTATATTTTTCTGGTTTCACGTATAGGACATTCTCTTCCAATCTTCTTAACACTTCTTCCACAATTTTGTCATATCTCTCCTCTGTCTCTGTTCCTATCAATACATCATCTACAAAAGCCACCATCTTTCCTTTATTAATCATGTCTCTCAAATTTTCATTTATCATACCTTAGAACATAGCAGGTGAATTTGTTATTCTGAAAAACATCACTACTGGCTCATACGACCCCACATGAGTAGTGAAAGCCATTTTCTACTTGTCCCCTTCCTTTATCCTCACATTGTTATAGCCCCACCAGAGGTCTATTTTAATAAATACTCTTTTATTGCCCATAGAGTCTACCAAGTCCGTAATCAATGGCAAAGGATAGTTGTTCTTGATTGTCTGCTTATTGAGCCTTCTATAGTCTATAACTATGTGCTTCTCTCCATTCTTCTTACCTACAAAGAACACTGGCAATGTTATGATTCGCTTTAACACTTATCTTTTTCTTTATTTAATTTAATTAATTAACAACTAAACAACAATACAAACATAATGACTACGATATGGGAATGTCATAATCTATAAAAGGGACAAGCATGGGAAGATTGAGTGATGATCTGAGCTTGATCATACACCTATCAGGCAGCCACCATATATAGAAGAACATGTGGGCAGAAACTGTCTGACATGGGGAATTACTCAGGACTTGACGGATGGTAGTTAATAGATACTGTGATCTTTCTTAGAATAGACTAGCCACAGCCACATGTAGTATTATAAATAGCTGGTCAATTCATAGAAGGAACTCTGTCAAGTTCTTCTTGTCTTTAACCTCATACCCTCTGAGGGGGATCCAGGATTGTTCTGTGGGTCCTAACAGGTGATGTCTAAGGCAATTTCGAAGGTCTAATATATCCCTTCTTTAAGTGCTTATCGACAAACTTCTGCACCTCCTTCTTTTTGTTTCTAGAAAGAGGATAAACCTTTGCTTTGCTTGCTTTGAAGTCATCTTTGAGATCAATTACATGATCCTATACCTTCCTAACCAGTATCCTTTTGGACTCTACCTTCCCAAACACTTTCAACCACTTATGGAACCTTTTTGGCACCATTTTCTCTACCTTTCTGTGATTTGCTTCCATCTTTTTTTTTCTTTCCCAATCCTCTTTTTCGTCCACTGCCTATCATGAATCGCTCAATCCCCTTAAGGCAATATTTCTTTTTCTTTTTCTTTTCTTTTCTTTTAATTATTGGATGCATGGGAACTTATTACCAAATTGGGAACAGTGACTTGATAGGGAAACACAAGAGTAAGATAATGTGTACAAATAAATAAAATGTATAAGTAGTGTAGAACAAGTAATGGGAACTCTAATGAGTTCTCTTTGTCAAACTCTGACTTAGAGTGCAAGTGAGGTTAGGGTTACTCAACCACAACTTCAATCGTTACACTGTCTATCTAATGATTTTCTTCTCCTCCTTTTTTGTAGTGAATGTTGGTAGCAATAACCTTAGCTCACACTCTAAGTCAGAGTTGACAAAGAAAACTCATTAGAGTTCTTGCTAATTGGCCTAGCTACTTATACATGAATCAGTATTTACTAGTATTTGTCTACTTGAATTATCTTGTAGACCTCTTTTGAGTCATAGTGTCCCATGCACTTCATATTATTACATAATAAAAGAAAAAGAAAAAGAAATAAAATATTCCACTGCTATGGATTCTTTAGCTCGCCTGTCATTTTATTACATCTCTTGTCTCTTTCTTCCCTTTTATTCTCACTGCTTTTTTACACAGCAGTGGACATCTTGTCATTCTTACTTCTCCCTTTTCCCAATCTATTTCTAGATTATGGGCTGCCAGCCATGGCATACCCAAAATGATATCTGTCTTCCCTAACTTGCATACATCCATTCTAACTCTCTCTCTATATCCTTTGTAGAACATGTTTACTTCTACTTCATGAGTTATTGCACCCCCATTATTTCCAGTGCCATCCACATTTCTCACTTGTAATGGTCAATCTAACTTGATCAACCTATATCCTCCCTTCTGAACCAAACTTTTGCTCATAAACATTCCTATTGCTCTACTGTTGAGCAATGCTTTCATTGTTCTTCCTTCATATGTATCTATCCTCTCGATACCTACATTCATTCACACTTCTCTTAGAGGCTTAAATGTTTGCCTTACTTCTCTCACTTCCCCTTTCTGCACTGCCTTCTGATTGACAGTTCCTGCCACTTGTAAAAGTTTAGTCCTTAGTGAGCAACCTCAGGCTTAACTCCACTCTAAGTCAGAGTTGACAAAGAGAACTCGTTAGAGTTCTTGTTAGATTGTGTACACTACTTATACAAGTCCAATTATTTGTCCTTGTTTACTGATCTGATGTTATTACATAATTAAATGAAAATAAAAATAAAAGAAAAATAAATATTGACTTAGGAAAATAGCGGTTCATAACACCACTCTCCCCAGATCAGTGATTCCAGCCCTCCCCTTCTGGGCCCTAGGCACTGTCTGTTCTAGCCTTCTACCCCAATTTCACCATAGCACTTTCTTTCCTGTCCTATAGGGCAGACAAAAAACTTCTCCTTTCTTGTTTCTTTCTACTTTCTCTCCTACCACTGCATCTTTACCTTCACAAGCGCTACACTTCACTCTTTCTGCTCTTCTACTTTCTACCTCTGTCTCTCCAGTTCCATGCTTCTTTGCAGCTTCCACACCACATATTGCTCAACTATGCTTTCTCCAGAAAACCCTACCCCTTGTTTTCCTCAGTCTTTGTTCTCTTGTAGTTGCATCCTCTACATTCTACAAAGGTCACCATTTCTCTGGGTGTCGTCCACCCCTCCATACACATTGCTGCTCCCCTTGGGGGCAACCCCCTCGCTCCACTGTGCTCCTTCACTTTCTCCTACACTTCTTGTAGTAGTGCCATTTCCTCTTTCTTTCTCTCTTTCATCTTTGGACACTCCCACTTCTTGTGTCCCTTCTCCCCACATCTGAAACATCTTACTTCTCCTCTTACTATTTCTTGCCTCCTCACTTCCCTTATTCTACACTGCATTACTTGACTCTTCAATACCTCAAACCTATTCTGAGATTTTATTTTCTTTATCTTCTCTTTCCCACTTCTACACTTTTGGGCTACATGCCCAAACCTTCCGCAATGTCTATATAACCTCCCCTCTCTCCTTTCTAGCTCTGCCCTTAATTTGGCAAGGGCATACCTTTTGTTGAGCATGTTGCTCATGAGTTGATTGTATTGATCCAGAGACATTGTGTTATGTTCTGAACAGGTTGTTGTTGTGTGTAGAAAAAAAAGAATTTGTATATTTCTTGAGGGACTCGTCGTGTTCTTCTCCTATCTCACTTGTACATCTGCTGGGGCACAAGATCTTTACCCAGCCAGATACCTACTGCCTTACTAACTACTACCCTAATACTAGGGTAGACTATCACTTCATGGAGAAGATCCCTACTCTAAGTAGCCTCCTGAAGAGTGACTACTATTCTTCTACATAGACTAATCACAATGGACCAGTAGTACAAAGTTGATACGATGAAGGTAATATAAGTAAACTACCAAGCCCACTCAATTGTAAGGTCTGGTCTGGGCTAGTACCTGAGTTTGGTTCTAACTGTTCACCTCTGGGGTCTAAACTTCCCAGTCAGTCTACTTAAGCCTGTGGCCTGGCTATAAGGAAGTTGGGAATGATCTGAGTTGATCACACACTGAGGGAGCGATGAGAGTAAGTGTGACAAGGATTGAGGCAATCAGTGTCGGAATGTGTTAATGAGTTCTAGTGTAAGGATCTGAGTTACAGTTGTGTAACCTTAACCTTAATCCTACTCTAAGTTAGAGTTAACAAAGAGAACTCGTTAGAGTCCTCACTAGATTGTGTACACTACTTATACACATCCAATTATTTGTCCTTATTTACTGATCCAACAATATTACATAATTAAATGAAAACAAAATAAATATAAATATAAATATTGACTTTGAGGAATTGAGCGGTCTATGACAACTACCTCTGGCACTACTCTATGATACTAAGGTATGAACAGCTACTATCTATCACAAAGTAAACATGGTAAACAAAAGAATAATAGAGTTATAGGATCTTATCTCAGACATTTGACTAGAATGTGAATGGCTGAGGTACATTGTATCTGATTTGAATATATATATACTCATCTGTTGTGCAACTGTTACTATGCTCTCTATTCCTTTGAATTCTCTATTCCATTTTCTCTATGCTTGGTTAGTCATTTCATATTACTAGAATAAAAGTGGTGCTGTCTGCCATCTGTTGTTAATTGTTTAGTTTCATTCTGACATCTGGTACAGATAGGATTCTCTCCAGATTCACTTTGGGAGGTCTGGGAGTGGGAATCTGAGAGGTACAAGTCATATGGAACTTGTAGGAGACTGAGTTGATAATAAAACTAAGAGTCCTACTAAAGAATTGAGTATGACAAAGTCTGAGATGGCTCGTGCTCAACAACTAGTCACTGGGGGCCTCAACTGAGGTAAGCATAGGTATTGGTGTGACTGTGGGTGGTGAGGTGTCACTTGTTGTCACATCTGTGTGACAGCTTAACATCATGTTGGAATATCAAGCCAATGTTATGATCCAGCTAAAGGTTTAAGAACTATATTTATATATAAGGCTAGTATTCATTGTATATACTCACTAGTTTGCAAAGGAATGAATTCTATTCCAAGACAAACCAGCATGTGACTTCATCTTCACAACATCCCTGTAGTTCAGGTGTAGCCAGTAGTATACCACTATGTATCTCGCCCACTGTGGCTTAGTGCTTGCTTTTTTTTTTTTTAAATCATCAATTTATTACACAGAGTGCGTAGGTAGGCTGTGGTAGACACATTGTACCTACTTAAATACAGAGAAAAGAGAAAATGGAGAACAGAAAGACAAAAAAGGAGAAAAGACAAAAACAAAGAAAAGGAAGAATGAGGAGGGGAAGGAAATCGAACGTATATTGGTGGTAAATGTGTTTAGCTGTTGGTGAAGCAGATAGTGTCTTAGCCATTATCAAAGCAGAATGAGGCCGGGTTGCCAGTAATGAACTACACAAAACTTGAAATGCGTATATCTCTCGGGCAGAATGATGCATCATATCTCCTACACTGCATGAAAATATGTTCTCTTGTTTCGACTTCAGCTTCTCCACACGGACATTGACATGACTCGTTGGGGAAGAATCTTTGTTTATACTCTCCTATGGGTGCATGTCCAAGCATCATGCGAGTGAATCTCGCATATATGGAGTTAGAAATCCCAATGTGTGGTAGTCACGAACCTCCCTTGGCATACATTGGTTTGATAACTCTCTCATTGTCATCTTCGAAGTCAAGGAATAGTTGTCCTTTCTTTTTATTATCTTTGAACGATTTCTGCCATAACTCTAGAGAGAGGTCGCATTCTTTCTTTTTACTAAATAGAAATGAATTTCTATCTGGGAGTATTGATGGGGAGTGGGCTGATTTGGCTTCTTTGTCAACTAGTATGTGTCTGGGCCATTCGAGTTTGTTGGGACAATGCCAGAAGTGTATAGAGTTGCGTTTATCTTTGCTAAGGAAGTCTTTGATTTTTTCCGCAATGGGTATGATAGACTTTTGTAAATGTTGATCACCATACGAGATAATCTTTTTCCCTGCTTCAGTCGAGTCAGTGATGACAAGGACTTGTTGTGCTTTGGGATTCTCAAGAGCATGCATGAGGCCTATGCGAATAGCCATTAATTTGGCTTCTGTTGAGGTAATGTTATTTGCATGAGCCTTGAGTTGGGCAATAACTTTGTTGTCCTTCCAAGTATGGGCTATAGCTGTGGCTGACCCAGTTGTTTTGACGCTTCCGTCTGAGATAACGGCTA
>Ga0154005_100328_pt1 | contig 21880 bp, 24 predicted proteins | sample TSFL089MetaG_FD_104698 | JGI IMG/M metagenome (GOLD analysis project Ga0154005, IMG submission 104698) | Attine ant fungus gardens microbial communities from Florida, USA - TSFL089 MetaG | ecosystem: Host-associated > Fungi > Mycelium > Unclassified | place: USA: Florida, Lake Talquin State...
CATGCCCTGCTGAATGCAATCGCGCAGCCGGAGCAGTTTGTCGAGATCGGCACTGAGCTGGCAGAGGAGAAAGGCATTCAGGCCGGAGACAGCGTCAAAGTCACGTCACGTCGAGGCTATATCAAAGCCAAAGCAGTGGTCACACGTCGTCTGCAGCGTCTGATGATTGACGGCAGGCCGGTTGATACCGTGGGCATTCCCTGTCACTGGGGCTTTGAAGGCACCACGCGTAAAGGTTTCCTCGCCAATACGCTGACGCCTTCGGTTGGCGACGCCAACTCGCAGACCCCGGAGTACAAGGGATTTTTAGTGAAAGTTGAAAAAGCGTAACGGCAGATGACTATGGCTTATCAATCACAAGATATTATCCGTCGCTCTGCGACCAATGGCTTTACCCCACCGCCGCAGGCGCGCGATCACCAGCGCGAAGTGGCGAAACTTATCGATGTCACCACCTGTATCGGCTGCAAAGGCTGCCAGGTCGCCTGCTCTGAGTGGAACGACATCCGCGATGAGGTCGGCCACAACATCGGGGTTTATGACAATCCCACCGACCTGACCGCCAAATCCTGGACGGTGATGCGCTTTTCCGAAGTCGAAGAGAACGGCAAGCTGGCCTGGCTGATTCGCAAAGATGGCTGCATGCACTGCGCCGATCCAGGCTGCCTGAAAGCCTGCCCGTCGGCAGGCGCCATCATTCAGTATGCCAACGGCATCGTCGATTTTCAGTCGGAGCAGTGCATCGGCTGCGGCTACTGCATCGCGGGATGCCCGTTCAACGTGCCACGGCTGAATAAAGAGGATAACCGCGCCTACAAATGCACCCTGTGCGTGGATCGCGTCAGCGTCGGTCAGGAACCCGCCTGTGTGAAGACCTGCCCGACCGGTGCCATTCATTTCGGCAGCAAAAGCGACATGCTGACGCTGGCGGAGGAACGTGTGGCGGAGCTGAAGTCACGCGGGTTTGCGCAGGCTGGCCTCTACAACCCGGAAGGCGTGGGCGGCACCCACGTGATGTATGTGCTGCATCATGCGGACAAGCCTCAGCTCTATCACGGCCTGCCTGCGAATCCGGGCATCAGCCCGACCGTGACCTTCTGGAAGGGGATCTGGAAACCGCTGGCAGCGGTCAGTTTTGCCGCGACGTTTGCCGCCTCAATCTTCCACTATGTTGGCGTTGGCCCGAATCGCGTCACTGAAGAGCACGACGACAACGACGATCAGCCTGAGGAGCATCAATAATGAAGAAACCCGATCATCTGGTGCGCTATCGCGCACCTGAACGCATCAATCACTGGATCGTCGCGATTTGCTTTGTCATGGCCGCGTTAAGCGGATTAGGGTTTTTCTTTCCGTCGTTTAACTGGCTGATGCAGATCTTTGGCACGCCACAACTGGCGCGTATTCTGCATCCTTTTGTCGGCGTGGTGATGTTTGTCGCTTTTATGCTGATGTTTTTACGTTACTGGAAACACAACCTGATTAATCGCGATGACCTTTACTGGGCCAGAAATATTCACCGGATTGCGCTGAACGAAGAGGTCGGTGATACCGGTAAATATAACTTTGGTCAGAAGTGTGTGTTCTGGGCTGCTATCATCAGCTTAGTATTGCTGCTTGCCAGCGGCATTGTGATCTGGCGACCATACTTTGCTGATGCCTTTGTCATTCCGCTGATTCGTCTGGCGCTGGTTGTGCATTCGGTGTCGGCGGTGGCGCTGATCATCGTCATTATGGTGCATATTTATGCTGCATTGTGGGTCAAAGGCACACTGACCGCGATGGTGGAAGGCTGGGTCAGCGCCGAATGGGCCAGACAGCATCATCCTCGATGGTACCGTGAGCAGCGTAATCCGCCAATAAAACAGGAAAAACGCCCCTGATGAGTATTCGCATAATCCCGCAGGACCAGCTGGAGAAAGGCGAAAAGACAACGGCGGAGATGATTCCGCCGTTACTTTTTCCACGGCTGAAAAATTTATACAGCCGTCGTGGCGCGCGACTGCGCGACCTGGCGGCGAAAAATCCACTCGGCGACTATCTGCGCTTTGCGGCGGTGATCGCTGAAGCACAGGAGATTGTGCTGTATGACCATCCGCTGCACATCGACCTGCATGCCCGACTGACGCAGAGCGCCAGCGAGGGCAAGCCGCCGCTGAACATCCATACCCTGCCGCGCGATGCACACTGGCAACGGCTGTTGCACTCGCTGATTGCCGAGCTGAAGCCGGAGATGAGCGGTCAGGCACTGGCAGTGCTGGAGAATCTGGAGAAGGCGTCAGCCACCGAGCTGGAAACCCTGGCCAGCGCGCTGTTTACCGGCGAATATGCCCAAGTCAGCAGCGATAAAGCCCCCTTTATCTGGGCGGCGCTTTCGCTCTACTGGGCGCAGATGGCGGCCCTGATCCCGGGCAAAGCACGCGCGGAGATGGGCGATCAGCGCCAGTTCTGTCCGGTCTGCGCCAGCATGCCGGTCGCCAGCGTAGTGCATATGGGCAGTCATGAAGGTGCGCGCTATCTGCACTGCAATCTGTGCGAAAGTGAATGGCACGTGGTGCGCAGCAAATGTACCCAGTGCGAACAGTCCCGCGATCTGCATTACTGGTCGCTCGACAGCGAGCATGCGGCGGTGAAGGCAGAGAGCTGCGGCGACTGCGGCACCTACCTGAAGATGCTCTATCAGGAGAAAGATCCGGCTATTGAACCGGTGGCCGATGACCTGGCGTCGCTGATACTCGATGCAAAAATGGAGCAGGAAGGCTTCGCACGCAGCAGTCTCAATCCCTTTATGTTTCCTGGCGAATAGTCACTGAATCCGGAGAACCCGATGAAACTGATTGGCAGCTATACCAGCCCGTTTGTGCGTAAGATTTCGATTATCATGCTGGAAAAAGGCATTACGTTTGAATTCGTTAACGCATCGCCTTACAGCGATGACAGCCACGTGCCGCACTACAATCCGCTGGGCAAAGTCCCGGCGCTGGTCGCTGACGATAAGCAAATCTGGTTCGACTCCAGCATCATCGCCGAATTTCTGGAACTGCGCGGCGCAGAGCCCGCTCTGCTGCCTGCCGATCCGCTTGAGTCACTTAACATTCGTCAGCTGGAGAAGCTGGCGGATGGCGTTTGTGATGCCGCACTGGTGATCGTGCGTGAGCAGATGCGTCCGGGAGATTTGCAGTCGGAAGAGGTGCTGTTGCGTAATCGTGAAAAAATTCAGCGCAGTCTCGATATGCTGGAAGCCGTGGCCGCAGAGGGCAAATGGCTTAACAACGGTCAGCTTAATCTGGCGGATATCGCCACCGGCTGCATGATCGGCTACCTCAATTTCCGCCGCGTGGTACCCAACTGGTGTGTCGAACGACCGGCGCTGGTGAAGCTGGCGGAAACGCTGTTTGAGCGCGAGAGCTTTGCGCGGACGACGCCGCCTGCGGCGTGATGGGTGCGGTGGCTGGGGCTGATGTTTCATCGGCCTCCTCAGCGCACCGCTCTCTCTGCCGTAGCTCATGATCCAGACAATCTGATGCAGGCTGAAGTGGCTGACTATCTTTGATAGTGGCCCGATATTTTTCGGGATGTATGCAGTATACGCAGGATGCGAACCGCATCTGTTTCAGCTACATAGATGATGATGAACGGTAAGCGTGGCACCACCAGTTTAAGCTGTTTTTCTGTTCCGACTTTAGTGCCAGCCCGCGGGTTTTCGCTAAGCAGACTGGCCAACCGGGTAAACTTATCGTCTGTTGCACTGGCTACCAGCAGGCCAGCCTCGCGATACAGATAACGAAATATTGTTTCCCTGTCCGCCTGCGCCTGTTTTTCCCATTGAACGGCTGCTATCACAATTTTCCCTGCGCGGCCTGCGCTTTAAGCTCTTCCATGCGGGTATCCATTTCATCGTTACTGATGAATTCACTTTCACCGGCATCATAACGACTGAATGCAGCCGCTATCTGCTCTTCCAGCCATGCATCATGTTTACTGTCCTGATAGTGCCGCTCTTCAGCAGCCAGCTCTTCCGCTCGCTGACGCATAACTTCAGTCAGCGTCTTCTTCTGGCGCTCGGCTGCCTGCATGGCAAGTCGTTTAACGTCGTCATCAATCCTGAAATGGATAGTGCTCATAGCCTGACTCTCGCGTGGTGTCGTTTGTGGTGTCATCATGCCTGTCATCCCTTTCTCTGTCATCTCCATTTCACTCTTATGCGATGCCGGAAATCGCCACGCTAATAGAACTAAATAGCCGATTACGGATGCTGAAGAGCATATTGGGAAGAGGATGCAAACGAAATGGTAAACGGAAAAACAATCTGTTTTTCAGAGACGCCTCGCAATCTATTACTTAGCTTTCAGCGAGTTTACAAAGCGGACGATGTATATTTGAACAGGAGAAAACAGGAAAGGAAGCGCGTAACGAGAGATTATTAGCGCGGGCTGAAGGTGGTGGAACACCAACAGCCCGCTGACCACAACTAACTAGGTAGGAGTTAATTATGGCTGGAAAAGATTCTACGTCAGAACCCGCTGTACCCCAAGCACGCAAAAGCATCGTTGGTTACCGCCCTAACGGCGGCAGACCGAACCCCTTGCCGCAACTGACCATTAAAGGACGATGGCTGGAACAGTGGGGATTTATTAAAGGCCAGCCGGTCAGCATCATTGCCGAACAGGGTCAGCTGATTATCAGCCCGACTAATAAAGGGTAAGAGACTGACTTATAATGCAAAATCCCGACAATAAGGTCGGGATTCGTTTAACTTAGATTATTTTTCTTTTCTTCATAATCCTGTAAGTATTTTTCAATAGGATACGCCGTTCCAAATTCATGTATTTCACCTGTATCCTTATCAACCATAAATGGCGAGTTGAGCAGTAAATTCCCCCGTTTCAAGATATTCTCGAGATTCAAAAACAAAAAACCATCCTTCAGAAAAACGTCCCTGAAGGGTAATAACAACAGGAATATCTGTATTTTTTAGATATTCTGTCGCTTTTTCTATAGCCTCTCCAAAATTGACCATTGATTTGCCCTCAATAATTGGAACGATCTAATGATAGAACTCGATCGCCCCGACTGGCTGCTCTGACATTTCAGGCAGTTTCGTCTCCGGACAGGTCATTTTCATACTCCTGGCCGCCATGCCATATGCCTAATACTGTTACTTCTTTATCAGAGAGCATGAAGGCGATTATTGTCCGCCTGCGGTAATTTGTGATTCTCAGTCCTGGCAGAAGATCATCACGACAGTTTCCTCTCTGTGGAAACTGTGAAAGAGACTCACAATAACTGATGATGTTTTCTGTAAAGTTCAGAGCGGTATAGGGTGTTGCCTCTTGCAAGATATAACGGTAAAGCTCTGCCAGTTGTTCCTGCGCTTCCGGTGCAAAGACCACCCTGTAAACCATTAATCCTCCCCGGTCACCTTCCTGTGTTCTGCTTTAAGCCTGTTTCTGAGGTCGTTAGCGCTCAGGCTTTCTGTTTCACCACGTTGAAGCGCTTCCCAGGCAGGCACTACCTTTTCATTCAGCCATTGCTCCACGGCATGATCCCTGGCCATAAGCGCACGCAGACCTTCACGGATGACTTCGCTCTCCGACGCATATTCGCCGCTGGCAACACGTGCCTTTACCTGCGCTGCCATTTCATTTGGCAGTGTGATACTCATCTGCTGTGTTGTTCTCATGGATAACCTCTTTCCTTTGCCTGATAGGATTTAATCATACTGACCTTTCTGGCAACTGTCAGTTTCACACTCTGCGGCGTCACTCTCTCCTGAGAATTGGGTACTTACAGAAGTGGTTGCGGATATCCCTGGTTTTTATCATTGCAATAGCAAATCTTACCAGCGGTTCAGCCACGGTCATTACCGGATAGGGTAAAACCATACAGATTAGAGAGGAATTCAGGGATCTTCAGCACAACTGAAACGCAGGCAATCCACTTCATCTGCAGTCGTCAGCCAGAGCTGAGCATTAAGACAGGTGCTTTGAGTAAACACGCTATCGGGAGGCCCTCCCGGCCTGAAAAATCCCATAAAAAAAGGACGATTGCTCGTCCCTTTTTCGCACTACGCTCAGAGGATTACTGCAGCAGCGAGATATCCGCGACCTGCAGGAACAGCTCACGCAGTTTTGACAGCAGCGTCAGGCGATTGACCCGCACTGCCTGATCGTCGGCGTTCACCATCACTTTGTCGAAGAAGTTGTCTACCGCGGTACGCAGCTGGGCCAGTTCGACCAGCGCATCCTGATAGCGGCCTTCAGCAAAGTAAGGTTGCAGCTTGCTGCTCAGTGCGGTGACAAAGGTCGCCAGCTGGATCTCTTCGTTCTCTTTCAGCAGCGATGCCTGCACGCTTTCATTCAGCGTTTCGGTCGACTTTGCCAGTATGTTAGAGACGCGCTTGTTCGCCGCTGCCAGCGCTGCAGCGGCTTCCAGCGTACGGAAGTGCGACACTGCTTTCATACGTGCATCAAAGTCAGCCGGACGGGTCGGACGACGCGCCAGAACTGCCTGCAGCGTATCGATGCTGTGACCCTCTTCCTGATACCAGGTGCGGAAGCGACCCAGCATAAAGTCGATCACATCATCCACCACGCGAGCGTTGCTCAGCTTGCTGCCATACAGACGTACCGCTTCTTCGGTCAACGTTTGCAGGTCGAGCGGCAGGTTCTTCTCAACGATGATACGCAGCACGCCCAGCGCCGCACGACGCAGTGCGAACGGATCTTTGTCGCCTTTTGGATGCTGACCAATGCCGAAAATACCGGCCAGCGTATCCATTTTATCGGCAATCGCCAGCGCACAGGCAACCGGACTGGATGGCAGATCGTCACCGGCAAAGCGCGGCTGATACTGCTCGTTCAGCGCAACCGCCACATCTTCGGCTTCGCCGTCGTGACGCGCATAGTGCATGCCCATCACGCCCTGGGTGTCGGTGAACTCGAAGACCATGTTGGTCATCAGGTCACACTTCGACAGCAGGCCCGCGCGGGTAGCGTGATTCACATCGGCGCCAATTTCACCGGCAATCCAGCCCGCCAGGGTCTGAATGCGATCGGTTTTATCGCGCAGCGTGCCCAGCTCTTTCTGGAACAGCACCGTCTCCAGACGCGGCAGATTATCTTCCAGACGTTTTTTGCGGTCGGTGTTAAAGAAGAACTCCGCATCGGCCAGGCGTGGACGTACCACTTTCTCGTTGCCGGAGATAATCTGGCGCGGATCGCTGGATTCGATGTTGGTGACGAAAATGAAGTTCGGCATCAGGTTGCCGTCATTGTCGTAAACCGGGAAATATTTCTGATCGCCTTTCATGGTGTAGACCAGCGCTTCCGCAGGCACCTTGAGGAATTTCTCTTCAAAGGTCGCGGTCAGGACGACCGGCCACTCCACCAGCGACGTCACCTCTTCCAGCAGGCTGTCGCTGATATCGGCGTTACCGCCTAAGCGACGTGCGGCCGCTTCGGCATCAGCTTTAATCATCGCTTTGCGGACCTGATAGTCGGCAATGACCTGGCCGCGTTTTTCCAGCACATCCGGGTACTGATCGGCGTTGTCGAGCGTGATTTCGCTTTCACCCATAAAGCGGTGACCACGAATAACGCGATCTGACTTAATGCCCAGAATGGTGCCAGGAATCAGCTCATCGCCCAGCAGCATCGTCACGGTGTGAACCGGACGGACGAATTGCACATCGCTGTCGCCCCAGCGCATCAGTTTTGGCACGGGCAGCTTGCTGAGTGCGGTCGCAATCATCGCCGGCAGTAGTGCCTGAGCCGCTTCGCCTTTGACCTGGGCGCGATAAACCAGCCATTCGCCTTTATCGGTGGCGAGGCGTTCAGCCTGATCGACCGTAATGCCGTTGCCCCGCGCCCAGCCTTCTGCGGCTTTGGTGGCGTTGCCGTCAGCGTCAAACGCCGCAGCGACCGCCGGACCGCGCTTCTCCACTTCCCGATCGGGTTGTGAGGCGCTCAGGTTTGCGACTTTCAGCGCCAGACGACGCGGCGCAGCAAACCAGCTGACCTCGCCGTGGCTCAGGTTGGCGGCATCCAGTTCAGCGGTAACCTGCGCGGCAAAGGCTTCTGCCAGGCTGCGCAGGGCTTTTGGTGGCAGCTCTTCGGTGCCGATCTCCACCAGGAAAGTTTGTTCAGTCATGGCTGCCTCTTACTTTTTGTTATTGCACATCGGGAAGCCCATTGCCTCGCGAGAGGCGTAGTAAGCTTCAGCCACGGCTTTGGTCAGGGTACGAATGCGCAGAATATAGCGCTGACGCTCTGTTACCGAGATCGCTTTGCGGGCATCCAGCAGGTTGAAGCTGTGTGCCGCTTTCAGAATGCGTTCGTAGGCGGGCAGTGGCAGCGGTTTTTCCAGCGCCAGCAGATGCTGCGCCTCTTTCTCGTACTGCTCGAAGCAGGTAAAGAGGAAATCGACGTCGGCGTATTCGAAGTTATAGGTGGATTGCTCCACTTCGTTCTGATGGAACACGTCGCCGTAGGTAGTTTTGCCCAGCGGGCCATCGCTCCAGACCAGATCGTAAACGCTGTCGACGCCCTGAATGTACATCGTCAGACGCTCCAGACCGTAGGTGATCTCACCCGTTACCGGCTTACACTCCAGGCCGCCAACCTGCTGGAAGTAGGTGAACTGCGTTACTTCCATGCCGTTGAGCCACACTTCCCATCCGAGTCCCCAGGCACCCAGCGTCGGGTTTTCCCAGTTATCTTCTACGAAGCGAATGTCATGCACCGTCGGATCCATACCCAGCTCTTTCAGCGAGCCAAGGTAGAGCTCCTGAATGTTGTCCGGTGACGGTTTGATGATTACCTGGAACTGGTAATAGTGTTGAAGACGGTTCGGGTTTTCACCGTAGCGGCCATCGGTAGGACGGCGTGATGGCTGCACGTAAGCGGCAGCGATCGGCTCCGGGCCGAGTGCGCGCAGACAAGTCATCGGGTGTGAAGTGCCAGCGCCCACTTCCATGTCCAGCGGTTGGACAATGGTGCAGCCCTGACGCGCCCAGTAATCCTGCAAGGTCAGGATCAGCCCCTGAAAGGTTTTGGTATCAAACTTTTGCATGTTAAGTGTGCACGCGCTTCGGTTAGATTAAAAAAAGAGGCCGACAGTATACCCTTTGACCGCGCGATGTGCAGCCGTAAATCCCGGACGGTTCCAGCGCGTTTTCACGGTAATTTCGGGGGCCGGCATACAGATGGCTCTGAATCCTGCTGGCGGCAGTTGTTGCTCTGGTCGCATTTGACTACCCTTTTGCGCACGGAGCTATGCGCAAGAGGACGCCATGCCGCAAAAGATTTACTGGATCGACAATTTACGCGCGGTTGCCTGCCTGATGGTGATCGTGATTCACACTACTACCTGGTATATCACTGGCCCGATGGCGGTAACGGGTACCACCTGGGATGTGGCGAATCTGCTGAACTCCGCATCACGCGTCTGTGTTCCGCTGTTCTTTATGATCTCCGGCTATCTGTTCTTCGGTGAACGCAGCGCCCAGCCGCGCCATATGCTCCGGCTGGTGCTCTGCCTGCTATTTTACAGCGCGGTCTCGCTGGCCTATATCACCTGGCTGACGCCGATCAGCGAAGGACGGTCGATCCTGAAGATGCTGCAGAAGCCGGTGTTTTATCACCTCTGGTTCTTCTTTGCGTTGATTGGCATCTATCTGATGTCGCCGCTGATTCAGGTGAAAACCGTGCAGGCACGCTATGTGGCGCTGCTGGTGCTGGTGCTGGCGGTGCTCGCTAATCCGAATACGGCCAGCCAGTCGCTGGGCCCGTTTCATTTTCTGCCGGTGAATCTTTATGTCAGCGGGGACAGCATTTACTACCTGCTTTATGCGCTGCTGGGACGGGCGATCGGCACAATGGACACGACCCGGCGCGGCCTGACGCCGCTGGCGGCCGGGCTGTTTATCGCCTGCGTAATTGGCATTACGTTAGGGACGAAAAAGGCGCTGATCGTCAACGGAGCGTTTAACGATACCTGGTATCTCTACTGCGGACCGCTGGTGTTTATCGCGGCCATTAGCCTGCTGATTGTGTTTAAAAACAGCCTGAATCAGCGCACGCTGCCCGGTTTTACGGTGATTGCACGCTATTCACTGCCGATCTACGGCTTTCACGCGCTGTTCATTCACTATCTGCGTACGCATCACTACGATGATATGTCGCGTCCGTGGCTCGACCTGCCCTGGGTGTTCGGGCTGACGCTGGGCGGCAGTCTGCTGCTGGGGATGGCGCTGAAACGTGTCGATACCCGTCACTTCGTCAGTTGATCGGTTTCCCGCTGGCGGGCGCGTCGCAGCTGGCGCGCCGATGAAAATCCCGCCGCCAGCGCCGCTTTTTCGGCCGATTCCCCCTGCTGCTGACGCTGGCGCGCCACGCCAACCCGCAGCTGCTCATGGTATTCCCGCACGCTGATCCCCAGATGCTGACGAAACAGCCGCGCCAGATGGCGGCTGCTGACGTGGGTGCGCCCTGCCAGCTCGGTCAGCGTCCAGCCGTGTTCAGGATGGGCAATCATCAGATCCTGTGCCCGATGAATGGCCGGATGCATATGATTGCGGTAACGCAGCCAGGGTGAAAGCTGCGGATCGTCCCCGGCGCGGCGGAACCAGACCACCATTTCCCGCGCCACCGCCAGCGCGGTAGGCGTATCGCAGAGCTGCTTCACCAGATGCAGCGCCAGATCGATGCCCGCCGTGATGCCCGCGCTGGTCCAGATATTCTCATGCCCGACAAACACCCGATTCTCCTGCACCCGTGCGCGCGGGGCGGCTGCTTTCAGGCGGGCGATCACATCATGATGGGTGGTGCAGGGCACGTCATCCAGCATGCCTGCCTGCGCCGCCAGCAGTGCCCCCGAGCAGACGCAGACCAGCATAAAGGTCTGCGCGCGCAACGCGGCGTGCTGGCGCATTAGCCAGTCGCGTGCTTCTGCGGCTTGCTGAGTGGAATAACAGATCTGCGAGTCAAAGACGCCCGGCACCACCAGCAGGCTCCCGGCGGGCAACTGTTCCGGTAAAGGTTCGATGCCGCCAATAGTCATGCCGGTGGAGCAGACCACCTCCGGCTGCGGGCCGATGTAGCGCAGCGTAAAGCGATCGCCCGCCAGCCTCAGCGTCTCGGCAGGGCCGGTCAGATCCAGCGCCATGACACCGGGCAGAGTTAAAAACCAGACGGTATGCGTCATGCTGGCTCGCTACACCAGATCCCAGCCGCGGGCACGCCACAACGCAGGCAGCTGCGCCATGTCGTCGAAGCGCGTCACCAGCGGATGATCCAGTTCAGGGTTGTGCGGGTCAGCGCAGTAGTAGTAGACCGGAATGCCGGCGGCGATACCGGCGCGGGCACCCGCTTCGGAGTCATCCACCAGAATGCAGCGCTCAATCGGCACCTGCATCTGTTCCGCCGCGTGATACATCAGTTCCGGATCGGGCTTCCAGTGCAGAATGTCATAGCCGCTATAAAGGTGCTCCTCAAACAGCGGCAGCATGCCGGTTAAGCCCAGCGAGTGCTGCATCTTTTTTACCGTCCCGTTTGAGACCACGCACATCGGCACTTTGATCTGCTCAACCAGCGCTTTTGCGCCTGAGATCGGCTGCAGTTGCTGATCAAACAGTCGCGCGACTTCCGCGCGATAGGCGGTTTCCACCTCTTCCATCGGCAACGTCACCTGATGTGCATCACCCACGTCACGAATGATGTCGTAGAGTTTGACGCCCTTATACTTTTCAAACATCTGCTGCAGCGACAGCTCGAGACCATAACGGGCAAAGGTGTTGACGTAGGCCTGGGTGCAGAGCAACTCACTGTCCACCAGCGTGCCATCGCAATCAAAAAAGACGCATTCAACTGACATCAGACTCTATCCTTCGATTCAGGGGGGTGCTCCACACTCTACCGCACTCAGCGCAGATTGCGAGACTGGCAATCGGTTGCGAAAAATCATTGTATTGCCCCGGTAAAATCGCCAGGATACGCGCCGATGATTTTTTCTTCTGGATGGATGGCATGAGCAAGCAAGGCGTTTTGCAGCGCATCTTCAGGCTGCAGGAACATGGCACCACGGTGCGCACCGAAGTGATCGCGGGTATCACCACCTTTCTGACGATGGTCTATATCGTCTTCGTCAACCCGCAGATCCTCGGCGTCGCCGGCATGGATACCCAGGCGGTGTTTGTGACCACCTGTCTGATTGCCGCCTTCGGCAGCATTCTGATGGGGCTGTTTGCCAATCTGCCGGTGGCGCTGGCCCCCGCAATGGGCCTGAACGCCTTCTTCGCTTTTGTGGTGGTCGGGGCGATGGGCTATTCGTGGCAGGTCGGTATGGGCGCGATCTTCTGGGGCGCGGTCGGCCTGCTGATCCTGACGCTGCTGCGGGTTCGCTACTGGATGATTGCCAATATCCCGCTGAGCCTGCGCGTTGGCATTACCGCCGGTATCGGTCTGTTTATCGCCATGATGGGGCTGAAGAACGCCGGTATTATCGTGCCGAATCCCGATACCCTGGTGGCGGTAGGCAACCTGACCTCGCACAGCGTGCTGCTGGGTGCGCTGGGCTTCTTTATTATCGCCATTCTGGCATCACGTAATATCCACGCGGCGGTGCTGATCTCAATGGTGATCACCACCGGTATTGGCTGGATGCTGGGCGACGTGAAGTTTGTTGGCCTGTTTTCAGCGCCGCCGTCGATTACGTCGGTAGTGGGTCAGGTTGATATCAAAGGCGCGTTTAACATTGGCATGGCAGGCGTGATTTTCTCGTTTATGCTGGTCAACCTGTTCGATTCGTCCGGCACGCTGATCGGCGTCACCGACAAAGCGGGACTGACCGATGAAACCGGCACCTTCCCGCGGATGCAGCAGGCGCTTTATGTCGACAGCATCAGTTCGGTGAGTGGCGCGCTGGCGGGCACCTCATCGGTGACCGCCTATATCGAGAGCACTTCGGGCGTGGCGATTGGTGGCCGTACCGGCCTGATGGCTGTGGTGACCGGCCTGCTGTTCCTGCTGGTGACCTTCCTGTCACCGCTGGCCGCGATGGTGCCCTCCTACGCTGCCGCGGGTGCGCTGATTTATGTGGGCGTGTTAATGACCGCCAGCCTGTCGCGCGTGCGCTGGGACGATCTGACCGAAGCGGTTCCGGCGTTTGTGACTGCCGCCATGATGCCCTTCAGCTTTTCCATCACCGAAGGGATTGCGCTGGGGTTCATTGCTTACTGTGTCATGAAGCTGGGCACCGGCCGCTGGCGTGAGATCAGCCCCTGCGTGGTGATTGTTGCGCTGCTGTTTGTGCTGAAGATTGTCTTTATCGACGCGCACTAAGCGCAGTCAGAGCCGCAACCTACCGGTTGCGGCTTTTTACATTTCAGGATGTCAGATTGCGCTCGCTGGGCAGACTGGTCAGCCGCAGGGCATGAGGCCCGATGTTGGGCTTACCCATCTCAATTTCACGTAATGCACGCCATTCAAAGTCGTTATCCATCTCCCACAGGTACAGCCGCTGCGTCGCAGACGACAGCGCACACGACCAGACCAGCATGGGTTCCGCATCACACACCACCTGAATGTCGGGATAGAGTGACGATCGCAGCCGACCGGCACCCGGCAGCAGCCGCAGCGAATCCAGTCCCCGATCGCCTTCTCCCGTCAGCTTGAGAATGCTCTGGCGTAACGTCCAGATCTGCGTCACCGCTTCCATGGCATCCTGCTGGGCATTAATCCAGGCGATTTCGCCCGACGTTAATCCCTGAATCAGCTGCGCCTGCGTCTGACGGCTCCGCGCATGCACAATCTCCATATCCAGACCGGCACGTCCACCCTCTTCAGCCAGCAGTACACCCACCGTATTGCCCGCATAGGCAATGCTGAAATCGGGCAGATCGCTGTCAGCAAACACGGGACGTCCGTTGCTCTGGATAATCAGGCGTGGCAGCTCTTGAATACCATAAACGCGCAGCATCAGCTGTGCCAGCAGGGTTCGCGCGGCAAGGAAACGTCCACGGCGTTTGTCAGCGAACTGCTGTGCCGTGTCGGTAATCGCCTGGGGAATGCACATCTCTTTAGCCGGGAAGCCGGGATCGCCCGTCCAGCGTACAAAATGACCAGCCATCTGTCGCTCCGTGAAAATGGTCAGATAATCATCAGAAACATTGTAGGAATTTTCCTACCTTATTGCACTCAGCAACAGCAAAGATTGGGTTAAATTCAGAATAGGATGATCAGGCAGCACAGGCTGGCGGGAATGGATCAGAGTTACGCGCCGCGAACCGAATCGCGACGCGGGCCGCATCAGGCGAAGCGGCTTGCCTGCTCAAAACTCAGACGCGGCAGGCGCGGATGCAGTTTTGATGCCTCACCGTAACCGAGGTTAATCAGCAGGTTAACCTGATACTGGCCGTCGGGGAAAAAGGCATCATTGACTTTGGCCGGATCGAAACCGGACATCGGACCGGCATCCAGACCCAGCGAACGGGCTGCCAGGATCAGGTAACCCGCCTGCAGGCTGCTGTTACGGAAAGCCGTCTCTTTCGCTGCTTCCGGGCTGCCGGTAAACCAGCTGCGCGCATCTGCATGCGGGAACAGCGCAGGCAGCTGCTCATAGAACTCACGGTCCCAGGCCACGATCACCGTAACCGGCGCGCTCATGGTTTTGTCCAGATTGCCGGACGAGAGGGCCGGTTTCAGCTTCTCTTTGCCTTCCGCTGAGGTGACGAAAACAAAACGCGCAGGCAAGCAGTTCGCCGAGGTCGGCCCCAGCGCCGTTAAGGTATAGAGCTGTTCCAGCAGGGCGTTATCGACCGGCTTATCCTGCCAGTAACTGTGGGTGCGGGCGTCATTAAACAGCGTATCCAGTGCGGCAGTGTCGAGCGGTGTACTCATGCAACTCTCCTTTTTCAGGCAAAAATTTCGCCTGACGGTGTTCACGTAGTGGGTTTGCGTGCGGCCCGACACGGCGGGATGAAGCGGGGTTCACTCACCGCGATCATAGCCGCACGTCAGATCGGCGCATCTACCGTTATACGACAACGCGGTGCCGCCGCAAAATAACATATCAGCAAGAATCAACGCAGAGGCGGGAATAACAGGGGAGGCAGCGAGACGGGAAATCAGGCCTGACAGCGCGATGCCGCCAGACCCGGAAAGCTATTTACCAATACAGAAGCTGGAGAAGATACGGCCCAGCAGATCGTCAGAGGTGAATTCACCGGTGATCTCGCTTAACGCCTGCTGAGCAACACGGAGCTCCTCCGCCAGTAACTCACCGGCCTGGGCACCGAGCAGTTGCGCTTTCCCCTGCTGTAAGTGTGTGGCCGCCAGCTCCAGCGCCTGCAGATGGCGACGACGCGCCAGGAAGCCACCTTCCATGTTGCCCGCGAAGCCCATGCTCTGCTTCAGATGATCCCGCAGCGCATCGACGCCCTCGCTGGTGCGTGCTGACAGGCGAATCAGTGAGTGACCGTTTACTTCTGTCAGGCCCAGCGCTTCACCGGTGACATCCGCCTTGTTGCGCACCACGGTAATTGGCAGCTCCGGCGGCAGACGGGAGACAAAATCGGGCCAGATAGCCGCCGCTTCGGTGGCATCGGTGGTGGTGCCATCTACCATAAACAGCACGCGGTCAGCCTGTTCAATCTCCTGCCAGGCGCGCTCAATGCCGATGCGTTCGACTTCGTCGCTGGCCTCTCGCAGACCGGCGGTATCGATAATATGCAGCGGCATGCCATCTATATGAATATGTTCACGCAGTACATCACGGGTGGTGCCCGCAATGTCCGTAACGATAGCGGCGTCACGGCCTGCCAGCGCATTCAGCAGGCTCGATTTGCCCGCATTAGGCCGGCCCGCAATCACCACCTTCATTCCTTCACGCAGCAGGCTGCCCTGACGCGCTTCGGCACGGACCGCATCCAGGTCCCCGATCACCATATTTAGCTGTGCTTCAATTCGGCCGTCAGAGAGGAAATCGATCTCTTCATCCGGGAAGTCGATAGCCGCTTCGACATAGATGCGCAGGTGAGTGAGCGCTTCCACAAGATGATTGACCCGGGTGGAGAACGCGCCCTGCAGCGAGTTCACGGCCGAACGCGCCGCCTGCTCAGAGCTGGCATCGATCAGGTCGGCAATCGCTTCGGCCTGCGCCAGATCGAGCTTATCGTTCAGAAACGCACGCTCAGAGAACTCACCCGGCTGAGCGATACGCACGCCCGGCAGCGCCACGATGCGCTTCAGCAGCAGATCGAGAATTACCGGGCCGCCGTGGCCCTGCAGCTCCAGCACATCTTCGCCGGTAAAGGAATTGGGGCCAGGAAACCACAGCGCAATGCCCTGATCCAGCACGCTGCCGTCGCTGTCAGTGAACGGCAGATAATCGGCGTATCGCGGCTTAGGCAGTTTACCCAGCAGCTGGCGGGCGACCTCTGCCGCCTGGGCACCGGAGACGCGCAGAATGCCGACGCCGCCGCGTCCGGGCGGTGTTGCCTGGGCAACAATGGTATCGCTGTGGCTCATAAATTTTCTCTCGCTACAAAAAACACAGGCGGTCGCTTTGACCGCCTGAGAATAGACTATTTTAGAGCGGGATGGCTCCCGCGCTGGATCGCTTACGCTTTCTTCTTGTCGCGGCTATGCAGACCACGTTTTTCCAGGCCGCGATAAATCAGCTGCTGCTGGAGAATGGTTACCAGGTTGCTGACGATGTAGTACAGCACCAGACCTGACGGGAACCACAGGAAGAACACGGTGAAGATCACCGGCATGTAAGTCATGATCTTCTGCTGCATCGGATCGGTCACGGTGGTCGGTGACATCTTCTGAATGAAGAACATGGTGATGCCCATCAGAATCGGCAGGATGTAGTACGGGTCCTGCGCTGACAGGTCATGGATCCACAGAATGAATGGCGCATGACGCAGTTCAACTGAGCCTGACAGCATATAGTAGAGCGCCAGGAAGATTGGCATCTGAATCACCAGCGGCAGACAGCCACCCAGCGGATTCACTTTCTCTGCTTTATACAGCGCCATCATTTCCTGGCTCTGCTTCTGCTTGTCATCACCCAGACGCTCACGCATCGCCTGAATCTTCGGCTGCAGCATGCGCATCTTAGCCATCGAGGTGTACTGCGCTTTGGTCAGCGGGTACATGATGCCGCGCACGATGAAGGTGATCACGATAATGGAGAAGCCCCAGTTACCGATGAAGCTGTGGATAAATTTCAACAGCTTGAACAGCGGCTGAGAGATAAACCACAACCAGCCGTAATCCACGGTCAGATCAAGGTGCGGCGCAATCGCGGCCATCTTGTCCTGAATTTCCGGGCCGACCCACAGCGTTGCACCCAGATTCTGCTGAGCGCCTGCAGCGATGGTGACCGGTGCAGATTTATAGCCAATCGCAGCCACGCCGTTACCCAGGTTGCTGGTGTAAAGGGTGTTGGTGCCTTCAGTACGCGGAACCCATGCAGTCGCAAAGTACTGCTGCAGCATCGCCACCCAGCCATTGCTGGTGGTTGCGTTCAGGTTCTCGTTGTCCGCGATGGTGTCGAATTTATACTTCTCATATTTCGACTCGCTGGTGGAGTAGGCCGCGCCACGGAAGGTGTGCAGAGCAAAGTTGTTGCTGCCGGTATCGCGATGCTTAGGCAGATCAATCGTCTGCTTCAGCTGGCCAAACAGTGACACTTCCAGCGGCTGCTGAGTGGTGTTGTTGACATGATAATCGACATTAACGGCATATTCGCCACGCTTGAAGATGAAGGTTTTGGTGTAAACCACGCCATTTTCAGCGGTATAGGTCATCGGCACACGCAGTTCGGACTGGCCATCAGCCATCTCGAAGTGATCCTGCGCAGTGGTGAACAGCGGACGCGCGCCGTTGTTCGGGTTATCCGGACCATTACGACCGGTTAAACCACTCTGAGCCTGATAAAGGAACGCTGGCGTTGTTTCAAGCAGCTGGAACGGCTGGTCTGAACCCAGTTTGTCCGGGAAAGTCAGCAGCTGTGCCTGTTCAACATCACCGCCGCGGGTGTTGATATTCAATGACAGGACATCAGTCTTAACGGTGATCGTCTGGCCCTGACCGCTGGCCGGTACACCCTGACTGGCGGTATCACCCGCTACGCTGTTGGTGCCCTGTGTGGTCTGCGTCTGCTGTGGCTGCGGAGCGTGGTCCGTCTGCCAGGCTTGCCAGATCATAAAGGTCACGAACAGAAAAGCGATGAGAAAGAGATTGCGTTGCGAATCCATCGTTAATGTTCTCTGGTATCAAAGGTTTTTGGCGGCACAGGATCGTCACCACCCGGGTTCAAAGGGTGGCATTTTAATACGCGTTTTAATGTCAACCAACTGCCTTTTATCAGGCCGAACCTGCGTAACGCCTCAATTCCGTAATGAGAGCAGGTCGGGTGAAACCGACAGTGTGGTCCCAGTAATGGACTGATACCGCGTTGATAGACGCGTATCAGGACGATCAGGAGCCGCGCGCCAGGCGACAGTGACGACGCCATAATTTCTCCAACGCTTCCGCCAGCATACGGTTATCCAGATCGGCAACCCCCTTCTTCGCGACCACCACGAAGTCCATCGACGGCAGTTCATGTTGACGCAGACGAAAGCTTTCGCGGGTCAATCGCTTGATCCGGTTGCGTTCATGAGCGCGTTTCACATGTTTTTTAGCGACGGTGAGACCGATGCGGGGATGCCCCAGCGCGTTAAGGCGGCCGAGAATAGTAATTTGCGGCGTGCCAGCCCGTTGTGGCTGCTGAAAGACGAAAGTGAAATGAGTGGGAGTTAACAAACGTAACTCCCTGGGAAATGCGAGCTTACCCATCAGGGTTAGCTTTATTACTTAGAAACGGTCAGACGAGCGCGGCCTTTAGCACGACGACGTGCCAGAACCTGACGACCATTTTTTGTTGCCATACGAGCACGGAAACCGTGTGAACGGTTGCGCTTCAGTACGGACGGTTGAAAAGTGCGTTTCATGGCGGTTTCTACCTAAACTTGAAAATTTTCACTGGATGACGCGTTTCGGGCCAGTAAATCGACCTACGCCTCAATGTGTCTTTAATAAAGAGGCGGGATTGTAATAATTGTACAGTCCCGAGTCAATTTACTTCGCGTGTTGTCGTGCCTGAAAACCCGCATACAGCCCGCTGAGACCCGACGTTGCGCCTTACAGCATAATGTCGGGTGAAGGATTATACGGGCTCCGTTCCAAAGCGCAAGGATCGTACGGGATCTTATTGCGATCGGCTTGCCGGATCCTGGGGATAAAATGAGATGTCGCCCGAAAATTTAGCGCATTGCGCCAGATCCCTGCTGGTTTTTCCCGCAACTGGCGTAAACTTCTTTGCGCGTCTCCGGCCTGTGGATAAAAAGGATCAAAACTGTGTAGAAAGGGAAGATCTCTGTCTCGCTTTGCGCTATGATCCGCCCTTCCGCTGACGATCCTCCGGTGATTGCAGGACGGGAAACCGCTGATAGCGGTCGCAGGCGCTTTCTTAGCGTCTGTGTCAAAAATGAACGTTTCTTAGAGTAACGCCTACTATTCTTTTCGAATTTGTACGAGTGGAGTCCGCCGTGTCACTTACGCTTTGGCAACAGTGTCTTGCCCGTTTGCAGGATGAGCTTCCTGCCACCGAATTCAGCATGTGGATCCGTCCACTGCAGGCTGAGTTAAACGACAATACGCTTGCCTTGTATGCTCCAAATCGCTTCGTACTCGATTGGGTCCGGGACAAATACCTTAACAGTATCAATGCACTGCTGAATGAATTCTGTGGTCCGAACGTGCCTGCGCTGCGTTTTGAAGTGGGTACGCGCCCGGTTCAGCAGCCAGCGGCAGCGGTCAGCCAGCCGGTGATGGCCAGCGTCAGCGCGCCCGTCATGCCCGTGCAGAGTCACATCCGTCCGGCCCCAACGCCGATCCTGCGTCCCAGCTGGGATAATGTCCCGGCACCAGCCGACGTCACCTATCGCTCGAATGTGAATAACCGTCATAACTTCGATAACTTTGTCGAGGGTAAATCCAACCAGCTGGCGCGCGCGGCGGCACGTCAGGTGGCGGATAATCCAGGCGGCGCTTACAACCCGCTGTTTCTGTATGGCGGCACCGGTCTCGGTAAAACGCACCTGCTGCACGCCGTAGGCAACGGCATCATTGCCCGTAAACCCAATGCAAAAGTGGTTTACATGCACTCCGAGCGCTTTGTACAGGATATGGTTAAAGCGCTGCAGAACAACGCGATTGAAGAGTTCAAACGCTATTACCGTTCTGTCGATGCGCTGCTGATCGATGACATTCAGTTCTTTGCGAATAAAGAGCGGTCGCAGGAAGAGTTCTTCCACACCTTTAATGCCTTATTAGAAGGCAATCAGCAGATCATCCTCACCTCGGATCGCTATCCAAAAGAGATCAATGGGGTGGAGGATCGTCTTAAGTCACGTTTCGGCTGGGGTTTAACGGTGGCGATCGAGCCGCCTGAGCTGGAAACGCGCGTGGCAATCCTGATGAAAAAAGCAGATGAGAACGACATCCGTCTGCCGGGCGAAGTCGCCTTCTTTATTGCCAAGCGTTTACGCTCTAACGTGCGTGAACTGGAAGGCGCGCTGAATCGCGTGATCGCCAATGCCAACTTTACCGGCCGGGCGATCACCATCGACTTCGTGCGTGAAGCGCTGCGCGATCTGCTGGCGCTGCAGGAAAAGCTGGTCACCATCGATAATATTCAGAAGACCGTGGCTGAGTACTACAAGATTAAGGTGGCGGATCTGCTCTCCAAGCGCCGTTCGCGCTCAGTAGCGCGTCCGCGCCAGATGGCGATGGCGATGGCAAAAGAGTTGACGAACCACAGCTTGCCAGAAATTGGCGATGCTTTTGGGGGTCGCGACCACACAACGGTGCTTCATGCCTGCCGCAAGATTGAGCAGCTGCGTGAAGAGAGCCACGATATCAAAGAAGATTTCTCTAATCTCATCAGAACATTATCTTCCTGACGCTATGAAATTTATTGTTGAACGTGAGCAGCTGCTGAAGCCGCTGCAGCAAGTAAGTGGCCCGCTGGGCGGTCGTCCGACACTGCCGATCCTTGGAAACCTGCTGCTGCAGGTAACGGAAGGGTCGCTGTTACTGACCGGTACCGATCTGGAAATGGAGATGGTCGCGCGCGTGGCGCTGACGCAGGCGCATGAGCCTGGCTCCACCACCGTGCCAGCGCGCAAATTCCTCGATATCTGTCGCGGATTGCCGGATGGCGCAGAAATTACGCTGGCGCTGGAAGGCGATCGCATGCTGGTTCGCTCTGGCCGCAGCCGTTTTTCGCTGTCGACCCTGCCCGCCAGTGACTTCCCGAATCTGGACGACTGGCAGAGTGAAGTTGAATTCACCCTGCCGCAGGCAACGCTGAAACGGTTGATCGAAGCAACTCAGTTCTCGATGGCGCATCAGGATGTGCGTTACTACCTCAACGGCATGATGTTTGAAACCGAAGGGGAAGAGCTGCGCACCGTGGCCACTGATGGTCACCGTCTGGCCGTTTGCTCTATGCCGATTGGTCAGGCGCTGCCGAGTCATTCGGTAATTGTGCCACGTAAAGGCGTGATTGAGCTGCTGCGTCTGCTGGATGGCGGCGAGAATCCGCTGCAGGTTCAGATTGGCGGCAGCAACATCCGGGCGCACGTCGGTGACTATATCTTCACCTCTAAGCTGGTTGATGGTCGTTTCCCCGATTATCGCCGCGTACTGCCGAAGAATCCCGACAAAGCGCTGGAAGCAGGCTGCGATCTGCTCAAACAGGCGTTTGCCCGTGCGGCGATCCTCTCGAATGAGAAGTTCCGCGGCGTTCGCCTCTATATCACTGA
>Ga0154005_100329_pt1 | contig 21806 bp, 18 predicted proteins | sample TSFL089MetaG_FD_104698 | JGI IMG/M metagenome (GOLD analysis project Ga0154005, IMG submission 104698) | Attine ant fungus gardens microbial communities from Florida, USA - TSFL089 MetaG | ecosystem: Host-associated > Fungi > Mycelium > Unclassified | place: USA: Florida, Lake Talquin State...
AAATCTTCGCGGCGCTCACGACGCTCGTCTTTCGCTTTAACCATCGGTGATGCTTCAGTTACCGCGTTTTTAACGCGCATAACCATGCTGCGGATAACGGCGTCGTTGAAGCGGAAGTTCGTTTCCAGCTCGTCAATCACTTCCTGCGGCGCTTCTACGTTCATCAGAACATAGTGTGCTTTGTGCAGTTTGTTGATTGGGTAAGCCAGCTGACGGCGGCCCCAGTCTTCCAGACGGTGGATCGTGCCTTCTGCACCAGTGATAGCACCAGTGTAACGCTCGATCATGCCAGGAACCTGTTCGCTCTGGTCAGGATGAACCATAAATACGATTTCGTAATGACGCATCGAAATTGCTCCTTACGGATTATTCAGCCTCCTGTCGGGGTCAACCGCGGCCCATGGAAGCAAGGAACGTTATAGGCTGTGTCCCACAAAGGTTCGCTGTGACGAGCGCTTGTGGGACACAGCCTGAGAATGCGGCTGAAAAATTGACGCGTAATCATACTGGCGACGGTCCCCGAACTCAAGCGCACATTTAAACAAATTGCCGGCAGCGTGCCAGATACCGTGGCTTTTTGTGCTAATGATGTGAATACAGCGGGTTAATACCGCTTTGTTCAAAAACGCTGACAGAGAGGTTCAGAGGAACGATCTGGCGATAATATGCTCAGTCGCTAAACTGAATAAAGACGCGACGGTTCGCTTAGTGGCGTCATTGAGAGTGTGTTCCCTGAAGTGAGGAGTCGGGCATGAAAACGTTCGTCATCGCCACTTTACTGGGTCTCTTCCTGTCTCCACCCGCTCTTGCCAGCTATGCTGACTGTGCGCAGCAGATGAGAAGTCACAGCAGCGAAGCGGCATCGGGTTATGTCTACGTTAACCGGCTGGATACGCCGGAAAGAAACCCGGTTAATGCGCCTGCCAGAACAGCAGAAAAATCGTCTGCACACTGGTAAGGGCCGGTAAGTTTACGGGCGGCAGAGTCCTTCTCCGCCCGTTCATCGTTTAAAGCTGATTTTTAAAAAAACTGACCAGCGCCGTTAAAGCGGATGGGGTGATCTTGTGACCAATCTGCTTTTCTGACAGTGAGGTCAGATGCTGGGCCAGCCCGTTTTCACGCAGTGCGCGCTCCAGTCGTACGCTCTCCGCCCAGGGCACCACCTCATCCGCCTCGCCATGCCACAACAGCAACGGACGGTTTGACAGTGCCTCCAGATGGTTGCAGGGATCATAGTCCGCCAGCGGGGCCATGCGGGCCACAAACTGCGCCTTTTGCTCCGGCGTGTCAGCCACCAGCGGCGGAAACAGCGACTCGCTGAGCTGCATAAAATAGCCCGATCCCATCATGCAGGCGACGCTCTGAATCTGCGGATAACGTGCCATCGCACCCAGCGCCGTCATGCCGCCCATTGACGCACCCGCCACCGCGAAATGTCCGTCAGCGATCAGACTCTTATTACGCAGCGCAGTCTCCAGCAGCGGCAGCTCATCAATGTTCTGCTTCAGAATCTCCCAGAAGCGCCCCAGCCGTGCTTCGGCGTCACCGTGATAACGCGCGCCGTGCAGCTCGGCATCCGGCATGACTGCCCGAAATCCCGCCTGCGCCAGCGCAACGGCGAAGTAGGCGTAGACCTCTTTTGATGAGGTGAAGCCGTGATAAAACAGTATGGTCGGCAGTGGCTGATGTCGCTGTCCGGCAGGCGTAGCATGCAGGCATTCGATACCGGCCAGCGTTTCTGTGGTGAGTTCAATCATGGTCTCTCCTGAGCAGGGGCAAGGCGTGCCGTTCAAGTGTACGTTCTGCGGGTTAATTTGCGAAATTCCCCGCTGCGCTTAGTTATGCTTTTCCACGCTAAACTTTTTCCGCAGCGTGCCGTTGATCGTGTATTCCCCTAACTTGATCAAAGGTAATTTATGAAGCGTCTCTCTCTCAGCGGACTGAGTCTCGGAGTTAAGCTGTCTGTACTGACGTCTCTCAGCGTAGCGCTGCTGTTACTGGTACTGACACTGACTCAAAGCCACAACGCCTCGCGCCAGCTGGAAAATCTCGCCATTGATGACATGCACAATCAGGTGCAGGGCATCAGTGAAATGGTCACGATGTTCAATGCCACTCTCACCGAAGAGGTGTCTCATTACACCAGCCTCTTTACCAGCTTTCTGCCTAAGCGCTTTAGCCTGGATGAAAGCTCGCGGGTACAGGTCGGTGCCTTTTCGACGCCCGTGCTGCGCGCCGGGTTAAAAACGCTGAACCTCGACCAGAGCGCCGTAGACGATTTCACCGAACGTACCGCCGCCGTGGCGACCATTTTTGTGCGCGACGGCGACGATTTTATCCGTATTTCCACCTCCCTGAAAAAGCAGGATGGCAGCCGCGCGATTGGTACGCAGCTTGACCGCACAGGTGCCGCCTGGAAAAGCGTTCATCAGGGCGAGGTGTATCAGGGGCTGGCCACGCTGTTCGGCCACCGTTACATCACCCAGTATCAGCCAGTAAAAGATGAGAGTGGCAAGGTCGTCGCCATCCTGTTTGTCGGCGTAGGCATTGATAAGCAGTATGCCCTGATGCGCGAGAAGATTCTGGCACGCCGGCTGGGCGACAGCGGCCATTTCTATGTGCTCAACGGCACGCCCGGCAAGAATCAGGGCGAGTATCTGTTCGATCAGCACAACGAAGGGAAACGGCCAGACTGGGATGACGCGACACTGCAGCCGCTGCTGACGCAGCCGCAGGGCATGCAGCAGGTGGAGATCAACGGTGAGCAGCAGATGCTGGCATGGCAGCAGTTGCCGGGCTGGAACTGGGTGATTACCGGTGAAGTTAACCGTGCCAGCCTGCTCGCCCCGATTACCCACAGCCGTAATCTGTTCCTGATTACCGGACTGATTCTGGTGGTGATCTTCGCGCTGGGCTTTGTCTGGTACAGCCGTCGGGCGATTACCCGTCCGCTGCAGCAGGTGATCCATCTGGCGGAGCAGTATGCCGCCGGAAATCTGCAGGTCCATATGGATACCCGCCGTCGTGATGAAGTCGGTCAGTTGATTATTGCGATTAACGGCATTGGCGATGGGCTGGAAAAAATCGTCGGCCAGGTGCGTGGCGCAGCGCAGGAGATCAGCGACGGCACGGACACCATCGCGGCCAGCAGCCATAACATCAGTGAGCAGATCGGGCGTCAGGCCAGCAGCGTGGAGCAGACCTCAGCCAGCATGGAGCAGTTTGGTGCCACGGTCGAACACACTGCTGACAGCCTGCGTCAGGCGATGTCACTGGTGGCCGAAGCCAGCGATATCGTCAGTCATGGCAGCCAGACGGTGGTGCGCTCGGTCAACACCATGTCAGCCATTAAGGTGTCATCGCAAAGCATTGCGGATATCACCCATGTGATTGAGTCGATCGCCTTCCAGACCAATATTCTGGCCCTGAATGCGGCCGTTGAAGCGGCCCGAGCCGGTGAACAGGGCCGTGGCTTTGCCGTGGTGGCCGCAGAAGTGCGTGCGCTGGCACAGCGTTCCGCGCAGGCCGCCAAGGAGATAGATGGACTGATTGCCACCTCCATCACCAATGTGGCGGAGGGCCACCAGCTCTCTGAGCAGACGCGCGATGCGATGACCGACATTGTGACCCACATCGAACAGGTGCAGGCGCTGATGGGCGAGATCAACGTGGCAGCACAGGAGCAGGCGGCGGGTATCGGCCAGGTGAATCTGGCGATGAACCAGATCAGCCAGGCGACCCATCAGAACAGCGAACTGGTGGCACAGGCAGAAAACAGCGCACAGAACCTGAGTGATAAAGGGCATCACCTGACCCAACTGGTCAGCGTTTTCAGCCTTAAATCCTGACGTCATTCAGGACGATGACATACACTTACTGTTTCGTCCTGAACAGGGGTTTTGCTATGCGTTCCGCTTACTTACTGATAATAAGTCTGTTGCTGGCAGGCTGTTCTGCGCTTGAAACCACGCCCAAAGCCCCGCCTGCGCCAACCCAACAGGCGCAGGAGATTTCACGGGCACAGAGTGGCGGTTTGCCGAAGCTGGGTAACATTACCGTTAACGTGCATGGCTCACCGGATGATGCCCAGCGGGCCATCGCCGCTCAGGCTAATCAGGCTGGCGCGGCTTACTATCAAATTGTGATGCTGAGCGAAACGGTGATGCCCGGTTTATGGTACGCCAGCGCGATTCTGTACGGTGCCTCACCGGCCACAGGCACGGGCCAGTAACCGGTCAGTCACTGCAGCCTCAGACGGGTGCGAACCGCGCTGGTCGAGCCACTGCTGGCACCACGCATCAGCCAGGGGTGGCTCACTGTATTTCAGTAGCTGAGCGCCTGTCGCCAGCTGCAGCAGCGTGTGGGTGACGTCGCGCGCCTGCTCTTCGGGAACGTTCTTGAGCCTCAATCGCAGCTGACGCCAGCGCGTATCGAAATGCCGATTACTCCCTTTTACCGCCTCAAACTCCTGACTCAGCATCTCGGTCACCTCTGCATGGCGGCTGAGTACGCGCAGCACGTCAAGACACATTACATTGCCCGATCCTTCCCAGATGCTGTTGACCGGCATGTCACGATAGAGGCGCGGCAGCTCACTCGCTTCGCAGTAGCCGATGCCCCCCAGCACTTCCATCGATTCCGCCACAAACGGCGCACCCGCTTTGCAAATCACATATTTTGCCGCTGGCGTGAATAAGCGGGCAAAGGCGACCTCATGCGGTTTGGCCGGTTGTGACCAGGCACGAGCCAGACGCATCAGCAGGGCAGTTTGCCCCTCAAGCTGCAGCGCCTGCTGTGCCAGAACCTGCCGCATTAGCGGCTGATCCACCAGATTTTTCCCCATGACCTGACGCTGATGAGCATGCCAGAGCGCCACCGAGAAGGCGCGCCGCATCTGACCATGACTGCCGAGCGCGCAGTCAAAGCGCGTCATACCGGCCATTTTCAGGATCAGCCGTACGCCTTCGCCCTCCTCCCCCAGCAGCCAGCCGGTCGCGTCGCGAAACTCCACTTCGCAACTGGCATTTGAGCGATTGCCCAGCTTATCTTTGAGCTGCTCAAGCTGGATGGCGTTACGTGACCCGTCGGGCAACAGGCGCGGCAGGAAAAAGCAGCTTAGTCCCTCGGGCGTCTGGGCCAGGACCAGATGCGCATCACTCTGCGGCGCTGAGAAAAACCACTTGTGGCCGGTCAGCCGCCAGGCTTCACCCGGGCCTCGTGCGCCCAGCGGCTCGGCACGGGTGGTGCTGGTAAGCAGATCGCTGCCGCCCTGCTTTTCTGTCATGCCCATCCCGATCAGCAATCCGCGTTTCTGGTCGCCGGGTTGTGCGTGCGTGTCGTAGCGATCGCTGAGCAGCGGATCGAGCCAGCTTTCAAACGCGGCGGGCAGATAAGCCTGCAGCAGCGGAATGGCGGCGTGCGTCATGGTCACCGGGCAGAGCGTACCCGCATCTACCTGTGCGTGCAGAATAAAGCGTGCAGCGCGCGCTACGCTGGCCTGTTCACGCACCGTCGGTTGCCAGCTAAGATTGTGCAGACGACTGGCGCAGACGCCCTGCATCAGCAGGTGCCAGGCAGGATGAAAGCGAACCTCATCCAGGCGCACGCCACGGGCATCGTAGCGCAGCAGTTCAGGCGGTTCAGCGTTGGCGAGCCGCCCCAGCTCCAGCGACTCGGCGCTGCCCAGCTGGCGGCCGACTGACGCCAGCCATTCCCCATCCCATCCGGCGCCTTCGCGTGACAGTGCCTCGCCAAGCGGCGTGTCGGACAGGAACAGGTTACTGTTGCTCAGAGGATGGGGCTGATTAAAAACGGTGTGTGTTGTCCAGGTCATAACCACTCCTCGCGGATGTCACTCACTAAGTATACCCGTCGTCTTTCAAGCTGCATTTTTGTTGGCTGCGTTCACTCACCCGAATCACTTACTCATGTAAGCTCATCGGGATTCGTTCTCTTGCCGCCTCAATGCAACCCGAAATCCTTTGGGTATATACGAATGACGCGCAGTTATGCCTGGTACAGAAACTAATTTGTGGCGAGGATCACATCGGGGATCAGGCGTTGCGCTGACGCACCGCTTCAAACAGGCAGACACCGGTTGCGACCGAGACGTTGAGTGAAGAAACACTGCCCGCCATCGGAATGCTGATCAGCTCATCACAATGCTCGCGGGTCAGACGACGCATGCCTTCGCCTTCCGCACCCATCACCAGTGCCATCGGACCGGTCATTTTGCTCTGGAAGACGGTATGATCCGCTTCCCCTGCGGTGCCGACCACCCAGATGTTGTACTCCTGCAGCAGGCGAAGTGTACGCGCAAGGTTAGTAACGCGAATCAGCGGCACATTCTCTGCCGCACCGCTGGCCACTTTTTTGGCCGTGGCATTCAGGGGAGCAGAGCGATCTTTCGGCACAATAATCGCATGAACACCCGCCGCATCGGCGCTGCGCAGGCAGGCACCCAGGTTGTGCGGATCGGTAACCCCATCCAGCACCAGCAGGAAAGGCTTCTCCAGGCTCTGCAGCAGATCCGGCAGGTCGCCTTCCTGATACTGACGACCCGGTTTTACCCGCGCCACGATGCCCTGATGCACACCGCCTTCAACCTGGCTGTCGAGCCACTTACGCTCGGCCAGCTGAATCACGATCCCCTGAGCTTCCAGCGCGGCGACCACGGGTTGCAGGCGACGATCGTCGCGGCCTTTGAGGATAAAGACTTCCTGGAAACGTTGTGGATCACGTTCCAGCAGCGCCTGCACGGCATGGATACCAAAAATAATTTCGCTCATCGATCTGCTCAGTGGTTGGAAATGAATAAATGACCGCCCTTTCTGCGGAGAGAAAGGGCGGGTACGCGCATCCTGTTACGCTCAGCCTTCAGGCTCAGCTTTTTTTCTGGCGCGCTTCGCCCGGGTGGCGGCGGCGATTTTACGGGTTTTTTCCGAGACGTTTTTACTTTTTTTCTCGGTATTGGCCGCGGCAGGTTTGCCCTTGTCACCCCGGAATGCAGCATCCGGCTCGAAGTTGGACTTTTTGTTCACGTTACGACGACGCTTAGCTGGCGCGTTGTCTTCACGCTTCGCCCGATCACGCGCGGTTTTACCTTCACCACGCACCTGACGCTGGCTGGAGATAAGAGCAAAGTCGATTTTACGCTCGTCCATATGGACCGCCTCAACACGCACTTCAACGGTGTCACCCAGACGATAAGTGCGGCCGCCCGATTCACCGATCAGACGCTGACCTACCGGATCAAAGCGGTAGTAATCGTTGTCGAGGGTTGAAACGTGCACCAGACCATCGATGAACAGATCGCTCAGGCGGACAAAGAAGCCAAATCCGGTCACGCTGGAGATGACGCCGTTGAAGACGTTGCCGACCTGATCCTGCATGAAGTCGCACTTGAGCCAGTCCGCGACGTCGCGGGTTGCTTCATCGGCGCGACGTTCGGTCAGGGAACAGTGCAGACCCAGCTGCAGCATCTCCGGCATCTCGTAGTGATAGCCGCCGGTTGCTGTCGTCATATCTTTGGCGACATTGCGCTCCTTCGGCATCAGGTATTTGATGGCGCGTTGTACCAGGCCTTTACCTTCATCCTGCTCTTTTGCCAGCAGATATTTAATGGCGCGGTGCAGCGTCAGATCCGGGTAGCGGCGAATTGGCGAAGTAAAGTGCGCATACGATGAGAGTGCCAGACCAAAGTGACCGCGGTTTTCCGGATCGTATACCGCCTGCTTCATCGAACGCAGCAGCATGGTTTGCAGCATTTCTGCATCAGGACGATCGGCAACCTGCTTCAGCAGCGCCGCATAATCCACAGGCTGCGGTTTGTTGCCGCCTGGCAGAGTCAATCCCAGTTCGTTGAGCACGGTACGGAAGCTCTTGATGCTCTCATCGGTCGGGCGATCGTGATCGCGGAACAGTGCCGGTTCCTGATTTTTCTCAACGAAGCGTGCTGAGGCGATGTTCGCCAGGATCATGCACTCTTCGATCAGCTTGTGGGCGTCATTACGTGACGTGCGCTCAACCCGTTCAATACGGCGCTCGGCGTTGAAGATGAACTTCGCCTCTTCCGTTTCAAACGAGATACCGCCGCGCTCTTCACGTGCAGCGTCCAGTACCTGGTAGAGGTTGTGCAGCTCTTCAAGATCTTTGACCAGCGGTGCATACTGCTGACGCAGCTCTTTGTCGCCCTGCAGGATGTTCCAGACTTTGTTGTAGGTCAGACGCGCATGGGAGTTCATCACCGCTTCGTAATGCTTAAAGCCGGTGAGCTTACCTTTGGTCGAAATGGTCATCTCGCACACCATACAGAGTCGATCGACCTGCGGGTTAAGCGAGCATAAACCATTCGACAGCACTTCCGGCAGCATCGGCACAACCTGCGACGGGAAGTAGACTGAGGTGCCGCGCTGATGCGCTTCGTCATCCAGTGGCGTACCCGGACGGACGTAATAGCTCACATCGGCGATAGCGACCCACAGACGCCATCCGCCACCGCGTTTTTTCTCGCAGTAGACCGCATCATCAAAGTCACGGGCATCTTCACCATCAATGGTGACCAGCGGCAGTTTGCGCAGATCGACGCGGCCTTTTTTGGCCTCTTCCGGGACTTCTTCTTTCAGCTTGCTGACCTGAGCTTCCACTTCTGGCGGCCAGGTGTGCGGAATTTCATGGGTACGCAGCGCCATATCAACGGCCAGGCTGGTGCCCATGTCATCGCCCAGAATCTCAGCCACTTTACCGATCGCTTTGGTGCGGCGGTTCGGACGCTGGACCAGCTCAACCACCACCACGGAACCCATGCGGGCATTCATCGTCTCTTCAGGCGGGATGAGGATATCAAAACTCAGGCGACTGTCGTCCGGTACCACGAAGCCGGCACCGGCATCGGTAAAGTAGCGGCCAACGATCTGATTGTTACGTGGTTCCTGCACGCGGACCACGCGCGCTTCGCGGCGGCCTTTGCGATCGGCACCCAGCGGCTGCGCCAGGATTACATCACCATGCATACAGAATTTCATCTGTTCTGCGGAGAGGTAGAGGTCATCTTTCTGACCTTCTGCCCGCAGGAAGCCGTAGCCATCACGATGGCCAATGACTTTACCGCGCAGGAGATCAAGACGTTCTGGCAGCGCATAGCATTGACGGCGGGTGAACACCAGCTGACCATCACGCTCCATGGCGCGAAGGCGGCGACGCAGCGCCTCAAGGTGCTCTTCTTCGTGCAGATTCATCTCTTCAGCCAGCTCTTCACGGCTGGCTGGTTTTTCACGTTTTTCTAACAGCGCCAGAATAAATTCACGGCTTGGAATAGGGTTTTCGTATTTTTCAGCTTCTCTATCCTGAAAAGGATCTTTTGACATAGCGGTTCCTCCGATGTCATTTAATATTTATTTCCGCCGGCGATTTGGACAGGATGATTTCATAAAGTGGTGTATTTCCTTCGACCAAATCTGCCAGCGTATAGCTATCCAGCTCCTGCAAAAAGCGCTGCACTGCATCGTGCAGTGCCTGCTTCAGACGGCAGGCTGGTGTGATGGAACAGGAGGCGCAGTCCACTAATTGTAGCGGTTCCATCTTGCGTACCACGTCGCCAATAACTATCTGACGAGGCGGCATACCCAGGCGAATGCCCCCATTTTTACCACGTGTTGCGGCAACGTAGCCCGCTCGGCTCAGCTGATTGATGATTTTGACCATATGATTACGGGACAAACCATAGGTATTTGTCACTTCCGTAATATTGGTCTGCTGACCTTCAGGCAACGCTGCCAGATAAATCAGCGCCCGTAAGCCATAATCAGTAAAACTCGTGAGCTGCACAGTAACCTCAGTGAACCTTCAGGCGTGGCATTGCATTATTCGCCCTGTGATTGATGTCAGAATTAAATCGGATCGTCATTCGATTAGCTACGATGATAAACCAGAGTCTGATTTGCCGTGCGTTTTTTTAAGCCAGCACAAGGTTTGACAAGCGAAGGGAGGTAAAGTGGCATCAAAGAGTGGAAAAACAAGGGCCGGACAGCGTCCGGCCTGAATGATTATGCGTCGAATGGATCGCGCAGAATCATCGTTTCACTGCGGTCTGGACCGGTTGAGATAATATCAATCGGCACACCCGTTACCTCTTCTACACGCTTAATGTAGTCGCGTGCAGCCTGAGGCAAACCTTCCAGCGTCTTCACGCCAAATGTAGTCTCGCTCCAGCCTGGCAGGGTTTCGTAGATCGGCTCAATGCCTTCCCAGTTCTCTGCCGCCAGTGGCGTAGTAGTCACTTCACGGCCATCAGGCATACGGTAAGCAACACAGATTTTCACCTCTTTCAGGCCATCCAGCACGTCCAGTTTGGTCATGCAGAAACCTGACAGGGAGTTGATCTGAACCGCGCGGCGAACCGCGACCGCATCCAGCCAGCCGGTACGACGACGACGTCCGGTGGTCGCACCAAACTCATTGCCCTGCGCACAGAGGAATTCGCCGGTTTCATCGAACAGCTCAGTCGGGAATGGACCTGCGCCCACGCGGGTTGAGTACGCTTTCACAATACCCAGCACGTAGTCGACATAGCGCGGACCAATGCCTGAGCCGGTTGCCACGCCACCTGCGGTCGTGTTGGACGACGTCACGTACGGATAAGTTCCGTGATCGATATCCAGCAGCGTACCCTGCGCGCCTTCAAACATAATCAGATCGCCACGCTTACGCGCGCTGTCCAGCAATTCTGAAACGTCAACCACCATGCCAGTGAGGATGTCAGCGACTTCCATCACATCGCTCAGCACTTTGTCGAAGTCCACTGCCGGCTCTTTGTAGTACTCAACCAGCTGGAAGTTGTAGAAATCGACCACTTCTTTCAGCTTGGCAGCAAAGGTTTCTTTGTTGAACAGGTCGCTGACGCGCAGTGCACGACGGGCGACTTTGTCTTCATAAGCAGGACCGATGCCACGACCGGTAGTACCAATCGCTTTGGCACCACGGGCACGTTCACGCGCCATATCCATCGCAACGTGATATTGCAGAATCAGCGGACAGGCTTCAGAAATCAGCAGACGTTCACGTACCGGGATCCCGCGCGCTTCCAGGCCTTTCATCTCTTTCATTAAGGCTTCAGGAGAAAGCACTACGCCGTTACCGATAATGCTGGTGACGTTATCGCGCAGAATGCCAGAGGGGATCAGGTGGAGGACGGTTTTTTCACCGTTGATGACAAGCGTGTGGCCCGCATTGTGGCCGCCTTGATAACGCACAACGTAATTCGCGCGCTCAGTCAGAAGGTCTACAATCTTACCTTTACCTTCGTCACCCCATTGGGTGCCCAGTACGACGACGTTCTTACCCATTTCTCAAAATCACCGATTGCTTAAAAAAGGATTCTACCATCTGATCCCATGGTTTTCAGCACTTTTAGCATACGATTGCGCGCTTTTTTGCCTGAGTTTTGATCACTACAACATGTTGGGGATAATGGCGCGAAGAGGCACAATTTAGCCGGTCTTAACCCTGGTATCAGAGGTTGCCATGCAGGCTGAGCATGCAGTAAATCACCATGCCCGCGACCACCAGTCCGCCGCCAAAGCGATGCAGCAGACGGTCGGGTAAGCGGGTCATCGTCAGGATCATGCGTCGCCAGGCGCGTGGCATAAACATCGGTCCCAACCCTTCCAGCACTAATACCAGCGCCAGTGCCATCCAGATGCTTGTTTTCATCTTGCTACCCAAAAAAAAGGCCGACAACATTGTCGGCCCACAGGTTATATCAGTTCTTAACGTGTCGCGTTAGAGGGCGCCTTCATATATCGGAAGAAGTCGCTATCCGGGCTTAACACCATCACATCCTGATTTTCATTAAAGCTGTTTTCATAGGCACGCAGGCTACGAATAAAGGCGTAGAAGTCAGGATCTTTGCTGAACGAATCCGCAAACAACCGCGCCGTTTCTGCATCACCGTCACCGCGAGTGATCAGGGCTTCACGCTGGGCTTCAGCCAGCGTACGCGTCACCTGATAATCGGCCTGAGCACGCAGTTTTTCTGCCTCTTCCTGACCCTGTGAACGCTGACTACGCGCTACGGCTTCACGCTCAGCACGCATACGGTTGAAGATTGCATCGGACACTTCGGTCGGCAGGTTGATCTGCTTGATGCGCACATCCACAACCTGAATACCCAGTGCTGCCATGCTGTTCGGATTCGGCGCTGGCTCGCTGCTGTTGGTTTCACGCTCTACACGGGCTGCTGCGCTGGCAATCGCATCATCAGCCGCAGGCGTGGCGATTTCGTCATCGCTGCCCGCAGAACCGGTATTCAGCGCGTCACGCACATCGGTGGTCAGGCGACCACGGGAATCTGTGACGATATCCTTCACATCCAGACGACCCATTTCAGAACGCAAACGGTCACTGAACTTACGTTTCAGCAGCACTTCTGCCTGAGAAACATCACCGCCACCGGTTGCCAGGTAGTAGCGACTGAAATCGCTGATACGCCATTTGATGTAGGAGTCCACGATCAGATCTTTCTTCTCTTTGGTGACGAAGCGATCGGCCTGGTTATCCATAGTCTGAATGCGTGCATCCAGCGTTTTAACCGTTTCCAGGAAAGGGATCTTAAAATGCAGACCCGGCTCAAACACCTGGGGTTTGTTTTCGCCGTCGCGCAGGACTTTACCGAAGCGCAGAACAATGCCCCGCTGCCCTTCCTGCACCACAAACAGCGACGCATAGAGCGCCACCAGCACGACAATGATTAAAAATACTATTGGCTTACGCATCGATTACTCTCTCCCTTCGCGCTGGCTGTCGCTGCGCTGAGCATTCGCCCGACGCTGATCCATAATATTGTCCGGACTGTATGACGACGTGTCATTGCGGCTGGCGTTGCGATCGGAGGTGGCTGGCAGCGAAGAACTGTTACCGCCTTTCTGACCATTCTGACCCGATGTCGCCTGACCGCCACGCATCAGCTGATCCAGCGGCAGCATCATCAGGTTGTTACCCCGATCGTTAACCAGTACTTTGCGGGTATGGCTCAGCACACGTTCCATGGTCTCGATATAGAGACGCTCTTTGGTGATTTCAGGCGCGGCTTTATACTCCGGCAGAATCTTGGCGAAACGCGCCACTTCACCCTGTGCTTCCAGAACGGTACGCTCTTTGTAAGCGCGCGCTTCTTCCAGAATACGTTGCGCCTGGCCATTAGCACGAGGCTGAACTTCGTTGGCGTAAGCTTCTGCTTCACGAACATACTGTTCGCGGTTTTCACGTGCGGCAATCGCATCATCAAACGCAGACTTCACCTCTTCCGGCGGACGGGCAGCCTGGAAGTTGACGTCCAGCACCGCGATCCCCATGTTATAAGGGCGAATTGTTTCATCGATTTCACGCTGGGTGTCGCTACGCACCACGGTACGGCCTTCGGTCAGAATGCGGTCCATGGTAGAACGACCAATCACGCCGCGCAGCGCACTGTCAGTGGCCTGGCGCAGGCTGTCATCCGCGCTGGTCACGGCATAAAGATAACGTTCCGGATCGGTCACGCGATACTGCACGTTCATTTCCACGCGCACGACGTTTTCATCTGAGGTCAGCATCACGCCAGAAGCCGCCAGTTCACGCACTGCTTCAACGTTAACCGCGCGTACCTGATCAACAAATGTCGGTTTCCAGTTCAGACCGGGCTCAACCAGGTGACTGAACTTACCGAAGCGCGTTACCACGCCACGTTCCGCTTCTTTGATGGTGTAGAAACCGCTTGCAGCCCAGATGACTACAGCAGCAACAGCCACGATGCCAACGATTTTGCCACCGCTGCCGGAGCCGCGCTGACCGTTGTCGCTCTGTTTGCCACCGCCCAGTCCACCAAGCTTCTTGCTCAGCTTACGGAAGATATCATCCAGATCAGGAGGCCCGGATTCCCGTCCTCCCTTATTTCCCCCAGAGTTGCCGCCTTGATTATTGCTGCTTCCCCACGGGTCGCGGTCCTGTCCGTTATTTCCGGGCTGATTCCACGCCATGTCTCTACTCCATTTATTGTAATTACGGTTTTTACCCTTCATCTTTCGGATTGCAGCGGTACTGGCTGCCTTCGCTCACCCCATTCACTTACCTGCGTAAGCGCCCGGGGATTCACTCAGTTGCCGCCTTGCTGAAATCCGAAATACCCGGGTAAATCCTGCGTATTCAGGCCTGCAACGAAAGTGCGACAATCTTCAATTTTTAAGGTAAATGCGTTTGGGCAATATCAAACAATGTAACTGGTCAGCGACGGTTCCTGTTTACATAAACGCATCCACTCAATGATGGGCATACGTATCTGCAATCCTACACTGCCGTCTTCTTCATTCCACTCTTTCTCAATCGCCTGCAACTGATAGAAACGGCTGCGAAGTCGCCCCGCCTCCGGTGGCAGACGTAACGCGTGCTGGGCAATTTCCCCTGACAGGCGCTCGGACAAAGCCTGCCACAGCAACGGAATGCCTGCACCGGTCTGGGCGGAAAGCCAGACGCGGATGGGCAGGTTCTCTTCGTTGCGATCGATACGCGGTTCGAATCCGTCGAGCATATCGATTTTATTCATGACCAGTAAGGTCGGAATTTCGTCCGCTTCAATCTCTTCCAGTACGGCATCAACGGCGGCGATATTTTCCGTAACGCGAAGATCGGCACCATCAATCACGTGCAGTAACAGCGTCGCCTGACGTGTCTCCTGCAGCGTGGCTTTAAATGCGGCAACCAGATCGTGAGGAAGATGGCGAATAAAGCCGACCGTGTCCGCCAGAACCACGTCTCCGACATCGGCAACATTCAGACGACGCAGTGTGGGGTCAAGTGTCGCAAACAGCTGGTCTGCGGCAAAGACGTTGGCAGAGGTCATAGCGTTAAAGAGGGTCGACTTGCCGGCGTTGGTGTAACCCACCAGCGAAACAGTTGGCACATCCGCTTTAGCACGAGACTGTCGTCCCTGCTCACGCTGTTTTTCAACCCGCTCAAGACGAGACAGGATCTGACTGATACGTCCGCGCAGAAGACGGCGGTCGGTTTCTAACTGTGTTTCACCCGGGCCACGCAAGCCGATCCCGCCTTTCTGACGTTCAAGGTGCGTCCAGCCACGTACCAGACGTGTCGCAAGGTGACGTAGCTGCGCCAGCTCAACCTGCAATTTACCTTCGTGGGTACGCGCGCGTTGGGCAAAAATATCCAGAATAAGACCAGTGCGATCAATGACACGGCATTCGCACAGGCGCTCGAGGTTTCTTTCCTGAGCGGGCGTAAGGGCATGATCGAATAATACGACCGATGCTCCAGTTGTTTTTACCGCATCGGCAATTTCAACGGCTTTTCCTTCACCGACAAAATACTTGGGGTGTGGCGCTTTACGGCTGCCAGTAACCACTTGCAGCGCCTCAACGCCAGCAGAAGAGACCAGAGTTTCAAACTCCTGTAAATCTTCTACTTCTTTGTCTTGGGAGAACCAGATGTGTACCAGTACGGCCTGCTCACCGGCATCATAACGGTCAAACAAGCTATAACCTCGCTAAATAAAAGACCAGGACGGAAAACCTCTGTTCTCCGTTCCTGGCTGTACGGCGACGCGTTATTCTGCGTTATCACCGTCTTGTTGTGGCTGTGGCTGCGCAGATGTGTTGCTGCCACCATGATGGTAATTGTTGCTGCCGCCACCGGTATTATTGCTATGGTGAGAAACCGGGCGCGAAGGAACAACGGTAGAAATGGCGTGCTTATAAACCATCTGGCTTACCGTGTTTTTCAACAAAATGACGAACTGATCAAATGACTCAATCTGACCCTGCAGCTTAATACCGTTAACCAGATAAATCGAAACCGGAACACGTTCACGACGCAATGCGTTCAAAAACGGGTCTTGTAATGATTGCCCCTTAGCCATTCTATCTTTTCCTTATATGCTTGTTGTTTGTTGCTAGTAGAACCTATGGTTCTGAAAAAAACTGCGTAAAAATTTGCGCACGATAACCCATCAATTGTACACAATCACCCATGCTTCGCACTAAGAACCTGTAACACTGTATCACGCGCCAGCCGGGGCTCGTCACTGTCAAGCCAGTGAACATTTTCCCAACCGCGTAACCAGGTCATCTGTCGCTTAGCAAGCTGCCGGGTTGCGCAAATTCCCCGATAAACCATCTCGCTGTAATCGATTTCGCCCGACAAATAAGACCACATCTGACGATAACCAACACAACGAATGGAAGGCATGTCCGTATGCAAATCACCTCGTGCAAACAGGGCCCGAGACTCCGCTTCAAATCCTGACGCCAACATCTGCTCAAAACGCAACGCGATGCGCTGGTGCAGCAATTCGCGGCTCGCGGGGGCGATGGCAAACTGTTGCACGTCGTAGGGTAACGCTTCACCGGATGTTTTTGTCAGTTCCGTTAAAGTTTTACCCGAAATAAAAAAAACTTCCAGTGCTCGCGAAAGTCTCTGCGGATCATTCGGATGAATACGACTGCCGGCAACCGGGTCGATTTCACACAGCTGGCGGTGTAAAGCTTCCCAGCCTTTTTCACGCGCCGTTTGCTCTATCCGCTGACGAACGTCGGGATCGGCCGAGGGCAACGGCGACAATCCTTCAAGTAACGCCTTGAAGTAGAGCATGGTTCCACCAACAAGCAACGGTATTCGTCCGGCTTCAACGATATCCGCCATTTCTGCTAAAGCATCCCGCCGGAACTCCGCTGCCGAATAAGCTTCTGCGGGGTCGCGGATGTCGAGCAGACGATGGGGTGCCACTGCTAACTCCTCAGCCGACGGTTTCGCCGTGCCAATATCCATCTGACGATAGATTAAGGCAGAATCTACGCTGATTAGTTCCACTGGTAACTGCTTACGCAATTCAATTGCTAAAGCCGTTTTGCCAGACGCCGTGGGTCCCATCAAAAAAATAGCCTTTGGCCGGCCAGCCTGGTTTAGTTCACTCATGCTTCAACGCGTTGACCGCGCTCTCAATCTCTATGGGCTGTAATAAGCCTGAAGGCGGCGATTTCAGCAGCTGAGGGCAAAGCCGTTCAAGCTCTGCCAGCAGGTTGATCGCCTGTGAGTGATTCCAGTCAGAGGACTCTGTTTCCTGACGCCGCGCCAGCCACTGGGCCAGTTGCGTCGCAGAATTCTCCTGCTGCCGGGCGAGATAGCCTAACAGCTCAGGAATCAAGATTTGTAAATTTTGTGTTCGTAACGGTAAAGGCACCGCGCGCAACGTCACGTGGTCTCCTTCGGGCTGAAGTTCAATGCCCATCTGATTGAGCAGGCTGCTATTATCTTTTGCCGCCTGTCGTTCTTCCTGGGCGACTTTCAGGCGCACCGGGATCAGCAATGGCTGCGGTTTAAGTCCCTCTTCGCCTGGTTCAAGCTGCGCCTGTTTCAGCCAGCGCGCCGCCACCGGCAACGCCATCAGCATTAATGTCTGATCCTGCTCCAGCAGTGCAAAATGATTGTGCAACACGGTCAGTACACGGCCAAAACTTTGAGCATGCGCGGCCAGTGGCGAAGGTCTTTCGGCCTGACGCGCTATCGGCTCGCGGGCTTTTGTCGGTGATGACGTGCTGACAGGGGTTTTCAGTAACTGCTGATAAACCGCCCCTTCACGCTGACGATACACATTCTCTTTGTTCTGCCAGGCCTGTGCAGGCTGTGTTTCACGCCCGGATGCTGCTGATTTCTTCTCGCTGGCAGACGCCGCAGGCTGCGCAAAATGATTACCGCCTGCTGCCTGACGGTTTTCCGGCTGCCAGCGCGGTGCGGGCTCTTCTGCCTGAAGCGCAGGTAAGTTCGGTGCCGCCATCGCCTGTAATGCGCTGACCACACCCTGATAGATAAAATCATGCACCAGGCGTGACTGATGAAACCGTACTTCATGCTTGGCCGGATGGACGTTGACATCAACCTGATGCGGGTCAATCTCCAGATAGAGCACATAAGCGGGCTGCTGGTCATCCTGAAGCTGGGTCTGGAATGCCTGGCGGATAGCGTGGTTAATCAGCTTATCGCGCATCATCCGGCCATTCACATAGCAATACTGCAGATCGGTGACCTGACGCGAACCGGCAGGGTCGGCAACCCAGCCGCGCAGCGAGAGGTCGTCATGCTGCCAGTCGATGCGCAGCGCATGCTGCATAAACGTGGTGCCGCAGATAGAAGCCAGTCGCCGTTCGCGCTGGCTCTCCTCGCTGACGGCCCGATACTGACGCATCATTTTACCGTTGTGGCTCAGCGACAGTGCCACGTCGAAACGTGCCAGGGCAATACGGCGAATGACCTCGTCGATATGACCGAACTCCGTTTTTTCGGTGCGCATAAATTTGCGGCGTGCCGGCGTATTATAAAACAGGTCCAGTACTTCCAGCGTGGTACCGCAGGGATGTGCCGCCGGTTTAACCGTTACCGCCATATCACGCCCTTCTGCATAGGCCTGCCAGGCTTCAGTTTGATCGGCGGTGCGTGAGGTGAGTGTCAGGCGGGACACAGAACTGATACTGGCCAGCGCTTCACCGCGAAAACCCAGGCTCATGATCGCTTCCAGGTCATCCAGTGAGGCTATTTTACTGGTTGCGTGTCGGGCAAGTGCCATCGACAGCTCGCTTTTCACGATGCCGCAGCCGTTGTCACGAATGCGGATGAGCTTTGCGCCGCCCTTTTCAATATCAACGTCAATGCGCGTCGCGCCGGCATCCAGGCTATTCTCCACCAGCTCTTTAACCACGGAGGCAGGACGCTCAACCACTTCACCCGCCGCAATCTGGTTAGCCAGCTGGGGTGGTAAAATTTGAATCGGCATGATTTTCCTTTTAGCTGGCAGCCCGGCGCAGTGGCCGGGCAAACAATCAGGATGCAGGAATTTTAAGGTTCTGCCCCAACATGACGTTGGTCGACTTCAGATTATTAGTCTGCATTATCGCTTTCGGACTGACGCCGTAGTGTGCGGCAATGCCGGTTAATGAATCACCCACCACAACTTTGTGGCGCACAACGCCGCGTGGCGTAGCGGGCGCGGTGCGACTGGCGACTGCACTGGCCGGCACTTTCAGCCGCTGTCCGACCCACACCACATCCCGCTTCAGGGTATTCATCTCACGCAGGGTGTCCATGCTGACGCCATACTTCGCGGCAATCCCGGAAAGTGTCTCACCGCGCGTTACCGTATGGCGCTGCGTTGCGCCGGTATATTGCGTCACTCCGGTCGCCGGGTTGCTGGCGACGCTAACCGCTGGCGATGAGCCCAGCGGCCGGTTTTCCTCCTTTGGGATGGATTGTAGCGGGTGCGCCAGGAAATAAGTGCGCAGACCTTTGTAGATCGACTGCGCAATCTTATCCTGGTGTGCGCTACTGCCTAGCAGTCGCTCCTCCGAGGAATTACTGATGAAGCCGGTTTCCACCAGCAAAGAAGGAATATCGGGCGAACGCAGCACGCCCAGGCTGGCATGCTCAGGCAGACGTTTGTGCAGCGAGGTGACGCTGCGCATCTGCTGCAAGACTTTCTGCGCGATGTCATAACCGACACGCTGCGAGTGGCCGAACTGCAAATCCAGTACTGCCTGACTGAGGTAGGGATCGGCCTGACTGTTAGCCAGCAGGTCACCCGCGCCGCCCAGCAGCTCAGACTGTTTCTCTTTCTGTTCCAGCCAGTTTGCCATCTCGTTGTTGGCGCGACGGTTGGACAGGACCCAGACCGAGGCGCCGGTCGCCGCATGGCTTGGCGCGGCGTCAGCGTGAATAGAGACCAGCACATTGGCATTAGCTTTACGCGCCACGTCGGAACGTCCCATGACCGAGATAAAATAGTCACCATCGCGCGTCAGGACGCCTTTGAACATCGGATCGTTATTGAGCAACACCCGCAGTTTGCGCGCAATGGCGATAGTGACGTTTTTCTCTTTCAGTCCGCGCTGCCCGATAGCGCCGGGATCCTGACCGCCATGTCCGGCATCGATTGCCACAATCACAGTGTCATTCTGGCTGACGGCAGTGCCGGGACGTACGGAACTCGCGGTGCTGGTCACGGACGTCACCGGATTCGAATTGAACGGGTTAGCCGCTGCGGCACTCTGCGCAGGTACGCGCGTCGGTGCTGTGACGGGTGCAGGCAGACTTCGCGTGACAGCGGGCGGCTTGCCGGTAATCGTGAAGACCACGCTGTAGCTGTTGCCATTGCGTTGGGTGACTGCCCGGGTTTTACCCGCCTGCGTCAGTTCAAACACCAGCCGCACGCTCTGTTTGTCTTTTGGGGTGCTGGTACGAATTCGCTTTACGATGTTTTCGCCACTGAAATTCAGCGGCAGCCCCTGAACTACGCCGCTCTGGCGCACATCCAGCACCACACGATTCGGGTTGTGCAGAGAGAAGAAGGCATAGACCGGCTGTCCGGCAAAGTTCAGCGTAACGGTAGCCTGACTATCGCCATTGGCCACTTTGATATCAGACAGCGTGGCGGCAAACAGGGGCGTACAGACCAGCAGCATCAATGATGCCAGTGCTATTTTCATCCGTGACATCATGCCTGATCCCTGCCCTGACCAACGTGTTCAAGCCATTGCTGGCCGGACGCGGATTGTGCCGTCAGTTCCGCTTCACGCGCCTCACTTACATAACGCAGCGTTAAGGTGAGATCGGGCTGCGGCAGAAAACCGGCACCCTGCTGCGGCCATTCCACCAGACAGATGGCTTCACCGCTGAAGTAGTCGCGGATGCCCATAAACTCAAGCTCTTCGGGATCCGCAAGGCGATAGAGGTCGAAGTGGTAGAGCGTACGGTCATCAAGCGAGTAAGGTTCAACGAGGGTGTAAGTAGGACTTTTGACATTGCCCTGATGGCCCAGCGCCTGCAGAAAGCCGCGGCTGAAGGTGGTTTTACCCGCCCCCAGATCGCCATAGAGATAAATCACTGCCGCGCTGCCACAGGCGCGCGCCAGCTGAGCGCCCAAACTGAGCGTAGCCGCCTCATCGGGCAAAGAGATAACACAGGTCTTCATGCTTCTTTATTCATCTCAGGATTAACAAACTGCCACAGCAGATCCAGTAAATCAGTGGCCAGCATACCGCGAGTACCGCGTTCTGCCGCAACCGCATCGGCCGCTGCACCATGTGCAACGCAACCCGCGCAGGCCGCATCGAACAGCGTCAGTTTCTGACCCACCAGCGAGGCAATAATTCCACTCAGGAGATCGCCCATACCGCCGGAAGCCATACCGGCATTACCCACATCCGCAACGGCCATTTCGCCCTGCTCGCTGGCAATCAGCGTGCCGGCACCTTTCAGTACCACTACGCCACCATAACGTTGCGCCAATGTCTGCGCTGCATGTAAGCGGTCACTCTCAATTTCACTGGTCTCGATATTCAGCAAACGCGCCGCTTCGCCAGGATGCGGCGTAATAATGCGATTCTGACGTTTCTCAGCACTGATTGCCAGCAGGTTAAGTGCATCCGCGTCCCAAAGCATCGGCTTTTCACTGCCTGCTACCCGCTTCAGTGCCTGCTTTCCCCATTCACGCTGACCCAGACCGGGTCCAATCGCAATGACATCAGCCCACTCCAGCGCCTCCGTCAGGCGTTCATCCGTCAGTTCATCGACCATAATTTCAGGCCGTGCGGTCAGAATCGGAATAATATTATCTTTGTGAGTAAGTACTCGCACCAATCCACTACCGCTGCGTAACGCGGCTTCTGCCGTCATGCGTACTGCGCCAGCGGTACCTGCATCGCCTCCCACGACCAGCAGACGGCCATGACTGCCCTTGTGCGAGGTTGGTCTGCGTGGCTTAAGCCATCGGGTTA
>Ga0154005_100330_pt1 | contig 21799 bp, 23 predicted proteins | sample TSFL089MetaG_FD_104698 | JGI IMG/M metagenome (GOLD analysis project Ga0154005, IMG submission 104698) | Attine ant fungus gardens microbial communities from Florida, USA - TSFL089 MetaG | ecosystem: Host-associated > Fungi > Mycelium > Unclassified | place: USA: Florida, Lake Talquin State...
ATTACTCTAGAGCTGAAACTCGACTTAAGTGATTAAGAGCTTTTTTTCTGTCTTTCTTTTTTATAAAAACACTATAAAACATCCCTCAAGGGATACCCACTCTAAAGGAGGACTTGGGCATTTGCTTGGACTAGAAGCTGAACCGCTCACTATGTGTTTTCAGAGTAAGTTGCCAACTGTATGGTCAGTTGAGAGTGAGCTTGCACAAGGACAATGTAAGATCTAGGTAGGACTGCTGTATTGACAGTGAGCCAGCCTACTAGACTAGTACCTTGGATGGTAATGCTACGGTATAAGAGAAATGCACACTTTTGAGATCTGACTGGTGAGAGTGCTCTCAAGTGGAAACTAAAAACATTTCTTTTATTCTAGTGTCTAAATATTAAGCTTTTACTATCTCGTGAGCCCCTCTCTTTTATATTTGATTATCTCCCCAGTGCTTACTTGATTGCACACAATTGTGGAACGACTTGGAGATTTTGATTCTCTAACTCGGTAGTACCTACTTTTGTAAGGACAGTAAAGCACATTTATATTTCTATCTGAAAACCTATTCCTCTCTACAAACCAAATTCTATACACATTCTAAAATCTCTTTACTTATCCCTATCAGCATGACCTCTGATGGTGTTCCTATTATAAACCAGGGGTCAGTTATTGGGTGATGTCATTATCAAGAGAAATGCTTCTAAGGTTGAGCTTACTCTTGAGAGCACTTCTAAGGAGAAGTCCGTCTTATAGATATGATATGAGACCATCTGGAAAGTGTTATGAGGTACTGATAGTGGTGATCACAGCCACTACTCTGCTACTTGAATAGCATTCTCGAGTATACAACTGGATTTCTAGTGGTTATATCTGGAGAGCCGATTCTTTCTCAAAAGCCATTTATTATGATTATTAGGTTCTGAATGTCACTTATATTGCCAAAATTAATTGTCCAGCATGACACTGTTGTTAATTAATTAATTTAATAAAGAAAAAGATAAGTGTCAAAGTGAATCATAATATTGTATAAGTAGTATATACCAAATCACAAGAACTCTAATGAGTTCTTTTTATCAACTCTAACTTAGAGTATGATTGAGGTTAAGGTTACTCAACCTAAGCTAAGATCATTATAATCCCCCACCACCTATGGAAATTGACAGTTACTTGGAATTTGAGGTGGTCCAGATAGTAAACTCTAAACTCAACCATCAAAGAAAGAATTTCTTATTCAGTGGTCAGGCTATAAGGGTACCCTAAATGAATACTCATAGACATCAGTAGCTAACCTTGAGAATGCAGCTGATCTAGTATCAGATTATCATACTTTCTACCTAGAAAAACTAGGTCTACTTATATAACTCTAAATTACTACCCCTCAAACCTTCAAGTAACAATGTCATTGTGATTATCATTACAAACCAAGTAGGAATCTACAATTAGATTTATGGTCACAAGGGTGTGACCATAAGGAGGGAGTACTATTACACTTCATAATCTTGTTAGTTATACTCAATCAGCAGGCATTCAGTATACCAGCCATTGTGATATATACTATGCATATGCCACATGTGTACAAAGTTTTAGCCTTACCTTAGTCAGCTGATAGTTTAGTGTCTTCTTTCTTCCAAAATTCTCCATAGTATTTATTTACCATTATTAGTTATAGTCTCTTAGTTTCATTCTCCCCAAGAAAGACTCCTTTTTGTTTTCCATTACTCTCTCCCCTCAATAAATCTTCTTGAATTGCTAAAAGGGGGACAGGTATAGAAGTAGACACAACTGATAGTTGAGGCCAACCCCCAATAGAGAGAACCCAGGAGTTGATCCTGACAGAAACATAAAAACAAGTTCAATTTCTTATATTTTATTTCTATTGAGACTATTTCTTATTGATCTCATATTTTCTTTGCTCTCAAGATGACTTTTGCCTTTTGTGAGTATACTTTTAAACTGCATTTTCACCTCTCAAACCCTTTCTATTATCTTCTGATTTGATTTCTCCCCATGAATGACATTCAAGGACTAGCATTGTTGTTACATCTACAATCCTAGCAATTCTCTCATTTGTTTTGAAGTTGTTTTGTACTTGGATACCACCAAGAAGAGAAACACAAAACACCCTCATCATCTGGAGCCTACCACAAGTTGATCAAAAAAAAACCCCAAAAGGAAGCAATAGAGCTGATCAGAGGGGAGATAAGGAATTTACAACTTTTTGGGAAAGATATTGCCAAAACCAGCCAACGACAGAAGCAATGTTTACTTGGTTACAGACTATCACCTTGTGCATATCCAAGTTGAGGCTCAACCAAAAGGCCTGGGTTGACGAAGCGTGCTCGACAGCAATCAGATGAAGAGAAAAAACTTTGCCATCCCAAGTATTCTAGATCGTCTACCTAAGATGGGAACTCAGTTCAGGTTCCATGTTCGAGAATGCACAGAATCCAGTCATATTCAAGTGTTTGCCTTCAGGTCCTACCTCCAGTTGGTAGGGAAAGTAGTGACACACGTATACTTAATTCCCACGAGATGTTGATATTCCACCGTCAAGCACACCTGAGGTGTGTGTGGTTATGTCGAGGACGATATTTCAGTCAAGAAACGCAGAAATACAATATCCTCTTTATGGGACGAGATGAATTCTCGTGTGGTGTCTTTCGAGAATTGTGTGCTGCAGATGGTGTGTCACCACCCTTTGCAATTCCTACCTAGATCTCAATTCTTACTGAATAGGTACATAGACATCTGGGATAACATTACCATTGCCACGCATCCTGATGAAAAGGTCGGAAGACGGGGGTCTGTACTCTCTGTCTGTATGTTGTTGCTCCCGTGACTTAAGCCTTCGTTAAGACTGTGCTTTAGCTCCTCTAAGACTATTAGGCTCCTCTCTAAACATACCGGTGCACACGATACCTGCTGAGAAGAAAGCTTTCAGACACTGGAATGTAGGTGGTCTCGGGAATTTAACCCTGCTGCTGCTGACCAAGGGCATAGTTGCCTTCACCCTTTTCTCTTGCTCCAGATACCCTTCCACCTTCGAACCATGTGCTTATCACCGCATCTTTCGGTCGCATTCTTTCTCTAACAATGCTTTCTCAATTCCCAAAGGCGCAACGACTCAATGTACATCCCAGTCTCCTGCCTGCTTATCGAGGGCCTGCTCCCATTCAGCATGCACTGATGAGAGGTGAAAAGGAAGTTGGAGTATGTGTCATTGGCATGCTTCCCGTCAAAAAGAATGGCAGTGGCAGTGGTATTGACGCTGGCAATATTTGGGGGTGTACGAGACGCGTATGAATAGTTCATTCATAGTTATCCTGGTACTTGGAGAGCTGACGAAGCGCCAGGACGTCACGGGAAATGAAGATTTTATCTTGTTGCGTGGAATTCTGGCCAAGGATGGTGGAAGACTGATTGTGGATGTCCTAAGGGACATGGCTCGAGGAACTGTTGGTATTCTTCCAAAGCTACAAGTACATGACGTGGACGGTTGACGTCAATTCGCAGGCAAAAGCAATACCTCAGCCTGAAACGACCAACGAGCCTCATGCACCAATGATAACCCAAGCTGACTGGACTATTGACTTTTCGCAGCTTACGGCTGAAGAAATTGTATGGCGACATCGGGCAATATCTCATCATGTACAAATTCTCTGACGTTCGGATAATCTAATTATTGATCCATTTTTTTCACAGCGTAGTCTAACTGTCTCAATACCAACTAACCCAATCCGAACGGTTCAGATGATAACTCTCACTGCTTCGACCGATCCAAGTATCTGCCGGCGGCTTCCCACGACCCCTGGAGCCGCTTGTCTACATCAAACTCATGGTCTCCTCATTCGATGTAAAGGTGGCACTGTAGTCGAAGTTACAAAACTAAAACAAGAGGGCAAGAGGGAGACAGGCGCGAAGGATTGGTGGAACGGTGTCAAAGGAATGGGGATCGTGGTAGATTCTGTGCTTATATTTAGGACGTAGACCAGATCGGAGGTATTGATTGATGAACTCGGACACTTAGTTTTTCACATATCCACATTCTACTGCCTGTGTGAGAGAGGGATGATAACAGAATCGACTTCTTTTTCTGCAGAGTCGTATTTTGCAACGCAACCGCCCCCGACGACACTCGAAAACGATGTCCATCGTGTCCGAGAATGGACTCAGAAACAGGTTACCGCTGGAAGGAGAGTTGTCCTCGTCACTGTGAGTATCAAAGTCTTCGGATTTTATCAGGCCCACACACTGAGTTTGATACACATTCTTTGTCTTGCTTTAGAGCGGAGGTACTACCGTACCTCTAGAGCTCAATGTGTGAGTGATTTTATCAAACGCAAGCAATCGACCTTATCGTGATTTTGTCGATCTTACCACGTTCCAATGACCCCAGTGTTCGGTTCCTCGACAATTTTAGTGCTGGTCCGTCATCATCCCCCATCCTGCTTCACCACAATGGAATTATCAATTTTACAGGAACTCGAGGTGCAACTTCCGCCGAATACTTTCTCAAAGCAGGTTATGCCGTTATCTTTATGCACCGGCAATTCAGTCTCCAGCCTTTCAGTCGGCACTATTCACATTCCACGAATCCCTTTCTTGACTTTCTTGGAATCGAAGCAGACGACGTTACACCAGGTTCTTCACCTCGGATTACTGTCACACCAGAGAAACGCGCAGATTTGCTAAGGGTATTGAGGATGTACAAGGCAGCCCATACCTCGGGTACTTTGTTTACATTGACATTCGTTACGGTCAATGATTACCTGTGGCTGTTGAGAGCTGTAAGTCAGGAGTTGTCGAAACTTGGCAGAAAGGTGCTGTATTACCTCGCTGCAGCCGTTAGTGACTTCTTCCTCCCAAGGCAAAAGATGGTGAATAACCCCTGTGATGGAAAATATGATTATTCATTCTTTCTTTCAAGTCTGTACACAAAATCCAATCGGGTAAAGGAAGTTTATCCATTGAGATGGACCAGGTACCCAAAATTCTCAAACCTATGGTCGATGAATGGACACCCGACGGTTACATCGTCTCGTTCAAGGTAGATAAAGTATTCATACTCATGACTCAGAAACTAAGAGGTCCCCTTGCCCCTTCCCTTCCAGCTAGAAACCGACCAAGATCTCCTGATTCCCAAAGCCCAAGCCGCTCTTGAGCGGTATGGTCATCAAGCTGTCATAGGTAATAACCTTCACCGACGAAAGTTTGAAGTTGTGTTTGTTTCGCGCAATACCGACTCCAAAACTTCCACGCAGTTTGCTGAGAACTGGCTGAAAATTGATCCTGCTCTGACCCATCCAGGCATTGAACAGATGAAAGAGATCGAAGAGGACATTGTCAGCGAGTTGGTGAAGAGACATACTACATGGATTCAGGCTCAGGCATAGGAGCTCTCCAGATTAGGTTTAGATCACGACCCACTGTACGGAGAAAATTTAGTACGTAACAGAACATAGAACATGTATCAATTTAACCCCGGAGCGAAAGCAAGAAACAGAAAGTAGAATGGTTTGTATCATCAAGTCAAGACCGAACGGCACCAACCCTCGCCAAGAACATCTCCTCCCTTAACTTAGTCAATTCCTTCCATATCTTCTCCTCCCAGGTTGTTTCCCCAACGTATGAGTGCTCTCCGGTCTGGTGATTTCTTGAAGGATCTTCCTCCTTGTAATCGTTTATTCCATCCACTTCACCCGGTTTTGCTTCTTTTGATCGACGAGGAGCCATCGCTGCTGCGATATTCCAAGACGAAGAAAGCTCTTGATTATTCAAAGTAATTACGAGTTGTGGTGTGACTGTTACCTCTTGCTTTGTTTCCTCGGCAATATCCCCAGTAATTTCCGCGTGTGCCCCGTTTATCTCCTTAACCTCCTTTACTGTCCGAACCTCCACCTCTTCCCTCACGTCTTCGACCTGTGCTCCCTCCTCGGCATCCACAAAAATGTCTGGCTCAGAGAAGGCTGAGGTGTTGGAATTAACACTCAGTTCGGATTCAATTCCCTTCGGAGCTTCTGGTGCTTTAAGCGAACAAAACTCCTCAGTTTCCTTCTTGTCTTCACTCTTATTAATAGCCTCGTTGACACTGCCAAGCTGAGGCTGAGATTGAATTATTTGAGTTTGAGCATCACATGGTGATACTGGGGCATTCAGGAAACTGGATTGAGAATTGTCCCCTCCAACTTCACCAAGAGGCTTTCCAGGTGCTCGTGCTCGTGCTCGTCGAGGAATTGGGGGTGGCGTACCATTTGTTGTACCAGAGGCTGGTGATGAAGTACGTAATGGAGGTTGGTGAGTTGCAACAGGAGTCTCAGGACGCGAACTAGGCAAGGGTATATTTGAGGGTGTACTTGGTCGAGAAAATGAGGCTGAAAATCGTTGTGCTGCACGCGGTGGAATCTGTGGAGCCTGTGGTCGAGTTGGAGTCTGGAGAGGGGTGGAGGGAGGCACAGCAGCCACTTCAGCTGGCTGGGCGGCTGAAGGGGACACAACTGGTGCCGGCATGGATGCTGGTTCGGCAGCGGGACTAGCTGTTGGAATACTTGGGTTTTGTACTGCTGAAAATGTTGAGGGTGGTGAGGATGAGTTGACAAGGTCTCGTGTGCGGTCGTTGCTGCGTTTAGGAAGGGGTGGAGGAGCTGTGGGTGGAGCGGTAGAAGAAGCAAGTGCCGTTGCTTCTGATGTCGAAATATTAGGATGTTCCTGAGAAGGGGATGGGGAAGATAATGTCTTGTTTTCTGCCTCCAAGGCTGGAGTCCCAACTAGCCTCCTGGCCTTTTCACTTGAGCTTTCGCTCCAACTTGCAGCTCTAATAGCACTTGCAAGACCCCACAAACCTCGCTTCCTTGGAGGAACAGGTGGAGCAACGGGTCTATTTGTTGAGTTCGATAAATTGATGGAAACAGGTATGGGGGTAGTCTCCCGGGAAAGAACAGGTAGGCGTGTGATAGCAGGAGGTTCCTCTTCCCATATTCGTTCAACAATACTGGTTCGAACAAAAGCCCACATCGAACATGTGGTTCGAAGGCGGGAGAGGCACCATCCATTTGTACAAAGGGGATAAATTGTACTGCTCGACTGGGAAGAAGACCCGCTCCCGAGAGATGAATTAGATCGGGAAAGTGTATTTTGACCTGAAGAAGGCGGTGTCGACGAGCTTGATGGGCCCACAGATACGGATGTGAGAAGTGGTAGTTGTGGTAGTGAAGATGTTTGGCTTGGCGAAATGCGAAAGATGTAAACTTGGGATGGGTATGTGATATTGGATGTGGCTTGAGTAGTGTGTACATTAGCTTGAGGTAGAGCGGATGGCGAACTAGAGGTTTCGCAATACAAGGTGGTGGAGTTTTTCTTAAAAATGCTGCTTGACCAATATCCAGATCCAGAGTAAGAGTGTGCTATTCCTTTCAAAGGATAAATTGAAGGTCTAGTAGAGCTTGTACTCGCCGATATTGTTCGAGGAAGGATAGAGATGCCACAGAGAGCACAGGGTATATATTCGTTACTGGCAGAGTTTGAAATGCCTACATGGGGTAAATGCGAGGATTCCATAAGCAAGGCTGTGAAAGACATGGGTTCAATGGTCAATTGGCCACTGTGTATGGCAGCGAGAACAGAACGTCTAGACAGCCAGTTCAACGATGGTGCGAGATCCAATCGTACTGTAGGCTCCCTGAATCAAGAAATTTGATGTTAGTCACAATGACTTCTGTCATTGGAAAAAACTCACGAATCCTCAGACGATAACCGCATCAAGAATGGTAGTGGGAGAAGAGTAGACATAGCAGGGGGGTTGGGTGAGCTCAGATGAAGATGCCGAAGATGTGCGATGAAGGATAAGAACTCATGGTAGGGAAGATGGAAGCTAAAGAGTCGCAGAGGGGGTACCAGTGGCAAACCGTCCCTTCGGTCAGTCCACTTCCCTTTCCCTAACAAATACTGAACCTCCGCAGACTTTCTCTCAGCAGACTCTTTCTCTTCCTGCAAAGCTTGCACTTGTTGCTGCATTGTACTGACAGCCTCTTCTGCATCTCGCAGAGCTTGCTCGGCATCCTCAGCCTTTCGATAGCTCACAGACTGTGCATAGCGTGCCTCTGCCACCATAGTATTCGCTTGGTTAAACAGAGAAGCACTGAGGTCATCGAGATCCTTCTCTATCGCAGCTCGTGCACTCTCGGCCTGCCCTCGCTGCGCTGCTTCGTCCGTTGCCTTCTCCATAAGTCGGTTGAGTTCAGTAGTGACATGATCCTTCTCCACCAAGAGGCCTGTATTCAAAGCAGCTAAATGTTGCATCCGCTGAAACTCCAAGTCTGATATTGTGAGAGAAGATGAACGCAACTGAGCAGAAGCGACATGTAATTCGTCCTCCAAATCAGAAACACGGTCGTATGACTTGACGAGCTTGCTATTAAGTTGTGTCACTTGAGAAAAGAGATCCTGTATCTGGGTCCTTAATGACTCGATGACCATATCCTGAGCCTCTGGGTCGGCTGCATAGTGTTTATGACTACCATTGGCACCATTGAGAACTTCGAGTCCAGCCGGGCTCTCAGTGGGAATTTTGGAATTATAATTTAGACCTGTATGTAAAATATCTGCTGTCATTGTGCTGAGACGGTAGATTAGGAGAAGAATGTGAGGGGTAGGATGGCTTCTGTGAATTACTACGGACGTGCATAGGCGATCATGGCAACGGATCACCCCGGTTCGGCATCTATGGCGGCCCGCCACCATCCATCAGCTCGCAGCCCACAAGCCACGACTGAGTCTCAATTATTCCAACCCGTTTACGGGTTGAGGAAACGCGCAGATTGAGGCTCGTTCTTCAAGAGTAAAAAGACTATATTCAATGAGGCTACTGCAAGTGAGGCCTTGTTCCTACTAAGGTTAACAGACGGCCAGTCTTCGAGCAAAACGACTGACGTGGCTGTTGGAACATCAAGCGCTACACTAGAAATAAAATTTCTTGATGTTCAATTTCAATGTAGATCATGTCAAGGTAAAGAGACAGTTGAGACGAGACTCGTTGGGCCTTTGCAACGAGTCCCCTTCGTTTCTAGCATATCTGAACTCAACAGTAGCAAGCAGGAACTATTCGAAATCAATATTAATCATTCAGAATATCCTCTGACATCTATCAGATGCTAGTGGCAACATACGTTTGTAGAAGTTAAATGCGGGGAGTTAGTCTCAGTCAGATATTTGGCAAGAGAGCATCTTTTTGGCCAATCCTGCGAGAACTCCAAAGGTGCTGAAGGGTGTTCATAAAAATAGTGTTAATATCATGTATAGTTATGTTATGTTATCCATTTCATCGGAAATATTATTGAAAAAAAAGTGAGAATATCAGTCACCACTGGGAAAAGCCACCATGTAGGTAACACACGGACACAAGTAATTTAGGGATAAGTCCACGGTACACATTTTCTCAGTGGAAGAATTGTCAGCATAGAAAAACCATCCTTTGCACGGTACATGTTTTCTATGTCAACTAGTTTGGAATCAGAAGCACAGTTCATCAATCTAGTGCAATAAATTAGTTGTGCAGTGATGATACCTGTCTTTTTTTTTGGATCGTCAATTTGTTACATGGTGCTCGCTCGCAGTCCGTGGTATGATGACACCTGTCAAAATGACAACTAGATACAATCAGTAAAGGTTAACAGTCAATATAGAATAAACATCGGAAAATGATCAGAAAAATATAGTGATCAGTGATAAGATTTGAAAATAAACCAAAATCAATCGAAAACCATTCTTTTAAAAAAATCAACAATTTATTACACTCGATGGCAGGCCGTGGTAAACCAATATTTTTCTGGAAGTGTATCGTAATTATATCTTTTCATTTTTTTTTTACACCTAACAATGATGGGATTCATTGTCCTAATTAAGCTAACATCTGGGAACACCGTGTAGCATTCCAACCATATCTTTCAACATCTGAAATATACTATGCCTCGCCAGTTCTTCGTAGGCGGAAACTTCAAGATGAACCCCATTACCAGAGCAGCTGAGTCTGCTCTTGTTGGTGATCTGAACTCCGCGACTCTCGATCCCAATACCGGTGCGTAGGTACTTCAAAAGATTTCCTGCATCATGAGAATAAATGATTGGTGGATATGATTTGAACAGAGGTTGTCATCGCTCCCCCTTCTATTTACTTGTTGTCCATCAAGGCTAGCACGAGGCAGGACGTGGCTGTATCCGCGCAGAACTTATACCCAAAGGATTCCGGAGCCTTTACTGGCGAGATCAGGTTCGCGAATTTTGATAACCGATGTTTAATGTAGACCTATGGCGATCGTAAACAGTCCAAAGCAATTGGTTGATGCTGGTATACCTTGGGTCATCCTTGGTGCGTACATCTACAGCCGGTGCCACAGTTTTGGTTTTATATATCATAAAAGGTCACTCTGAACGTCGTACCCTTTTCGGCGAGTCCTCGGACTTTGTTGCACAGAAGACCTGCGCTGCCATCAAAGCTGGTCTCAAAGTCATTCTCTGTATTGGAGAGACTCTTCAACAGCGGGAGGCTGGAGAGACTGATAAAATCAACGAGGCTCAACTTACTCCTGTCATTGCTACATTGAAACCTGAGGACTGGAAGTCAGTATTACTTATCATCAGATGCACAAAGGCATCTCATAAGTTCATTCAGGAAGGTCGTCATCGCCTATGAACCTGTTTGGGCCATCGGGACTGGAAAGGTTGCAACAGCTTCCCAGGCACAAGGAACACAAGCTGCGGTCCGAATTTTCCTCTCGAAAGCTGTTTCTCCTGCCGTTGCAGAAGAGACCAGAATAATTTACGGTGGCAGCGTCACCGCTGCGAACTGCAAAGAGCTTGGTAAGCTTTGTACTACATGATCTGATTTTCCCCTAATCTTATCGATCCAGCTGCCCAAGCTGATGTAGATGGTTTCCTCGTCGGTGGTGCCTCTCTTAAACCTGAATTCGCAGATATTGTCAACGCTAAGAGACTTTAAATGCCTCCTGTCCTACTATGGATAGAAATAAACATTATCTAGAGACAAGATAGATCGGCCAGTCAACAGTGGTTATTTATCTCACTCGGTAAGCATGTGACCGTTAGCGATTTCCGATGCATGGCAATGCGCAGTAGTCATGAAGTCACGAGTTTCCTTGCACCGCATCACAATTCTATCTATTCCAATCCTGACAACCATGTTAACACTTTCACTTCTATGAACACTCGGTCTGTTTCTTGAATGGCCACTGTATCTCTCGAGTTTATCCCAACACAGGAAGAGCTTTCCGTAGTTGCGGCCATCTTGGACTATGAGAGATCTCATTTCGGTACTTTGTCCAGCCTCAGTGATACTCCTTCGATAGCTTCTGTTAATGCTGTTGAGATACTGCAACGAAGCGGCCTTTCTTATGAACAGTTGGCTCACATATGGACACTGGCAGACGAGGATGAGGATGGCAACCTGTCTGAAAAGGAATTAGCAATTGCCGTACGCTTGATTGGTTGGGCTCAGTCAGGAAAGCCGATAAATCGTAGTTTTGTCAATTACTGTATGTTACGGATACGAGGCATTCCTATCACGACTCACAGCGATTTAGCGAATGGTCCATTGCCTATTTTGAAAGATGTCTGGGAATGCACTCGGAATGGGGTAGAATCTGTACAATTTCCACCTGTCAACATCCAAGACAAAATAAAATTTAACAGAACTTTTCGAGAGGCTGGTCCCATAAATGGCCTACTTGATGGTAGGGTCAGCTTCCTTGCTTCTTTCGTGACTGATGACGACACTCTCTTAGGTGACAAGGTGCGCGACATTTACCTCAAGACTAACCTATCTTATAGTGATCTCGATCGGATTTGGTTAGTGCTTTACCTCTTCTACACATAATGCATTGAATTGTGGACAGGAATCTAATAGACACAGAACAAAGAGGATCACTCAATAACATGGAATTCGCTGTCGGCATGTATCTGATCCAGTCTGTCAAGACATGCCAACTTCCAACATTGCCCTCATCAATACCCTCTCACATCTTCGATCAGTTTTCTGTAAAATCCCGTTCTCCTTTTACGATCCCTCCTGTCACATCCAAGTTCACGTCCACCCCTCAGTCGTCATCGACGTCGGTTAAATATACCATTTCACCTACCCGAGAAAATAGCGAGTGGGGCGTTTCAGTCATTGAGAAAGCTGAGGCACAAAGTCACTTCGACAACCTTGACATTGATAAGAAGGGTCTACTCGATGGTGATGAGTCGGCTCGGTTCATGCTCAAGTTTTTCAACCTTTTGCCAAACGATATAGCCCAAATATGGTTTGTACATTCTGTTTCAGGCTTCATGAAAAATAACGTCTTCATAGGGATCTCGTTGACCTAAGACGTGATAATAAGCTTAACAAGGACCAACTCGCGGTTGCGGTCCATCTCATACACAAAAAGCTAGAAGGACAAGCTTTACCCACTCTCGAACTCCCTGTGTCTCTGATCCCGCCTTCACTGAGGTCCAAATCCCAGATACATGCGAGACGGTCGTCAGCGCCTCCTGTTCCTCCCAAGCGACCTCCACCTCCGATACCCCCAGCATCCCGGAAGCCATCTCTATCGATGTCATTATCATCAGCAACATCACCAACTATCAAACACGCAGCTTCCTTTACTAACCCTTCTCCTTGCCCTCCTAAGACTCCAAAGCCCAAGTTCAAAAATCGACTCAGCATTACCACTACCTCTGAGGATCTCTTTCCAGCCTCTCATCCACCTTCTACTATTTCTTCTTCTCAAGTTTTCCCATCCGTCACACCTACTTCTCAGGTTTCACGTCTCACTCCTGTACCCCGCCTCCTACTTCATGATCAGAATACACTATCTCCATCCTTTCCCTCACCTATTATTCCGTCCACATCTCCTGCCATGTTCCACAGTGACCGTCATTTTGGTGAAGAGACTCTTTCAGAGCTGAGAGAAGAGAGTAAACAGTTAAGAGGGCAGTTAGAGGAGTTGATGGGTCAACTCAAAGAGCAAAACCAGTACCGAGAAAGGAACAACTCATTAAGGGAAGACAACAAACAACTCAAGAGACGCCTCCAAGAGATGGACCAGGCCGTCAACCAAGTTATAGCAGCTAATGAAGGAGCTGATCGGACTGCTGAGCTTTCACAGGAAGTGACCCGATTAACACAGCTCTTAATCACCCATGAACATACGGAAAAAGAGTTGAACGAAACTTTAAATTCTGTTGCTGAACTCTCCCAAGAGAACGGGCAGCTGAAGCAGACATGTGGGGACTTGAAGGCTGAGAAAATATCATTAGAAAGGGAGCTTGTGGACGCCGAATCTCGGATGCAGAATCTTCGGAGTGAGAAGAACTCAATTTCGACGCGCTTAGCAGAGATGGAGAAATTACTCATGGATCCACAAACTAAAGGAAGCAGTCGATGGGAGCTCCAGATGCTGTTGAAAGACGTGACAAGGGAGAATGAAGAGCTTAAAATCCGGGAGAGGGATATTCAAGCACAAATGTCAACCATCCTCTTAACGAATCAGAATTACTTTCAAATAGATGACCTGAAACATGCAAATTCAAGGTTGAAACTCCAGGTGTCTGAGTTAGAAGGGGTTGTGAGAGGCATGCAGGCGTCCAGTTCGGATAATGTCTTGAGGCGAAGAATCAATGAACTCGAGAGGGAAAAGGAGGTACTCCACGCACGAGTCGGTGAGATGACACGGAGAGTTAGCGGTGCTGAAGAGCTGAGCGAGAGAAGGATTGGAGAATTGCAATCGAGAGTCAGAGAACTGGAACTGATGAACCAAAGTTTGCGTCATCAAGGTCCGAGCGCAGATGAGAGTGTACCTCCACCGGCATATGAAGAGTTACATATTGGGGACTAATTCAAAGGTAAATCACACCTATACTTGGACTCTGAGTTTTTGGTTTTGCTTAGTAGGAGCCTTCATTCAGGAGGTACCCTGTATTGTGTTGTGCTATCTATATTTGTACCCACAGTCACCTTCATCAAAACGGCACACGACGGGTATCAAATATAAATCTCAACCGCAACAATTATGCCGTATTTTCACATCTCCCACAGTATCAATACTTCATGCAGGTGAAAGCTCCCAAAGTGACTCGTGGTTTGATGACACGGGACATTGCTTCTCGCTACTCTGATCTTTTGGATGAAATTAACAGGACATTAAAGTGTCCTTACATACATACTATGAATGTGCTGTTTGTTTCATTATGAAAGCAGATTATTGACTTGATGCTTGAGACGTCTATTATTAGAATGATCCGAATTTTTAGGCCTCTGCGAGCAGGTTTGAACACCGCGTCAAATGGCCAAAATTTCACCCGAACTTCTACCTGTCATATAGACAATAAGCTTATGTCGCCACTTGCACTTTGACAGTCATCAGCGATATATGTCATAGCTCCAACTCTGCTCATACTATCAACCACCAACATACCACTCATTACAGAGGATGTCATGCATCTATACTCCCTTCTAGACTTTACACAAATTACAGGCCAGAGCGGAATTTATGAACTAATTTAGGTTAGAAAATAGCTACTGCTAGACAATGAAATCTGTCTAGTTGGCCACAGGTTGACAGTTGACTTCTAATCTTTAAATATTCGCCTCCAGACGATTGTCAGAGGTGAGAGGGACAAGATTGAGGCCTATTGTATTTGTGCATGTGGGCAGATCCTACGTAGGAAGTTCCTGCAAACTTTGTCATCCGACCACTGAATATTGCCATTATTGAGTGTGTGTCAGAACTACTCAAAAAAAAAAGGGAGGTAAATCCTGGCCGAGGCTAGAATCCAGAAATTTATCATAACGAGGGAAATCAACAAATAAAAAGAATTAAGACAGATATTCATGAAGATCTCCACTTGGATTTTGCATCTTCAATCACGGATTCTAGATCAGGAAAGTAACTCAAAAATATCTTGGGAGTTGCACCCAGATTGGGAGATGCAAAAAAGGCTTTTCCATTTTGGTTATATTGGCACGATATCTGGTCCCATTCATTGGTCTTGCAGTTCATCAGAGGAGGGGCAAATTATGTACCAATGTTAAATTTTCAGTGTTCCTAGGCTTAGCATACTCAAGATCGCTTAGAAATGAACTAACATACTTATGGACGCAGCCAGCCAGGAACAAGAGAGTGAGGGTTGGGTGGGCACTATTCAGCGGTATTCAGACATCTTGCCAGTCCTAAATTTTTCGATAGCATGAGATGCTTTATCAATGGATATGGCGTTATAAAGAACATAGCCAACTTCGGCAGAGACCAGCTAGCCGATACTGCATCTTTACCACGTGTGGACGTTCGAAACCATTCTTCGTGTTCATTGTCTACCGCAAGAAGTGCCCATTGCAAAATCCAAAGTCTTCGGAGTACACAGTCGGGTAACATTCCTGCTAGCTTTCTGTGATGCCGGAGACTTTGGGACAGATAAAATAGTACGATCGGGTTGAGCACTCATCAGGCGCTCCTTGCAGTCCATCCCCATTGTGTCATGGAGGATTCTCATAAATGGCAAGTTATATTTACAAGGGCTTCCTCGACACGTTTCTGGCGGAGGTTTCTAATTCACTGATAGTTGTTTACATTCAAGGTAAGAGATTCAGTTAGTTTAGAGAACAGCTATACGCAGGACTCACTGTCAGTATATCATACAAACGAGCGGTAAGTGTATCAACGCTCAAATGTGAGAATTTTTCTTGTCCCGTCACCCTGTCGCCAGCCAACGATCTCCGGAAGGATTCCACGCCAGACCAACTTTCATCATATATTCCAACGTCTCGGTGATATTCCACTCTCCGATGAACGCCCACCTATCATCTCTTTTCAGATACTCTAGTATATCCTCCTTGGTCGAACCCCCTATTAGCTCGTTCTGCTTCACGATTTGTCTCCGGGGCGGTGTCAGAACTAAAGCCTTCAAAGCATCCGTGATTGTGTGAGCCAAAAGCTCTGGTTTAGTTGATATATAGGCTTCCTCTTCAGGGTCTGGATCAGACAAATCCGACTCGTCATCATCCGCTGACCTCGAACTGGTCGCGTTACTGAACAAAGAAGTGTCTACCGCCGCCGAGCTGAACTTCCACAAGACATTGGACCCCGGGTTTTGATCTGTGACTTCCGTTTGAAGCAATCGTTTGGGTCCATCCCAAAGGGTGATGCTACCATCTCTCATCAATTCGCAGATCGCCCACTGGAAGAGACGCTTCTTCTTGGCTGCAAGACTGGATCGGCTCAATTCTGTGTGTTCAGCAGGCTGATTAAGGAGAGTAGACTTTGAAGTTGATGCTGCCTGTGCCTTTTTTCGTAGTTCTCGTGCACGCTGTCTGACAACGCGCGTAGCCATGAGGGACAATTCGGGGACGCGCCGAAGATAAGATAGAGTAAATCCCCCACAGGTTCTGTCGAAAGACGATAAGGACGGCCACTCGAGCTTCTTCGGAATTCGAAGGCAGGGTGTTGAGTCGTTATCGTCAGTTGCTAAATCTGTCGCTGTTCTAATCTGTGAAGATTTGTAAAAATCATCGTCTGAGTAGAAGACATCTTTTATCAGGGTTTCAGGCGCGTTGTTGATGAAGTGTTTAATATATATTCTGAATGCGTTGTCTGTGAGGTTTGATGGTCGAAGACGCGATGGGTGACGTAATTTAGGTTGTGACTGAGTGTGGAGGCAGTAATCAATATACGGTTGGGAGATGCGAGTAACACATACATGAGGGTTTTCCATAGACTTTATCAGACCAGAGGCAACGGTCGTCGGGCTCAAGTCAACCACTGCTGAAGGCGTGATGATCGCTGGCATCCATGGCTCCGCAGCTTGACTCAAAGTCTCGGGCGATTCTTGTGCTCTTGGGACAGCTGGGATAACAAAAGATACTGAGGTGCCATAACGGGTCTCATGCAGTTGTCGAACAATTTCCCAGTGTTTGAGTTGGGCGCCAAAAGATGATAATGCTAGGACACGTGTTGGTATCAATAGCATTCATAACCCGACATCGCTTACATATTTCATCTGCAATCATACATCTTGTCTCATGCTTCCTTTGTACTCTGCCTGAAATTTTGATAACTCCCCCTATCCCCTTTATGGGTTGAAGTAGGGAATATCCAGAGGATGTAGAGCAGACGTCAGGGTTCTTGGACTTCACGATCTGTTGCGGAGTGTCTGTACAGTCTATAACCTCCGTTCCATCATCAACTAGACACTCTAGTTAGGAGACATCAACATGTAGAAAGCAGTAATCAGGGCGCACTGGTATACATAATTTTCTTCTCAAACACTTGAATTCCAACAATAACACCACAAATTTCAACCTTACGACAAGGTGTGTTTCCCAGCCAGTAGAAATCGAAGCCTATATCTTTGATCAACCCAATGAGATATTTCCGAAGTGGGCGAGACTGACCTTGGCACTGTGACATAGTCAAGACATCACGTATGTAGCACTTCGCAACGGCTGCCGAAGTCAGAGTCCACTCCCAGATTTCTTTTTCAGATGGGCGGTGTGTGTGCTGCTCATCATCTAAGGAACTCCTGCGTTTTGTTGGTGAAAGTAAAAGACGTCTGGGCCGCTGGAGAGATTTTGTGCTTTGTGTAGCGAGCGCTGTGCGACTCATGTTGTCAACATGACAGTCCGTCTGAGCCTGATGCTGCACATGACTTGTGATATGCGTCTCGTGATGTGATATATCCCTCGCACTATCATATCATCATCCATGGCAGCCAAACAATCGTTTCGTCCATTTACTTTGGCATTCATCCAACTAGGGCAGACAGGACCCAACAAAGCCGATAACCTCAAGCATGCCCGGGACATGATCCTTAAAGCAGCTTCTGGCCAAAGCCATAACAAGAAGCCAGACCTGGTCGTCCTTCCTGTTCGCTCTTGATCCGCATCCGGGAAACAAACTAAAGTTTTCTTAGGAGTGCTTCAATTCGCCTTATGGACATGTTCATTTCCCGGTTCATGCAGAAGAGATCGAGTTTACGCGAGGCAAACCTTACAATGTTTCCAGCTCAGCGAGTGAAAGTGTAAAGATGCTCTCCGCTACTGCAAAAGAGATAGGTACATGGTTGATTGGAGGTATATGAAGTCTTTGAGACTCCTATCATTCGGTACTAAGTCTGTATAAGGTTCCATACCAGAACGGGATGCACAGGATGGCAAAATTTATAACACTTGCACGGTCTATAATCCTCAGGGTACCAGAGCCGCCCCAGAATCTATCAAATATAAACTCATATAGGAATTACGTAGGTGAGCTCGTTGCAATCCACCGAAAGGTGCACCTTTTCGACATCGATATCCCGGGAAAGATCAAATTCAAGGTGAATATTTGGTGAATATTTGTCATCCCGTTTATTGAAAAGCTAATTTTGTTTTCTCCTTAAAGGAAAGTGAAACCCTCACAGGGGGTAATACTACAAACTATTTCGATACTGGTAAGAAATCCCATATTCCACTCTGAAACCCAAAGATTCAAATTGACTCTGGTAGGATTTGCTCGTATCGGTCTCGGGATCTGTTATGATATCCGATTCCCCGAACTTGCTATGATATCAGCTCGTCAAGGCAAGTCATCCATTCTTAACTCTTGATCCTATTGCCTCGATGGCTTACATGACACCAAACCAGGTTGTCAGATGATAATATATCCAGGAGCATTCAATTTGACGACAGGTTCATTACACTGGGAATTACTGCAAAGATCAAGGTCGGTTCGCGTCATGAATGCATGCCTGATCTGAGATTTTCTCCCAAGGGCTGTGGATAATCAGATATTTGTGGGAATGTGTAGTCCTGCTAGAGACATGACTGCAGCGTACCATGCGGTGCGCCCAGGTTACTTGCGAAATGATGTTTCTTGGTTACTGAGCTCATAGGGTGTAGTGGGGCCACTCAATGGTCGTTGATCCTATGTAAGTGAATCCATAGTTCTCCTTCAGAGATTTTCTGAGTTACATGATAGGGGTCATATACTCACGGAAGCAACGGAAGATGAACAAATTGTCTACGCGAATATCGGTAATGAGAACGCTCGGGGTCATGGCTTCTCTCTTATTAACTTTTTCCCAGATCCACAAGTGCTGTTTGATGCACGGAGTGGGATTCCAGTGACAACACAACGCCGGTTTGACGTGTACAAGGACATTGCAGAAGGAGCTGCAGAAGGAGCATAGGAAATTAGGCGGTAACAGCCGGATAACTTTATTCATCGAGTTTCGTTTTCATATGTCGTAGTGATCCCTTCCCAGTAGGTCATTTCTAACCGTGGATACCGACCAAGAGTCGAATATATGAAACAGCACAAGAATGTCAGATATGAATACGTGCAATATGATACAAATATGCTGACAACAGTCCATGCAAAAACAAATAGGCATATCAACAGCAAGATGTCATAATAAAGAAAGCCTTGCAATCTCGCGACGACAAGAGCCCATCATGTCACCGCCGGATCCGCTTGATATCCCCACTCTCACCAATCTCCAGTGGCATAAATGGCTCTCTTCGTTGCTGTGGTGCAGCCTGCTGTAATCCCATCCCAGGTCTTGAACCACGAAATCCACCATTACTGATACTATTACCAGTGCCAGTAATGCTCACATTCATCCCCAGGCCTCTGCCAAAATTAGAACTCGACGACATGATGTCCACGCTTCTCTTAGTACCAATACTAATTCCACCCTGCTGATGAGGATCCTATCAATGAGAAAAATTAAATTAAATCAGCGGATATACATGGTGAGATAGAACGTACCATTCCAGGAGGAAAATGGAATCCTCCCATAGAAGGCACTGTCGTTGTCGTCGTCATCCTTGGACACTTTGTTCCGGATTCACCGGAACTTGTACTGGGGTCCTCGGTTTCGTTTCGGTTGTGGTTTGCTGGTCTCGCGAGCGGTTGGTGATTACGTTGCTGAGCGTGTGTCATATTAGGTTGATTGGCTTGGTTCAATGGTCGAAGCAGGGTAGGCGATGTACGTAAAGTAGAAGAGGAAGCAGCATTTTGGATCTGGTCCAAGGGCATGGATTGTTTCATGAGTGGAGGAGAGGTCTTCAGAGTATTTGTATTTGTAGCTTTCACAATCTCTTGTAACCGCTGTACACGAGCATTGTTTCGGGAGATAGACATATCACTTGCTACGCCTTTAGTCATAGTCATTAAGGTGTCACTGACGGGAATACTCGTGTCATTCTCCGGAGGTGAATTACTCTCTTCATGATCAATTGGCCGACCCATATCTGCATCAGTTTCGATCGGGCGGCCTAAATCACTTTGTTCCATGCCAAGCGCAGCAAGAAAAGACTCATCATCCTCAAAATCAAAGTCATCCTCAGTTTCGGATTTTGTGACAGCCTCTTGGATAGATATGTTACCAACAGACGTTGTGGCGAGTGACTCCTCCTCCGCAAATGAGACGTGACGACGGCTCTGAGCGAATTGAGGCTGGTTCTGTGGCTGGTGTGATGGAACCGATTGAAGCCTTTCGTCCAAAGAAGTGAGATGTGCTGATGGAACGGAGGTGCCAGAATTAGGGTGACTGGCCACATTAACCGGTGGTCGTGCATTGTTATTGTTCACAGCGGGATGCTTACTGAGAATGGAGTTGGGCGTGTCAATAGTGCTAGACTGTCGAGATGCTGGAACTGACGTGGTCTTGGAGGACGACATAGATGAATTTGAATTGAATTGGGGATCAGGGGGTTTCAATGCATTCGCAGCATTAACAATCGGAGGTTTTATATCCTCTGAGAATTCTGGTCGTCGATGAAGTTCTGCCTTGTCAAATTTGGCCTATGAACGAATTCGGATTTTCAAGATGGACCTCTTCAATTACTTTCGAGTGAGATATACATACAGCGGGTACCTTCATCTTCACGACTTCTTGAGTATATGCTTTATCATAAAGACAGTTTCCCATCAAATTTCCAAAATTCCGCAGCGCACGCTTAAGACCATCTGTGACTGCTTCCTTCTTACACTGAAGATATTTCGAGTCAAGATGAAACTACATTCACACTCCGCATTCGGGTGAGAGACAAGAGATACTCACCTTGTCCAAAGCTTGACCTTTACTCGGAGAGTTATCCGCTGTTCCGTATCCAATGTCCTCATGGTAAACTCCTTCCCTCAACGTGACTCTTACGATAGCAGTGACGCCAACATTATATCTTCCAGATTCACTGCGATCTACGAAATCCGTCGTCACATTAACCAGACTTGAACTCCAGCCGTTGAACCCAAAGACTTCATTAGCCAAGTTGATCATTTTCCAACCCTCCGCATACGTCAACTTTGGGCCACCTCTTGGTCCTTGTCTTTGAGAGATATATTCTGGACCCAGTTTTTGATCTAGTTTCACTTGTAACGTGGCAATTCTCTTAGCAGTCTCTTCTGACATGGTTTCATTGGCATAAGGAGTAGCAGTGAATGGGATTTGGGAATCAAGCATAGATGTTGAAGGCATGGGTGTTCCGTGTATCAAAGAGTTGAACGACATAGCTCCAGACGTGACTAGATTCATTGCTTGACTTGTGTGGTAGGAATGAAGAAGATGACCGCTAAACGTTCCAGCCATACAACAAGAAAAAACCTTATTGCCCCCTGTGGAACCAGTTATTCAAAAAAAAAACTTGATTGTTTTTTAAATCCAAGAGAAAGAGGGGAGGAAAGAGGGAGTTTCGAAGTCCGGATTCAGCGTTACATGAAAATCCGATCATACCATAGAGTCACGCGTTAGTCACGTTATGCAGTAATTATCACACGTGATATTC
>Ga0154005_100333_pt1 | contig 21652 bp, 22 predicted proteins | sample TSFL089MetaG_FD_104698 | JGI IMG/M metagenome (GOLD analysis project Ga0154005, IMG submission 104698) | Attine ant fungus gardens microbial communities from Florida, USA - TSFL089 MetaG | ecosystem: Host-associated > Fungi > Mycelium > Unclassified | place: USA: Florida, Lake Talquin State...
CTGTGTTGTCACAGTTAACCGAATTGCTTGTGGTAGACATTTTCCAAGATAGACTGAAGTACAAAGCTTTTCTTGTGTATAGAGGAGATGAAGCTCGGATTGTGTTAGACTACCTTCAAGTTGTTATCTCGCCGGTTTTCCTGTGTCTTTTTGAACCGTACTTTCGATCAGGTCCTAGATTTCTGTGTGCAACCCTAACAGAGCAATCCTGCTGCAAACTCTTACATGTCTATCCACAAAGTCAGCGCTCTATTTCGTTGTTTCAAACTTTAAGGAGTAAAGATGTTAGAAGATGACCCTATTGATCAAGGCGATATCTGGAAAGGCATATCTCATGACCAAGTTGTCTGCGTCAAGATATTGGGGCCATACCATCAAATGTTAACTCAACCTCTATTCAAGGTAATGGTCCTCCTCTTTCAATGTCAGATATCAGCTCAAAACCTTGAATCAGTATTTTTCACAGGAAGCGCTATTATGGGAAAGTTATCATATCTGAATATCCTCCCGTTTTATGGGATTTAGCTCAATGAACTGAGGAGAGGTCGCCGGTTCGGGCTGGATGAAGCATGGAAACATTCTCAGTTAAGCAAAATAATTTTGTTGTAACAAAATCCATAGATGGACACAGGGCACAATGATACAGAAGAGAACACATGTAAACCAAGTCTAGCCAGGGAAATGACCACCTGGTCTCATTGAGATGCCATGCTCGAAAGATGGAACAAAGTAGCACTGCACGAAGGGGAATGGGTTGAAATCGAAGGACAGGTGATCCAGCAGGTGAACCCGTGACAAGGCATTATCGATCGAGGTATATGATAAATTGGAGGAAACATAATTAGAGTATGTCACTTGTTCTAGGTGGATGGACACAAAGCAACAGCATACTAAAGGCATGAGGACATCGACACAACTATCGAACGTCATGGAGATGCTGGCATTTCGTGAACAGTGTGATATGATAAATGGACAAGATCCAAAGTCCCTTGTATAAGCAAAATCGGGAGATGACCCTATAGAGGATTGAATGATCGATCGTGCACCACAAAGTATAGCAAAAGGAATATGTTTCAACTGTGCATCATCGTCAGTCATTTGAGTATCCTCTCCATCTTTTCGAGTGCTGCATCGACACCTTTGATCAATCTTGTGACATGGCGAGGAAATAGCTGTTTTTCGTTTTCCCGGGCAGTCTCACGCGTGAAAGCTTGGCGACCAAATGCTTGCTCTAGAACGATAGGAAGGCCGAGAGCAATTCGGGTTATTTGGATTGTTATTTTCGTGCGCCCGAAAATATCGAAATAAGATAACCCCTTGAAGGCATGTTGCACTTCGAGTAATCGAGTCAGCTCAGCATGAAGTGCGTTGATGCATGCCCGACACGCTGAAGTCGAGGTCAACTGATGAATACTTTGTGAGTAAAGATTCCACGTACTCAACGCTCGCTCACGAATTGCCTCAAGAGTAACCAAAACAGAGTTTATGCCATCCTCTTCGAGCCGCATCGAAGGATTTATCTCATTCAGAGCTTCTATATTCCGTAAAAAATCAGTCAAACGCTCGTAGATGGTCTGAATTATACGGACTCAATAATGTCCGGATAATTTCCAGATCACCATCCAAGAAATCATTGAAAACACTCAGAACGACTCCCTTGAATGTCTCTTCAGCATGGCTAGATGGATGTATAGCAAATACATCATATTCGGAGTCTGTCGAACGTGTATCATACGCGCGTTTATGCGAAGGTTTGCTCAGAACTTCATAGGCAACAGCAACCTTTTGAAAGGCACGCGTGGCATCAGGATTGTCAGGAAATTTACTGATGATAATTTTAGGGAAAGGGCGAAACCACTTGGGAGGAAGCATACTCTGGGTGACATGCTCGACTCCGTGCAAGATATGCCCTTCGCAGGGTTATTTTGTCAAGGCTGGAATACTTAGGTACCCCGAGTATCTCATAGAGACAATTAGTAGAGAGAACCGTTTTCAGTGTTTCCAGTCGCTCAGCCTCTGACGAAATATCGAAATGTGCCTGGGACTGGCGCGAAGTTGTAGATGAGAAGTTTTCGGGAGCTGAGGGCTCTGCAACCCATGTTAAGTATTTGCGTTCGTAATTTTCTATGTCCTGATCTTCATCCTCGTCGATGGGTAAGTGAAAGTACGTGCTCGCTACTTATAAGTAGATGTGGCAATTCACATTGTAGAATGGTTGACACACCTGTGTTGAAAGCGTAGGAAAGCATTAATAGTACTTATGGCGAAGGAAAAGCCAAAGATGATTAAGAGGGAACTAAGGTGTTGAATAAAAGATGAGATGATCAACAGGGCACTCACTTATCACATGTCAAGTTCTGAACATGATTTACCAGGATCCAATCATTCTCACATGCCCAATTTGATGCTGATAAATGTGATCAAACAGCTATTAGAGAACACAGGCTCCGATATTGTCTGCAAAGTTCCGTGCTACCCTCGCGATCTCCCCTGGTTCTCCCATCATTGTGAGTCTGGTTATTTCCTGATCTTTCAGATAGTTATGGGCATTCTCAGGTTTGACCGCACTGAGCTCGGAACGGCCAAATGCCCAGTTCAGAATGTAGACCGAGGAAGTGGAAGAATCCTTATCGATCAACCGAAGGAATCCCTTCAGCCTCCATGTGTTTTCTTTAGATAATAACTGGAGCGCTTTGGTTAAAACTTCTCGTTCTAGACCCTTGGCTGCATGTGAATGGTCATGAAAAGAACGTTCCTTGAAATCAGAACACTCTTGTCTCTCCAGTGCCCCTCCCCTGTAGAGAGTCGCAGTCTCTACTTCGTTGTGATGTGCTCTATCTGTACAAGAGATAGGCTCGAGAAACAACTTGGTTTGGTGACCAAATATGAGATCTGGGTCAACACCATTTCTACCCTGGCATTTGATTTTCGGTGTAGCATCATTCAACGTATTCAGATGGTCAATGACTTCGTCAAGTTGCCTTTCGGAAACATGTTCCCATTTATTCTAACCTTGATGTTATTCACGACCCTTCAGGGAGGGTTATTTAAAAGCTCACGATGAGGAGGATATCGGTATACGAAGCCTGCATTCGCGCAGTTGGAGATTGATCCTCGTACCCCGCGAAATTCTCAGCGTCAATCACGGTGATTATGGCATCAAGCTTGAGGTCACCGTCTGTCATCCTTTCAATTTCTCTGATCTGAAATGCTAGGGTTGCAGGAAATGCCGATCCACTGTTTCCCAGGGAAAGCCTAGTTAATAACGCTTTTAATAGGGCTAGGGAAATTACGAACGAGCATTCGATGAGTATACGGTCAGGACGGAATTTGTCTACCCAATCAACTTCAGTGGCTCGGAAAGCAGACTCTGCACGATGAACCCACCTCTGATCTCAAGAAGAGCCGTTTGCATTTGGCCGACAAGAACACAGCACCTGTAGTCGTATTCCATGGACCTGCTCTTGACTTGATAGCTCGACCATACTCACATACAACCATTCAAGATCTCGCTAACCCCAGATAAGCTTGATTCGTTTGCAAGCTTACTGTCTACTGCTGCGGCATCAGAAGTGTAATCTCCAAAACCAAGGCCAAACAATTCAATGCACCTTCAATGTCACCATATTCGTTTTTTAATAAGACTGCCTTGTAGCCAGGTGGCAGCTTAGGCAGAAGAGAAAGAATGACTGAAGTTTTCCCTGCCCCTAGAAAGCCTGTGAAAACAGTGATGGGTATAGAATTGTCGCTAGCCATAGTAAGGCAATAGGTAGTATCTGCCCTGGACACGCTCAGGATCACGTGTATTACATCGTGATTGATCTTAATCTGGGCGCGTTCGCAGCGACCACCATGAGCAACTCTCTCCCTGTCACACTCAGGGCTGCATCGATCGCTAAGGCTCATACTGTTCTCGCGTGTGCTGCATTTTTATCTGCGTTGTTCATTGGATGTCTTCTGCATTATGAGAAGATCGTCAAGAATGGCGTAGCCGGATATCCACAGGAATGGTTTCCTTCGGTGTCCGCGACGTGAGTTGAATAATCAACGAATTGACATTGTCTTGATATTTTCTGCAGAATTGGCGATTGGTATCCTGAACGCAGTGTTTTTCAGATACTGATCGCGTTAACGTCTGGACCTCGGTTCGCTCTCGTTTACTTGCTCTATCAACACCAGTCGCAGTGGTCCAGAACTTCTTTATGGCCTAGAATACTCTTTTTAATAGGTCTCATTCGGACTTTTTCTTGTGGCGGCTGGGTGTACATCACGTCTACTGATGATCATGATGCCCACGACGTGTTCATGATCTTGTACATGGTTTGCAATCTTCCATGGATGATTGGTGGTGTATTATTCTCTCGGAAGAGAACTATTTGGAGACGCAGGTCCGGCAACTGTGATTTCTAGAAAGAAACTGGCTAAAATTCCAGTACAATCATAGAGCCTGGGTTGCAGCTGCGTCAGCGACTTCTTCAATCTTCTCCTTTCCTTCAAACTGACATACTCTCAGCTTCTTCCTGTCTATCGTACCACTTGTCTATTTCTTTATTCAACACAAGGTCAACCGTATACCTGGAGGTCAGTCTGGTTTGAATTGAACTGGATTGATGGGTCAGATTGGGCAACTGATGATATAGCTTATACTCGATATGCTTTTTTCGAATGGGGTCTTATATTCTTTGATGTGTTGTATGATTCCATAGCCGAACCAGACTTTGCTGAGGCAGATCTTAAGGTATGCCCATCATTCAGTCTCTACTCTATAAAGGGCCTCATCAATGATTCAGATAATCATTGGGCCTTCGAGTGAAATGACAACACAAATGTACCAGAGTCTCCATCGCCTTGCATGAAATGCTTCGCTGATTGCAGTTGACCTATCTCGAAATCAGAAAATGTGATATTTTGTCCAATGAAGAGGTTGCAGCTCAAGAGATGAATGTCAAAATCAATGTTGACGAACAAACCAAGAAAAGCCAGAGCAATCTTGGGTCTTCAATCGAAAGAAGGCATCCTATACGGATGATACTGCCTGCAGTCACTCTGAGATCTCAGCTATCTTTTGTATCTGATGTGTATCTCTGTATGTTCAATCATCTTCTAATTGGAGCATTATTTGACGTTCCTCCTTAGCATTTGTCTTTTTAACCTTGTTTACCGCCCTCATTCCGACGCTCTTCTATTTTTCCATCTGGGAGCTAGGAATTGCAGGACAAGAATTTGCCCTTTCGGCTGTTCTTTCCCCTTTCCTTCTTGGATTCTCTTCTTTTAACGATTTCTCTCAGAGTAAAAGGGGTCAGATTATTCTTCAGAGCTCATCGCTAGTCGGGCTAGCAGCCTATGCCTTCGATAAACCTTTACATAGGCTACTTGCTGTAACGCCGGCTGCAGTACTTGGAACGCTTGCTGCAGCGGTTAAATGGATTGGAGATGAGCCATGTTACCAGGCGTTTGGTAAGATAATTAATCTAATATATGAATAAGACTTCTCATTCAACAAGTGTTTGGGCTGGGCTGGGTCGTGACATCATTTGTGAGAATCATGAACCACACGAACAATCCCTGTGAGTTAATTGTGTTCCTCATATGTGGCGGGGTTGATTGTCACTGGATAGTGTGGCCATTCATCAATGGCAAATCAGGAGGGCTGAATAAAACTGGCATATCATTAGCCATTTTGGCCGTATTCGAGCTGTCCACGCGAAACTCTACAGCTTTCAGACTTGCTGCGTTGCCTGTAACGCCAAGTCATCGTTCCTGGTTGTCTCCTGCACTGGCACTCGGGAGTCTCATTTTCACCATTCATAACCTGCTCGCTGATTCGAGTACTTTGATTGCTTGGTCCTGGACTGGATATGAAGACGGTCTTCCTCGAGGGCCTGTGCCTCATCTTCATTGTGGATTAACCATCATCGTCCAATGTCTTGGCCTCGCTCTGGGCCTTTACGCTTGTACGGAATCTTATCAAATCAATGCACCTGAATCGGGGCCTTCTCAGACAAGGATCAAGAACCAGAGATTTATTGACCAAAGCGTTACCAATCATATCTGCGCGTTCATTACTCATCCAAGTTTCTACGCCTTCGGTGCTACTTCTACCTATGTTCTCTACATGTATGAGAACTGGACTGGGTATGCTGGTGGCTTAGGGGTCGGATTCTTCGTGATGTGTATCACCCCTTTTGTATTCGAGCAAGTAGCTGCTACGAGGATTTACGCAGGACGCATGCTAGGTACAGCATTCGTCGTTTATTGTTTATTGAATCTCGCTAGTATCTTCACTGTGGCATACGCTTTTGTTCCGGGAGGTACTTACTTCCGGGAAAGGACTAACTGGTAAGCTTATCAACCTTGCAATGGTTAAATTGTTTCTCAACCTCATCTGCCTTTGCAGGGTACTCTTTACTCAAGTAGCACTCCTCTTCCCATTCTTTGCAAGTGCTACCAATGACAAACTCTCAGTTCCCATCTCTCGCACTAAGGCGTCATACGTATATATTTTTCTTGTATTGATGTCTGTCTTTTCTGGTCTCGTCACACTATTTCGGTTTCCACTTTCCAGTCCGCAGCCTTTTAAACCAGGACCGAGGATTATTCAAGCTGGTATATGGACAGTTCATTTCGGTTTTGATAACGAAGGTCATGATAGTCAACGAGGAATCAGGAATTTGGTCCGGGACATGCAACTGGACATTGTAGGTCTCCTTGAGACGGATTTACATGTACGCCGGTGTATGTTTTGTATCCGACCAAACCTGACTGATGGTTCCTGGATCGTCCCTGAAGAGAACTTCTTTTGGCCACCGTGATTTGTGAGTGCTTCCTCGGGCATTGGTTGACTATGAGTAGTTATCTAATTTGGTCTCAGAACAAGGGTGGCTGTTGAAAATTTGGGTTATGTTTGTATCAAAATTCTCAATGATCTCACTTGGCTCATGTACTTTCAACAGAATGTAGATATTGGACCTGGCCCGAATCGACACACATGGGGATGCGCCCTTCTATCGAAAGTAAGTCATGACAATCTGATTGCATTTGCTTGTAACTCTTATTGGCGAACCAGTTTCCCATAATCCGATCTACTCATCACCTACTTCCCTCACCGCATGGTGAACTTGCGCCAGCGATTGAAGCTGTTTTAGACATCTATGGCACCCAAGTCACCGTGGTTGTTGCTCATAATGGCCAAGGCACGTTCTTTTTTTACTATCATACTGTGACTAAGTAGTGACCTTTTTAAGAGGAAGATCCTTTAGATCGTGAATTGCAGAGTACCGAATTGGCCAGAATCATGGCTGCATCCTATCCAAAACCCGTTATCTTCTTGGGCTATGTAGTCACAAAACCTCTGGCCAAGCGTCGTAAGTCTGGCCTTCGCTGAGCATTTTTCGGAATTACCTAATTCATCCAAAGCAAATCCCTACGAAATTATGGTGACAGATGGGCGTGTCCACGATATTGATCAAGATGATCTAGACAGGTGGTATGTCCCAAATGCTTAACGCCTCGATCCTAACATAGTATATGACTTCGTGCAGCTGCTGATCTGACTTGTATCCCAGGTGCGAATATATATTTTATCGAGGACTGTATCGGACCTCCTATGCGCGAATATCGCGGGGCATTATTACAGATACAGAGATGCAAATTGGTCAATTTGTCTTGCCACGTCATGGAACTCCAATCGTAGATGAATCAGTTTCTGCAAGATATTCTCGAGCCTTCAAGGAACAAATGCCTATTGAATATGTACGTGAATTATCCCTATTGATGTTCCTCGCATATTTGCTTAATCGAAATGAAGTGGTTCCCTATGGCATACTATGGAGGTCCCGGTCATGGCGGTGTGAGCGGCCACCACTATCATGTCTTTGGCACAGTAAGGAACCTCCCAGTTCCCCTTCACGACTTGACTCAATCCTACGTAGCCCCTATACTATCTTTTACCATTGAATGCGACGGTTTGAAGTCTTGTACTCTGTCGTTGTCCACGTGTAATTACACTGATGCAAATGTTGTACTGAAAATAACACTTGTAGTCAAAATTTGGGTGTGTGACTAGTCTGCTTGAAATTTCTACATTTGAAGAGCAGGGATGGACGAGTGGGATCATGTCTGTCCTCAAAACTGTCAAAATCTGTTTGACGCGGTCAAAAAAAGTCAGTGATGTTCATGTGAAAATATACTAAAGAGGATTATGTGATACCATTCACTGATAAAATTCATTCAACTCTCTACCGATCTCCTTAGGCATTGCTCTGGCTTTCCTGCATTGTAGATAATGAATTGGATATTTTTGAATACTTTGGATGACATTGTAAGGTCACCTATTCTCTATCATTCATTGCCTGCACTTGATAAATCCTGAAATCTCTCCTTGTTCATTCTCTTTCCATCAGACACTGCATAGCAAATGTCTTCCTCTCTGTACACTTGCATGAAACTGAATATCCCAGTTGTCGTCTGAGCACAGCGCTAAGATAATTACGTCATTGGTTGCAAACACTTTGCGAAGGCTTCTGCGATACTGCATGTTCTATGTACCAAATCAACGTTCAATCCAGCACATACTCGTGGTTCTAACGCAGCAAAAGCTGATGTTGGATACCCTGCTCCATTTCTTGGCGTTCGTCCGGTGACATCGATTTGCACACTATCTTGATGAATGGAGCCTCTTATCCAAGACGATAGTTCAGTACTATTGATTAGACAAAAGACAACTGTTGGCCCTAGCACCTTTAAGGCGGTCGATCTTGCCTAGTGCCGTACTTCATCTCGTACCGGGCGATAGCTTGTATACGCTCACCCTTCAACAAGCACCAAGCCAACCTCAAAGGGTTGTAATGTCGGGCCAAGACTCGGGACAATTCTACTAAAACACAATTTCAAGGCCAGAAGGTGGTACGGTTGTGGACTATACATACCATATTCGAAAAATAGGAGTGAAAGAGGAACAACCTGACTCTTTCAATTTGGATTAATACTTGAATATCATCATCCTGAAACAGATTTGATTTACCTCGACTACGAGATTGGACTGGCTGTTCGAATCTTGCTTCATAAGTCTGGACCGGAAGTAAATACCACCTATTCAGGATGGATCAGCATTGGAGCTACCCATCGAGCATCATACCAACCCGGCAGCCTCCAAGCGTCTTTGACACTCAGCATGAGGGCAAAAAGAGGAAAATGATTGACGAGAGTAAGTATGAACTCCATACTTGCAAGCAGCAAAAGGATGATGAAACGAGCCTTTGCAGGGGATGAGTGATCTATAAGCAGTCAGAGGCAGGGACCTACAGTAGCGAACAACACATAGTATACCAGCACAGTTGGAAACAGAAAAGCCAGTAGCGTGAATAAGATCGTTCCGAATAATAGTTGATCCATATCGTACTCCCAACTATCAATCCGATTTCTCAACACATTGTAACGCTTTCCTGGGTAGTAATTGAGGTATGGTATCATAACAAATATGATCAGCACACATACCTCGGAAGAGGTTGAACAATGACCCAGCTATCTTCAATATTTGATGATAGATGAGGCCAGTGAAGAAATAACATACGTATATATGGACGGTGAAAATAGCAATCAAATCGATGATGGCTGAGAGAGCAAGAGTCATGCCACCAAACTTGCCCATGCAACCGACAATATAGATAATAGTCACAATGTAGGGAGTGAACTGGTCTAGACCCTTTTCCCAGAATCGTACCAGCCCAACGAACATATGGCAATAGAACCAACTTAATTCGGTGTTAAGTTTTAGGCCAGCCGGCCAGGAGTCAAGCCATTGCACGGTATAGATGATGTCGTGCACCAAATACTTACGTATTATAACGCTGCCAAATTGCCCAAGGGTTAGAGCATTTTCCGTCAGGAATGATCCAATTGTTATCCCCATCGTCACATCATTGAGTATCAACCAGACAGTATTGAAAAACTGAGTATAGCGGGCAGCGTAATTTGTGATATCTGACTCGTCACGGTTACGAAGATGGGGTATCTCGGCGACAAAATATACGGCCTGTTCTGCACGGACCTCGATTTGCTGGATTACGGCACAAAGATCTCTGAAAGAAGATGTAGGAGTGGTTGGTATTTTGGATATAGACTTAATGAGACGGGAGAAGGCGTTCATGGGTTGGGCAAGTAGCGTTGCGACCGCACTCATGGAAAACAATATAGCCGCAGTTGCAGGTAGCATGCGAGCGGATGAGTCGGTAATAGCTGTTTTCAGTAGAGTGGATGCATTGAATCGGTTCAGAGAAACCTGACCAATAGCAACTGAAGAATTCGACCTGGGTGGCCGAGTGAAATCTTGTACACATGTTTGTGAGGACCTGTCGCTCGAGAATAGAGAAGGAACAAATGTCGAACAGTCAAATGCATAGAACCTCAAAGAACTTAGTGGATGTTGATGGTAGAATATTAGGATGGGTTGTATTTTCCTGGGCCATCAATTCAGTGCCGGAAAAGCCGTTTGTGCAGTAGTAGTACTTACAATGCGGCGATCTTTACAGTATTACTTTGTGCATCAAATTCGCAAAAACCGAGGACTTCGGGATTGCCTCCGCATGATTCCTGCAAAGCACGCCAGGCAGGTACAGTGCAGGCTGCATTCAAGGCGGACACTGCTTCCTCTTCCTGCAACACCATAAGATAACACAGCGGAGAAAAACAAACCGCACCCACAGAGTCCTCTTCCAGAACACCAACTATACATAGTTGAGGCAATCTCCAACCATAACAGAACCCAGATTGCTGTAAACCGAAAGGCCAGTATACCGTCGGTGTGACAGTCGAGGAGACCATTAAATGAATAATACACGTGACATCCAGCTGTCTTCCTGCTCAGTGAGCGTTCAAAATGCTAATCAAACTATAGGTTTTGTAACCTGATTCTCTCACTGGGGTGCATTATGGCATCGCAACTGATGACTTGTCGAAAACTGGGTTCCTACAGATCGTGACCTAGATACTATCTCTTGCAAACCCCACTTGATGGATCATTTTTTCTGCTGTCAAGGTTCTGCTTCACTTTGGCATATACAATTCATTGAGTCTGGCAAAATTTATATGATCCCAACATAAGTGTATGCCTCTCCCTCAGAACTTTGGATTGAAAGATCACATTTCTCCATCAGCATTCAAGCCACCTACATTTCTCTTTTGGCATATGGTGAGTAACATTCGTATTCCCACGCCTTGAGCTACTGACATGATACGCATAGTCATTATGTCATCAGCAACTACAAGAGCTCATCTCGCCTACCAAGATAACGAATATAGCAAGCACCGTCTTTTACTTAACAGATATTCGTCTCAGATAAAATCTTGAGATATTTCTGTCTTCCTAAATGAGTAAGGTCTATCTAAATGTTGTGCGTCCAATTGCAATGACTGGTGCACTAGCCATAAAATCAATGTTTTTCCTTACGGTCATTAGTGAGAAATCAAGGATTCCTTGCTCAGAAAATCTTCAAGCAGACCCCTCATGGAACGGTGTCATCTATTGAACACAATGAATGACACATTTTACTAGGCTGTCTATCACCTATATCACAGGAAGAATAAGTTTCTTGTCGCGCTATAATCGTGCCAATCAATCTCTTTTCGAACTGTATTTCATTCGCACCGTCTACTCCCGCTCTGATCTTAATTTATATGCAAACATCACCGAAGCGTTGATCGGAATGCCCCTTGACTATTTCCTTGCTGACTGTATATAAATTAATCTCGCTAGAAAGAAGACGAGTCTCACTGAGACGTTGAAATGCTTGGCATTTTCTTATACACGGTGAGCCGATCAAACCTCTGTCTCCTGCTGTTCATACTCATCTGTTGCCCTAATTTCAACGAACAATCTATTTTTTCGGCCGTCGTCTTAGTTTTTGTCTATAGACCCCACCAAGACACTGATCCTTCCCCGTCGATCCGGTTTAGTTCACGGCCGTCAGCATTTTTCTGAATGAGAATTCACGCAATAGTCTTCTGTCCACTTGATGTTGTCTAAACACACGTGCAATTGAATAAAAGTATGGTGATGTTTTCGATCAACAATATCAAATGGATGCTAAGATTACGCAGCTGTGTGGCACACCGAGGTTTCTTTGCGAGCTTTTCGTTGTTCCTTTGGGCTGGGACGCTGATGACTTGTTTGCACCAATATCTTTGAGACGACTTCTGTAATCTGGCAGTTAAGCTAATCTGTTAATTTCAAACATACGGGGTAGATTTGTGAAAGTATCTATGGCAATCTATGCCTCACACTGAGACTGGTCAATAGTCAAAAATTTCCTTAGTGTTCACACACACTTGAATCGACTTCATGGTCTGCTAATTCCTTGAGGCTAGCAATATTTTGTTGCCATAGACAGGACATCCTGAACACCCCTCAGAGATCAGCTGAGATGTAAGGTGTCTATGTGCTCAAAGACTCTGACTGCAAAATTGATATGCTATCTGCATGCTGCGATACGCCACCAATTAAGGCATATTCTCCATCTCGGTAAGCCAGGCTATTACATCATAAGACTCGGTGCCTGAGAACTTATCAAGATCGACAGGCTTCAACGGTCCACGGACAGCGGGATTGCCATATCCAAAAAAGGTTGTGATAAGAGCTTTCAGACCACCAATGCCTCCGATTTGAGAGACTATCCAATCAGCCTGACTGAATTTCTCCTGTAACTCCATCGCTTCCGTAATCTTTCCCTCCTGGAAAAGCCGGTAAAGTTTTACGTGTAATTTCGGGAAGAGGTTGACCAGAGCTGCAATGACACCTGCACCCCCTCCAAGAAGGCCAAAGAGATATGTATCACTTCGACCCGGATAAACGGCGAATTTATTGGAAAAACGTGTGCGTGCGGTCAGGCGGTGAAGTTTCCCTATGTTGCCACAAGAAAGCTTAGTTCCAACAATATTGGGATGAGCGGCAAGTTCTCCGATGATATCAGAATCGAGATCTATACCAGCTGTGACTGTTGGAAAATTGTAGATCATGGTCGGGATCGGAGATTCATTGGCAACCTGGAGAGCGTCCAAAGTTTACGTCGTCGAGTAATAAGAATTGAGGCATACCTGTGTGTGGAATCGAATAATGTTTACTGGAGTCATCGCCTTTGGCCACACCGAAGGAGTGAGCACCAGGGCATGAGAGGCTCCGGCCTGCTGTGCATCTTTACATAGTTCAATGGTCTCCCGGGTCGATGGAGTACCAGTACCTGCAATAACAAGTACTTTCTCATAGCCATTTATGTCTAGGATCTTCCGTGTCTCATCAATCATTAGCCTCCTCTCCTCGCGCGATCTGTGCGATCTGGTGTGAATGGTCGACTGGTTGGTGGAACGGGTTATCTTACAAGTGTTGAGCTTCTCCATTGGAACCTTGCACCAATATTCCAGTAACCCCACCCTATATGATGTGTTGATCAACAAGCGAAACTTGGAGGGCACTTGGCCAACCTGAGCTAGGCGGAGGACATGCTTCTGGGTGGAAGAAATATCCAAGTCATCATGCTCATCAAAAAAAACAACGGCTGGAACATAGACTCCATTAGGAGGAGGCGCAGACATGATATCAAGAGTTCAAGGCTGATCAACCGAGTGCATGAGTCTGTACACGGCCATCATTAAGGGATAATAATAGTTGTACTTCAGAATATATATATGTTTCCCACAATCCACGTGGGTTGGCACGGCGAATTTAGCTATTCCCAAGTTCATGTCTCCGTCATGATTCCATCCCTCAAGAAGCGAGCTGCTTGTGTCTTTGTAAACCCTAAAATAATTACATATGGCTTGAAGAACACGCAAATGCTTTCCAGGCGTCTTTTGGAGGCTACAAGGTTGGGACACCGACAGTACACTTCCAATACCTTCCTTACTTCCAATTCGCTACGGAGACGGTATACGACTAACTCGCCTGCATCCCTACGAGTGATTCAATCTAGACAAATCTCATATGCATCAATACCTCGCTTTGTGCTGCGTGCTTTCAGGGTGCCGATAGCAGGCGCGACCGTCGGCGCAGGTGGACTGGGCTATGCAAACTATAAATTTGAAGGTGTGCCTATCATTCTGTTTCCTCGCTGTGGCATTCAACAGCTTGAAGAGATTAGGAATTCTACAAACGAATGGATGAATGCGGCTCAAGCAACTGCTCAAAGCTTCTTTGGATTTGCATCGGATGGACTTTCGTCCGTCAAGACCGCCGTATCAGAGTTCCAACTCCCCGTAATCAATGCTTCACAGTTGATTAAAGATCTATTCTCTGGTAAGCAAGAGGAAAACAAGAAGCAGAGCCGAGACGACGAACAGAACAGCCGGGAGCGGCGTTTTCCCAAAGAAGGGGCAGCTATGGCAGCACTTGTAGGAGGAGCAGCTATGTCATCCCCTCCTGAGTCAAAACAAGACATAACGGAGGAAGCACGACAGAATGGACTGATGCATCTGACCAAGAAACTGATTGAAATCAGGAGTATGCTATTGAGCATTGATCAGAGTGACGCTCTGAAATTACCTAGTATCGTGGTTATTGGTAGTCAGAGCTCAGGGAAGAGCTCTGTGCTGGAAGCTATCGTGGGACATGAATTTCTACCAAAGTATGGGTCAAATCACGAGCCAAAAATTCGACTAACAACTGTGCAGAGGAAACAACATGGTCACCCGTCGTCCTATAGAACTTACTCTAATTCATACCCCAGCCAAAAATGGGCAGCATCCGGTTGAATATGGAGAGTTTCCTGCACTTGGTACGGGAAAAATTACCAACTTCGCTGACATTCAGCATACTCTCACTGACCTCAACCTCGCCGTCCCCGCTTCTGAATGTGTTTCCAACGATCCCATTGACCTTCGAATATATTCACCCAACGTCCCTGATCTGTCCCTTATCGACCTTCCCGGTTATGTCCAGATCTCGTCGCTGGACCAGCCAGAGACACTGAAAGAAAAAATAACAGGGCTTTGTGACAAATATATTCGGGAACCAAATATAATTCTTGCTGTATGTGCCGCCGATGTCGATCTGGCCAATTCTCCTGCCCTAAGAGCAAGTCGCAAAGTTGACCCTCTGGGCTTGAGAACCATTGGTGTCGTCACTAAAATGGATCTCATCTCTCCTGAGCAAGGTGCCTCAATACTTGATGGTAATCGATATCCTCTAAGTCTCGGCTACGTTGGTGTTGTTGCTAAGAAGATCCATCCCAATTCTTCGACAGTAATGGTTGCTAGAGGAGAGGATGATCACTACTTCAACCAACATAGAAGCGTATTTGGTTCATCGCAGCTCATGGTCGGTACTGGTACCCTTCGCCGTCGGCTTATGGAAGTCCTTGAATCATCCATGGCATCCTCACTACACAGTATCTCGAACGCTGTCCAGCTCGAGTTCGAAGAAGCAACATACCAATTCAAGGTCCAATACAATGACCGACGTATCACAGCAGAGTCTTACGTTGCAGAGACGATGGATATGCTGAAGCACCGGATTAAGGAATTCACTCGACAATTTCGTCGACCCACTATCCGCGCCAAGCTCAAAGAAATGTTGGATGACAAAGTCATGGATGTCTTGGAGCAATTGTATTGGTTAGACAAGAAAACAGCGGAACTGAGTCAATTGGGGTCGAATTCGAAACTAAAACCTGAAGACATTGATCCGTATTGGAAACATAAACTCGAAGCGGCGTCGAGTCTTCTCACAAAATCGGGTGTGGGTAGAGATTCTACGTTACTTGTTGCCGATGGATTGCGGGCGCTCATTGATTCCATCGCCCTTAGCGAACCCTTCAACTCCCATCCACGGGCTGCCGAAAGGTTGATCGAATTTTCTCACAACATCCTTCGCGACCGGATAGGAGTCACATCCGACCAAGTTGAGAATTGCATCAAGCCGTACAAATATGAAGTAGAAGTTGAAAAGGGGGAGTGGGAACAGGGTAGACAACAAGCAATTCAATTATTTGAGAAGGAGGTGGAGGCGTGCCAGTCGAAATTGAAGATGATCACGAAGAAGATTGGAGGGAGTCGGAAGTTGAATACCCTGATGGGATATGCGAAGAAGCTGGAGAACGACCAGAAGGCTACAAAGGCTACTTCTTCAGAGATGGGTGAGACTATGGGAGCCGAGATTGATGAACTCACTTCCGAATCATATCGCTATCCTCCCGCGCAAATTGTTGATGGCAAGTGTTTGAATGACTTGACCAAACGTATCCTTTGATTGACTCCTTTTTCAGCTCGTTATGCATTAATGTACAACGAACGACTTAGTGTTCTGAAACTACGGCTGGCTGCTCTCAAATCCTTTCGATGTCGTGCGGGCCCTCAAAGCGAGGTTTTCTGCCCAGAAACGTTCCTCAACGTCATTGCCGACAAACTTGCGTATACTTCCGCTATGTTTATCAATATTGAGCTATTAGATCAGTTTTTCTACCAGGTAAGTTCATTTATCAGTTTGCACCCTCGATGTTTCGTCTAATCACGTATCATAGTTTCCGCGCGAGATTGACTCACGACTGTTGTATGACCTAGATAGGAAGGAAATCATAGCCTTTGCAAGGGAGAACCCGGTAGTGCGTCGGCATCTTGATCTCCAGGAGCGCAAGGACAAGCTAGAGGAAGCAATGAAACAGCTTAATAGTCTTTCTACTCTGCGTTCAGATCCCCAGTCCCAACCACGGAGACAACGAGGAATCTTTGGTGGTACTTTCTTATAGGGTCTTTACAATCCACAATCACTCCACCCATTCATGTATGTCTCAAACTTATGGCCAAGCGTCACTGGTTGGCTTCTAGCATTGTTTAAAATACATTTGATGGCGTCATTCTTCTCACTACGACACAACACAGTTGAGTTTCTGATAACATTGACTCCTGAAATCATTAGAAGGAGCACTGTGGGATATAATATTTGTTTAAAGTTTGGCCTTAGCCTGAGCAGTCTTGAGGACATTGTCAAGCTTGGTTGCAAGCATTATATTACCCCGTGTCTTGAGCTTCCCAGACATAAATGCTTTCTGGCCGTTAAGCTGCATTGTCAAGTCATTAATGAGAGTGAAGGAACAAAGGGGGAGGGTAGAGACATGCCTTGCCACTCGCCAAATCGATGAGGACGTCATCAGCAAGAATAATTGTGACATCAGCTTTGGGCGAGGCTTTTCCCTTATACACGGTCCCTGTCTTCTTTGCGTCAATTGTCCATGTAGCTGTTTGCCCGTCTTTGGTGACTTGGAGCTCGAAAATGCCGTTGGTCTAGATTCAGTTCGCGGTCAGGGTCCAAGCGGAAATGAGGAGTTCTGATTTCATACCTTCTTGATGAGATCTTGCCTTTGTGAATCGCTGTTTTGCGCGAAGCCAGAATGAAGGGTAGCAATGAGCTCAGAAGACTATTTTCAAATGAGTTCATGGGACCTGATCCTAGTCATAGATAAACCAACCTTGAAACCGGGCACTTGAATGTCGTCAGACATGGCGATGGGAGTTATGGTTTACAGTTATAGGAAACTTTTGAGCGTGTTAACTTGCAGTGAATTTGCATATGATTAACAGAGTCACATGTAACGGCACAGAGAGTGTACAGGGAGTGTTCTCTATTAATATACCGCAAGCAGCATCAGTACAATGTACACTAGTACTTATGTTCACTTCGTAAGACTTGTTTACGGCTGGGCGTACTGTAGGAGATGTAGACGCGTATAGTGTGGTCATGGTGCTGAGGCATGTGACAGTAGATGAGAGATAAAGTTGAGCCATGAGATAGATACGGCTATCTCCGACTGCTTTCAATGTAGCCTCGTCCATATTTTCTTGCAGTCTTAGGACAAATTTTCTCGTTTGCAGCCATGGCTTGGCAGACCCCTGAGCGTGTGACACCAGTTTCCTACTATCCGTGAAATGCTGGCTCGTGCTCTCTTCTTTTCCACGTAAAACCAATTCTCACTAACCCCAAGTTCCATCTAACTGATTATTATATCTTTTCATTTTCCACGTGGATGAGCACATATGATTCATTCTTTCTGAACTTGTCATGATTCTAGAAAGCCAAAGCAACCATTTGATTCCGTTCGCTACCTAAAACTCCTCTCACTTAACCGCCTACACTGGGAAGGACGACTCGAGAAATGAACTATGGACCTGGGATTCTGATAAGCCCCTGCACTTTATTCCAGAGTGAACTTCAGGGACGTTCGATGAACCAACCTCTGAACATTGGCCAGGTACCGTGTGGAACAGTCTCCAACTTCAAGTAAACCGCTAGATGAACTCTAATGCTATGTAACAATCAACTTTGGACCAGATCTGAACCAGAACATGTAACAAATTACCAGGGAGAGCAAGTTTCTCATTTATATCTCAACGTCATTACTTTGTGGCTCGTTCCCTCTTTCTCGTACTATCCTCTTTCTGCTAGCCAGCCATCTCAGACAACTCCTCTGTTGAAAAAGATGCGGTGTAAGTTTACACAAGAGAATCCAGATCATCTCTGCTTTTGCTCCGCGTGCCATCTCTCGTCAGACCTCTTCCCAAGGCGACAAGACGGGAAAATCATCCTGCCTGAAATACCTGGTAGGCGAAGCATAACGATCTCTTTGGCTGGCGTGTGCTGACCACACGATCATATTTTGACCATACTAGATCCTCCCTCTCACCGTACCACATCCTGTTCTCGCCCTTCAACACCCACATCAATGCCCATCTGCACATTAACGTCACCTATACCAGCTGATCTCCCCTCACTTCCTTGTATGAGAAAATTTCCCATTATCTATGCTCGGCTTCTGACGTGCTCTTCACGTTACCAATTTATTGCGACGGCATCAACAGCACAGACAATATCCCCAGCTGTCAATCGGTGCGCCGACCACGGATACCATCCTCGTGCAGGGTCGAACGCGCGAACATTTGTCCCTAGTTCGTTTTCTATGCGTGTTAGAAGCAGCCCAAGTATATCATCAATTGCTTCCATCATTACCTTGCGACTAACGATTGCTATCACGTATTCAGTTACTATCGACTTTGCGGAAGAAGCAAGTTGTTCCTGGCTTGACCTTCCTACGTCGAGCACACAGCCTCGTTCTCGCTCCCAGTCATCTTTGACTACGACTACCAAGGTTTCGAACCCGATCCCAGTCGATACTCCGGACCTTAAACCATCTCTAGACAATCAATCAAAAACATTCGCCTCAGAATCTTCCTCAGCCTCAACTTCGACATCAATTCAATCGATCCCTACCTCATCCTTGAAATTCTGCCCTCCATTTATCGCTTGTGATCGAATCGTCATATCACCAGACAGTGACACGGCCAAAGAGGGCATGATTATGATTCCCTGGAGTGCCCGTCGTCGAAAACAAAGATATCGTTCAAGTTTTGATATAGGTACGGGTCAGGGAAAGGGCAAGACAATGTTTAGATATTACGGTCTTGATGATGACCCTCCTATTTCCTCGATCACTGATGTTTCCAAAAAGTAAATGCTCTGTTTACCTAGATATCCATTGCTAACTCGGCAGTATATAATATCTCTGGTTAACGTATGATACTTTAGAACAAGAACGACTGAAAACGTGCGCCCAAGACCGTGCTCGTCCAGAAAAGGCTATCAAATGTACAGGAGATTGGCCAACCTAAAAAGGCAAGTCACGCATTAGTCACTCTAACCCCTCCCAAACAAACAAATAAACTCTGGTTCCGCTCCCCACCCACCACTATCATTCTCCTCCATCCCTATTTCGCTACATGAAATACATTGAGAATCCTGCACTTGCTCGTTTGGCCCAATCCCTTACCCATCAGGGGCCCGAGTGTCTAGTTCGTACCCGCATGGAGGCATACAGTTGCAAGAACATAAAGCGCGACAAGAAACTTTTCAAAACTCTTGAAGACGCCTACAAAGATGAGGCTTCCCATTCTCCATCACTACCATCTTGGCTTGCACTTGACCAAGAAGCCGAAATGACCCCTTTTGGACCAATTGATAAACATGCCTCGCGGAAGACTCTTTACCTCCTTATTGCCACTCTCAATATCGCATTTCCCGATTACGACTTCTCTGACGTCCGCCCTTCCCATTTTGTCAAGGAAGACAACGGTGCTGAGGTCCTTAACTCCCTCAGTAATACCCTCGTAGCATCCCATCGTACAGGAATAGCCGCGCCCAGAACATACTCATCTTATCCTCCCTCTTCATCAGACATATTCCCTCCTGTTGCTACTTCACCATACAACCGAATGGCATCCAGTCCCCTTGATCCACCTCCAATAATATCAGGAACTCATCCAGCTCTCTTCCGCCTCATTGACGATGTCATCGGTCTCTCTGAGTGTGAAGTCTTTTCTTACACCCCAGAGATTGAGGCTGATCCACATGCTAATGACTTTTCCGATGATGAGGATGACACAGCACCATTTGCTGAGGAGGAATCTTCTTCTGAGGATGACGTAACGTTCGAGTTTGATGATTATGACATCGATGAAATCAAAACTCGTCAGGATATCCGATCCAAGGCCAAGGGTGATGCTGAGTCCACCCTCTCAGACGAGGTTTCTTCCTTATACTATAGGCGTCGCGGAGCATTATTGTGGTCTTCACATTGGTTCTTCTTGAATCGCAAATTGAGACGAATACTTTACATGTCAGTTTGGGCTCGCTCTAGAGGAATAGGTCGAGCCTGGTCCGAGGATGAGTACGAGGTCAGGTCCCTATCAAACTCCTATGCAGAGAGGTTCAAAACATGGTCTGGGGGTGCCGGTGCTGGTGCCCGAGCTATAGGATTGAGGACTTCTCTCTGAGTGAGTCGCACCATATAAGTCGGAATAATTGTTCAACGGATCAGTTAGGCCAAGATATTTCTTCTTTTTTGCTCTCGAGGACGCAGACATTACCGTCGAATATCTGTAAAGTAGTTGTATATCAGTATAAGGCCGGCGTTTACTTAACTATGGTTCTTGATATTCAGACCTATTCATTTATCTTGTTTTTGATACCATTAAATCCCAGCATGTTCCTCCCTGAATGACAGTTGGCCTCAGTTGAGTTTTTTCGCTCGAAAGAGCACCACCGCTTTTGCATAGACTCGACTCGAGCCAATCTATATGGGAAAACTCTGTATCGTAGTCCGAAGGAGCGTACAGCTAGATATTTAGAGAACCAATTTAGTGAGCAGGTTCAAAGTGATGCGCCTGGAAGGTTGTGCGATAAATGACAGCCGGGAAACAACTCGATTTCTGAGTTCACATTGACGATTTTGCCCGGCGTTGTGTTCCATCACAAGAGATAGCATTGAACAGATAGTAGACAAAGTTGAGGATATGGTAGAAAAGGAACCTGCTGAGGGATTTGGTCATTATCGATCGATAAAAGCACTTGCATGAAAAAATAATCTTCAGTTTCACACGGTTGACAAATAATAATTATCTCGCGATTCTGGGCACGTGTCGATCACACCTGTATCGACATCGAGAATAATCTCTTCACAATAGATGTGTACCTCTGCTTTGCATGAGAGATGAGTGGTCGAGTCAAACTTTCTGCTACAATTTTTTTCTAATCGCTGGCTCCGGTGGGTGCTATCCCATCAGGCGATAGTCACCCGACTGCAGCTTATGTAACCCAGTGACACCTGGTGAACAGCTACTA
>Ga0154005_100346_pt1 | contig 21209 bp, 21 predicted proteins | sample TSFL089MetaG_FD_104698 | JGI IMG/M metagenome (GOLD analysis project Ga0154005, IMG submission 104698) | Attine ant fungus gardens microbial communities from Florida, USA - TSFL089 MetaG | ecosystem: Host-associated > Fungi > Mycelium > Unclassified | place: USA: Florida, Lake Talquin State...
TACTTTCCCTACTATTTCCTGTTCACATCCCTCAGGTCCTTCTTCTTTCTATCCCTTCCCAATGACATTTGGCATATCCTTATCTTGTTTTTCTATATTTGGACTGCCGATCAGGACTGATGCGTGACCCTGATGGTGTTCCTATTATAAACCAGGGGTCAGCTATCAGATGATGTCATTATCAAGGGAAATGTTTCTAAGATTGAGTTCGCTCTTGAGAGCACTTCTAGAGGGGAGTCCGTCTTATAAATATGATATGAGACCATCCGGAAAGCGTTATGAGGTACTGATAGTGGTGATCGTGGCCACTACTCCGCTACTCCGCTACTCAGATAGTGTTCTCAAGTACATGACCAGACTTCTAGTGGTTATGTCTGAGGAGCTGTTTCTCTCTTGAGAGCCGTTTATTATGATTATTATGTTCCAAATGTCACTTATATTGCCAAAATTAATTGTCCAGCGTGACAACAATTGATTACCGAATTGTCCTTTAATTTTGTTTCCGATAGGGGTGTTATCTGAGGTGTTGAGTTTGTACCACCCAGCTTTGTGAATGGCCAAAATGAAGTCAAAAGTGGCATCTCCAAAAGAGCTAAGTTGAGGTAACATGTTGCCATCACAATTGGAGATGTTCCTTTGTCTAATGAATTGTGCGATGCAAATGAGGGAGCACGAAATATTGCATGCATCACTTTGCAGGAATTCGTTGGTGCCAAAGAGTGAAACTGAACCGAAGTGACCGTCCCACAAGTTGGGGTCCACAGGGGAATTAGCTTTGTAAGGAATAGCTGAAGGTGTGACAGGAACAGTGGATGGGTCCGAAGGTGCTGTGTTGTTAGACGCCACCTTGTTTTGGGAGAGGGGTTGCAACGTGTTAGAGTTAGGAAACGAAGAGTAGAGTCCTTTTATCTCTTGGTTTGTAGTTTCAAAGTCCATCTTGTTGCTCTCGATGGCCATTCTTTCAGCATAATCCATCTCGGAGGGAGGCAAAGAGTCCATTGGGGAGTACGAAGGGCTTCGAGGAGCCCTCGTATAATTTCGAGAGAGCAAACGCCCTCACTATATGTTAACAGTGGTGTCAGGTGGTCATTCTGGGTTGGGGATGTTCATGTAGGGGTTGGTTGGTGTATTCTCAAAAGTTGAATTCACTACACTAAACTCGGGCACTACCATATTGAGATGGTGGTATGAGTTAAAGAAGCGCAATACTAGCTTGCTTGTTGTGGAATGTAAATGCTGAATCAAAAAAATAATTAATAATTAATAGTAAATATATATATATATATATATACATAATGTCACATGCAATGGATAGCACGTGCAGCGTGTCAGGGTCGACAAATGCCACTCTGAACATGGATGATCATGACCCAATTTCCTATTTCTTCCAAGATCAGGAGCTTGTTGACCTTTACGAGGTCTTGAACCTCAGAAATACGGCTAATCAAGATGAAATCAGGAAGGCCTATAAACGACTTGCCCTTCTTCATCACCCAGACAAACACGCCTCTGCAAGTGATGAAGCCAAGGAAGCAGCTTCGCTCAGATTTCAGCAGATAGGTTTTTCTTATGCTATATTGAGCGACGAGAAACGAAAGGAGCGATATGACAAGACCGGTAGCACGAGTGAAGGTTTTGATCTTGGGCCTGGGGATCAAGGGTGGAAGACCTACTTTGAAGATCTTTTTGAAGGAATAACTCGAAAAAGATTAGATAAGATGAAGAATGAGTATCAAGGTTCACTTTGATACACTTGACAGATTCAATTCGGAGACTGAACCATCTGCAGGATCTCCTGAGGAAATTGAAGATTTGAAGAAGGCGTATCTCCACACCAAAGGTTCAATTGGCGAGATTATTACTCACATACCCCACTCGACGATAGATGATGAATCACGATTTATCGTCGAAATTACAAGACTAATTAATCAGGGTAGCCTTCCCAATATGAAGGAATGGCAGAGGAGCATCAAGGATGAGAAGGCTCGCCTCATGCGACAGAAAAAGAGCCAACAAGAGGCTAAAGAAGCGGAGGGACTGGCCAAGGAGCTGGGGATCTGGGATGAGTTTTATGATAAGGGAATGCCCAGGAAAAGGAGCAGAAAAGGAAAGGAGGCAGAGGAAGAGGAGGGAGATGAATCTGTTTTGAAGGCTCTCATCGCCCGGAAGAAGGAAAAAGGTGCACAGATAATGCCTTCTTTCATCGATGGTCTGGAAGCCAAGTACGCTCGTACAAGTGGAAAAAGCGACAAAGGCAAGAAACGTGGACGTATAGAAGTCGAAGGTGATAATGAATCACCGACAAAGACGGCCAGGATCGAGGATATTTCTGATAATGAGTGGGCTGAAATTCAACGGAGAATTTTTGATAGAAATTCGAGAGCTCATCCACCAAAAAACAATACTAGAGAGAGGAAGGAACGGAAAGTCTCTAAATAATTTTGAACTCCATTCTCAGTACCGTTTAACTTCGGTGTACCAGCAAACTTCATTATTCTTCAGTAACAGACATAATTATAGATTGCAGACGTAGTAACAGGGTCCCTCAGAGATAACGAATGGAATCTATGCCCAAGCTCCTTCTGGCGTAGATGATTGCCGCCAGCTCTTTGATGCTCTCCTCCAGGATGACCACATTATCCAACAATAGGGATAGTGTAATCGTCTGCTCCACCTGTGACTCACCCCCATTGCTGATTCTTTCCCTCCCCGAGTCAAAGACTTCGTTGTGGCGCGAGGCGCTCAGCCATTCGGTCTCAAACACATCTTCCTTTTCGGCGTTACACTTCGGCACGTTGACGGGAGTCCAAAGTCCAACAGAAGGCACAGGTACAACCAAACGTTGGACTTTGATAGAGCTTGTCTTTTGATAGTGAGGGCCGAAAGGGTTCGCAGAGACACCATTGCTCCCGCTTACGTTTCTAGAGGGTGGTATAGATTCCTGGTCGTCTGTCGGTGTCAGAAAAGACTGATTCTTCTTCTGTGTTAGAAATGAAACATATAAAGAGGATGTTTTCGTTTGCGTTTTTGACATTGTAGATGTATGGGGGGTAAATGGTGTAGGATTGAACATGAAGGTATTTTTACAAGACACATCTTGGGCGAGACCGAGAGCATCCGTCAAGTTCTCGGAGAGAAGAAGTCCTTGTCTCCTCTCCATGAGATATATATCAAACTCCTTGATGATTTGTCGATAATGCTCCAATTGATTTACAAGACCTTGGTAGATGGAGTACACAACAGGGCAGGAATCTTCGTCAATAGATGCAGCAGGCAGTACATTTGTCTCGTAAACCAGACTTTCTTCTATCTTGAAGTCAATTGACCGATCATCATCATTAGCGTTCTCATATACCAGATCTGTATTCTGTGCGAGTACGAAACGGGGGTTCTTCAGGGACAGTGTAAGCCACCCCGCCAGAGAGCGATCGGGATCAAGTGCCAGCTTCACGAGAAACCCAGTGAGAGCGATATTATAGTTGGGTGTGTTTGAGAAAAAGCTACGCAAGGAACCAAGAACGCGAGATAGGATGGGATCATTAACATTTAGACGATGCTTCCTCTGGCGTCGGATCTCGAGGTCTCTCGTAAGATCTCCTTCAATTAAAAACCCTGGCTGATTTCGTATGGCGAGCAACGCATCATAAAGATAATGATTATGGCCCGTGCTGAAAGCGTCCCCGGTATGCGATGGATCAACACGTGAAATGAGATTCATGTATAAGTTCGTCTCCCGTTCGTGGGTGTAGTAGGTCGTGAGGGGTTGGACAAAAGTGACCTCTTCGTAGTAAGAAGAGCAGATTTCTTCCGTTTCTGGATCACGTAACATTTCATCCTTGGTGCTGCCAATGACGCTGGAGATATGAAGCGGAGTAGGCAAAGGAAAACTCGTGGCATAAGGATCATGTATTACAGTGAAGATGTGCTCAATGGTAAGCTGAGGGAATTTTAGAGTCAGTGTCTGAATGAGCTGCAGAGCAGTTGTGGCAGTAACTTGTGACTCGGAGCATAAATTTGACATGAGAAGATCTTTGAGCGTAAATCTGCTGGTGGTGAAGTATTCAGTCGGTTTTCTGGTATCTGGCACTTCGATCTCGAGTAACGTCATAGCACTACTCTTCCGTTGTTTGTATTTCGCCGTGCGATTTACTGATCGAGTCTGATCAAAGTTTAAGGGTGCCTGTGACCTTGAATTGACCCGAGGCTCATCATTCTCGTTGATGAGAAATGTTATTAGCAGGTCAGAAAGTGGGCCGTCGTGGAGTGTCCTAAGCATAATGTCAATATAAGATATGACTGCCATGGCACTCCCATCCAGATCCGAGCACTCCAGGATTGAAGGATATAATACATTCTCAAGGAATATGCATCGAACCGCATCCAGGATTGAATGGACGATGGCTGTCCCCATGGGAGCTGACACGTCAATGTTCTTTTCTTTGGTGTTGAGCTTCAATACGTCTTGCAAAAATTCCATCAGCTTGAGAAAATGATCCAATCGTTGCCTAAAATCAGGATCATCTGCGTTCTCGATACCTAGAATCCGGCTATGTTCTTTTTCCAGTTCCAGTTCCTCTATCCCTTTTTGCGTAAATGATCCTGTTGGGCCATAGGTCATGGTGTCCCCGTCCCTAGTCCCTTCCAAGTCCCGAGAAAATTCAATTTTTGAGGGCAGAAGGGAATATACAGCACTGAGACCAGCGCCCAAGACTTCTGAGAAGTCGCCATCAAGTATGTATTCGGCAAGAGTGACGACTGCATCTGTAATAGGGTCCGCTTGTGTTGTCTTCGTATTGTGATTTGGCTCCTTTAGAAGCTTGTCGCTGCTCGCCGACATAGCTACATCCATGAGGAATAGTAGACCTGCACGAGAAAACTCTCCTATATTTCCCTCCCTGTGCACAAATCGAAGGAGGTAATCGAATAGTAGAAACTCATAATCTGTCTTTCCATGGGAGGTTGAAGGTGGGGCGGACGCGGTTGTCATCTGTGAAGGAGCTTCAGTAGGCGCACGTTCATTGAGGCTTTCCTTTTCTTCCTCTTCTTCCTCCTCTACGGTACACAGAGGATCCGAGCGATACCAATGTCTATCGTGGAAGAAAATCAACAGAAGTTCGCGATACGTTCTTATTCGACTACACAGAATACATAGAAGATTGACCACTAAGATAAAAAAAATCATCAGTCAATCCAATAGCAGGGGTAGGAGGCGCACAATCCTCTTCATACTCCGATGGTCGGCTACGGATGGCACTTCCTGCGGCTCCGAGTATACGAGATCTTCCATCTAATTGTTCCTGGGTATCCTCACGCACACAGGTTCGTACAAGTCGCAAAACAGCCCGGTGGACAGCAGAGTGGACCAGAAATTGTTCGTCAAGGAGGACAACCATATTTTGCACCGTACGTAGAACTTCCGCCTGAATCCCCGAAGGTCTATCGGGTTCGCTCAATCGGACAAGTGAGCCAAGTACATCTACCAATAGTCAGGGACTATTGACTTAATGAGGGAATAGCGACGTACCGTTCCTGAGAAGGTACTCCACGCAAACGCCAGTACCGCTACCAATGCGCATTAAGCCAGCAGCGAAATAGTCTTGAAAGAGAGACCTACCCCTCTTCAGTGCGGGTCGATTCCCAAACTAGAGCGTCAACCATTGACTGCAGCTTCTGAGGTACATTTGTCGACTTGATTCCTTGCAGCAACTGCCGTTCATCTGGTTGTGTGAGTGTTGACTAGGCTCCAGAAAATGCACATTAGCCTTAGTCAAAGGAGTTTAGCTCATACACACGTTAATATATTCCCATGACTTATGAAATTCTTGCACATAATCAATATGAGGGGCTCTTCGCAGTGTCTGATTAGACCCCTTGATGAATTTGGAGAAGTAGTCCATGAAATTGGAGAAGAAGCACCGGTCAAGAAGCTGAGATCATGATGAATCAATTTCATAAACATAATTCTCATTCCCTCATCGATTCAGTACGAGTAACAATTCATAAAACTGCAGAAATATATAATGATTTAAAAAATGCGGTGAGCCAGACTAATATCCAGACAAGGCACCAGCATGAGGAGTGTTCCTGCCCGAAGATAGATGCTAATTATTGAGTTGGGTTCTTCGGTTGTCGCTGCCAATAAACTAGGAGGATCAAAGTGTAGAATACAAAACTAGGCGTCGCTTACTAGCAAATACAACTAAACATAGCGGCAGGCCATTGTCCTAGCGACGTTGCGATAGTCCTCTGACCAGCAGTAATGTCAGCACTGACATCTACCATAGTACCCAACGCATGAATAGAGACTCAAAACGAGACCCTTTAGAAGCACTTTATCTAGGGTCAGTTGAGAGAAGCTGAATCCACAGGACCAAGCAAGAAATACGATTAAACCATTCGATATCAAGTCGATAACTGGAATCTCTTTTAACCGAAGAGATGGCACGGAATATTGCCAACTGAGGAAGAGTAGGCGTGTGATCGCAATGATATTATGGAGCCGACGAGTGAAATTCCCAGTATAACGATAGTGGATAAGCGAGCGGAAACACAGACGAGGGAGCGGTATTTTGGCTGGAGAACCCCTCCTTCGAGCTGATTAAGAATTTTCGAGGGTTGCGGCTATCTGTTCGTACACATCATTCATTCCAAAAACAACTGTGTGCGCTGAATGAGCTATCTAACCAAACACTTACTGATACAAAGTGGAAAAGGAGAAAATTTGTAATGTTGCGAGTGTTACCTCAAAAAATGACAAGGGTATCTTCCGAGAATTTATTACACCAATTACGAATAGTATGGGGCCAAATGACCAGGATAATGGACGACTGGCAATGACTACTTGGACGAAATCTTGGGTTAATGACATCCCTGCTTAGAATTATCCACATTTGATCAAATATCTAAGGAAACTAGTCATGGAATATCCCCACCGTTAGAGGAGATAGTGACAACGAAATTGGTTGCATTGACTCTGCTCGCTGGACCGAGACTAATGTAATAGCCTACATCTTCCATCCTATAGTAATACACTCCAGACTGCTTTCCGATCATTCATCTGCCGGACCAAAGATTTCCCAAAGATTTCTGTGATGTCTGCCACCAAAACATGATTAAAAAAATGGAAATTCAGCACAAACCAAACCAAAAATTAGCTATCCTATCCAGTAAAAATGATATTGTCTATCTGATTATTGATGATACAAGCAATAAAAAGAAGCATCTTTACATTCATGGGCGTTGTGTCAGATACAGGTATCGGAGTTAAAATATCAGGGGTCTTGAGCAATTAGATAGTTAGATATTCCTGCAAATGGCGCAGTCAAACATAATACGATCCTTGAAAAGAGCAGCTGAAACAGAATTAAGTGAATCTAGAAATATATAGATGGAGTAGACCTACGCAGGACGATAAGAGCTGCCAAAATAGAAACCATGATGATATAGACAATCGTGTACTTCACAACCTAATATCTTGTTAGCAGTAGATTTTCAAGGAATTGGACTACCCACAATCCATCTACGTTGTCTTTTTTGCTTGGTGGAAAAAAGAGGAGGTCGTATTTGTTTGGAGGGCCGAAGCCAGACTAGGAGTATAAGTGAGATTGAGAGATTAACCAAGGGAACGACTTACAGAGCATCGTTGAGTGAACACTATTGAAAAATGGGATTATGGTCGGTGGCGTCAGGATAATAAGGAGGATGTGTGCCAAAAGGAAGTCCGACGTCCACAAAGACATCTCTACAATCTTCACAATAAACTCTCGGGCAGGTTGTGACATAGCTGAAGTTCCAAGCCCGCGACCGTACCACTTACCAGTCCACCAAGCACGGTTAGTTTCGTCATGTTTAAATTCACGGGTAAGGAACACAGCAATAAAAATTTTCTGAATGGCACGTTGAATGGCAATGATTGCAATGACACCAAGAACGGCATGCGATGCGTCCCAAAGTTCCAAAAACCACTGGAATATCTAGTTAGCAGCATACAAAAAATGTCTGGCAAAACGATACCCACAAAGAATTCAAAAAAAGCAACAAGACCAACCAATCCCAGGACATGAGCCAAGGTGGCCATTAAGGAACCAAATTTGGTCCAGGATTCCATCATGGGCCCCAAGAAAAGTGAAATGAAAAACAGGCCGATCAGGATTGCGGCATTCCAGACGACGGGTCCAACTGCAATAATAGCAATGCGAATGAGTGGACTGGGTCCAAATTGACCATTTGCATCGGGGAAGGATTTCACAAACATGTATGCTACAGTGATGATGATTGCCATGCAGATAGGCCACACAATCTCGGAAAAGATGACGGACTGCCAACTTGCTCGAGGGACGTCACCTGAGAGTTTTTCAGAGGGGTGACCCAACTTCTTTTTCTTATAACCAGTGATCATGGTTCTCGAGAGCCTGCAGTAGCCGTACCAACTGCTTGCCTTGGTCCTTGAATTTCCACGAGACATCCAGCGCAGAAATTCCCGGTAGTCAATGATGAAATCGGCGAAAGAAAATTGGTGAGGATTGAAAAGGAATGGCGCGATGCAGAGTGATAAGACTGAAAGCCAAAAGTAGATGAGGTGAGGGATCCAAATTGACATGGTGGCATAGAGCAGCAATAGTAGGTTCCTCATGCCCATGTAGATACTTGGACCAGCAAAACGAGAGTACAAGATGCTGAAGGATATACGAGTTGTCGCAAAACCTCGCCCAGTTGCAATATACCGAGCACCACCGAATGTCAAATTACTGAGAATGGAGTTAGAGTAGATCTGGGTCGAGAAGACTTCAAAAATAGGTGATAATGACAAAAAGTGTTTTGCAAGACGGAGAATGGCTTTCCCAGTCCCTCGCTCTACCAATTCTAAGGATGATATCAGATATGAAGTATATAAAAGGGAAGAAGTCATCACCTTGCAGGAACAAAGGCAAGAAGGCAATGAAAAAGACCAAAAAGATTGATGTAATGCAGCGTTTAATCCAGTCAAAGACAGGAATGAGATTGTAGCAACCAGGTTGACCTCCAATGACATTTCCTTGTCCATCAACTCGGCAAATGGCCAGCTGCTTATTTAAAGTGCCAATATAGAGTACTGGGAAGAGTATGAGGACCACCAAATGATGAAAAAATGGACACGAACAAGTAATCATGAACACTTGAATTGAGTAAATAACCAAGATGTTGTTGATGTGGAAGCCTGGGTGACCATAATAGAAAGTCAAGAACCGATCAATAGGTAGCTGAGTGCCCAAATAATAATACTCTCGACTGAGTATCTGTTCACCCATACCGGTACCAATCTTCGTCTGGAAATTAAGAATGGTTCCAAATCCAAGATCACGACCCTTTCCACACTGATAATATTCTGAATGTTTGATTCTTCCACCTCTACCGAACGCATTCATGCCAGCAAAGATATCCTCATTAAGATGTAAACCTTTTTGTGCTTTGGACACACCACCGCGAGTGTTCATGAAAGTAGCATTTAGAAAATCAGGATGTCCGTAATGGAGCTTTCCGCCAATCCATGCTAGAGCGCGCGCTGTCATGGTACCGAATGTTTGCTCCTTTCCGGCAGCAATATCACCAAGGACTCCGATATTCTCGGAGAAAATGTACTCGCGAGTGCCAACAATGGCAACAGGTGAGCGGTTAAACTCTTTATGACCCCATTGGGCGTAGGGGCTTTGACTTGATACAGAATACTCCTCGAATTCACCTAGGATATTACGTATTTTCAAACATTCTTCCAAATAATTGTCCTGATTAGCGTCGATTAACTGAAGATATTCACCACGATAGAAGATGATTGCTTGATTTTGGTTATCCGACTTTCCGTCCCCAAGAATGGGATTACCAGGAAGCTCAACTCTGAATTTGGGTTTCCGTTTTCCAGTCTTTTCATCGATCTCGGAGTGGCCGTCGATGAGAGCAGAAAACAGCCTCGCCTCTCCTCCCTTCGTTCCGGGCTCCTCGTCAAGGTAAGCAATTTGCAGATCCGGATATGCACGTAACAAGAATTCTGCGTTCTCTTGTTCCTCCTTATTGAACTTGGAGAAACGTTGCATAGATATAGTGAACTTAAATTTGCGACGTGCCATACGCTCTAATTCCTTTTCAAGTCGCTCTGTATTTCCTCCGAAGTTGTGAACGATATCTGGGTTCTCAACACGGTAGAGCAATTTGATGGCCTTCGAGTAGTTCATCATCCCGGATACGGTGCGATAAAGAGTTTGAGCACGGAGAGATGCCCAGATACGAGTGCGGAGGGTATATTCCGGAGAGGATGTCTTAAAACCAATGCAATAGAAAGGAAGGTCATCGATTTTATTTGACTTCTCATCGTGCTGGTAGGCAGTACCATCCATCGCTTCTGTCTCCTCTGCAAGAATCTTGGTATCCTTCACAAAATTGTCCCACTCAACTGGATGCAACTGCTTCAAATATTCCAGTAAAGTGACACGTGTATTTTGATCCTCCTCGCGAATGATTTCCCGTAAGCTCAACAGAATTTTTTCTGAATAATGAGGAACGAGAACAGTAAATGTCGGCATTGCATCGACGGGAAGTGGTTCGGGTAGTGCAGTAGTAAGGGAAGAGGCAAAGAACGAGATACGTCGCTCGGCTTCGCCACCGTCAGGGAAGAATGTATTCTTTGAGCTGTCTTGGTGAGTGAAGAAGGGAGGGGCGCGCAAAGTGCGGCGGCCGTCAGGACCATCAACTTGATGATATAACAGTCGTTGAACGTGATCGATCGAGAGGAGATGCTCGCGATACATGGAAATGATGATGGCATTCCAGATTTGTGATACCAGAACCTGAGGACAGTCGATCAAAAAGGATTCTAGATAGATATAGAATAGCTAGCTTACTTTTGGTTTGTACTTCACTTCCATTTCAGCAGTAGCTAAGAGCTTAGCATAAACCCGCTTTGGGAGGCGGGTGTAAATGTCTTTCCAGGGGGTCCAGATAGATAGGCCAAGCGAGAACGATCGGCCAATGCTGAAGATGACAACCCAGATAATGTACCACAAATATGTGTCGAGAAAGAAGAGAATCAAGTCCATGACATACATGATTGCCAAGGCAAAAGGGACCTGATTGGTACACAGGCTATTGCCAAATATCTTATCATTGCATCCCTGAACTTTCGTCCGAGCCATAACAGCAATAGGACTACTGAATGATGATGTCAGGAAAAAGTAGGATTCTGTGAACTTGCATCCAAAAATTAACAACCACATGAGAATTGAAGCGGTGCGCGCGGACCGGGGAAGTGAGGGATAAGAAGCAGTAAATGTTTGGGACGCCATATATTTTCTAGATTTTCCAGCAACACGATCACCAAACATTCGACCCGAGGGTATGATCCCAAATGCCAGTGTGGCAACGACGGACACAAAAAACTGCACAATGCCGATGATCAGAGGTATCTGAGAGTTGGCACTTGCAGTACGGCCGTCCACCAATGCGATATAGAAAGTAGGGCCAGCAGTCAGAGCAAGGATGACAAGAAGAAAAATCAATCGTGTCGTAAGATGAGAAGCATTGTTCCAGGTCGTCGGAATATACGAAAATTCGGCGAGCGTAGCAAGGATCATGATGCCAGTCGAAACTGCACCACCCAATGCAGTAGCAGACCACGTCATCGGCGCAGAAGGAAAAGGTTTATTATGGGGAGCATATACTTTCGGTGAGTTGAAAGCAGTATAGAAGTAGAAAAGAGCAATGTGAAGGATCCAGATGCGGTTGAAATTCACGAGTAGGTGAGCAGTGGAGCGTTTTTCAAAATAAGTTTTGAAAAACGTGCGTTGCCATTCGACTTTGCCCAACTTCATGAAGCGTTGGGTAGGGGGGATATCAATGAGTCGTTGCTAGAAGATGTTTTAAGAACGATTGATTTCAGCACAAAATAAATGAAACATACTCCTCCCTGGAGAACGATTTTGGCGAGGCCTTCGGGATACCAGAAAAGTTGATTGATGTCATCATAGCCAATGATCTGGTCATGATCTTTCTCTTTCCTTACGAACTTGCCATCTAAAACCTCATATCCTTGATCCCTCATGAAACGATACAAGGGTTTGATGATAGTATTCAGGTAAAGACCCTCAGGCACAGGGTCGACACGGTTCTGGCATTCGGGACTCCGATAGTAGTCGTCGGCACATTTGAAAATGAAACATAGACATTCTGGAACAAAACGAACGTTGCCTGCTTCGCCCCAACAAAGGAGGAAAAGTGCAATCTGGCGGAGACGGTCATATTGGCTCATACTGTTCATTGCATTGCGCCAGCGGTTGAGCGCGCTATCTAGAGACTTTGAACCTGCAGTCTTTGCTCCTTTGATACTTTTCAGGCGTTGAAGTCCAGGGTTTTGTGTTTGACCGACTGCATCATCCAAGTTGAGCTGAGCAGCAAAATACCATTTACGGTAATTTGCATGTTGACCACCAATGTAGTCTGCATGGACAGTCAACAACGCTTGGTTTGGAGACATGCGCGATGTTCGAGAGTCCAAGAGGTGCATCAAGAAATCAAACTATAAATGTTGAATAAATGTTTGCGTCTTGCACAGTAACAGGTCAACCCACCATATTACGCATAGAGTCCCGTTGAAACCCGAACTTTTGCGTGAGGTCAAGAAATATATCCTCAATCTCTTCCGTTGACATTGGTATCTGGCGATCAGCAGTCCAAGCTGGATAGTGTTCGGTGGAACCAAGGCCTGGATCGGCAAAAGGAGAGGTGCCGGGAAAACTGTTATGTGAGTCAACAGAGGGGTTGTATCGACTATATTCATTAGACTCTAAAAGATTTTGTTAACAGTATGAGAAGTATTGATTTAGATATTCACAAACCATTGTTCTGGTCATAATATCCCGGGCTTCCTGCCAGACGAGCAGTACTTGAATTCATACTATTATAGTGATCGCCTAGCTCTGAGGCGTCATCATATTCTCTCCGAGGAGATGGAAATAGAGGACCTTGTTGCAAAGGCTGGGGTGAGTAGGGTGCGTTTCTTGGATCTAAAGTCCTAGGATATTCGGGAACGGCCATAATGACTGGTATGTAGGAGATTGTCTGAAGAGCTGTAAAGGAACGGAGCGAGAAAGATGCCGTCAGCGACAGGAATGGACCTGAAGGGAGAAAGAAACGGAAGCCGTCAGCGCCAGCGAGGAAGAAGTTGGAAAATTCTTCTATAGCGACCGACCCTGTAAATCTGATCCTGTGACATTGTCACATGGTGATGAGAGCATCACACGCAATTAGTGAACCTCAAAGACCAAAGAGCTTAGCCTTTGTGTGCAATGATAACTGCATTGACTGACCTTCAGAGAATTTCTTGATTCAAGGATGTGCTTGATGGAGGCCACTAAGAAGGTAGCTGGAGATAAAAATTTGGTGCATGTCACGCTTACAACTGTAACTGTCGGTTTGCTATCATGTTTGGGGAGGGCAAGAGTTTGTTTCACCCACGGTGGAAGAACACACCAGACGTTTATTATTCGTTCGAAACGCATTGCAGAAGCTCTCAAGTACCCTCACTCGTCTGGTTCTGTCTGCGTTATATCTCAGAGTCTCCTGATCAACTTCAGCTCCCTAACAAGCTCATCTACCGACCCTCGAGTTCTCCTTTACCAAAGAGCTTTCGCCTCATCGATAGTTTTCTTCGTACTCCATCTTCCAGTGGCACTACCAATAACTACTCCGGTTCTGACTTCAAAAAACTTGACCCACGCTTGTGGGCCGCCGTTGTCCAGATCTTTGACCGGATACCCCCCCCATTACGAACCTATACTCTTGCATTGAATGATGAACTCTTGCCTTTGATCCAAGGATTGAGAAATACAGACAACTTTTCCTTGATCACAATTCTAGAACTTCCTGGTTGCGATGCTCTTACGGATGATAATGTTGCTGAGCTGAGATGTCTGCATGCACTTTCGGCATTTGATGCCAGTAATACCAAACTATCCTCCCACGGCATTGTAACGCTTTCCCGGACGCTTTCAATCAATGACCCAAGCGAGTCTACACGGAAGCTTCGAGGACCTTGGAGTCTTCGTATCCTTCGCCTCAAACATTGCAGTGAAATTGACAATGCAGTGTATCACGTTTTTTCGTCCTTCCCACTTCTGGCTGTCATCGGTGGGCATATGTATGATTGTTATCATGATGCTGTGTCCGAAATCTAATATTTAGACCTCCGCGGGACGAAATGTCGCCCCGCAGTGACTTCAGGCCAGATGTTATTCTTCTCTTGTAAAGAAAGGAGATTGTTCTCTTCCAATTTGTCTTCCTCCCTTGTGCTATTACAGAAACTTCAACATAACATATTTTCTGCTCCCAAAGAGTATCAATTTATCATTCGTATCAAGAATCTCTGTCACGAGAGTGTTGCAAACCTTTTATCCAATGCTAAAAATCCCTTGAAACAAGCATCCACATCAACGAGAAATCCATGGGATGACTACGCTCATCATCTAGAATGCGATCGCGCTCACATTGAAGATACAGAACCATTACGAGAAAACATCCTCAAAGCAAACATGGAACGTTACCCAGACCAGCCGTGTACAGAGGTGAGATTTCCACGGAACCTTTCCTGGTGCTTCATTTATATTATCTCTATAGTCGGACTTGCCGCCTATGGTCATCGGCAACAAACAGTTCTATGGACATCAGACTTCACAAAAGGACTCCAACTCCTATCACAGATCTCTCAAATTGTCTACCTTAAATAGTCTCGACAGACATTCTCCCAAGGATTGTTTCGACCAAACAACTGAAACCAACTCAGACCCAGTAGATGAAATAACTGCTGAACCTAGGTTTCGCGTACCCCACGGCCGTGAATTGTATTGGTATGATGCGGACCTACAGAGGACAAACACATATGTTCCTATCAGTCTCACGAAAGGCCAGTACGATGATGACCTAATGCTTTACCGTCAAACTCAGCCATGGCACCACCTCGAGAAAGAATTGTGCAAACTCCTGGAGAAGGAAAGTCGATTGGAAAACGCACAAGTCAACACGGTTCAGTATCTTGATACCCTCGGAAGCAGGAATATAGTCAAAGCACAAGAAGGTTTGGAGTCTATGAATGCTCTCGCTCTGCAACGTCGAAGAGAACAAATTTTACAGAACGAGAGTGGGTCATTCTGCACGCAGGTGTCTTTGAAGAATCCGTTGTCCAGGAAATTTTCTCGATCACTGATCTCACAGCCGACCAAAGTTGGATCTCTAGTGACCCAAAAATCTGTGAGACCGACACTGAAAGTCTCGAAACCCATTCGAGTGACACCAGAAGAGAACATTCCAGCAATATCGACGTCGCAGGCACAAGAGATGACACCCTCTATAGATTCAACATTCTAGAGTGGGGATGCCGAGCATTCGAAGTAGCCAGACATATGTAACCTCGTTCCGGCATCACCATCTTGATGAGCAGCCTATCTGCAGACGCAGTGCTTACCTTAGGGGCTAGAGTCAAATATTTAGTACTAAACCATAGAGTAAAAGCAACGATGTAGTCATTTGGTGATTGAAAGGAGCATACATGACACCCTGAAGTGACATTGGGGTGGTTTGGAAACCTTTCGAGTCGGTTACTGGGGTGACGAGGCGAGGCTGACTTGTTTCCGTGCAGAGGACACGCAAACCCGTGGGAATAAAAGGGTTCAAGCCCCTGGCGTGGTCGATGCATCGGACTATCGACATCCGTTCCATCTTGTCTTTGCGCACTCATGCGCACATCGACTTGCCTGGCGATCTGTAAACCGACGGTTCACCGAGAATTCACTCGCGAGACTTTTGCGAAGGTCGGAACATTACCACGTATACAAAATCAAGGATTGTCGACAGTAACCAGGCCTTATACATTTCATATTGGTGTAAGCTGGGCAGGAAAGCCACACCGAAACCCGGGCTCTGGGTATAAAATACCCTTTCCTTCAGACGGACTCATAGGTTCATGGAGGGATCAAACTCTAGCACGACCCAAGGCAATTAAAAGTACAGACGCGGGAGAGGATTTTTTTTTCGTGCAAGAGGTACGCCTTTCTACGACATCTTGTATATCTTGTTACATTTGTGAAGCCGTTTCTATCTTCCTTTCTCAATAGATGCAGAATGGCTCAGTATGTACACAAGATTCATAACTTGTTTGGTACCTTATCTCAACCCTCCTTCCCGCGGTTTCTGAGGGTGTAGCATTCGGTGTAGCGGATGGCGTAAGTGGTTGGGTAGAAAATGGTGTTGACCCGTCTCTGTTCTCACAAGCTCTGATGTATCATGCACAACGATATTCTCGAAATGCTTGGGCAGGGGAACCCGAAATCGATCCTACTCTTGATTATCAAGAGCGAAAGCGGATAGATGGCCTGGAAATGACACCATATGAGTGTATCGGCCTCGCATATCATGGTGTTCTGAGAGAAAAGATGGTACCAGCAGGTAAGCTTGAGTATGTCATATCTAAATTACCACCATTATCTACTGATCAGGTTCGAGCACCGCGTGTATTATCAGTTTGAACACAGCGAATGGGATTTTACGGTCCGCCAAGTGCGTTGTTCCATTCCCAGGCTGTGCACTGAGAGTAACATCAACTTCTAATATCCATCAGTCTAGGAGATAGTGGATTTGCGATTATACGGTCGTCATCAATATTTCACAGACAACGAACACAGACACATTCTTTCAACTGTCCAAAGTAAATATTTCATGATCGCCTCGGCCAGCTTTCTCTCATCTATTTCCAAGACAACTTACAAAATTTCCTTCCAATGCCGGTCGATTTTCTCGTGTGGGTGTTGATGCCCCGAGTGATGCAGATATATTCCAGACCAAGCTCAGAGACGGAGATATCGTGGTAGCTTATGTATGTATGTTTGCTCGTCATTTGGGAATAGAGCACACAAATCGTCCATTATCTTCCAGACAGATGGGTTTTCAGATAATGTCTTTCCATCTGAGATGGCAACCATTTGCCGTCTAGTTGCACGGTCGGGCGGTCCTGAAGATACAATTGCTCAGGCCATGGCTGATCGCATGGTTGATTACTCTCAGTTGTGTATGAGGAGCAGAACAAGAGTTAGTCCATTCGAGAGTGCGCCCACAAGCCTTACCTTTGCCATTTCTCCCTTATCCATCTTTTCCCTAGGAAATGCAGCGCGGTCAGGCATGTCCTTCCGTGGAGGGGTAAGTGAATAGTCGGTTTCCCAGTTATCCTAAGTTGATGCGTTACATGCACACCTACATAGAAGGAGGACGAGTACGTGAATTATTATGTCTTATCTATAACAGCATGCTCAGCCCAGTTGGCAGTGTTACTATCGTAGTCGGACTAGTCAGGGAGACGACATGATGGCGCGTCATATCATTCGGTGGGTAGCTTCATTGATTTGTACTATATATCATGTATATTCCTTGTTTCCCAATAGTTTGGCATGTTGGAATTGATACCCTTTACTACCCAATGGACATTAATTATGGCATTTCTGTTACTCTCATGAATGCCATCAAAGATTGCGTTCGATGAAGCTCTCAATAACACCAACAGGTGTCAAGGGGTATTCTTTCAGTTGGACTTCGCCATCAACCAGGAGTGTATTGGGTTGAACAAATATCTTGCGTGGCTGACAAGAGAATACAACGTGTCAGACAAGGAGTATTAGTATTGATGGATGTTGCAAACCTGTTTCTTCGCCAGAACAAGATTCCTTATCTCTCCTTCCCATCCACTGAGGGGTGAGGTTAGGTCGTTGTAGAACTTGCGGGCACCGGGACCATCGGCTGTGCTCTTGCGAACCTGAAGTTCTACGAGCAATCTTCCGGCTGTCTCTCTCCCTTTAGACAGTACAAGATTCCGATCGACCTAGAGACAGAGTAAAAAGACGTGGAACAGTTGATTGGTGAGTGACCATGACGCTTTCCGACGTTCCATAGCATACGCCGCTAGTTTCACTCACTCGAACGTAAAGGTTCACGAGAGCACCACTACCATCACGAATCTCCTCTAATCGCACAATGCCGGAACGAATGAGGTGTTGAGTTATTCCAAGCCTGAAGAACATGTCAATTGTAGTTACCGCTATATCACTTGAAAATGCCACCTAGCCTGCATATGAGCCTGACCATGCTTCCTAGTGACAGGGTCATAGAACTCGAGAGCACGTAAGCCAGCCCTGGCCATGAGCAGGAACGTGATGTATTGAATATCCTCGACATCTTGTTGGTTCGTATACTTAAAGGGACAGGGTGAGCATTGATTTGATCAGAGGAGCTTTTGACCACCGACGTTAAAGATTTTCAGGATTGCAGGTTCACTGACGACTAGCCCGGAAAATCATGCTATGAGGAGAATAGATGTTCACGGACCAGACTTACGATAGAGGGCAACTGTCTCAGCGCGGCATTCTTCCATGGAGGAAGACACTTCACCAAGTACAGATCCCGGAGTCTGCCCAGGTTTGTACCAGGATGTGCTGAACATAGATGTGTGATTGTCAGGGAGTCCAGATAGATTACATACATTGGTTTTCCGGTCAAAGGATTGATGACCTATAGACAGGGTAAGCCAGCTGATCAGAACATGAATAAAAAGCAAACTTTTTCAGAATCAAAATTTTTAGTTCCGTCTGCAGATTCCTCGAACTGTTTCCCTGAACCATGACCCAGAAGTTCATGATTGGCGACTTGTAGCTCAAATGCCTGGCTATCCCAGGCATTATACAGGGCAACGTCATCGGGATGAACGAATGTGAGCTCTTCATCTAAAAATTAGTATGTCCACATCAGTCAGTCTCTATCATTGACGGAGACATGGCCCACTGGGAGCTTTGGCGGCTAAGATATTCTAATAAGAGGTATATGAGCAGAGTCAGAACCAGAGGCGAAACCAGCAAGCAAGGAACATATGTACAGCGAGCGAAACATTCTTGAAACCCGTCGATTCACGTATCTCGTAATAGTTCTCAAGAATTGATACTTAGCCTAGAATCTGGTCTTTGTGAAATACCATCTCACCGGAATCTACCAGAGACAAAAAGGATTTGAAATCAGTTTGTGCGGGATCGTAGTTCGAGTGCCTGAACCTTACATTTATGCCAGCAGGAATACCTAGATAAATGTTTAGCTTGGGTCGAAAATGAGTATAACGAGTTCCCAAACCCCCAGTTGCAAAATTTACGACTTCCAAAGCCGTAAAGTCAGGTTTTTTGAACTTATCGACTTCGAACTCTGGGCCCCAGGGTAACACTTTGATCAGTTCTGGTGCTTGATTCACCAGGACCTCGTATTTGGCACTGAGTGTCTTGTTTACGATCGCGGTGAATCCTATTCTTGATGAACTAGTCTATTGAGAAAGATGGGCAATCATATTTACCTTCCCACTCCGCACGTCCTCCATAAGGATCGACGTAAGTTTCAATAAACTGTCAAAATAAGGGTCAGATAAAGCCTCCGACGGTATATACATGATATACCCCGATATAAGATTCAACGACAGGCCCGACATCCTTCACCCATTCCTCTGAAGCATCCTTGTGAGCTTGAATGGAGCCCGTCTCAAACCTTGCCATATGAGTAACGTTGTAGACAAAGATTGGAAAGTCCACCTACGATTTAATATATCCCTCGATCATCTTGGCCTGGTGTTCGTTTGCGGAAAATTTCTTGGCCTGGAAATATCGATAAAGAAAACATATAGCGTGTGATACCGGCCTGAATCACCTCGCCTAGTGCTTCGTTGACTCTCTGAAGTGCCGAAGAGAAATCACCGTACTTCACTGTAACCTTGGCTTTCCTCCCCTGAGCATCAGTCTCATGAGTAATGGAAGTGGTTTCAGTGGCCGACGCCACTCGCAAGGTATAATCATTTGGTCCATTCTTCACAACACTGAAAACAACTCTAAATTAGTCACGAACGGGAAGGCACTGAACGAAGGACCCACCGAGTGTTCAATACATCAACCTTCAACTTCTCAGCAGCCGCTTGAACAGCAGCGACCTCATCATCGTCAATCACATCGCCGAGGTAGTAGTTTGACACATGTCCCAGGCTCCGCTTCCCAATGAACAAGCTGGATTCCGGAGAAGCGGAATAAATATGACCCTTGAGCTAAAGCAGCCTTTTCATGAGCTGTCCGCATTTGTCACAGCAGGGAGAAGCGTTACCTTATTCCACAGGGTTAGAGCCTCATCCTTATTAACTGAACTTTGGACAACTGCTTCAAACTTGCCCACAGGAAGGCGTGGGTTGATTTTGGTGAAGCCAAATGATTTGTAATTGACCAAGTTGCTCAAAACCTGTAGCCAGCTTGGGCCATTCCAATGAGAGAGTGATGAGATTCGCAACACACTTGAGTAATATATTGGAGGAGGTCATCCCATTCTTCCACTGAAAGTCCGGAGGTAACACGCAATTCGTCTAGATTTCCAAGCTTAGACTTGTCATCGTTACTCAACGTGAGGATCAACAAATCATATAGCTCGACAGCTTGTGAGGTCCACTGGCCTAACTTATTTGTTAGGTGCTTATGAAATAGATAGTGATATGGCATGAGCCCCGACCTTGAATGATCCGGGCGCCAGCCCAGGAAGCGCGGTTCAGGAAATGTGTATATTTCTTCTCCTGAGGACTGTGCAGGACTCGATCTAGACTTGTAATTAAGTATCCACAAGTAAAGCTCGCACCTTAAATGGGCGAAGGATTTAGCCACATCCAAACTGCATAGAGGAACTGCACGGTCAGCGAGAAAGCGCTCGTCATTGAGAGTAGCAGATGCCATTGTCCTTGCTTGAACGTCAATTCGAATGTAGGGAGAGATTGAAGATTGAGCCAGGTGATATATCCGTGATCGGAGAACATCTCTCCCGGCTCGGGTTCTCCGGATGAAAATCATCATTTGTCTGTACAAAAAGATGGAGATTATATGATCACATGCACGATAGAGAATTCCATATTTGTATACCACAACAAGCAAGCACTAAGTCCAATTCCACCTCTCAGCCAACAGATTTCTCGACCCTAATCAACTGGGGGGCATCAGACAATGGTCAACCATTGACACCGGAATATACCTTACACACTTTATACGAGCTGGCTGGATGAAAGAATGTCATACAAGTGTTATAGCGTTCGACATCACCCAATTCTTCCCTTCACTCAACCATGATTTCCTATCTCTATGTCTCGCTAA
>Ga0154005_100348_pt1 | contig 21130 bp, 20 predicted proteins | sample TSFL089MetaG_FD_104698 | JGI IMG/M metagenome (GOLD analysis project Ga0154005, IMG submission 104698) | Attine ant fungus gardens microbial communities from Florida, USA - TSFL089 MetaG | ecosystem: Host-associated > Fungi > Mycelium > Unclassified | place: USA: Florida, Lake Talquin State...
ACTCTCTAACTCAGTAGTACCCACTTTTGTAAGAATAGTAAAGCACTTTGATATTTCTATCTACACACCAATTACAAACATACATCCCCCCTATTTACTTTAAAAAATCCCCATCACCAGGACATTATTAGTGGCTATGATAATTCCTTCTGCTGATGGTCTTATGAATTCAGCTCAAAGGGTTGACTTTAAGCTTTTCAATAAGTTTTTGATGAATTCAATGTATTGACTTGCATTGTTCATAATAGTATTAGAATGTTGGGCCAAGAGTAGAACAATGGCCTATTTCCTAAATGGTCCTTTAGTAGTATATTGAATTTTTTTATCTTTTTGAATGGGCTTATTGAGCATCACATTGTGAATTTTGATGATTCTCTTATTGGGAAGGGCAGGGAATATATCCCTTAGTTTGAGAATGTCCTTGCTTGTCATTGTGGCCTAAGCATATGACTTGATAGAGGTGTATTTTTCCTTATTCTGCCTTTGGTTTATCCATTTCCTTATTTCTTCCACTTGCTTATGGGGTAAGCAGGTAGAGATAGGTGGAGGTAATTTGGCAATAGAGTTCTTTGTTATGTTCTGGTGCTTAGATTTGACCATTATTGTACTGCTGAATTGTTTTTGAATTCTGTTCCTAATGGGGGTTTTGTCAGTTGTATTTAATTTATCCCAGCCAGATTTGTATATAGCTGTAATGAACTCAAGAGTGGCTTCGCCAAAGGAGTCAATCTGAGGGATTTTGTTACTATCATGATCTGAGATATTCCTTTGTCTTATAAATTGAGCCATTTGTAGCAAGGAGCATAATATATTGCATGCATTACTTTGAAGAAATTTATTTGTACTGAAAAGAGAAATCAGACCAAAGTGACTGTCCCAAAGGTTAGGATCTGCAGAGATGTTGGTCTCATAGGGAATGACTAATGGAGAAACAGACAGTGTGGAAGGGTCAGGTTAACTTGAGGTGATAGGTGCCGCCTCATTGTAGACATGTGGAAGTTGATGTACAGGGTCGCTTGAGGTAACCGTTACAGAGTTTGACATTTCAACGTCTATTTTGTTGCTTATAGCTGCTATTCTCTCAGCATAGTCTTCTTTAGAAGGAAATGAGGAATCCATAGGTAAGAAGAACAGACTACAAGGTGTTCTGTAGTTATTTTTGGAAGGCATTCAACTGTACTGTATGTTGACGGCAGTGTTGAGAGGTTTTTCAAGGTTGGGATGATTCATGTATGGGTTTACTTAAAAGCTATCAGGGTTTGTATTTGCTATACTAAACTTAGGCACTACCATACTGTGATGGTAGTAAGAGTTCAAGAAGTGATGATTAGTGTCATGAAGTAGTGTTAGAGATAGCAGAGTTGATCTGTACTAATATTAATAAGAAAATAAAATAAAACTAAATACTCTGAGGTCCAAGACGAATATTGTCCAGAACTTAATTACAAGTATGCTACTAAAATAAAGAGAATGAATATAAAATCCTAAGTAAGGTCTGGAGTCTAATTTCATTAATGATAGAGAGAATGACTTTGGCTTCAACTTGTGTATTACATCCCAATTATCATGATTTATTTTCTTTTTCTTTTAATTATGTAATACCTTTGGATCAGTAAATAAGGACAAACAATTGAATGTGTATAAGTAGCATACAGAATCTAGCAAGGACTCTAACGAGTTCTCTTTGTTAACTCTGACTTAGAGTAGGTTTAGGGTTAAGGTCACTCAACCACAACTTAAAGTCTTACACCAATCTTTTGTTGCTGTATTGGTTACTAATTTTAGAGTGACAGAGTAATTGAAGTATAAGTTGGAAAGAAAGTGTTATATCACTATCACAAATGGTTACTTACTAGTTTGTGATTTGTAAGAGTGGTCTTCAAAAGGCTTAAAAATGCAAAGTAGTTTAGCAACAAAAGATGTTGTTAAGTCTGAGGTCTAATCCTCAGACTATGAAGCCTTATATACAGGAAATGATGGTCTGTGCACTTGGACAGAGTATCACATATTCTACTGCCTATTGTTCTACATATGGCAGTCCTTTTGTGTCTAAAATAGCGATAACTTAACCATAAAAGGGGCTGTTCTTGTTTGTGTTCAAGGATTAATGTGTATCTATGGGTAATAGATCAGTGTTATACCAAACTATGAGGTCCTTGTATCTCCACAGGATCTTATCACCCTAAGGTCTATTTATGATCATCAGAAGCATATTGAAGAGAGCTTCCATATGCATGTGGAAGCAAATGTCTGTGTTCGGCAGTTCTTGAGATATCTACCGATCAGTGTCTGGTACTGATTAACTGATATCTTAGTGAGTACTGATTGCTTTGACACGTTTTGGGCATCGTTTGAAAGGTCTTCCTAAGGGCTTTCCAATGTATCTTATATCATGGGAATCGTGCAAGTATTCGTGGAGTTATTGGCCAAATGAAGTTTGTGACAGAACTTGTCATTCTTCTCCTTTCTTTGTCTATATTTATACTATCTAAGATTACTGTCATTTGTACTACTTTGTAACTACCTAGAGATAAAGAAGTTAGTTCAAGTTATAGAAAGCTCACAAGTCCAATTGTCTGTCAAAACATCCTATAACAAGTTCTGAGAATCAGAAAACAATCTATAACAAGTTATGAGCAATGATAGGTCAAGGAAATAGTTAACCACAAGTCCAAATAGATCAGATAATAGAAAGCAAACCCTAATTGTCCAATACAAGTCCTAACATATTATCAGTTATATTGTTTTCAAACCAAAGGTTATCCAAATAAAGTTAATCAATAAGATCTAGCTGTTCTTAGATCAGGGCATCATTTTGACTCTATCTGTCATTCATAACAGAAGATATATAGAAAGAGGAAGAGTAGACACAAGTAATGTTAATCTACAAACTAGAGAACTACAATATAACTACTTGGTATATATATCAAGTCCAAAAAAGAAGATATATACAAAACATGAACAATAATGTAATTTTACAGAAGATTAGGAAACTAGGAGTTCTACTATGAAAAGGAGAATAATAATTAATTAATTAAAAGAAAAATAATTTAAAAAACATAAATACAGAAATCATATATTTTCTCCTTAGGTGTCACAAACTTTATTCAGCCATAGATATTTGTATGATTTTGACAGTCTTAGATGTTTCTGAAAGCCCTTAAGAAGACCTTTAAAATGATGTACAAAATGTGCCAAAGTAATCAGTACTTATTAAGATATCAAGTGATCAGTACTAGATACTGATTGGCTGATATCTTAGAAACTGCTGAATATGGATGTTTGCTTCTATATGCATATGGAAGCTCTCTTCAATATGTTTCTGATGACTATAAATAGACCCTGAAAAAATAAGATCCTGTAGAGATACAAGGACCTCAATATTTAATATAATACTGATCTATTATCTATAAATACTCATCAATCCTTGAATATAAACAAAGGACTGCCCTTTTATAGTTAGGTTATCTCTATTCTAGACACAAAAAGACTACTATATAGTTAGTAGATATGTGATGTTCTATCCAGGTATATACAAACTATCTTATTTATATATATAAGGCTTCCTAGTCTGAGGAGTAGACTATAGTGACCGTTAGTTGAAGTAACTTAAGATCACATTCTAAGTTAGAGTTTGACAAAGAGAACTTGTTAGAGTTCTTGCTAATTGGTTTATATTACTTATACAATTTATTTATTTGTATATATTATATTTCTCTTATATTTCCCTATTAAGTCACCATTCCTGATTTGGTAATAAGTTCTGGCACATCTGATAAATAACAAAAAAGAAAAGAAAAATAAATATTATTTTAGAGAATTTGAGCAGTTCATAACACTACTCCTCTCTTAAGGGTCCTCATTCTGAAGACTTCTTTATAATTCTTTGTATGGGTCCCTTAGATCACCCATATCCTGATTTTCATCCTTCAGATCTTCCAGATATTTTCTATTTTCTTCTATCCTCCATCAGTCATCTTCATCATCTTTTTCATTCTACTCTTCTACCATTCTTCTCTTATATTCATACTTCTCTTCTTCCATCCTCTTCAGGAACAGGTTCCTGCTATATTTTGAGAATGGGTTTTTCTTTCACTATCTCCAATTTTTCTCCATTTGCTTTCAATATTCTCTGTTATATTTCTTGTTTCTCTATCTATAGAGCAATTTGGCTATATATCTTCCAGATAACTCTCTACTGATTGTTTTCCTCTCTTCTTCTGTCTCTTGTTGTCTTACTTCTTCTTCTCCTTCTTTATCATATTCCTTTTTGAACTCTTCTACTAATTCTGTTGCATTCTACTGGATGTATTTTAATTGTACTAGGCAATTCTAATTTTATTGCATTACTAGAGATGATTGCTTTTACTTTATAAGGTCCTACAAAGCATTTAGTAAACTTTTCTGTATATCTTCTGGCCATTTGGTACTTGAGATCCTTAGTGCTGAGCAGCACTAAGTTGCCTACTCTGTACTCTTCTACTTCTTCTTTCTCTCTATCTGTATACTGCTTCATGTCCTCTTATGCTGATAGATGTCATGAATTGCCTAATTCCCCTAAGTCAATATCTATTTTTCTTTTTCTTTTTCTTTTATTTAATGATGTGATATCCTTGGATCAGTAAACAAGGACAAATAGTCAAACATGTATAAGTAGTGTACGAAAACTAGCAAGAACTCTAACAAGTTTTTTTTGTCAACTCTGACTTAGAGTGCAAGTGAGGTTAAGGTTACCCAACTAAGACTTCAATTGTTACACTAGAACTCATTTTCATATCCAGACACTGATTGCCTCGATCCTTGTCAAACTCACTCTCATTGTTCTCAGTACATTGATCATCGCAATTAATGACCACTATAGCATAGCTGGGCCCTAAGCTTAAGAGGACTTGTTAGTCAGTTAGGGACTAACAGTGGAAGCACAGTACCAAGCTCAGGTATTGTGTCTAAGACCTGATCTCATAATTGAGCAGTACTCACTAGTATACTTGTACATTCTTTACTTTACATACTTTGTGCTACTGGTCCATTGTGATCAGTCTATGCAGAGGAATATTGCCACATCCTTAAAAAGGCAATTAGAGTAGGGATCTCCTCCTTGGAGTGATAGCCAAAGTACTATTAGGGCAGTAGTTAGTAAGGCAGTAGGCACTTGGCTGGGAGAAGACTTGTGTGCTCCAGTAGATGTACTGTGAACCCTTTGAAGAAGACAACGCACCCTCAAGAAATATAACCTTTTTTTTACACATATACTTAAACCCTGTCCAGAACATAACGCAATGTCTCTGGACTAATACAACAAACTCATAAGGGACATGCTCAACAAAAGGTATGCCCTGGCCAAATTAAGGGCAGAATTAGAAGACAGAGAAGGAAGGATTTGTAGGAAGTGTGGGAGATTCAGGCACATTGCCTGGAAGTGTAGAAGTGGAGAGGAACAGAAGAAGAAGATGGTAGTAGGCAACAAGTTTGAAGTGTTGAAGAGTTGGGTGATATAATGTGGAGTAAAAGAGCTGAGGAGACAGGAGGTCATAGAAGAGAGGCCAAGATGCTTTAGGTATAGAGAGAAAGGGCACAAGAAGTGGGAATGTCTGCAAATGAAAGAAAGGAAAAGGGAGGAGACAGCTCTGTTACGAAAGATGTAGGAGAAAGTGAAGGAGCATAGTGGAGCAAGGGGATTGCCCCCATGAAAAGCAACAATGTGTATGGAGGGGTGGACGATACCCAGAGAAGTAGTCACCTTTGTAGAATGTAAAGGATGTGATTACAAAGGAACAAAGATACAAGAAAATAGAGGACAGATGTAATAAAATGGCAGGTGAGCTGTAATGACAAGCTAGTCATGGCGACCATCTTATCACACTCAATGTTAGAGATAAACAAAGAGAACTCAATAGAGTCTCTTGGTGGATTGTGCTACCTACTTATACACAATTTCTGTTTATCTATGTGTATGCTTAAGTAACTACTAAACCTTCCAGAAGATTCCATCATGTGACCTATCAGGTGACCAGGTCATGTGACCTCATCTTATCTTATCTCTCCTTTTCTATAATTAGAATCCCTCATCTAGTCCATCTGAGAATAGCTCTCATTCTTCCTATCCCTCTAGCCATACTATTTTTGGTTTGGGCAGGCAATTTATGACATAAGCTGGGGCATCTGTGGCAATGGATTATTTTATTTCTTTATCATTTTCTTTTATTATGTAATAGTTTGAAGTGCATGGGACATCATGACTCAAAAGGAGTCTATGAGATAATTCAAGTAGACAAATACTAGTAAATACTGATTTGCATATAAGTAGCTAGAACAATTAGTAAGGACTCTAACAAGTTCTCTTTGTCAACTCTGACCTAGAGTGTAAGCTAAGGTCATCTTGATCAATATTTACTACAACAGGGCTTTTTGAGTAAGGAGCACTTGTGTAATATATGGTGTAGATGTTGCAAAGAGATGTGGAATTAGAGAGATAGAAAAGCTGAAGAGAGAAGAGCAGAGAGGGTAAAGTATAGTATGTATGGAGAAAAAGATACAGTTATTTAGGAGATAGAACAGAACGAGAAAAGGGAAATTTCCTGTCCACCTTATAGAACAGAAAAGAAAATGCTGTGGTAAAATTGGGGTAGAAAATTGGAATGGACAGTGTCTAGGGCCCAGAAAAAGAAGGCTGGAATCACTGATCTGAGGAAGGTGGTAGGAACTGCCAATCAGAAGATAGTGTAGAAAGGGGAAGCGAGAAAAGTGAGACAAACATTTAAGCCTCTAAGAGAAGTATGGATGAATATGGGCATTGAAAGGATACGCATGAGGGAAGAACAGTGAAAATGTTGCTTGACAGTGGAGCAACAGGAATGTTCATAAGCAAAAGTTTAGCTCAGAAAGGAGGATATAGGTTGATTAAATTGGATTGACTTCTACAAGTGAGAAATGTAGACAGCACTGAAAACAGTGGGAGTGCAATTACACATGAAGTAGAAGTAAATATGTTCTATAAAGGACATGTAGAGAGAGTATGGATGGATGTATGCAAGTTAGAGAAGACAGATATCATTCTGGGTATGCCATGGCTAGTAGCCCATAATCCAGAAATAGATTGGGAGAAAGAAGAAGTTAGAATGACGAGATATCCACTGCTGTGTGAAAAAGCAGTGAAGATAAAGGGCAAGAAGGAAATAAGAGAAAATGAAAAGAAAATTGTCAGATGGGCAGTAGATGAGAAAGAAGATTGGGAAAAAGAGGAAGAGATGGAGGTGGACCATAGAAAGGTGGAAGAAATGGTACCTAAGCAGTTCCATAAGTGGTTGAAAGTGTTTGGGAAGGTGGAATCTGAAAGGATGCTGGTTAGAAAGGTATAAGATTATGCGATTGATCTCAGAGACAACTTCAAGGCAAGTAAAACAAGAATGTACTCCCTTTCTAGAAATGAAAAGAAGAAAATACAAAACTTTTAAAGAAGGGGTATATTAGATCTTTTAAATTGCCTCAAACCTCTCCAATATTCTTTGTAGGAAAGAAAGATAGGGGAAAATGCATGGTTATGGCCTATTGTAGGCTTAACAAGCAAATGGTGAAGAATAATTACCCACTACCCTTAATTACAGATCTAGTAGATAGTATGGGTAATAAGAGAGTATTCACCAAAATAGACTTGCAATGGAGCTATAATAATTATCACAAATGGTCACTTACTAATTTGTGATTGTTGAAGGTGTTCTTCAAAAGGCTCAAAAATGCGAAGTAGATAAGCAACAAAAGATGTTGTTAAGTCTGAGGTCTAATTCTCAGACTATGAAGCCTTATATATAGGAAATGATGGTTTGTGCACCTAGACAGAGCATCACATGTTCTACTGCCTATTGTTCTACATATGGTGGTCCTTTTGTGTCCAGAATAGCAATAACTTAACCATAAAAGGGGCAGTCCTTGTATCTCCACAGGATCTTATTGCCCTAAAATCTATTTATAGTCGTCAGGAGTGTATTGAAGAGAGCTTCCATATGCATGTGGAAGCAAACATCTGCGTTTGGCGGTTCCTAAGATATCTGCTGATCAGTGTCCAGCACTGATTAACTGATATCTCAGTGAGTACTGATTACTTTGACATGTTTTGGGCATTTTTCAAAAGGTCTTTCTAAGGGCTTTCCAATGTATCTTAGACCATGGGAATCGTGCAAGTATCCATGGAGTTATTGACCAAATGAAGTTTGTGACAATAATATATGAATAAAAGAAGAAGATGAGTAGAAAATGGCCTTTACTACACATGTGGGATTGTACAAACCAGTTGTAATGTTTTTTGGAATGACAAATGAAATACTGAGAGACTTGATCAATAAGGAAAAGGTGGCAGCATTTATGGATGATGTTCTAGTAGGAACAGAGTCAGAGGAGGAACATGTGTAAAGACTCAAGTTATAGTTGCATTAACCTTAACCCAAATCTCACTCTTTATCAGAGTAGACAAAGAGAACTCATTAGAGTCTTTGTTAGATTTTGTACACTACTTATACATATTTAACTATTTGTCCTTGTTTACTGATCCAACATTATTATACAATTCAAAGAAAAGAAAAAGAAAAGAAATATAAATATTGACTTAGAGGAATTTGGTGGTTCATGACAACATGACGAAATTGTGGAAGAAATATTAAAGAGATTAGAAGAGAATAACTTGTATGTGAAACCAGAGAAATGCACATGGATAATAGAGAAAGTAAACTTTCTGGGAGTAATAATGGATCAGAGGAAGATTGAGATGGAAAAGGATAAGGTGGTGGGAGTGTTAAACTAGCCCACACCTAAGATAGTCAGGGATGTGAGAAAATTCTTGGAACTTGCAAACTATTACAGGCAATTTGTGAAAGATTTCACAAAACTAGCTCAACCCTTGAACAACTTGATAAGAAAAGAGGAGAAGTGGAATTGGAAAGTAGACTAATAGATGGTGTTTGAACAGCTTAAGTAGGTCTTTATGAGTAGACCTCTATTAGTTGCATTAGATTTGGACAGATAATTCAGAGTGAAGGCAAATGCCTCTAATTTTGCAATGAGAGGAGTATTGTCTATTAAATGTAAAGATGGTAAATGGAGACCGGTAGCATATATCTCTAAATCATTGAATGAAATAGAAAGGAACTATGAAATACATGATAAAAAGATGCTGACTATAATACAATGTCTGGAGGCATGGAGACACTTCCTGGAAGGAGCAAAGAGTAAATTTGAAGTATGAACAGATCATAAAAACCTGGAATATTTCATGAGCAATCAAAAATTAAATCACAGACAAGTGCGATGGGCTCTATACCTGTCTAGATTTGACTTCGTGTTGAAACATATTTCAAGGAGTAAAATGGGCAAGGTAGATAGATTGAGTAGGAGGCCGGATTGGGAAGTTGGAGTGGAGAGAGATAACAAGGAGCAGATACTGGTAAAGAAAGAGTAGTTGGAAGCAAAAAGAATTAGAGTAGTGGAAGTAATAATAGAGAGGGTCAACTTACTAGACAAAGTAAGGAAATGTGAAGTAAGAGATGATGAGGTAGTAAAATCTATGGAAAAAATGAAATAAGCAGGAGTGAAAATGCTGAGAGATGAGGAATAGCATCAAGAAGACAGCCTAATATTAAAGAAGGAAAAGGTATACGTCCCTAGGGATGAAAAGATAAGAGTAGAGGTGATCAGGCTATACCATGATACAGTTGTAAGAGGACATGGAGGACAGTGGAAGACGGTAGAACTAGTGATGAGGAATTTCTGGTGGCCAGGGGTCACTAGGGAAGTAAAGCAGTATGTGGAGGGGTGCAATGCCTGTTAGCAAAATACAAATTGAACACAACTACCAGTAGGAAATTTAATGCTGAATTTGATTCCAGAGAAAGTATGGACCCATATCAGTGCAGACCTCATTACAAAGTTGCCCTTAGCTGAAGGATATGGTTCAATCTTAGTAGTGGTAGACAGATTTACAAAAATGGCACATTTTGTACCTACTACAGAGAGAACGAGCGTAGAAGGGCTAGCACGACTATTTAGAGATAATGTCTAGAAGTTACATGGATTACCAGATAGTATAATTTTGGATAGAGGACCATAATTTGTAGCAGGAATTATGAAGGAGTTGAATCATATGCTAGAAATTGAGACAAAGTTGTCTACAGCATTCCACCCACAGATAGATGGCCAAATAGAAAGAATGAATCAGGAGTTAGAGCAGTATCTCCAAATATTCATAGATCACCAACAAGAACAATGGCCAGAATAGTTGGGTATAGCTGAATTTGCCTATAACAACAAGGTGTACACTGAAACTAAAGTGTTGCCCTTTAAGACAAACCAAGGACAGAACCCAAGGATGGGATTTGAAATAAGGAAGAAGGGGAAATATAAAAGAGCAGAGAAGTTTGCAGAAAAGATAAGAAGTGTGCAAGAGGATGCTAAGGCAGTGCTGCAGAAAGTGCAGGAAGATATGAAGCGGTATGCAGACAGAGAGAGAGAGGAGGTAGAGGAATATAGAGTAGGCAACTTAGTGCTACTCAGCACTAAAGATCTGAAGTACCAAATGATTGGGAGATGTATAGAAAAGTTCACTGAATGCTTTGTAGGACTTTACAAAGTAAAAGCAATCATTTCTAGTAATGCAATAGAATTGGAATTGCCAAGTACAGTTAAGATACACCCAGTAGTCAATGTCAGTAGAGTATGGAAGTATAAGTTGCAAGTAGAAGGGCAAAAGAAAGAAGTGCCACAACTAGTGGTAATTGAAGGAGAAGAAGAATGGAAGGTGGAAAAGATCATGAACAAGAGAAAAGTATGAGGAAGGAACAAATATGTAAGGATCTTAGTTGTGGGTGAGTAACCTTAACCTTAATCCCACTCTAAGTTAGAGTTGACAAAGAGAACTTGTTAGAGTTCTCACTAGATTGTGTTTGATACTTATACAAGTCCAATTATTTGTACATATTTACTGATCCGATGTTATTACATAATTAAATGAAAAGAAAAATAAATAATGACTTAGAGAAATTGGACGGTTCATGACACTACCTCTCTCTTAAGGGTCCTCATCCCAAGGACTTCTTTTATAGTTCATCATATGGGTCTCTTAGGTTGCCCATGTCAAAATCTTCATCCCCTAATTCTTCCAAGTATTTTCTATCTTCCTCAATTCTCTGTCAATCTTCCTCATTTTCTTTTTTGTTCCATTCTTCTATCTTCTCTCCCTTGTATTCCTCTTTCTCTTCTTCTATTTTCTGTAAGAACAGATTCTTGTTATATCTAGAGAACAGATTTTTCTTCCACCATCTCCAGTTTTTCTCTATTTGCTTCCAATACTCTTTGTCATATTTCTTATTGCCCTATCCATAGAGCAATTTTGCCATGTATTTTCCTGGCAATTCTCTGCTAAATATTTTTCTATCCCTTTCTGCCTCTTGCCATCTCACTTCTTCTTCTTCTTCCCTGCAATATTCTTTCTCAAATTCTTCTACCAATTCCATTGCGTTTTTCAGATTCTTTCTACTCTTCCATGTATCTTCCTCTGCTGTATAGCCCTTCCATCATACTAAATATTTATCCTTTCCCCATACTTTTCTCTTGTTCATGATCTTCTTCACCTCCCATTCTTCTTCTCCCTCGATTACCACTAGTTGTGGCATTTCTTTCCTCTGTCCTTCTACTTGTGACTTATATCTTCGTACCCTGCTAACGTTGACCACTGGATATATGTTGACCGTTCTTGGCAATTCCAATTCTATTGTATTGCTTGAAATGATTGTCTTTACTTTATAAGGTCCTACAAAGTGTTCGGTAAACTTCTCTGTACGTCTTCCAGCCATTTGGTATTTCAGATCTTTAGTGCTGAGTAGCACTAAGTCACCTACTCTATACTCCTCCACCTCCCCTCTTTCTCTATCAGCATACCGCTTCATCTCTTCCTGCACTTTCTGTAGCACTGCCTTTGCCTCCTCTTATACGTTCTTCATCCTTTCCACAAACTTCTCTGCTCCTTTGTGTTTCCCCTTCTTCCTCATCTCGAATCCCATCCTAGGATCCTGTCCACTATTTGCCTTAAAGGGCGAAACTTTGGTTCCTGCATGCACTTTGTTGTTATAGGCAAATTCTGCCGTTCCTAACCACTCTGGCCATTGCTCTTGTCAATGGTCTATAAACATTCGAAGGTATTGTTCCAACTCCTGGTTCATCCTTTCTGTTTGACTGTTTGTTTGTGGGTGGAACGCTGTTGACAGTTTTGTCTCGATCCCCAACATATGATTTAGCTCCTTCATGATGCCTGTTGTGAACTGTAGTCCTCTATCTGAGATTATGCTATCTGATAGTCCATGTAGTTTCCAAATATTATCTCTAAATAGGTGTGCCAACCCTTCTGCGCTAGTTCTTTCTGTAGTAGGTATAAAGTGTCCCATTTTTGTGAATCTATCTACTACCACTAGAATGGCGTCATATCCCTGTGCTAAAGGTAACTTCGTGATGAAGTCTGCACTAATGTGCGACCAAGCTTTCTCTGGAATTGAATTCAGCATTAATTTTCCTGCTGGTGGTTGCGTTCAATTTTTGTTTCTCTGGCAAGTGTCACATCCCTCTACATACCGCTTTACTTCTCTAGTGACCCCTGGCCACCAGAAATTTCTCGTCACTAACTCTGCTGTCTTCCACTATCCTCCATGTCCTCCTACAGGTGTGTCATGGTGTAGTCTGATTACTTCTGCTCTCAGCTTCTCATCTCTAGGGACGTACACCTTTTCTTTTTTCAGCATTAGGCTGTCTTCTTGATGCCATTCTTCATCTCTTAACATTTTCACTCCTGCTCACTTTATTTCCTCCACTGCTTTTACCACCTCATCATTTTTTGCTTCACATTTTCTCACTTTATCTAGCAAGTCCACCCCTTCTATAACTACTTCTGTTATTCTAATTCTTTTCACTTCTAACCACTCCTTCTTTACCAACATCTGCTCCTCGTTATTCTTCTCTATCCCAATCTCCCAGTCTGGCCTCCTACTCAACCCATCCGCTTTACCCATCTTGCTTCCCGAGATATGTTTCAATACAAAGTTAAATCTGGACAAGTATAGAGCCTATTGTGCTTGTCGTTGATTTAGTTTTTGGTTGCTCATGAAATACTCCAGATTCTTGTGATCCATCCATACTTCAAATTTACTTCTTGTTCCTTTCAGAAAGTGCCTCCATACCTCCAAACAGCGTATTACTGCCAACATTTCTTTGTCATGTATCTTGTAGTTTTGCTCAGTTTCATTTAATGACTTAGAAATGTAGGCAACTAGTTTCCACTTGTTATCTTTGCACTTAATGGATAACACTCCTCCTGTGGCAAAGTTAGAAGCATCAGCTTCCACCCTAAACTCCTTATCTAGATCAGGTGCCACTAATAGAGGTCGGCTCGTGAAGACCATCTTCAACTATTCGAAAGCCTTTTGCTGTTCATCTTCCCACCTCTATTTTTCTTCCTTCCTTGTTAGGTTATTCAGGGGTCTGGCTAGCTTGGCAAAGTCCTTTACAAAGTGCCTGTAATAATTGGCTAGACCCAGGAATTTCCTAACGTCTCTGACCATCTTGGGTACAGACTAGTTTAACATGCCCACTACTTTGTCTTCCTCTATCTCAATCTTCCCTTCATTCATTACTACTCCCAGGAAATTCACCTTCTGCACCTTCCAGGTGCATTTCTCTGGTTTCACATACAGGTCATTCTCTTCTAACCGCTTCAGCACTTCTTCCACAATCTCATTATATCCTTCCTCTGTCTCCATTCCTATCAACACATCATCCACAAATGCTGCCACCTTTCCCTCGTTAATCATATCTCTCAGAATTTCATTCATCATGCCTTAGAACATGGTAGGTGAATTTGTCATCCCGAAAAACATAACTACTGGTTCATATGACCCCACATGAGTAGTGAAGGCTGCCTTCCACTTGTCTCCCTCCTTTATCCTCACATTGTTATAGTCCCATTGGAGGTCCATTTTAGTAAATACTCTTTTATTGCCCATAGAGTCTACTAGGTCTGTAATCAATGGCAGAGGGTAGTTATTCTTGATTGTTTACTTATTGAGCCTCCTATAATCCATAACCATGTGCTTTCCTCCATCTTTCTTACCCACAAAGAACACTGGCAACGTCTGGGGCGATTTAGAAGGTCTGATGTATCCCTTTCTTAAATGCTTGTCAACAAATTTCTGTACCTCTTCCCTTTTGTTTTTAGAGAGAGAATACACTCTTGCTTTGCTTGCCTTGAAATCATCATTGAGATCTATCACATGATCCCATACCTTTCTAACCAGCATTCTTTCTAACTCCACTTTCCCAAACACCTTTAACCACTCATGGAACCTCTTGGGTACCATTTCCTCTACCTTCTTATGATCTACTTCTATCTCCTCCTCTTTTTCCCAGTCTTCCTTCTCATCCACAGCCCATCGTACAATTTTCTTCTTGTCCTCTCTGATCTCTTTCTTTCCTTTTATTCTTACTGTCTTTTCACATAGTGGTGGACATCTCATCATCCTCACTTCCTCTTTCTCCCAGTCTATCTCAGGGTTGTGGGCCGCCAGCCATAGCATGCCCAGAATCACATCTGTCTTTCCCAATTCACAAACATCCATCCGTACTCTTTCCACATGTCCTTTGTAGAACATATTCACTTCCACTTCATGTGTTATTGCATCTCCACTGTTACCGGTGCCATCTACGTTTCTCACTTGTAAAGGTTGATCTAATTTAATCAACCTGTATCCTCCCTTTTGAGCTAAGCTTTTGCTCATGAACATCTCTGTTGCTCCACTATCTAACAATGCTTTCACTGTTCTCCCTTCATGAGTATCTACTTTCTCTATTCCCACATTCATCCATACTTCTCTCAGAGGCTTAAATGTTTGCCTCACTTCTCTTGCTTCCACCTTTTGTACTGCCTTCTGATTGACAGTTTCTGCCACTCTCCTTGGATCAGTGATTCTAGCCCTCCCCTTCTGGGCCCTAGGCACTGTCCATTCCACTTTTCCACCCCAATTCCACTACAGTGTTTTCTTTCCTGTCCTACAAGGTGGACAGAAAATTTCTCCTCTTTTATTTCTTTTCACTTTCTCCCCTACCACTGTGTCTTTACCTCCACATGTGCTGCATTTTATCCTTTCTGCTCTTCTGCTCTCCACTTCTCTGTCTCTCTAGTTCCATGCTTCCTTACAGCTTCTGTACCATATGTTGCACAACTACACCTTCTCCAGGAACTCCTGTCCCTGATTTTCCTCAGTCTTTGTCCCCTTATAATTATACTCTCTATACTCTACAAATGTTACCACTTCTCTGGGTATTGTCCACCCTTCCATACATATTGCCGCTCCTCTTAGAGGCAGCCCTCTTACCCTGCTATGCTCCTTCACCTTCTCCCACACCTTCTGCAGTGGTGCCACTTTCTCTTGTTTTCTCTTCTTCATATTCAGACACTCCCATTTCTTGTGTCCCTTCTCTTCATACCCAAAACACTTCACCATTTTTTCAACTTTCTCTTGCCTCCTCACCTCTCATACTCCACACTGCATTATTCTGCTCCTTAGTACTTCAAATCTATTGCCCACCACTGTCCTCTTCTTCTGTTCTTCTCCATTCCTGCACTTCCAGGCGAGGTGCCTGAACCTCCCACACCTCCTACAAATTCTTCCCTCTCTCCCTTTTAGTTCTGCCCTTAATTGGGTGAGGGCACGCCTTTCATTGAGCATGTCACTCATGAGTTTGTTGTATTAGTCTAGAGACATTGTATTATGTTCTGGATGGGTGAAATGGTTTGTTAAAAAAAAAAAAGGATCTGTATTTCTTGAGGGTGACTCGTTGTCTTTTTCAGAGGGCTCACAGTATGTCTGCTGGGGCACACAGATCTTCTCCCAGCCAGGTGCCTACTGCCTTACTGACTACTGCCCTAATAGTACTTTGGCTATCACCCCATGGAGGAGATCCCTACACTAATTGCCTTCTTAAGAATACAGCGATATTCCTCTGCATAGACTGATCACAATGGACCAGTAGCACAAAGTTGATAAAATGAAGAAGTGTACACGTATACTAACAAGCACCACTCAATTGCAAGGTTAGGTCTTAGATATGATACCTGAGTATGGTACCATACTGCCACCATTAGTCCCTAACTGACTAATAAGTCCCCTTAAGCTTAGGGCCTAGCTATCAGGAAGTTGGGAGTGATCTGAGTTGATCACCCACCCAGGGAGCAATGAGAGTTAAGTTTGCTTGGAACCAAGGCAGTTAGGAGCTGGATATGAGAAACGAGTTCTAGTGTAAGGATCTTAGTTGTGGTTGAGTAACCTTAACCTTAATCCTACTCTAAATCAAAGTTGACAAAGAGAACTCATTAGAGTCCTCACTAAATTGTGTGCGATACTTATACAAGTCCAATTATTTGTACATGTTTACTGATCCAATGTAATTACCTAATTAAATGAAAAAGAAAAGAAAAGAAAAATAAATAATGACTTAGGGGAATTTAGCGGTTTATGTCAATAATAGTATATTAGCTGAACATAATATGGGAAAATAGTCTACATACTATGATGAAAAAGGAAATAAAGAAAATAAAGACAAGCAGGTGAACTGATCTGAGATCTTGGAATGATGGCATATTATCTTGGGAGTTAGTGCCCCAGATGTTGTAGTTCCATCCAACAGTATCATACAAAAGTTGAATAACTGTCATTATACTTACATACTGACTACATTCTATTGTTTTGTGTTCTCTTGCCAACAGAATTTGTATCATACAAGAGATGAGAGATTATTATTGTACTTATGTAGTGACTACATCCTATTGTCTTGCATTCTTTTACTAACACAACCTACTACTTTGATAGACTGTTGAAGAAAGGAAGTGTAGTGGACTGACTTCAACACATACTTAATACCATTCAGAATTAGTAGAGGGATCAAGCCAAGCCAGGCCAGAGGCCCAGATGAAAACCTTGTATAAGTCTAAAGGGTTGTTATTTTAACAAAAAACAGCTGTCAAGTAATGCTCAAGACTCATGTTTATATCATGCTTATTCAATACTTAAGAGGGAAGATGGAGCAGCAAGAACACCTTAGACTTATCTTCATGGTCAGATCAGTGGAGTGTATTTAGGTTGTTTGTACATTATTCTTATCCAGATTATGCCCCACGATCGCGCATTTTCATGACCAGTTGAACATTTCTGCGTACCTATGAAGCATTAGGTTGAGAACTTGGATAATGATATCAGAACACACACTTCGTTCGCAAAACTTTTTCTCCAACGCTCGCTTGCAAGCCTCCGGCGTTTAACCCCTTTCTTTTCATGCCGCTCAGTCGACCGTAGCTCAGACCTAACCTTGTTACGAGAAAGGATCCCATCGAGTACTCTCAGTGAGTCGCCAAGATTCTTCGTTACAGAAACAGTGCGACCTTGACGAACTCATAAAAAGCAGAAGCTGGACAGCAGACAGAACTACTATACCGGAGTAAGAGTTCAACTGGGCTTGACTTGTAATGCTGGCCATTGCATGTTGAGCCTTTTCAGACCATTGGGACTCTTCGCCACGTTCAACTTCAGTCTTGTCTGGGATATCTGGCACAGTCGAGATAGAAGACATAGGAGAGTGATGGGTGCTTGGGAAAGGGAGGAAGGAATTTTTGAGGGTACTAACAAGACGGCAGGTAGACACAATGCGAGAGAATGTCAATGACGACATTTGCGAAAAGTACACGGTGGTCAGAAATAACGCACTTGAGTCACGTGTCAACAGCTGCTTTGCACGATTTTTAGCACGATCTATGTCTACTATGGCTTCTGATGTCCTCGCAGAGGAAATGGAGGTGTGTCGTATTATTCGTATGTGAGATTGAGTTGATAAATCATCAGGTCCTGGGGGCTATATATCCCACAGAGCTTACAAGTTTGTATCACGGAATCAATTTGCGACTATGTTGCTGAGATACATGCAAAGAGCTCTCCGACTCTGACGTCCAGATTGACGCAGAACCAGAAGAGTTAGAGGACGGAGTAGAAATTCGTGCGTCAAATCCGCTATATCTACGTCAGTGTCCTTATTACGAGCCAGCCAAGATTAGTTTGAAAGTGCACTATACCGATGATTACCCTCAGACAATACCGGAACTTTCCTTGGAACCAATTGAGACGTATTTCACAGATGGAGAAATTGACGAACTCATTTGCGAATTGCAAAATGTCGTATGTTTGAATGTAGTTTTTATACTATCAGCGGCTGATTTGTTCAAGGGTAGAGAAAATATCGGAATGGCTATGACATTTACCCTTGTTTCCCATCTTCGGGAACACTTATCACGACTCCTTCGGACACGAATGGAAACGCAGAAGAAAGAAGAACAAGAAAAGGAACGTCTAGAACTTGAAGTATGTACTGTTTGGGTATCTATTCTTGGAAACAGGCAGTTACAATGATTATTTACCAGGCAGAAGCAGCGCGCACATGCGGCATGCCAGTGACACCAGTAACATTTTTGGCTTGGAGGACCAGATACAATGAGAAAATGGCACAAAAGAAAGCCATGGAAGACGAGGAAAAATTCAGAGCTTTGACACCTAAGGAACGCGAGGAATACAAGAAGCATGCAACGAGACTCAGTGGTATGACTAACATATACAAGATGAACTTATAACCCATGGAACATTTTTTGTAGGCCGACAACTATTCGAACATAACAGACATCTCGAAGAAGGGAGTTTGATGGAAGAAGGTATTGGTATCGTCTCTGTCGATGCTAGCCAGTATGAAAGAACAAGAGACGAAGAACAAGAAAATGAAAGTATTATATTTAGTGATAGTGATTAACCAATTTATCAAATGCATCATTGCGAGTCTATATCGTACTAGTATTCCTCTCTGTGATATCACAGGCCCTGCAAGATGTTGGGCTCGCCAGTGTTCCCGTCGATGATGATATCTTCTATTGCCTTGCAACCGAGTCGAGATTGACCTTCTTCTCTCAACCAGCCATCATTGTCTATAAATATCCGGCCTCCCTTGGCAATTGAGTTGTGAACGACATCATCCCCCATTAATTTTAACCATTCAAGGACCGATTGATTTGTCCATCGATCTACATTACCCGCACTTCCAGCCTGAAACCAGCCGAGATGTCCACCTCCTCGGGTAAGTACCATCACCACGAATGGGTTATCACCAACATCGTCTGGCATGCGACGAACGATCGGGTCATCTTCAGCGTTAATGGCTAGGTACGGTACGCGTATATCTGCCACAATGTTGTCGGTAGACATATATTTATAGTATTCGTGAGAGGACGGGAAAGGAAAGGCAGGAGGCGGGCCACCAGCAACCGCGGTGAAGACGTTGTCAAATTGTTCAATCGTAGGGTTCTTAAGAGCCATGGCTTTATCCGCAGCCTGGCTCACATAGTGACCTGAATAAGCTGAAAACCCCTTATGATGACGTTTGAGGAGTTTTTGAAGATTACTGCCCATTCCTTTTGAATATAGATGTTTCCCAAGATAGGTGCTCTCTAATCTGCAATAACGAGAATTAAGCGACAGTAATGGGTTTGAGTCAATTGTACCTACCTTGCATTATTATCTTCCAGGTTCCAAGGCTAAAACTCGGGAATCAGTATATACAACGAATAAAAAATTCGGATCTAGTCATACACAAGCTAAGGCGCATGCCGCATGAAACCGAGCATTCTCTTGTTCCTCACCGAGATAACGCGTCAGTACATTAGAACCAAGTGAGAATCCAAGGGCCAGAAGTGGCGCTTTCGGGTACTGATTCGCGATGAAAAGCAACGCGTTCCGCGTATCGTCTGTATGTCCAGCAGAATAAAAACGTGGGCTTGTGACAGGTACCCCAGCACCTATAACAAATCAGAAGTCAAAAAAAACATCGTCAGAATTCATGATCGGATAGGCGGAGGACACACATCCTCGGAAATTAATCACAACTGCCCGATACCCCAGGCCTCCCTTTTCCTTGGATAGAATGGCTCGACTAAGAATGGCTCGAACGTATGCTTCATATGATCCTTAACGTTAAACGTTACGATGCGTTAATTCAAACTCGTTTCTCAAATTCCGTCAAGGACTCACCTCCAGTCAATCCATGCTGGACGACGATGACAGGGGTACTGTCCATCAGGTATGGGTTGCTTCTCTCATCTATAGGAGCAAAGTCGAGGCCACTTTCAAGAATTGACACAGGGCAACATATCAGATTATGACAAACTTACAGAGTACCACCATCAGCTAGCTGCAGATATGTTCTATCTCGCTTGGTCATTGGTTTGCAGTCGAAGATGTCAGAAGCACATACCGTTTATATGATACTTGATCATCCTTAGAGAAATCCCCGAGGACGCAGTAAATGGTCTGAAGGTGGCCGCTGGATGAATATTCCTTCAATCGAATGGTTAATGTAGCTAGGGCTGGAGTACAAACTTGAAAAGCCACCAGAGTGGCCTGAAATCCTTAAGCACACTGGAAACTCTAGTTTCCACTAGCTGTCGAAGATGCTGTTGCTCTACACTGCTAACGTCATCTCCCTTGCGCACCACGAGCATGCTTGGCTTTGAAGAAAATATGATGGTAGAGGAACTCGAAGAGTATTTACCGCTGGCAACAGAGAGAAAGGCTGCCATCATGCCTAATCCATAAAATCCGCAGCTGAGAGCAGAAGTCATGTTAGGAATCAAAATATCCTAATAATGCAGATAACCCTCGAAAGAGGATGCCAGTGGTCAAACCTTCTCACGCTCTTACCACCCCAGATTTAGTTGAAGCGTGGACGATATTGTTTTTTTTTTCTACTTCTGGTAGTCAATTCTTTCTTCTGGCAGAATTTTCCATTTCTGAAACACTTTATCATGATCATTTCTTTCATGTTTCATGTCTCATGTCTCACTTAGAAAAAGGTATACTTTTACGTCTGACACTTAGACGTGTCCTACCGCTAATATTGGGCTACAGCTCCTATGTAGCAGTCTTGTTCCACTCGATAGGCCTAAGCACTCGCTATCCACTGATAATGATCCGACATGATGGCCGAATTTCTGCCGGTACCCAAAGGTCGGGGACCT
>Ga0154005_100350_pt1 | contig 21061 bp, 20 predicted proteins | sample TSFL089MetaG_FD_104698 | JGI IMG/M metagenome (GOLD analysis project Ga0154005, IMG submission 104698) | Attine ant fungus gardens microbial communities from Florida, USA - TSFL089 MetaG | ecosystem: Host-associated > Fungi > Mycelium > Unclassified | place: USA: Florida, Lake Talquin State...
GATCTGTAATTGGATTATGACAACCTATAACTATTATAAATACGTGGATAGTGCATGGATGGTCTGTGAATTACTAACCTTTTCTAAATGTGTCACTGAGTGATTTTCATAGAGTTCTGTGCGACAGAATATGTGTTCTGGGCGTGTTTTTCTGAAGATGGAGCGTTGTGGCGGGGACAGAGGTAAATTTTCTGGGACTGATGACAAATATGTGCAAGTGCTTGAAGAGCAAGGAGCTTAAAGCTTTGCAGGACACAGCTCAGGGTGCTGGAACAAAAGATGGACCGAGTTAGCCCGGGAAACGCAAGGACAAGTGTACGCCTTTGGATCCGCCGCTCAAACAGAGCATCAAAGGGTCCCCCTTCCACCTCCAAAGGGTCCCCCTTCCACCTCCCCTCACATCAACTCCGCTCTTACCGAAAGCATTGTCTGTAAATGCACCACAATTATCTACCCTGGTACAGATGCCTAATCCTAGCAAGAATGCGACGATGGTCTAGCAGCATCAACATTTGCACGCACATGACAGCAACCTTTTCCCACTGTAGGACTGTTGCTCATTGTTTTTTCATTGGCTTATTTTCTTCGTAGGCGACCCCATTACATCTAATCCCACGGCATTTGCTTCACACCACCCAGAGAGTCCCCATAGCTCCCCGAACCAGCCAAAGACTCCGGGAATGCACTCTCCCACCCTGTCCCCTCTCCTTGAACACAAACCCTGAGGCTTCTCTACTTCTTTCATTCTGTATTTTTATTTTTATTTTTAAAATCATCAATTTATTACACGGAGCGCGTAGGCAGGCCGATTTCATTCTGTATTTGTCTCTTTTGTATGACACGATTTGTATATTTGTCAGAGACAGTGAGCCTCCGTGGACAGTAGACTACCGCAGACTGCGTTACAAATAAAAATTGAGAGACCGTCACTATGTGACAGATCTCCCAATTCAAACGGATATCCGCTTTGTGCATCGACTCAGGTTCGAACTGAGGACCTTCTGTCTGCCCAGGAATTAACCCAGTTAGATAGACGCGCTTTCCAACTACGCCATCGATCCACACTGAGTATTGAACAATCTATCCTTATCAATAGTCCAGCTCCAATCTACAGATGATTACAAACCGAGAAATGCCGAGTGACTTTTGAATCCACGATTCACCGTAAACTACTTATGTGAGAGTATTCCAAAATGACAGTCCATCGCGGTTCTCCGCATTCTATCCGCGACATCCCTCTCCCTCCTATATTACCACTCTGCAAACATGAAAGAAGACAAGGGGCATAGATCTATTCCCTTTTTACTTGCCAGGGCAGATGTAGCTGCGCAAGCTGTTGGTGCACCCGTCACTGTCAGTTTGGCTGGAGAAAACACTCAATCTTGCTCACTTAGCTATATCCTATTATACTTTACTTCTTTTTCGTTCTGTATTTGTCTCTTTCGTATGACATGATTTGTATATTTATCAGAGGTAGTGAGCCTCCGTGGACAGTAGACTACCGCAGACTGTGTGCGTTACAAATTATAAAATAGTGTCGAAGTGTGACTGTGTGACAGGTCTAGATGACACCACACTATTGGTTAGCTCGACAATCCAAATGGCGACTTGCCATCTGAATATTATGAGAGAAATTGTTGCTTGGCTACCTGGCGCAATGGTAGCGCGTTTGGCTTCGATCGCCTAATCGTGCTAACCAAAAGGTTGCAGGTTCGAGTCCTGCGGTGGTCAGTTTCTATTTTAAACCAATTTTCTATCCCATTTCCAGTGCAAAACTGACCAATCTTCAGAGGAGTCGTCGTTTCTGTCCCAATACACGACCAGTAGGTGAAAAATAGAGAGACGAGGCCTCTATAACACACTCATATTGAATTGTGCACAGAAGCCAACTAGAATCTATCGTGAGCATTCTTACCGATAGATCATATCCCCAGAGTCTGACTACATACATGTCAAAGCTCATAACAGATCGTCTCTTGACGGAAAATATATTATTATCAAGTCATTTTTTAGACATTGGTTCAACAATCTTCGCCCCAATCTTGTGTGTGATTTATGCAGCATGTACAAGCTCTTCTAAAGAACCTGAGATTGCACCACACGAATCGGCAACGAGGCCATATGCTTGCTCCAACGCACCGAGGCGTTCTGATGTTGGGTGATTTCTTTTTAGCGGGGAAGGACAGCTCGGCGGACGAGAGTCAATCATGGGTTCTGATCGAAGGCGTTTTGGAGAAGGACGGACTTGATTGGAAAAGAAAGGTTCTTTTTTCTGTATATTCAGTCGATGAACTTTGATACAAAAATGGACCTCAGCGTGTGCAACACTACTTGGGTGGTGGTCCAGGTCCATTTGGGAACTCATGAGCAATCTCGTTCTCATCGCACTCTGAATCGATGGTTGAAACGTCTGCCAATTCACCAGTAGGTGGTGTAATAGGGCCAACAAGAAGATGTGGTTTCATTCGATCTGGAGAGGGGCGACTGTCCAATGATGTCGAGGTGATTGTTCGCGGCTGCTTGAGGAAAGGTGCAACGAAAGCAGGTTCAACGCCATCCATTTTTCGACGCTTAGCTACTCGACTAATAGCTAATTCACAGAGACGTCATTTGGGATTAGTTCATCCGATGACAGAAACAAATTGCTAACTCACCTTGAGAACTGGGTCTCTTCTTCCTCGCTACCATTTCTACTTCTTGAAAGCCGGAGACCATTTGGCCTCGGCGATGTTGGGGGTTTGCTCCTGGGATCAACTCTTGAGGCGTTTTGATTATTGGTCTACCGCCAGAGAGCACCACAGGAGCGGGATCAGCACTTGAGGCAATCAAACCAGATACATTAGCTTCGTCTAAACCTAGAAATCTCGCCAATTCATGGTCCTGAGATCCAAGGATAAATGCATTGTTAGCATTGCTAGGTGATTGTGAATCTGGCGCAAAGGATCTCGCCTAGAGAATCAGCCTACCGAGAGACAATAGATGAATGGGGGCTTACCTACCGTGCTCTGAGAGTTGACACTCGTACACCCTTCCGCCAGACTGTCACCACAATGATCACTCCAGGCCTTCAAACATGCCTTCAATTCTTCTGGAATCATCTTCTTGAAGTTATCTGAATCTTGATCATGGAACCCGCCTTTCCGCCAGTAACGTTCAAAGGCAAGAGGTCCTATGGGTGGATATCCCATGCGTTCAAATGAGGAAGAAAGGAAGGAGGAGAGTACTTGTAATGTATGGAGAGACGGTGATAATGTGGTAAGCAGGGTGAGAGAGGTACAGTAGATTGAACGAACCTATTCCAAAAATGGAGTCCAGAGGAAGTGGAAACATATGAGGAAACAACGTACGATTGTGTTATGATCTGATTCAGGCAATGCTTTAGCTTCGTCTCGAATCCACAAGCCCAGGCCGTCCTTCAAAATGGCCAAAAACTTGACAATGTTTTCGCTCTCACATCCTTCAACCGCTCTTGCTACACCCTTCAAAATTGGGAGAGCGACAACGATATCTTCAGATGTTGGTGGATACATTTTGACCAGGAATCCGTTGATGACGTCCAAAAACTCGAGATGCAGGGTATTGGAGGGATTGAAATGCAGATGTGGGAGAAGCAGAGGCAATAAGGCGGTGCAGGTTTTCAGACTATATACAAACACTAGAGTATGAAAAAAAACTGTCAACTGGATTTGCGACACTCACTGGAGGATATCACTGAGTTTGCCGAGCAGGACATTGAGAGTATCGTGAGATGTCCCAGAAGACACACTAGCGATATCCAAGGCCAAGCTAAACAATTTGTTCCACACGTCCAATTCGTGCGTATCCATGCTCCAGAGTCTACATAATTGAGGAAAAATTAGCTCGAATAACAGCTCATTGACATTCCTTCTTACTGAATTGGAAGTGAGAGAAACAACGAGATATTCTCCCACTCTTGTCCCTGCAATTTAAACAATTCACTGTTTGCAATGACGATCCATAACTGCCTCTGAGTTTCAACTCTGACCCCTTTTTTCTCGTTAAACACAGCCTGAACAAGAATCTTGGGATTCCCTATCACATATGCAAGATCGGCACACAATGTACTCCAGGCAACCTTTACTCCCTCGTCCACCGGATTAGAGCCCTTTAGAAGAACATTGACGAGTATCATCTCCGCTACTGAGGGCAAAAACGCAGCAGCAAAAGAATGCTTGATCACGGACCACAGCCCATGAACGAGGTCTAGTTCTTGTAAGAAATCTTCAGCTGTCTTGGCATCTCCGTCATTCCCCCCTTTTATAAAGTTGGTAACAATAGATGTTATGTGATCAGAGATTGCCGGAGACATGTTATCCGAGTCAGAAGTTTGGTGAGACTGGACCAAGAGGAGGGATTTCCAGATGATCATCAGCTGATCCTGCAAAAAGAATGTTATCGTAGAAATTGATAGCATTGGCAATGGTCTCACCTTGTATTGTCGAAACCTTATGTTCGGGAACCTGGCGCAATCAAAAGCATATACCCACAGGTCAATCAATTCCTTCCAGTTTTCTCTAATCTGATCCTCTGTAAGTGGTTGTACAAATCGTTCATCGGGGCCAGGAAGGCGGGTTGACCAAGCTCGTATTTGATTTTCTGGTAGATCAAGGGACCCAATGAATAATTCTCGGGTCACAATCTCGGAGAAATCTTTGACATCGTTCAGAGGTCCACTTGTATCAGATGGCACACCGACAGCGCTAAGAAGTCGACCCAAGAGTTTGATACCTTCGCATATCTGGCTCTCTTTGCTGCTGTCCAATGTCTCCTGGATAAGCTGAAGAACCTGAACAATATCCCTCTTCGCTACCATACAGTAAGATCTTAATGCAACGAGCGCAGTAGCAATCCCGCCCCTCAGCTCCTGCTTCACAAGTTTGAATGCACTCCTCCTGACCGCTGCCATGTGAGGATTCTTATCATCACCATTGATGGGTAAACGAGAGTAACACCATACAAGACATTTCCATAAATGTGGATGTAGAGCTCGAACATAAGAACGTTTATGGTCCACTGCTTGCGCGAGAATGGACATGACCAATTTCAGCGAATGGGGATGGGTAAAGAGATGAAAGTCGGTTATGTATATAAGGCATGCTGTGTGGAGGAGAGCCCATAACGGGCCTTTGTTTTCCCACTGTGTATCTCCCGAATTGTTCATGGCCGAACTGAAGATGTTATGGAGAGACTGGTGCTGCGTTTTGATGAAAGCTACAGTATCAAGCGCAAGCTTTTCTACCCAGGTCGCATTCTGGGAATCAAGTTTGAGAGCTACGGTGGAACGGAGAACCTCGAGAGATAGAAGCTTGACATCAAAAGTGTCTTCCAAAGATGACGAAAGAATCTTGGGAAACAAGTGAAGTAGATACGGGAGGAACTCGGAAGAAGAAATTCGTAGAAGAGCAGAAAATAACTGAAGCGAATATGAGACGATGGAGATGTGTTGGCAGTAGAGCGCACCCTCAGTCCGTCGGTCTTGAGTGAATGTCCATCAAAGGTCCCGATTACGAGTCGTAATAGTACCTTTTTCAGAATTCGCCTATGTGGTATCCAGACATCTGGCTGCAGATTCTGGGAAAGAAGGACCCAGATTGCAAGCTTCCATGTCTTCTTGGCAGAGGGGGTTGGCAGGCATGGTGCCGATAGAATTAGTAGGACTTGCCATACTATTTGGCTGAGTTGGCTAGCTAACCTTCACTTTGAGGCCGATGATGATGATGCTTATAGATAGACCTACTGGAAAATGCATGTGTCAATGGTACAAAAGAGAAGATATCCGATAAGAATACGAGGGCATGTTGAGACAGGGTAGCATATGCCTGGCCGCGCTCCGCTCCCTCTTCAACCAACAAACTGTCATAGCTCGTGGGCTCAGACAAGGTTATAGACAAGGGATTGAGAAGGCATCGACCAATGTCACGAGTTATACAGACTGTGAGGGAATGACTTTGAGTTTGGAAAAGATTGAAGGCAGGATAGATTCGCTCGTTCAGCACGACCGCTGGCACGCAGGATCGGATCCTGCGAGACACAGTTGCATATGCTTCTGTCAAATCATGGAGTGTGATAATTTCACTCTGAGATTCAAGAATGGTACCCAGTGGGGAAGAGAAATAATTTTCAGAGTCGAGAGGCGACAAGTCACTTGCCATGGCGCGATACGTGACATATTTAGCACATCACGCCTTGCTTAGAGTGTTTTGATGATGTTTTGATGCCGTCGTGTCTCATTCCGCCCCTATGTTGCTCTCGCTCAATAAAACATGGCAGTCTGTCTCAGGGTTCCAGCTTCCTAACCTTCAAATCCTACAAACTCAGTGCTGGTCATGATGTTATTGTTTCCTGCTTCAATTTTTGTTTCGACTCTTGTTTTCATCTTATCACTTCTTCCTCCTGTCTCAGCTCTCTGTCTTCCCTGCCAGTTGGCATTCCGAAGACATGGTTTTTCGCAGCTCAGGAAGCTGCACAGTCGTGACTCTGGAGCCGCGTCTGTCCGTATTTTGAACCCCTCTTATCGGTCCGTATGGTACACTGGTGGATTGCAGTTAGTTACTTGGTATTTTGTTTCTTTGAGTATGTTGACTGCTTGTCTGAGTGTCAAAATGACAGGAACACTACGGATGTGAGCTCACGTGCAGGCGCCCCAGAATGCCAGGTGTACTTTGGGCAATGGAGCTGGAACACCAGGGGCTATCAAAAAGTATTTTTCGGTAATCTGGCTCCGCTATTTCGTATTATATGATCCCCTCATTGCTTCCAGACCACCCCTTGGCTACAAATTGTAACCTTTACGACGGCAATACCACTGTCAGAGTGCCAAAGGACGACAAGTTCACGCCTGGCAATAATTGGGTTATCGTCCGTGAGTGACACGTACTGCAACCTCAAAGATCTGTCACTCCCAATTTACACTGTCAATTCATTTAGTCTTCGCTCTCAACTCGGAAGATCACAGTGCTCCGTTCACCATCGCGGCTCCTCCAAAGGATCAGTGAACAGTTGGTAATCGTACCATCTTTGACAATTTCCATGTACAAACCGCGAGAATTGTATCCATGTGTACCCAAAAAGATTGCTGAGACCGCCACTGAGAAGTATTTTTGCTGTTCTCTTCATCCCGTGAAGCGCAAGTGGCCCTTCGCTCGGGACCTCCTTCCGCGGCGAATTTGGGCAACTGGTCATTTTTGATCGGTGCTCCCTCGTACGTACTTCTCGAACACGTGCCGTGGACACAAGCACTCAAGCTTCTTGGCATGTTGCCTATCACCGCAAGTCTCTTATAACGGATTTCTCAAGTCTTATTGACACTCAAAACGGGACAATGATATTGTGTTTCTTTCTCTGCGCCAGTAGTCAAAGTCGCCCGACTTTGAATTGGCCATCAGTTGAGCATCACAACGAAGAACTGACATCATAAGAAGCACATCTATTCCGAGGATCGTCCCGGATTTCATCTTCCAATTGAATTTGAGGCAGTCTTTATTCCTCTTCAACACCTTGCGGTGATAAGTCGTTCAGTTAAGTAGTCAACCTTGTCCTACTCCACTTTTTTGATTCAAATTAATTTTTCTTGGCCGCTGACGCAAGCTCATCCCCTCCTGAGATTCCGGGCTGCATACTTCCAATCAATCACAGTTGGAGTCCTTTGTTGTCAACGGCGTATTGAATGACGAAGGAATAGTCTTTCATCGAGAGAGAGAAAAAGAAAAGAGACACCATCGGCAAGCCCTACATAGAAAATATATCCTTTTTTGCATCTGCAGAGTCGCCGCACTGATGTCTACGTCAACGACCTTTCGAAACGAGAACTGGAATCTTCATCAGCCGAAACGCCACATCACCAAGTCAAAATCTAGAACTTGTTGTATACTCGTCGACTTGACGGGCGCGCGTTGCTTTTTTTTTTTCGTCTCTACTCAAGGGTCTAGCCCTTGGTCATGGATTCAGCTCATGCGTTCGGTGGTCGGTAGGCGGACTTCATGTTAGGTTGAACGCTTAAACCCCCTACCTCCCCATCCTCTTCTGACAGGTCAGGTCCTCTAGAAATGATGAGCCTCGTGGACACTTGATGATCCCGTTTCAGTTACTTGATGCTTCTTTGGGCCTCGAGTCGGATGAAGAGGAAATTATACAACTATTTATGAGGTTGGAGTGCAAAGTGACAGCAAGTATAAAATAGTCAATGAGTCTCTCGTTCTACTACTTTCAAAACACATCCTCCCTCTTCCTTCTTCTTTGGCCCTTTTTCATAGGGCCCTCTTTGAATAGTCCTCTGCACTTGATAATCTATAGAAACCCCTTTCTTCAATAATCGCCCTTCAGTTTTCGAGATGATGCTGTCCCGTCAGCTTTTGACATCTATCGTTTTTACGGCCAGCGTCGTCCTCGTCTTTATGCCACTGGGATTCAAGTCACTTGTTGAAGCCAGTTCTCTCAGCACGATCAGGAGAGAATCGAAAATCGTGTTCAGCCCACACATCACCTCTCCGAATTCCGAAGCAATCTGGCCTATGGGTTCAGCACAAAACGTAACTTGGGGTACGACTCAAGTTTCTTCTTTCACCTTTATGACATGATAGTAACTTCATTTTTTTTGTTTTGGTAGAGACTGCCGATTTACCCAATGAGAAAAGAGAAGATACTGGTATCGTTATGTTGGGTTACCTAGAAGACGGCAACGAACATCTTGACATTCGTCAGTTCTCAGTCTGTTGGTGTTATGATCCAGATTCACTCTTAACCCCAAAAAACATTTGCAGGACACCCGCTTGCTACTGGTTTTCGTATAGACCAAGGCCATGTCCTTATTACAGTCCCCCACAGAATCGCAGAGCGAAATGACTATATTTGCGTTGGTGAGTCATTCATGCGAAGGTTGTGAACGAACACTGAATACAATCGTTTTTTTTCTCTAGTGTTCGGAGATTCTGTGAGTTGGTTTCAATGACTCTCGATTTCACCTGACTCATCAAACGAAAGGGTAACATCTCCCAGAAATTCAAGATCATAAAGGGTCACCACTAGCTCGTGTTTTGGAGAGACTAAATGAGCGTTTCTCATAATTGATCCTAGAATAATAATAATATCATCATTCTAATGATTACTTTTTTTTCTTGTGTGTTTTACAAGGTCAAAAAATCCTTTTATCTCAAGATTGCTGTGGTACAGAACAATCTGTATCGTTTATTTAGATAAAACGCACAATTTACTAATAAATGTAAAAAAAAAGTCTGGCGACAACCCGGAACTTAGAAGTGGTTGACACCTCTGCGCTTAATATTCTCCTGCCACATGCCAAACACCTTAGAGAGAGGTTGTCTAATCTTCATTCAAGATTCAAGATACTTCTATAGCCGTGAGGCTCTTCTCTAATAGCCAGGAGAGAGAGAGATCATAACCTTAAAAAAGAAGGATCAGTTCTCAGGAATCGAAGACCCAACAGTCACTAATAGCAAGATGATCTTCATTCATTCATAGAACAAGAGCCACAACGTTGACTAAACAAATTAACATTAACATGTACCCCTCTGAAATTGAGCCTCTTCGGTGTAGTTTATCAAATTTGAAACCGTGGATTCAAGATGACACTGACGGGTCAACAAATCCACTGGTGATAGACAGGAGGTGTCGGGTAAAACGAGGAAGTGACGTGAGGTATACCAAAATGCAAGCTAGAAGATCTTGGTTTTTTTGAGTAGATCCGCGAGATCGTTAGTGGCCCTATCAACTGCGGAGGGCACTTTCCTCAAATCCACTTCATATTCTTCTTCTTCTTCTGGTTCTTCTTCCGCTTCCTCCTCCTCCTCATAATCGTCATCAGTCACATACAACCTTCCACCACGTGCTTTGAGTGCAAGGTCCAAACTCTCAAGGGATTCGTCGTCCTCCGATATATCATTCCATTGCAATTCCAGTACCAACAACTTTTTCAAGTGTTCACCGATGTTCTGGGCCAGGAGGTCGAACGAGGTTGTCTCGAGGTTGTTATTCTGCAAATACAGCGTATGCAACTCTGGATTCGAACCCTGGACCAGAACTTCCAATAACTTTGGCACTTCACCATCTGTTGAAAGAAAACAATCTGATAAATTGAGGACTTGAAGTTGAGGCCAGGAACTCAATGACTGTGCCCAAACGTCAACACCTTGAAGCTCTCCATCAGACGTGAACGTGTTGTCCTGCAGATCGATATGCCTCAAGGAAGGATTCTGAGCTAAGCCTTTGGCGAGGGTCATAATCCCTTCCATCCTGATCCCATTCTGTGGCACCCGAACTTCTTCTAGAGTTCCATGAGCAGCCAATGCGTCAGCCCATGCTGATGCAGACCCATTTTCCAGGCGATTTCGTCCACAGATGATAACACGAAGGTTAGATTTCTTTCCTTCCGATTTCGAGGTCTTTGCGGATTCTGAAAGGGCGTTAGCGATGACTTGACCACCTTCGGGACCGAGGCCGTTGTTGTTGAGTCTGAGAATTTCGAAAGAACGGTTGTTTTTCAATAAAGGAGCAAGCTGGGGAGCACAACGGCTGCCAAAGGCGTTGTCGGAGAAATTAATTTCGACGAGAGAGGATTTGGACTCGAGAGCATCACAGATGTAGCCTACAGCTTTTTGGACTTCGTAGACGAGGCGACCGGTGAAGATGTCAGCAAAATCTGCTATCTGGGATATCAGAGCTGCAGGATTAGGATGATATTTCACAGAGAACATAACGTGTCAACGTGCCTTGAGAGCCACTGCCTTCTCGAGGAATTTCCCAAGAACCTCAGCAGCTTCCACACCAATTGTATTTCCACCTAGATGAATTTCCTCAAGTTGCACTGGATCTACATTTTCCAGAAAAGGTGCAATGTCCGCTGCACTGCTGAGCCTAAGGCCTTTGCCTTGCAAAGTGAAAATCTTGGAGTCCATCGATGGTGATGAATCGGCAGATGACTGTGACATTGCGTATTGCCTTTTCTAGACATTGGATCAAACTGCTTAATCGTTGCTATTCATAATTAATAATAGATTATGTGGGCAGCCTGGCTTGACACCAGCATGTCGTCCTTCCTGGAGTCGATTGGGTGAGATTTCTGTACTGCATCTGGTCTGAATAGGCTTATCTGTATACAGGCGGTCTGTGGCATGGAGTACGCAGCGTGTGCAGAGGAAATCCCCGACTTCCTCGAACAGCATGCTGGCGGTGGCACCGAGTTCGATTTTTGCCCCTTCACCCCCAGCACAGAAGCCACTGTACCTATGCAAACCCTTTGTCGACGCTGCACTTGTCAAGGGAAATCTCAAGACCATTGTGATGCTCCCCAAGTACGTCGACATCATCGAGTGGGTCGCTATCAACAGTACGGAGCTCGGTGATCCTCCTGTGTTTGAGTCTGATTGCATTTTTTCTAGTGTCTGACTTTTATCATAATCTGAATGAGTTTTATGGCACTATTTCGGAGTGTTGTACTCTCAGGACATGTCCAACTATGACTGCTAGTGCGAGGTGAGCACTATCTTGGCCATCCGAGGTCAACTGACTCGGATGACATTTTAGTTTGAGTTACACATGGATCAACCAGGAGCGCAAGAGTGTCTACTTGCCTGCGCCGACGTACATTGATTATGTTATGACATGGATACAAAACTTGGTAGAGGACGAAGATGTTTTCCCGACCAAGTCGGGTGCGTAAGCCAGCCTTTTCCCATCTCGAGCATGCTCAATTCAGTATTCAGGCAAGGATTTCCCCAACGGATTCCCTACTGTGATCCAACATGTGTACCGGCAGCTTTTTCGAGTCTTTGCCCACATCTACCATGCACATTACCCCCAGATCCTCCATCTCCGTTCTGAACCGCACTTGAACTCTCTTTTTGCTCATTTTCTCGCATTTGGCCGTGAGTATAAACTTCTTGATACCAAAGAGGTCACTGGTGCCAGCTCAGCACCGGTCGGAGTTGGGGCGCTGTGGGAGAAGTGGAAAGAGATGGGTCTGCTGGAGGGATAGAAATCTGTAGTGTACTACTGTGATCCATCAGATCAAATATGTTGGCTATGCACTTTACGTACATTCGGCTCTCAACTTGACTTATGTCTCTCTTCGGGTGCGTTTTTCCCGGTATATCCCCCTCTCCTCCTGCTCACCGTTGCAAGACGTCCTCGAGCTCCCCGCGGAACCAGACGTTCGCCAACGCCAGGGACCGCGCCCAACTACGGCCGGCAGAGCACTCTCTCCCAACCTCCTTTGGCCACAGTCGACGGGGAAGATGGCAAACCCCTCTACCTCTGCAGCCCGTTCGTCAACAGTGCCTTGGTCAAAGGCAACTTTAAAACAATTGTCGTGCTGCCCAAGTATGTGGATATAATGGAATGGGTCGCCGTCAACAGTGAGCATTCCCTCGTATGGCCCGCTCGGCATTGCTCATCGAGGAGTCTCGCCCCTTAGTCTTCGATTTTTTCACCAACCTGAACGAGTTCTGTGGAGTCTTGGCAGAATGCTGTACGCAGATGACGTGTCCAACGATGTCTGCGGGACACAAGTGCGCCATATGATTTACCACCCTCTGGGCCCAGCTTACTGATATATTTGTGTAGTCTGAACTATCTCTGGCAACAGGCCTCTGGGAAGTTTGTGCCTATGACTGCACCACAGTACATCGACACCGTCATGTCCTCGATTCAAATCATGCTCAACGACGAGCTCTTATTCCCTACCAACACGAGTGTGTAGCTTTCCTATCTCAACAGAACTGCTGTTCTTGTCCTCTATTTCTTAGAGGGGCAACTAGATTCGAAATGCCACTAACACCTACCTACTTTCAGACCATGAATTCCAACGTACTTTCCCTGGCATCTCTCGTCACATCTACCGTCAACTGCTCCGCATCTTTGCACACGTCTACCACGCACATTTCCACCAAATCCTACATCTCCGCGCTGAACCCCATTTTAACTCCTTGTTCGCCCATTTCCTGGCGTTTGGGAGAGAGTTTGATTTATTGGAGATCAAGGAAATATTAGGTGATCCTTGTGCCGGGTCACAGGGTGTCGCGCCTGGTATTGCGTTGCTGTTCGAAAAATGGAGGGAAATGGGTACTTTGGAGAAATGATAGTGCTTCGTGTGATGCAGGTATACCCCTATAGCATTTGAAATGGATGGAATGGGTCTGGATTTATGGTTATGGTTATTTGTACTTCTGTCTAATGGATCACAATGGTTACAGCAGTCTGTGTGGATGAGATAGATTTTTGGCATCAATGGCAAATTTTGAAAACGACTCGTCCCACTTCTTTATCTATCTCATAACCCATCAGAGGGATTAATTTAGCTGTGTCCGTCTGATAATCTCTTTTCCTCTTGATTAATATTGAATTGGCTACCTTGTAGTATGTTAGTTCATTGATCGTAACAGTTAGAGAACAGTTAGAGGCGATATAGGTATTCTTTCTGGCTCGACAGAGAAATAGAATTTTTTGGATATCAACATTGAGCAAAATCGCGAATAAGGTTATCCTCGGACAAGAAAGTTAAAGTCTCCATAATCTAAGATCTTGAAGTTTAATCAGGTATCAGTACAATGAACAGCATTCACGTCCTTCCAAATACGTTAAACGATCACGGGGAACCCGATCACCTAATCCTTACTTACCTACTCTCGTACAATGTCCACATCAGTGAGACATTTCGTCGCTGGTGCAGAACGAATTTCAGGATACACTCATGTCATTTTGATAACCACAGGCAGTGTAGCATCTATCAAGGCGCCCCAGATTGTTCATGAATTGCTAGAGGTACGTCATCTCGATTTTCTTTGTTTGAATTTGAAACTGATTTCCCATCGATTTGTACCAGTATAGTACGAGAATGTTAAAATTGAAGTCGTATCTACCCGATCCTCGCTCACGTTTTTCAAACGTGGAGATATTGAATCGCAAGGTGTGCATGTATGGGTAGACGAAGATGAATGGTCGGTAGGTGACGTTTCAAAATAAGGATGAAATCATTGAAACAGTGGCTTGCTAGGACTCCTACAAGATCGGAGATCCTATACTTCACATTGAATTACGTCGATGGGCAGACATAGTGCTTGTTGCACCATGCTCGGCCAATACGTTGGCAAAAATTTCGAATGGGATTTGTGATAACCTGGCCGTAAGCACCTCGAGTTTCTTTTTCTATCCCTCTGAAGGAATAATGTAGACATCTCTACTGAGGGCATTGGCCCCAACTACGCCCACATATATCTTTCCTGCAATGAATACTTTCATGTACGAACACCCGCTGACAGTTGAACACCTACGAATCATTCGTGATGTCATAAAGTATCACGTCGTTGGCCCCATCGATAAAGTGTTGGCTTGCGGCGACATCGGTGGGGTGTAACCTCTTGATTCTGAGAACGCTAATGCTCACCTACTCCGAAAAGGTTCGGGCGCCATGACAGAATGGTCCGATATCGTAAACATAGTCGTGGAGCGGTTTCAGTTGACTCGGAAGAATATCACTCAATCATAACATTCCTCATACATCAACTCTATCTTCTACACGCTATCGCCAGCTCAATCTTGGACTGGCATAAAGAGTAGACTTTAAGTTCTGAACTTTCATCTTCAAAAACCCGATGGGGAGAGAACATAGGGATTACCATACTTAGTCTTCTTGTCCGCCAGACAAGGTCAAAGCTGTGTGGAATAACTTGGGTCATAATACTAGAACACACACTATTCACCGGATTGCTTGCTTCTACAGTATATGGCTTTAGTACCAGAACATCAGCATCCCAGTCAGGATCAATGGACTCTCCGGCCTATGCGAGACGACAGCCTTTTCAAGCTTATCAAATACTTCTTGAGGTAAAGGGGAAACTCTATATGGCACATCAGCCTCTTAATTTAGAAATGAGTGCTTCAAATGAGGGTCACACCCCTTGAGTCTATCAATAATGGTGCCACATCCAGATAGCTCGTAGACGTGAAGAGGTAACAACGCATGCAGGCGCAGATGCCAAGTTCATTTGCAATATCCCTGACAGCTGCAATTTCTTGGCACTTGTACTCGGCCTCAGGGAGACTTGAAGACGCCTCTTGACTTTATCTTGACTTTTGATGAGAGAGAAGAGTATACTTCAACTAGAGATTAATAATTTTCCTTTGCCCATTGGGATAATTGGATAATGAAACTTGAATTTTCAGGAGACGGAGAGAGATTGCAGTAATCAAATTCAACAGTTGATATGTACTCGAGTGGATTTTACAGCTGAGTTTGATAGTCTAGCATGAGCTTTCTTGAATGGATCAATCCTAGTCTTTTGAATTATTGATGTTGTCATTTGCTAGCTTCACCTTTCTGAACTATTGAGATATTGGTACTGTTTCGGTGTTCCGTGCACGCGCATGACATCTCGTGAAGATTTCGAAGTCGCGTTCAATCGCTTGAAGAGTGATCACAATCTTAAGTTTCTGTTCTCAGGACACTGTTTTGCAGGAGAATCAAGGGGATTCCAGGTCAGATGATATAGTAGACAGTTGTGCTGAAGTCAAAATGCCCTCGGGAACTGAAACACAAATATATATCATTCGATACAAGCGCATGTGGCTTTGACAAGAGCAAGACCTATGTCGGAAACATCGCACCTAAACTCATCTCTGCTATGGTTCTTACTTCTTCTTCCGTCAGCCCAAGTCCCAATGGAGGCTGAGCAAGCAGGAGCGCGTATTCTCCAGTGATAGAATTCTGAAAGGGTAGGGTATCATCCGTCTGGGAAGAATGAGAATATCAAGATTTCAGATATGTTCATTGACTCACACAGATGGCAATGGGGTGATGGCGCTGTAACCAGTATCTGGTGTGATGCGACTCGAGATCAGGCACTGTCTTGCATCTACATTGTCAAACTTGGTAAGTTACACAAAGTATCCCACAATCACAGTTGTCATGAACAAACACACAACAAATTCGAAGTCAAGCAGATCTCGATACACGTTTTGTTTGACAGCACGACCTGTTTTGCCTCCTCGTCTAGAAATGTCGCGTGACCCAATCGGTCTGGTTTGTAGGAAAGTAGACGCATCGTCTCCTCAGACGAGTTGTCCAATGTCTACAGGAATAACCCAAAAATTCGGCAGAGGGTGAGCATCTATACTTGATAATGAACCAAAAAGAAATTGTAGTACCTCAGCAATGTGTAAAGTTATACCGAGTCCAACCTCTCTGACCTTTGCAAATACATCTTCCCATTCAGTGACGTCCCCAGCTCTTGGATCACCACACAAATCTATCCCGACGATGCCCAACCCCTCTCGCTTGAGTCTCAAAATCGTACTCATAATCTCATTCATCACTTCCTTACTCATCCTTCGATCCAAAGACACAATTACGCTGATTCTCCTTTTCGAGGATACTTGGCCGATGGGTTGGGGTAATGGAGAGAGCGTCCGAAGATATTGTTCTATGGTGGCGAGAACCGTACATAGGTATACCTCGCGTGTCATATGAGGGGTCTCGCGAGGTGTAGTACGAAGCTCAAGGTAGGTACACTCTGGTCCAGATCCGTCCTTTCTCGGAAGGAAGAAAGCATCCAAAACCCCCACTGTGGCTCGTTCCAGGGCATCAGGCGTGCTGATCAGAGCATAGATAGCAGGGAAAAGCTTGAAAAAATCATCAATCTCGTCCAGAGTCACAGCCGTTTTGAGTTTCTCTAGTCCAGCCTGAACAGCGGCATTGGAAATTGTTAGTTCCAAAGCCGAAGGGTTATAGGAGGAGGCGAGATCTTGAAGGATAGCAAAGGGGATACAGCCATTCAAATGGGCGTGAAGTTCGGCCTTTGGAAGAGACCGAATAAAACTGACCTGACCTGGCGAGAGGGATGAGAGAGCCATGCTGCCGGGTCCTGTAATATCTGACATGGCAATTTTGAACTCTGCTGGAAGAGCAATAATAGAACACAGTTCCGAGGGGCGTGCATCGGATCAATAGATGCCTGAGAACATAAATCCATCGACTATCAAAGCACGATAAGAAAAATCTCCTTACGAGATGAATCGTCTTATAGAAGCAATGCTGTATTTGGTTTTCTAATGAACTGTAACTATCCAGTCTCTCGTGATGACCTACTACTAGCAGGCCTCGAAGAAAGGATTTGTGGCATTACCTTCCTATACTTCGACATAATGTACAGAATTGTATCATGGTTTGTTTACGCTAAGCCAGAAGACGAAGTGGCCGGCCTTCTAGAAATGCCACAATGTTATCCACTGTCTGGGTCCAGAATACCTGTAGCCCCACGTAGCAATAGTGAATGATAGTCACAGTGATTGCGATAATAGAACCAAGCACATACTTTATAATTTTCATCACTCACATAACCATTGTGCGGACTCAGGGTCACCCGATCTCCGCACTTTCTCAAGGGATGATCCAAAGATAACGGTTCTAGAGCATAAACATCCAGAGCTGCACCAGCAATCTTTCCTTCTTGGATTACTCTCACGAGTGCATCCTCGTCTACAAGGGGGCCGCGAGAAGTGTTGATAAAATAGGCGGTAGGTTTGAGAAGTGCGAGGTCAGAGGCGGTGATGAGACCTTGAGTAGACGGTGAGAGCACCAGATGGATAGAAACAATGTCGGAGCACCTAAGTAGATGTTCTTTACTCGGGGAATGGGTAACACCCGGGACTGCAGAAACACGGGAAGGAGTGAGGTTGGGAGACCAGGCGAGGATATCCATATGGAAGAGCTTCGCAATCTAGAGATGTACCCATCAGAATGAAACTACGGATGGTTCAGTTCACCGCACCTCAGCAACCTGGGTACCTAAAGTTCCCAATCCGATCAGTCCAAGCGTTTTACCGGCCAAACTTGCCGGAACGATAGTTTGCCATTGAGGACAGCAGGATTTTATGTTGCGATCTTCTTGAACAATGTGGCGTGCAGAGGAGAGAATGAGGGCCCAAATATGCTCTAATGTTGATCCACTGTTTGATCCAGGGACTGCGTAGCTGTCAGTTCCAGAGACAGAAATGCCTTTCAATCTAGCGTGCTCAGAGTCGATGCCGCGGTTTCTTCTGCCCGTTGTTGCAATGAATCTGTAATCATACAACAAGACATGGATGTATACATTATTGGACCGAGACCTACTTGAGATTTGGCAACCGATCTAATAAAGATGCGGTAAATTTGGTCCGCTCTCGCATAGCACAAATGATCTGATAGGGATAGAGCTTATCTACAAGAGCATCTTCATCGTGGAGTGTTTCAGGGAATGAGTCGATGGAGAGGAGAGAGGAGAGAGGAACATTCCCAGAAGCAGAAATAACTGTGGCAGTCGACCATTTATCTGTGCTTGTCAAAGCCACATTCTGATAGTCATCAAGAATGGCTACTTTGACCGAAGAGTGACTCATTGATAATACTATGTGATGGACAGGGGATGGAGGGTAGGATGGTTGTTGTATATGGAGGAGAGTGGGGACACACTTCTAAACGGGGTGTCACCTTAGCTACTTCATAAGGCACTATATGATTCCAAATATGGTGTCTCTTGAGAAAGTTTGAAGATGTACAAGTAGCTTGCTACTGGAATAGCACTGCATTATAAATTTTTGATGTGAACAAACAACCAGATCATTATTCATTGATCAAAAAGCCGTGGTCCTGATTACAGAACTGGATTTATTGTATGCTGAGCTTGTGGTTTCCCCTGTCACCCAAGAAATGGAACTCCTCTCATGAGGCATGGCTATCTTGCCCAATTCGTGTCAAGTCTTTCTCCATGCCATCCTCTGACTATCCTCACATCTTTCTTCGTTTATCTGTCTTGTTTATTATTATTCATTTCGAGACTTTCGAACCCCAATCAGAACTACTCTTCTTTTCCTACATATGATTACTGAGAACCATTTGACCCACCAACCCTCTCACTTCCACCTGATCTGACAGCAGTTGCCCACCACTGACTTTTGTGTAAAAGAGATGACCCCTCCACTGCACGCCTCATACTAACGTTGATCTAGAACTGAAGCTGTTCAAGCTGTACTAGTGGAGCAAGGAATTGTGGACGGGATGATCATGCAATGTACGGACTGGAAGGGGAAGACTGAGCTTTGAGGAAATGCGGCTGTTTTTTGGAAATTCGAAAACGTCAAAAGTCTAAGGTAGCACACGGCATCTTCGATAATTACGAACGTCACTTTACGCGTATTCACCAGTTTACGCTCCTTCTGCTGCTATTCAATCTTGCTCGTAGATTGTGGATATTATATTCCGGCAAGAGGGACAGATGAGATGATCCATGCGAGTACAGCACGTGGATAATCGTAGTAGTGCTCGATCTGGTCCTGAAAGTTTCCTTGAAGTTCTTCGTCAGCTGGGTCGGGCATTGTTTGGCCAGTATTTTCTCAGAAAGCGTTTCAAGTAAGTTTCTTGTCTGCCCCTGAGAAAGAAATAATTTATTGCTGAAAATTTCCATCCGCATGGCTCGAGGTTTATCAGCGATTTGCCTTCTAATCATCTTCCTGGTGGTAACCCATGGTGTCCTTGTTATACAACACTTCATTGAGCGGGCATGAAAATGTTCGATATTTCGGCCCGGGGGATTCAGTTCTTGAACAATAAGGCATGGGCTGTATCAACGGTAAGTGCCTTAACCCAGACGCCTGGTAATTTACACCCTCTCATTTGTTGACCAGACCTTTTTCCTCACTATACGGATATACATGATGATATATGACTTGGACTAGCATCGGAGGACAGGAGCATAGCTTGACATGTCCTGGTTCGTTTTTTGTTTCAATGCCCTTCGATTTCGGAAGACGTCTCGGGTTATGCCCTGCTGGAGAATTGTTTATTGGAGGCAACTTCACTGCAATTGCGCTTGTTCTCAAAAAAGATTTAACTATACACACAGCATTCTTGAATATGCAGCTCCAATATGGTATAGCTGATAGGTCAGAGGATCTATTCACGAATGTTCACATTCGGGCAACCCTCGCTGTGACATACCTACAATCTATGACGAACGAATATATAGCAGGTATCGGGCTCCAAAAGTAAGTCGCCATACACTTTTTTTTTCAGTGTAACTGACTGTATATCCAGTTTCAAGATTCGTACACGTTCAATAGACAAAGTATTTCCAGATCCTGACCCATTCACCTCAAGGGAAATTAATGAAGCAATCCTCTATTTTAACCGGAACATCTGTACTCGTTCACGGACGTTCATGACCGGTGTCTTTTCCCTCATGTTCGGAAGTTCGCTTCTCCTAGTCCTATTTGGTAAGTCATCTTTGTTTCTCCTTACACATGACGGTTGCTGAAAAGAATCAGACATAAAACCCTTGTCGGTATATGGCTTTGTTCATCTACTACAAGGAGGTCATGTTTCTCTGGCGGAGGGGACCCCTTTAGCTGGTGAAGAGCAAGCACGGACGGTGATCCTTCTACGAGAGCATCTGATGAATGTAGGAGATGATGACACAGAAGGCCTAGCGGAGTCAGGCAATACATCAAATGGTCGGAACGTCAGGACATTGATTTAGAGAGGAGATCGGAAGCGGTCAATCCACAGAGTCTCAGCGATGTAAGGCAAGACTCTTGACCCTGATGACGGCAGAGTTACGGCCGATTATATTGTTGATTCTCATGAGTGCGCAGAAGAGTTTAAGATCAAGGACACTGTTTGTTGATTCCCACGTATATTTATATTACCCAAATACGTCTTATAATATTTTTTCTCCTCCAGACGTATTATTGCCTACGCACGTCAAATAAAGCCCCCGACTTATAGCTTGCTACTGATGAATATAACAATGTACATTATGCAAACATTCTATCGGGGCCCGCAATTCTCCAACTTCATTTAACCATAGCAGGATTTAACCTTAACTAGGACATTGAAACTTCCTATTATTGATGGATGCAGAGACGATGTTTTATTAAACGATAATGATATATACGAATGGTTCAATCCTCCTTCTCCGTAGAAGGGCTAGCAGGCGGTTCAGCCTGAAGTATCAGTCAGTTCCAGTTAAACACGATCACGTGACAGAATATCGGACAA